>Ga0335075_10000035_pt1 | contig 302144 bp, 260 predicted proteins | sample Lox_Sample_24_FD_206723 | JGI IMG/M metagenome (GOLD analysis project Ga0335075, IMG submission 206723) | Soil microbial communities from Loxahatchee National Wildlife Refuge, Florida, United States - Lox_Sample_2.4 | ecosystem: Environmental > Terrestrial > Soil > Wetlands | place: USA...
TTCGGCTCGGGCGGATTTTGTTGTCGCTGCGAAGAGAGATTCTTCGCTTCGGTCAGAAGGACTACGCGCTCGGTCGGGGACCTACAACAAGAAGGGCGGGTTTGAAACCCGCCCCTACGGTCGAATCAACTGTGCAGCCTTGATGTGAAGGCGAGGCGGCCGCCACGGAAAGAGCCGGCGAGACGCCGGCGCTACGGGTCGGCTGGCGGCTTCGCCTTTGGCTTGCTTGTCGCGCTGGGCGGCTTTGCGGCTCGGGCAGATTTTGTTGTCGCTGCGAAGAGAGATTCTTCGCTTCGGTCAGAAGGACTACGCGCTCGGTCGGGGACCTACAACAAGAAGGGCGGGTTTGAAACCCGCCCCTACGGTCGATTCAGCTGTGCAGCCTTGATGTGAAGGCGAGGCGGCCGCCACGGAAAGAGCCGGCTAGACGCCGGCGCTACGGGTCAGCTGGCGGCTTCGCCTTTGGCTTGCTTGTCGCGCTGGTCGGCCTTTCGGCTCGGGCAGATTTTGTTATCGCTGCGAAGAGAGATTCTTCGCTTCGGTCAGAAGGACCACGCGCTCGGTCGGGGAGCTGCAAGAAAAAGGGCGGGTTTGAAACCCGCCCCTACAGCCGATTTGATTGCATAGCCTGGATGCGAGCGTGGAGCGGCCGCCACAAGAAGACCCAGCGTGGCGGCCGCCGCGAGAAGAACCGGCGGGACGCCCTTCACCACAGCACTCAGGGCAGGCCCGCGCTACGGGCTAGCTGGCGGCTTCGCCTTTGGCTTGCTTGTCGCGCTGGTCGCGGAGGACGGCTTTGCGGCTCAGGCGGATTTTGTTGCCTTCGATGGCGAGAACCTTGACCAACACCTGGTCGCCTTCCTTCAGCTCGTCGCGAACGGCGCGGATGCGCTGTTCGGCGATTTCGCTGATGTGGAGAAGGCCGTCGGTGCCGGGGAAAATTTCGACGAAGGCGCCGAATTCGGCGATTCGCACGACCGTGCCGAGATAGGTCTTGCCGATCTCAGCGGTCGCGGTGACGTCGCGAATCATCTTGAGCGCGGCTTCGGCTGCGGTACCGTTGTTGGCGAACACGTGCACCTTGCCGTCGTCCATCACGTCGATTTTCACGCCGGTGGCCTCGATGATCGAACGAATCTTCTTGCCGCCGGGGCCGATGAGGTCGCGAATCTTGTCCGTGGGAATGCTGAGCATGTGGAGATGCGGCGCGTAGGTGGAAATTTCGGCGCGGCCGGTGGAGATCGTCGGCGCCATGATGTCGAGGATCTGGAAGCGCGCCTTGCGGGCTTGCTCGAGCGCCTCGCGCATCATCGAGATGCTGACGCCGGTGACCTTGATATCCATCTGGAGGGCGGTAATGCCCTGACGCGTGCCGGCGACCTTGAAGTCCATGTCGCCGTAGTGGTCTTCGGCGCCGGCGATGTCCGTGAGGATCGCATACTTGTCGTCTTCGACGACGAGGCCCATCGCGATGCCCGCGCAGGGAGACTTGAGCGGCACGCCCGCGTCCATCAGGGCGAGCGACGCGCCGCAAACGGAAGCCATCGACGACGAGCCGTTCGATTCGAGAATGTCCGAGACGACGCGCATGGCGTACGGGAAATCGGCTTCGGCCGGGATCAGGCTGGCGACCGCGCGTTCGGCGAGAGCGCCGTGGCCGATTTCGCGGCGGCCGGGGCCCCGCAGGAATTTCACTTCGCCCACCGAGAACGGCGGGAAATTGTAGTGGAGCATGAAGCGCTTGAACGACTCGTCCTCGAAGAGAAGATCGAGGCGCTGCTTGTCTTCCTTCGTGCCGAGCGTGGTGGTGACGAGCGCCTGCGTCTCGCCGCGTGTGAAGAGCGCCGAGCCGTGCACGCGCGGGAGCACGCCGACCTCGCAGGAGATGTGACGGATCTCGTCGAAGGCGCGGGCGTCGGGACGCCGGCGGCGAATCAGCATGTCGTCGCGGAAGATGCGCTCGCGGAGGTGCTCGAAGGCGCGGTAGGCGAGCTTTTGCTTGTCTTCGTCATCCTCGGGGACGGCAGCCATGATTTCGGCTTTCACGCCGTCGACGAGCGAGTAGCTTTCGAGCTTGGGATGCTTCGCGGTGTCGAGCGCGTCGCGCATGCGGTCGGCATACTTCGCGGCGATTTCCTTGTAGAGCGATTCGTCGAAGGCGGGCGGCGTGACGGCGACTTTCTTCTCGTTGACGCGCGCGCCGAGATCCTTGATGGCGGCGACGATCTGCTTGATGGCGGCGTGGCCGAATTCGAGGGCGTCGACCACCGTGTCTTCGGAAACCTCGAGAGCGCCCGATTCGACCATCACGATCGCTTCAGCGGAGCCGGCGATCACGATGTTGAGGAGGCTCGTCTTCTGTTCGGCGACCGTGGGATTCACCACGAGCTTGCCGTCGAGCAGGCCCACGCGCACGCAGGCGATCGGATTGGCGAACGGAATCTTCGAAACGTAGAGCGCGGCCGAGGCGGCGGTGACGCCGATCACGTCGGGATCGTTTTCGCTATCGGCGGAGAGCACCATGGCGACGACTTGCGTTTCCGTCGCCCAGCCCTCGGGAAACAGCGGCCGCAGCGGGCGATCGATCAGGCGCGACGTGAGAATCTCGCGCTCCGAAGGCCGGCCTTCGCGCTTGAAAAAGCCGCCCGGAATCTTTCCGGCGGAATAGGTGTATTCGCGGTAGTCGACGGTGAGCGGGAGAAAGTCTTTTTCGGTGGCTTTCGAGTCCATGCACGCCGTGGCGAGCACGACGGTGTCGCCATAGCGCGCCACAATGGCGCCATGCGCCTGGCGCGCCATCTTGCCCGTTTCGAGGGTCAGCTTGCGTCCGCCGAGGTCCAAACTTACTTGTTCAAACATCCTGTCACTTCCTTCTTCCCGGATCACCGGGAACGGTCATCGGATACGAGAGATTTTCTCGGAAAAGCGTTACGAAGAGGTGAGCGCCCATGCGGTGCGACCGTTATCGAACGGACGAATTCGCGCATCGCGGTTCCATTGATCCGCAAAACGGCCGACAACTCTGCTTCGTGCTGCCGTGGAGGGGAATGCGGCCGGAATGGCCGCTAAGGAAATCCGCGCTACTTGCGCAAACTGAGTCGCTCAACAATCTCGCGATACCGATCCGGGTCTCGGCGGTTCAGATAGTCCAGCAACCGGCGGCGCTTGTTGACCATCATAATCAAGCCTCGCCGCGATGCGTGATCCTTGGCATGGGACTGGAGGTGGGTCGTCAGGTAGTTGATCCGTTCGCTCAAGAGGGCGATCTGCACTTCCGGCGAGCCCGTATCTTTCGTGTGCGTCCGGAACTGCTCGATTACACCAATTTTGGCTTCGATCAACTGTTCACCTCTGGCTGAAACGTCGTACCCCTACTCTGCTCTCTTTAGCCTCTTCTTAACCTAATGATGCTAGCACACTGTTTTCGCGGGTACCACAAGGAATTTGCGCGCGCGCCGAGCCCGCCGCCGCGTGTCGCGCTCTCGAAAGTCATTGCTGCGAGGCGCTTACGGACGCGATGGAAATCCCGGCGCAACGCAGCGCGTCGCGAAAAGTCGTCCAAGGTATACTGGGCGAAAGGCGCGCGAAATACGCGAACATGACGATTGCATCCATCGCCGGACGGCGCAAGGCGCTTCGTATCGCCGCTCTCGTGCTCTTGTTTCTGGCGGGCGGCGTGGCGGCGTTCCGCATCACGCGAGTCCGCGCGCTCGCGAAGTCTCCCACCGCGTACCCGCAGGAAATCAGCCGCGTCACATTTGCCGTGGCGGGCGACGTGATCCCGCACCAGGCCGTCGTAGAAGCCGCTGCCGCCGCCGCTACGCCGGAGAATCACGACGGCTGGGACGCGCTGTTCGCGAACGTGTCGGATGTGTTTCGCGCGGCGGATTACGGATTCGTGAACCTCGAGACGCCCGTCGCGCCGAAGCACTCTCTCGGGACGAAAGCATTCCAGTTCAACGCGCCGGTCGCGCTGATCGAATCGCTGAAATTCAACGGCATCAACGTCGTCTCCTTCGCGAACAATCATGTGATGGATCAAGGCTGGCCGGGATTCGACGAGACGCTCGAAAACCTGCGCCAGGCGGGATTGCTGTTCGTCGGCTCCGGACCGACCGCCGACGGCGCGTGGCAGCCCGTGATCCTCGAAAAGAACGGCATTCGCGTCGGCTGGCTCGGCATGACGCGCTGGCTCAACGGGCGGCGGAATCCTGACAAAGACACCGAGCCGCACGTGGCCTTCTTTCCCTATCCCGGCGAATCGAATGGCGCGCCCGGCCGCGACGAGGCGGGCGTGATTGACGCGATCAAGGCGGCCCGCGCGCAGTGCGACTTGCTGCTCATTTCGATTCATTGGGGGATCGAGTATTCGCCGGCGCCGCGCCCCGAGGACATCGACGAAGCGCACAAATTTCTCGAAGCCGGCGCAAGCGCGGTGGTGGGCGCCCATCCGCATGTGCTGCAGCCGATCGAGACGTACGTGACGCAGGATCAGCGCAAGACCGTGATCTTCTATTCGCTCGGCAATTTCCTCTCGAACCAGTCCGCGACCTACGTGCAGGACCTGATGCCCGACAAGACGGCCGAGCCGCGCGAATCGATCATCGCGAAGTTCGCGGTGGTGAAAAAAGACTACGGCCCCGCCGGAACGCGCGTCGAACTAAGCGACGTCGGAATCATGCCCATTTGGGAGGAAAACAACCGGCTCGATCTTCGCGACGGGCGCGCCAAAGCGCCCTCGATTTATCCGGTGTTCATGGATCGCGTGATCCCGCAACTGCAGTCTCGGGTGGATCAGTTGACGCAGATCGGCGCGCAGATGACCGACGCGCAGAAGCAGGAATTCACGCAAGTGTCGAATCAGCTCGCCATGCTGAAACATCAGCGCGAGATGGTGCTGGACCGCACCGGCGATGAATACGTGGTCCCTCCGCCGGAGCTACCTCAGGCCGGCGCTACAAGCCATTAGCAGCCCCTCCATAGAGAATGCGGAGGGATCCCTCGCTCCGCTCCGCCGCAGCCAAAGCAGGATGACGGGCGCGCCCTCCATGCCGAAGAGCTGAATTCTATTCGCAGTCTTTGTGGTTCGTCATCGCGAGCGCCGAACCCGACTCAATCTCGCTCCACGGGGAATCGGTTGCTTTCCAAAAACATTTTCAGTTCCTCGGCAAATCCTCGCCTCTGATGATGCTCCCTTTGATTTCGAATATACGCCTTCGTCTTTTCGACCAATGATGCGCTGACGCTCGTTGCCGAATATCCCGCCTGCCACTCGAACGATCCGTCGGCGAAATTCCGATTGCACCATTTCGATGACCCGGCCTTGATGAGCTGCATCGCCTTCGCCAGAGGCACAGTGGGAGGAACCGAGATCATGACGTGTGCATGGTCGTCGAAGCCGCCAACCGCGAGCGGCGCGATTCCATTTTGACGAGCAATTCCCGCCATAAAGGACCAGAGGCGTTGTTGCACCTCGGGAGGGATTATCCTGGCCCGATTCTTCGTGCTGAAAACGCAATGCACCCGGTTGGCGACGTACGAGTCCGGCATGGACGGGAAGATAGCATTTTCAACCGTCCCTCCGGGACTGTGGATTCTACGTACGCGTTCCCGGCATTCCGCCTCGCCTTCCGGGGCGGCAGGCGGCTCCATGCCGGGCTGGGTAACAATCGCGCCTCCGGCGCTTGGTGCGCGCTGAAATGCGGACGACAGACCATCCAACCGTCCCTCCGGGACTGTGGATTCTACGTATGCGTTCCCGGCATTCCGCCTCGCCTGCCTGGGCGGCAGGCGGCTCCATGCCGGGCTGGCTACAACCGCGCCTCCGGCGCTTTCATTCTTCGCTCGGGCAGTCGCCGCGGAGAAAGTACGGCAAACGGTATATCCAAGCCGCGGAGCGGCGATTGCATTCAGTCTGGCACGCACCTCGCCTGGCGACAAGGCAGACGCAGCAGAATGCCGGGTTCGTGAATACCCGAAATCCGAGTCTCCGCGCACGGGCGGTTGAATCGCTCTGGCCTCGGCATTTCGGCGCGCCAAGCGCCGGAGGCGCGATTGTGGCTAGCCCGGCATGGAGCCTGCTTGCCGGTAAGGCGGGCGAGGCGGGATGCCGGGAGCGTGTACGTAGAATCCACAGTCCCGGAGGGACGGTTGAATCGCTCTGCTGTTCGCATTTCGCGCGCACCAAGCGCCGGAGGCGCGATTGTGGCTAGCCCGGCATGGAGCCGCCTGCCCGCAAGGCAGGCGAGGCGGAATGCCGGGAGCGCGTGCCTGGAAAATCCGCAGTCCCGGAGGGACGGTTGAAGATGCCATCTTTGCGCCCCTACCAGACTCGGAGGGAAGGTTGAGTCGCTCTGGTCTGGGCATTTCGGCGCGCACCAGGCAGCGGAGGCGCGATTGTGGCTGGCCCGGCATGGAGCCGGCTGCCGCTCAGGAAGCGAGTCGGAATGCGGGGAACGGATACGTGGAATCTACAGTCCCACGGGGACGACTGAAGATGCCGTCTTCGCGGCCATGCCAGACTCAGAAACACGCTACGAACGAATGCGGTAGAGAACGTGAGGGCGCAGCGGGTGGCTTTCGGGCAGCTTTGGGTGGTCGAAATCGTCCTCGGGCGAGCGCGTCATGCCGATCTTTTCCATCACGCGGCGCGACGGCACGTTTGCAACCGTGGTGAAGGACACAATCTCGCTGAGGCGCAACGAATCGAATCCGTACTTCACGACGGCTCGCGCGCCTTCGGTTGCGAGGCCCCGATTCCAGTACTCCGCCGCAAGCCGCCAGCCGATTTCCACGCACGGCGTAAACGCCGCCTCGAAGTCGGGAGTCCACAGGCCGATGAAGCCGATGAATGCGCCGCCCTGTCGGAGCTCCGCGGCGAAGAGGCCGAAGCCCTGCGTTTCGAAGCGAGCCTCGATGCGGTCCACGGCGCGATCGCTCTCCGCGCGCGAAAGCACGGCGGGGAAAAAGCGCATGACGCGCGGATCAGCGTTGAGAGCCGCAAAAGGGTCGCGATCGGAATCGCGCCAACGGCGCAGGATTAGCCGTGAGGTTTCGAGCATCGCTCGCTCCGGCCCACGCCCGCACACACCGGGGAAACGGCAACCGCGCGTGGGCCTGCTCCCGGAATGACTATCCGGCGGAGAGGCGTCGCTACGACTTTCCGCTGCGAATCAGGGAGAGGAATTCGTCGCGCGTCTGCTTGCTCTCGCGAAAGACGCCGAGCATGGCGCTGGTCATCGCGGCGGAATTCTGCTTTTCGACGCCGCGCATCACCATGCACAGGTGCCGCGCCTCGATGATCACACCCACGCCCTGCGGGCTGAGCTGGTCCTCGAGCGTCTGCGCAATTTCACTCGTGAGCCGCTCCTGAATCTGCAGGCGCCGCGCGTACATGTTCACGAGCCGCGCGATCTTGCTCAGCCCCACGACTTTCTTGTTGGGAATGTACGCCACGTGGCACTTGCCGAAAAACGGCAGCAGGTGATGTTCGCAGAGGCTGTAGACCTCGATGTCCTTCACCACCACCATCTCGTCGTACGTGACGCTGAACATCGCGCCGTTGAGGATTTCTTCCGGATTCTGGCGGTAGCCGCTGGTGAGATACCTCAGCGCCTTTTCGAAGCGCTCCGGCGTGTCGCGCAGCCCTTCGCGGTCAGGATCTTCGCCGAGTTGCGCGAGCATCTGGCGGACGAGTTCTGCGATCGTGCCGGTGTACTCGGTGCCGGGCAACGCGAGGTCCGGCGTATCATCCACGGCGATCTTGCTGTTCGTTGCTTTTGGCATGGCGCGGTTCGCTCCTGCTTCATCCGGCGTATTCGAAACTGTTGTTGCTGGTTTCCTCGATCCGCACGCGCTCGAGCCGCGCCGCCGGAAAGGCCTTCAGCCGGCGGTAGATTTCCCGGCAGACGTTCTCCGTGGTCGGCACCTGCGCGCAAAACTCCGGCACCTGCTCGTTCAGATACTTCTGGTCGAACGCCTCGATCACCTCGCGCTCGACGAACGGGTCGAGCTCGCCGAGATTGGCGATCATGCCTGTCGCCGGATCGACGGCGCCGACGATCGTGACTTCGACCACATAGTTGTGCCCGTGGCCGTACGGGCTGTTGCATTTGCCATACAGCCGCAGATTTTCCTCGGCGCTGAACTTCCCGCTGTGCAGGCGGTGCGAAGCCGAAAAGCGGTAGCGCCGCGTCAGCGAGAGCTTGAGCGCCGGTGTCACGCGCGCGCTCCCGGCCGGCTCCGGTCGCCATTTGATTCGGCGGTGCAATCGGCGAAGAGATCGGGCGATTCGTACAGCCGCACGCGGTCGAGCCTTCCCTGCCTGATATTCGGCTCGAGGAGATTCCAGATCACCGCCGCGATATTTTCGCAGGTCGGAATCTTGCCCGCGAGCTCCGGCACTTCATGATTCAGGTGGCGATGATCCATGCGGTCGATGATCTCGCGCTGCAAAATGTCTTTCAGTTCTTTCAGGTCGAGCACCATGCCGGTGGCCGGATCGGGCTCGCCCGCCACGGTTACTTCGAGCACGTAGTTGTGCCCGTGCCCATGGAGATTGCTGCACTTGCCGAAGACGCGTTTGTTCTCATCCGCCGAGAAAGCGGGGTTGTGGTAGTAATGCGCGGCGGAAAATTCGACCTTGCGCGTGACTCGGATCATAGACCGTTCGCCGGGCCCTTGGCCGGGTATTCCCTGCCCTTCCACGCCACCGCGCCGCGCGTGTTCTTCCACCACGATGCGACGAGCGCGGCCGCGTAGAGGCATGCTCCCGGGACGTAGTATTGGACGAGAGAGACGCGGAAAAGATTCCGGCGCAGCGCTGCGGCATAACGCAGATGCGCGCCCGCCAGCGCGCCCAGCAATACCGCCGGAAACATCCACGCCGGCGCGCGCTCGGCGCGAAACAGAAGCGCCCACACCAGCGTGAGCGCCACGATCTCCGGCAGCGGAAAGGCGTCGAGTTCGAGCAGCGCGGCCCCGGGCCTGCCTCCCATCAAAGGATAAAGATTCTTCGTCCATCCCTGCCACATCGTGCCGAGCGACGCATACATCCGCGCGCGTACCGTTCCTCCCGGCGCAGCAAAGTAGATCCGATGCCCCTCGCGCTTGATGCGTCGCGCGAGAGCCACATCTTCCACGATCTCGTTGGCGACAGCCGCGTGGCCGCCTACCGACTCGTAGACGTCTCTTCGCACGAGCATGAACTGGCCGTTGGCCGCCGCGTCCGGCAGCCGCGAATCGTTCACGCGCCCGAATGAAAATCGCACCGCGAGCCGGCAGTAGACGAACGGGATCAGGGCTCGCTCCCAGAACGTCCGGAGTTCCTGCTCGGGCGAGTAGGAGACGAGCGCCGCGTCGTGATCGGCGGCGTCGTTGAGCGCGTGGCGGGCGGCGCCGGGCAGGTGGAACGTATCCGCGTCCGTAAAAAGCAGCCAATCGCCCGCGGCTGCGGCTGCCCCGAGAGACGCCGCGTAGTTCTTCCCGACCCATCCCCGCGGCAATTCGCCCGTGGTGAGGACGCGCACCTTGGGGAGGCGCGCGGCCAGCCGCGCCAGGATTTCGCCGGTGCGGTCGGTCGATTGATCGTTCACCACGATCACTTCGGCGATTTCCGGCTGCGCCGCCACCGATTCCACGGTGCGAGCGATGGAGGCTTCTTCGTTTCGAGCAGGAATGATGGCGGAGACCAAAGTGTTTGTTCCTGGCCGGGCCGAATGGCGTCGAACTGCCCGCTGTCTGTTTCGCTGTGCTCCTGCTATATTCTATTCATTATAGGTCGCTTGGACGGGGGATTGAAACGGAAACTGAAAACAGGCGCTGTTCTCGCCTTCATCGCTCTTCTGGTCTATTTCTTCGCGCGTCCTGACTATCGCCAAGGCGAGCCCAGCATGCGCGGACGCACGGCGATCGATTTCCAATTCACGTTGAACGGCAAGCCAACCAAGCTGTCGGATCTGCGGGGCCAGGTCGTGCTGGTCGATTTCTGGGCGTCGTGGTGCCCGCCGTGCGTGGAGGAAGCGCCGTCGCTCAACGCGCTGCAGCAGCGCATCGCGCCGCTCGGGGGCACCGTCCTCGGCGTGAGCATCGACGACGATCCGAGCGCGTACGAAGCGTTCCTCAAGATGTACGACGTCTCCTTCCCCACCTTTCGCGATCCTTCGAAGAAAATCGAGACCGAGTACGGAACTTCGATGATCCCCGAAACCTACGTCGTCGATCGCAACGGCAAAATCGACCGAAAGCTCGTGGGTGCGCAGGATTGGACGAGCCCGGCGATGATGGCGTACCTGGACTCGGTGCTCGGGAAGAAGTAGCGAATGCGATTCATGATCCGTGATTTGGACTCGCGCGCTTTAGCCTCACGATGCCCGGCTCGTTGGTAGCGAAGCCTCGGCGCTACTCGTAGCGCAAGGCCTCGACGGGATCGAGCCGCGCCGCCCGCATCGCCGGCACGAGGCCGCTCAACACGCCCACCACGATCAGCACACCCACCGACGCCGCGAGAATCTGCCACGAAACTCGCATGTGAATGTCCACCGCGCCCGTCGTATCCTCGTACGCGGGGCCGAGGAACGGAAGCGTGCCGATCATCGCGCCGACCGCGACCGACAGCACCACGCCGATCAGCCCTCCGGCCATGGTCAGCACCAGCGCCTCCGCCAGAAATTGCCAGCGGATGTGATGCCGTCTTGCGCCCAGCGCCCGTCGCAGGCCGATTTCGCGCACGCGCTCATTCACGGTGACCAGCATGATGTTCATCACGCCCACGCCTCCGATCCCGAGCGTCAGCATCCCCACGAAGAGCAGAAGAATCTCGAGCCCCACCGTGATGCCCACGTAGATCGGGCGGAACGCCGCCATGCTGATCATGCGCACCGCCCGCTGGTCGGTGGGTGAAAAATGCTGGCGGTCGGCCAGGATGGCGAGCACCTGCTGCTCCGCGCGCTGTTCGAATCCGGTCGCGATCGGCGTGAAGACGAGCACGCTCGCCGACTTCGCGTCCCACAAATCGCCGGCGCTGGAATACGGGATCCAGACCGACTGATCGTCATTCTGAAAATAGCTGCTGTCCTGAAACTTGCGGTCCATCGTGCCGATCACCGTGAAGGGCGTACCGGCGATGCGCACCGTCTGCCCGACGGCCGGCATTCCCGAAAACAGCTTCTTGCGGATCATCGCGCCGAGGAAGATCACGCGCCGGTGATTCACCACGTCGTCGGCGTCGATCCACCGCCCGTCGCTCGGCACTTCGTTGCGCATGTCGCCGTACTCGGCGCACACCCCGCGAACGGCGGTCGTCGCGAACTGCTCGTCGTGCGAGAGGCCCAGGAATTTCACGGTCTCGGGACACACCTGCTTCACCGCCGTCGCTCCGGCGCGAATGTTGTCGATGTCTTCCTGCTCGAGCCGCACGACTTTGCCGGCGCGCTCGCCGCCCGCCTGTTCGCTGGTGGTGCCGGGAAAACAAATCACCACGTCCTTCCCGAAGGCTTCGAAGGTATGCATCAGCACGTGCCGGAATCCCGCCCCGTACGCCAGCAGCATCGTCACCGCGACGATTCCCCAGACGATCCCGGCCATGGTGAGGCACGTCCGCACCGGCTGCCTGCGCAGCGACGTCCAAGCCTGCCTGAGAATTTCGCCGAACACGCGCTACCCTCCCGCCTCGTGCCGCAGCGCCTCGATCGGATCGACGGCAGCCGCGCGGCTCGCCGGATAGAGCGCCGAGCCCACCGCGATCGCCGCCAGCAGCGCGAACGAGACAGCTCCCGATTGCCACGTCGGCAGCAGCCCCGCGAAGATGGGCGGCATCGGCAGCAGGTCCACCAGCGCGCAAAAGCCGTAGGCGGCGCCCATGCCGATCGCCCCGCTCAGAAAAGCGATGATCAGCGCCTCGCTGAAAAACTGCCCCACGATGGCGCGCCGCGTCGCTCCCAGCGCCTTGCGCACGCCGATTTCGCGGGTCCGCTCGCGCACCGCCACCAGCATGACGTTCATCACGCCGAGCCCGCCGAGGCACAGCGTGACGATGCCCACGGCCCCCATGAAATATTCCATGCCGTCCATGATCAGCGCGTTGGCCTGCGAATTCTTGATCGTGTCCCAGATGAACGCGGCTTCCTCGTCCTTCGGATTGAACCGGTGGATCGTGCCGAGCGCCGCCAGCGCCTCGCGCTTGCAATCGACGTGCTCGGCCAGCGACTGCGGCACCAGGATCATGTGGTCGATCGTGTGCGGCGGGGCCGGGGGCTTGTTGGGGAAATCGCGCACGATGGCGCTGTACGGAATGAAAATCTTGCGAACGTCTTCTCCGTCGTAGTCGGAATTCTGGTTTTTCGCGCGCATCACGCCGATCACGGTGTAGGGAATGTCCGCAAGCCAGATGGTCTCGCCGATGGCCTCGCGGCTGCCGTAGAGCTGCTTTTTCGCGTCGCTGCCGAGAAAGGCCACGCGGTTCGCGTTCGCCTGGTCCTCCTGCCCGTAGAAGCGCCCTTCAGCCACGTCGATGCTGCGCTCTTCCGCAAAGGGCGGCAGCGAGCCGACCACGAGCAGCGTCGCGCTGTTGTACCGCGTCCTCAACGGCACCTGGTTGCCGATTTCGGGCAGGACGTACCGGCACGCGGGCGATTCGGCCAGCACGCTCACCCAGTCGTCGTCGTTCCAGTGGATGTCGCGGCCGGCTCGCATCCCTCCCGCCTGCATGCTGGTGCGCCCGTTGAAGACGATCATGATGTCTTTGCCGAAGGTTTCGGCGTTGCGCTGCAGTCCCACGCGCATGCCCTGCGTCGCCGCCACCATCAGCGTGATCGACACGATTCCCCAGGCGATCCCGAACATCGTAAGGAACGTCCGCAGCTTGTGCGCCCAGAGCGTTTCGAGCGTGTCTTTGAGGAGGTCGCTGAAGCTCATCGCGCCGTTCCGTTCGCGCTGCCGCGTCCTACTGCAGCACGACTTGCTGGCCCTGCTTGAGCCCGCTGAGAACTTCGGCCTTCACGCCGTTCGAGATGCCGAGCTTCACCGGCACGCGGCGCCGCCCCGTGTCCGATTTCGCGTCGGGAATCTCGACCAGCGTGTTCTTGTCCTTGTCGAAAATCACCGCGCCTTCCGGAACCAGGAGGACGTTCTTCTTCTCTTCGAGGATGATCTCGGCGTTCGCGCTCATGTTCGCGCGCAGCTCACCGGTGGCGTTGACGATCGAGACGCGCACCTCGAACGTCGTCACGTTGTCCTTCTCCTCGCCGAGCGGAGCGATCTTCGTCACGCGCCCCTGAAACCTCCGGTCCTTGAACGATTCCACCACGATCCGCGCCGGCTGCCCGAGGTAGACCTTGCCGATGTCCGACTCGTCGACTTGCCCCTTCACGTACACTTCGCTCGTGTCGCCGAGCGTCATCACGAGCGTGGCCTGCGACCCCAGCACCAGGATCGAGCTCACCGCGTCGCCCACTTCCACGTCCCGCGAGAGCACTTCGCCGTCGATCGGGCTCTCGATCGTCGCGTACTCCAGATTTTCCTGCGCGTTTTCGAGCGCCGCCTTCGACTGCGCGATCTGCGCGTCCGCCTCCGCCACTCCGGCCTTGCTCACCAGCACGTTCCGCTCCGCGGACACCTGCCGGTTCAGCGCGAGCTGGTAATTCTTTTCGGCGTCCTGCATCGCGTTGAGCGCGATCAGGCCCTGTTTGTACGAAGTCTGCGCGCGTTCCATGTCGCTTTTCAGGAACGGCACGTCCGGCCCCTGCGCATCCACGATGTTTTTCTGGTACGACGCTTCCGCCGCCTGCTTCCCCGCTTCGGCCGCTTCCAGATTGGCCTGCGCTTCGCCCACCGCCGCCTGAAGCTGTTCCTTATCGAGTTCGGCGAGCACCTGCCCGGCCCTCACGCGGTCTCCCGCATCCACGAGAAGCTTCTCGACGATCCCGCTGGCCTTCGATTTCACTTCCACTTTCGTGAGCGGCTCGATTTTTCCGGTCGCGACCACGGAACGCGCGATGTCGCCGCGGTCGACCGTCGCCAGCTTGTCGGGATCGATGGCGTGATTCGGGCGCAACGCGGCCGACGCCAGCACCACGATCAGGACGAGCGCGCCTGCCCCTCCGCCGAGCAAAATCCACCGCCTGCGCCGCTTGCGGCCGTTCTTTGCTCCGCCGTTCGCCACCACAGCCACCCTCCGTATGCCGGATTTCGACGTCCGGAAAGTAGATACGTGAGCCTTGCCGCGAAAGTTCCCGTGGATCGGGATATCATGGCAAGGCATCACTTTCAGTGCGGTCACCCTGAGATTGACGCCGCCTAACCCTATGGAACGAGACCCGGTTTGCGGAATGGCGGTCGAGCCCGAGAGGGCCAAAGCCACGGTGGAGCATGCCGGGAAGGTCTATTACTTCTGCTGTACGGGGTGCGCCACGAAGTTCAAAGCCGCCCCGGCAAAATACTTGAATGGGGCTTCTGCCGCTGCTAGCTCATTGATTCAATTGGGCGATAAGCCTGCCGCTCCAGCGGCATTGATTCAGCTCGGTGGTGCTCAACCCGGAAGTCAGCCGGCGGTCACTCCCGCCCACGAGCGTCCGAAATCCGCAGCGTACATCTGCCCCATGGATCCCGAGGTCCGCCAGGACCGTCCCGGAGCCTGCCCCAAGTGCGGGATGGCGCTCGAACCGGAAGTCCCCGCCGCGCCTGCCACGCGGGTTGAATACACCTGCCCGATGCATCCCCGAATCATTCGTCCCGGGCCCGGCTCGTGCCCCATCTGCGGCATGGCGCTCGAGCCGCGCACAGTGACCGTGGAGGACGAAAAGAATCCCGAGCTCGCCGACATGACGCGCCGCTTCTGGATCAGCGCCGTCCTCGCGATTCCGGTAATCGTGCTCGGCATGTCGCATTTCGAGATCGCGTGGAATCACGTCAGGAACGGTGTGTTGGTTGGATCGCCGCTGTTCTCGACCGAATGGCTCGAGCTCGCGCTCGCGACGCCGGCGGTGCTGTGGTGCGGCTGGCCGCTCTTCGCGCGCGGCTGGGCCTCTCTCGTGAACCGCCATCTCAACATGTTCACGCTGATCGCGCTCGGCACCGGGACCGCCTACGTCTACAGCGTAATCGCGGTACTCTTCCCCGGCGCGTTTCCCGCGTCGTTTCGCGGCATGAGCGGCGAAGTGCCCGTCTACTTCGAGGCTGCGGCCGCCATTACCGCCCTCGTCCTGCTGGGGCAGGTGCTCGAACTTCGAGCGCGCAGCCGCACGTCCGCGGCGATCCGCTCGCTGCTCAAGCTTTCGCCGAAGACGGCGCGGCTGGTCCGCGCGGATGGCACCGAACTGGACGTGCCCGTCGAGCACATCGCGCCGGGCGATACGCTGCGCGTTCGCCCCGGCGAGCGCGTCCCGGTCGACGGAGTCGTGACCGAGGGATCGAGTGCCATTGACGAATCGCTGGTGACCGGCGAGCCGATCCCCGTCGAGAAGCTCTCCGGCAGTCGCGTCACCGGCGGCACCGTCAACGGCACGGGCGGATTCCTCATGCGCGCCGAGCGCGTGGGCAGTGACACCGTGCTCGCGCAGATCGTCCGCATGGTGAGCGAAGCGCAGCGCAGCCGCGCCCCGGTGCAGCAGCTGGCCGACCGCGTCGCGTCGTACTTCGTCCCGGCGGTGGTGCTGGCGGCGGTGCTCACGTTTGCCGCATGGGCGGCGTTGGGCCCCGCGCCGCGCATGGCTCACGCGCTGCTGAATGCCGTCGCCGTGCTGATCATCGCCTGCCCCTGTGCGCTCGGCCTCGCCACGCCGATGTCAATCATGGTCGGGACAGGCCGCGGCGCGCTGGCCGGCGTGCTGGTGAAAAACGCCGAGGCGCTCGAGACTCTCGAGAAGGTCGATACGATCGTCGTCGACAAGACCGGCACTCTCACGGAAGGGCGTCCGCGCGTCACTGCCATTCTCCCCGCCCCCGGCAGCGATGAAGCTCACGTGTTGCGGCTTGCCTCGGCGCTCGAACGAGCGAGCGAACACCCGCTCGCGGCTGCCATCCTCGCGGCGGCCCAGGAACGCGGTATCGCTCCAGGCGCCGTTTCGGATTTTCAATCGCGCACCGGAAAGGGAGTCACGGGCGCTGTCGGCGGCCACGACGCGGCCCTGGGCAACCGCGCTTTGCTTGCGGAGCTTTCGATTCCGCTCGGCGATCTCGATAAGCGCGCCGCGGCTCTCGAATCCGAGGGCGCCACCGTCGTTTTCGTCGCCGTCGACGGCCAAATCGCCGGGGCCATCGGCGTCGCCGACCCGGTGAAGGCAACCACGCCCGACGCCATCGCGCAGTTGCATCGCAAACGCATCCGCATCGTGATGCTCACCGGCGACAGCCGCGCCACCGCCGAAGCTGTGGCGCGCAAGCTCGGAATCGACGAGGTGCAGGCAGGCGTCTTGCCCGAGCAAAAGGGCGAGTTCGTGAAGAAGCTTCAGGCCGAGCGCCGCGTCGTCGCGATGGCCGGCGACGGTGTCAACGACGCTCCCGCCCTCGCTCAGGCCGACGTCGGCATCGCCATGGCAACCGGCACGGACGTCGCCATGGAAAGCGCCGGAATCACGCTGCTGGCGGGCGACCTGCGCGGCATCGCGCGCGCCCGAGCCTTGAGCCAGGCCACCATGCGCAACATCCGCCAGAACTTGTTCTTCGCCTTCGCCTACAACTCGATCGGCATCCCGGTCGCGGCCGGCGTGCTCTATCCGTTCTTCGGCTTGCTGCTCAGCCCGATCATCGCCAGCGCCGCCATGACCTTCAGCTCCGTCTCCGTGATCACCAACGCCCTCCGCCTCCGCCGCGCCAGGCTGTGATCGACGGTTCACCTCGATCCAATCGTCCCTGCCGGGACTCGAATTCTTTTGTGCCAAGGCCCCGGCACTGCGCGACGCCTGCCTTGGCGGCAGACGGCTTCGTGCCGGGCTATTTTCAATCGCGCCTCCGGCGCTTCGGAAAAATCAGGAGTTAGGAATAACTCTGCATCCTGCCTCTGCCCCATGTAGGAAGGCCAACCCGATGCTATAATGCGGCTTATGACATTCATGACCGTGACTTACGAGCTGCAGAATGCGCTCAAGCCCGAACAGTTTCGCGCCCTCGGACGTTTCGCCAACACCTATGGGCTGCAGAAATTCCGTTTCGACGAAGAGACCAACCATCTCCACTTCGATTACGACGCGTCGCGTCTGCGCGACACGGTGGTCGAGCACGTATTGCGCGAGGCGCGCATTCCGGTTCTGAGGCGAGTGGCGTAAGTCTGCATCGTTCATGCAAAGGAGCGCTCTTTCTTGCCACTGTACGAATATAAGTGCGTGAAGTGCGGCCACCGCTTCGAGAAGATCGAGCGCCTCACCGCGCCAGTCACCCAGAAATGCCCGAAATGCGGCAAAAAGGCCGAGCGCCAACTCTCGTCTCCCGCCATTCAGTTCAAAGGTTCCGGATGGTATGTGACCGATTACGGCGGGAAAAAGGGCGCCCCGGCGGGGGAAAGCTCCGGAGACGGCTCATCCTCGGCGAAAGCGGAAGGCTCAGCGGACTCAAAGTCGTCCGACTCGAAATCCTCGAAGTCTTCCGAGTCGAAACCGGCCGCTTCCGAAAGCTCCAACAAAGGCGCGTCGAAGCGGAAAAAGTAACCGCGCCCGCTGCTACAGTTTCAATCCGCGCAGATATTCGCGGAACGCTTTTCCGAGGTTCGGATTCTTCAGCCCGAGTTCGACGTTGGCCTGCAGGAATCCGAGCTTGTCGCCCGCGTCGTAGGTCTTCCCTTCGTAGACGTACGCCATCATCTTGTCCGCGTGGGCGAGTTGCCGCAGCGCGTCGGTGAGCTGGATCTCCCCGCCGGCGCCCGGCTTCGTTTTCAGCAGATGCTCGAAGGTCTCGGGAGGCAGCACGTAGCGGCCGCTCACGGCGAAATTCGACGGAGCTTTCTCGGCGGTCGGCTTTTCCACGAGATCCTTCACCTGCAACAGCCGGTCGCCAAAGCGCGCGTTCTTCACGGGCTTGGCGTCCACGATTCCGTACATATGCACTTTCTCGCGCGGCACTTCCTCGACGTCGATCGCGCCCGCGCCGGTGGCCTCGTAGACGTCGACGAGCGAACGCGTGGCGGCTTGCGGGGCTCCGTCCATGATCACGTCCGGAAGGAGGACCGCAAACGGCTCGTCGCCGACGATGTTCGCGGCGCAAAGCACCGCGTGGCCCAGCCCCAGCGCCTCACGCTGCCGCGTGAAACTGAAATGCGCGCCGCCGTGGAGTTCGCGCGCCATCTTCGCCTGATCGGTCTTGCCGCGCTGAACGAGCAGGCTATCGAGCTCCGGCGCGAGATCGAAATGATCCTCGATCGCCCCCTTGCCGCGCCCGGTCACGAAAATAATGTGGTCGATTCCCGAGGCCAGGCATTCCTCGACCGCGTATTGGATCAGCGGCTTGTCGACGATCGGCAGCATCTCCTTCGGAATCGCTTTCGTCGCGGGAAGAAAACGCGTCCCGAGCCCGGCGACGGGCATCACGGCCTTGCGTACTTTTTTCGGTTTTCCGGTCATTGTGATCGCCCGCGCGGTCGCCCGATGGCTGCCGCGATTTCGCGTCGCCTGCTGCGCAAAACGCGCCTCCATCTCTATGCTACCATAGCGATTTTGCGGCACTTTGAGATTGAGGCTCGCGCGTGACCACACGGGAACATCTGATCCTCGGAATCGAATCGTCCTGCGACGAGACGGCGGCTGCCGTCGTCGCGGGCGGCCGCCGCATTCTCTCGAGCGTGGTCGCTTCCCAAGTGGACATTCACCGCAAGTACGGCGGCGTGGTGCCGGAACTTGCTTCGCGCGAGCATCTGCGGCAGATCGTGCCGGTGGTGCGCGAGGCCATCGCGCAGGCGGGAGTCGAGCTGCGCGACGTGGACGCGGTCGCGGTGACGCGCGGCCCGGGGCTGATCGGTGCGCTGCTCGTCGGCATCACCTACGGCAAAGTTCTCGCGATGGCGCTCGGCAAGCCGCTCGTCGGCGTGAATCATCTCGAGGGACACGTCCACGCCGTGCTGCTCGAAGCGCACGGCGCGGGAAAGCGGATCGAGCTGCCGGCCGTTTGCCTGATCGTCTCCGGCGGCCATACGATTCTCTATTATGTGAAATCCGAGCCGGTGAACGGCGCCGGCAAGTTCTCGTACGCGCGGATCGGCGGCACGCGCGACGACGCGGCGGGCGAGGCCTACGACAAGGTCGCGCGCATGCTCGCCCTCGGCTATCCCGGCGGCCCGGTGATCGACAAGCTCGCCGCGCACGGCAATCCGCGCGCGGTTCGTTTCGCCGATCCCAAAATCAAGGGCAATCCGTACGACTTCAGCTTCAGCGGGATCAAGACGGCGGTGCTGTACCATCTGCGCCGCAACCCGCAGCTGCAACCGGAGATCGACGCGCGGCAGCAGGCGCTCGCGCGCGGTGAGCGCGGCGCGGATGCCCTCCGCGCTCTTTCCTCCCCCGAGACGCTCGATCTGATCGCGAGCTTCCAGCGCTCGGTGGTCGAGAATCTCGTGGACCGCACGCTGGCGGCCGCCGGGGAGCACGGCGTGCGCACGGTGCTGGTCTCGGGAGGCGTGGCCGCAAACAGCGAGCTGCGCCGCAGCTTCGAGACGGAGTCCGCGCGCCGCGGCATCAGCTCCTACTTTCCGAGCCGCGCGCTTTCGACGGACAACGCCGCGATGATCGCCGCGGCGGGGCACGCGCGTTTTCTCGCCGGCGATCGCGCCGACGTCACGCTCGAAGCCGAAGCCGTCCTTCCTTTGGTGTAGACTCGCGCGTAATTCACGCGGAGGCAAACCATGGCCCAGCCGCAGAGCATGAGCGGAAAAACCTGCATCGTCACCGGCGCAAACAGCGGAATCGGGTTTGAAACCGCGCGAGTCCTCGCGCAGATGGGGGCGCACGTCGCGCTCGTCTGCCGCAACGCCGAAAAGGGCCGCGGGGCGCTCGCAGAGATTCAGCGCGGATTGCCGGGCGCGCAGCTCGACCTGCTGATCGCCGACATGTCGTCGCAGGCGTCGGTGCGCACGCTCGCCGCCGAAATCCTCACGAAATATCCGCGCGTGGATGTGCTCGTCAACAACGCGGGCGCAGCGGTTCCCAAGCGCGCCCTCTCCGCCGACGGCATCGAGATGACCATCGCCGGGAACCATCTCGGCGCGTTCCTGCTGACCCTGCTGCTGCTCGACCGGCTGAAGGCAAGCGCGCCCTCGCGCATCGTGAACGTTTCGTCCGAGGCGCAGCGCCGCGCGCAGCTCGATCTCGATGACGTTCAGTTCGAGCGCCGCAAATATTCGAGCATCGGAGCGTACGGCCAGTCGAAGGTGCTGATGAATGCCTGCACATTCGAGCTGGCGCGCAGGCTTGCGGGAACGGGCGTCACCGCGAACTGTCTGCATCCCGGAGTCGTCGCCACCAACATCTGGCATGCCGGCGAGGCCGATCAGCCGCTGTTCTTCAAGATCGTCGTCCGGATCATGAAGCCGTTCATGATGGATTCGAAGAAGGGCGCGGAGGTGACTCTGTTCCTCTCCGCTTCGCCCGAGGTCGAGAAAGTGACCGGCGAGTATTTCGTGAAGTCGAAACCCGCGCCCGTCAACCCCATCGAGCGCGATCCAAAGAGCGCCGCGGAAATGTGGCAGTGGAGCGAGAAGATGACCGGCGCGCACCTGGCCTGAGTCTCAAAGCATTTCGCGCCCGAATCTCCGCGGGAAGCTAGACGAGCGGCGGCTCGTAGATGTAGGCGAGCCCGTCGGCGGTGACTGCGTAGGCCTTCGATCCATCGAGCGACCAGCGCAGGTCAACCACGCCCTCGGCCGGGCATTCGTCGAATACCGCCAAGCGCTCGAGATCGATCAGAAACAGGCGCCCCTTGGCGGAATTCTTCAGCCAGGAGCTGTAGCAAAGGCACAGAGGAAGCAGCGGGTGGCAGGCGCAGAGTTCTGCGCCGAGCGGGAGCGGATCGGGCTGCATGGTGTCCGCGAGCAAGCGGTACGCCTGGCCCGCCGAGCAGAAGATCACCTGGCGGCCGTCGAATGCCCACGCCACGTCGGTGATGCGTCCTTGCGCGGGGAAAGCGTGCTGGCGGCGCAGCGTCGGCACCTCGAAGAGCGCAAGCGAATCGTCCGCCCACTCGCCCTCGATGCGCACCACGGCCGCGAGCGTGCCGTCGTCCGGGCTAAACGAGCTGCGGCCGAAACCCGAGAAGGTGCCGTCGTCGTCCGAGTCCTCATTCGGCGCCTGCGCGCCAAGCAGATCGGCGAGCGTCGATGGCGCCCCCAACTCTGCCACCGGCTTCCCGGCAAACGGCAAGCCGAAACGCGAGTCCGCGGCCTCCCACAAGCGAAGCTTAGCTTCCCTGCCCCCGAGCGTGGCCGCGGCCAGGTACTTCCCGCTCGCAGACCATGCGAGCGACTCGGGGACATTCGAGAATTCGCCGAACGACCCGAGAAACATCTTGCCGTGAAGGTCGAACACCTGAAGTTCGGAAGGCCACGCGCCCCACGCCGCCAGAAGGTGCCGAGCGGTGGGCGAATACGCGAAGGCTGCCGGGAGACCCGTCTGGCCGGGCGGCTGATCGGGTGGAATCGCGAGCATGGAAATCGGAGAGCTCAACTCGATATCGAAAAGGCAGACGCGCTCGGCGCCGAGCGGGGCAAGCGCGGCCACCGCGCAGACCTGTCCCGAGGCGGAAATCGCCAGTTGCGAACACCGCGCATTGAAAATTTTCTTGATCAGCCAGTTTGAGTCGCGCGCCAGGTCGCGGAGCCCGCGCGCAACAATCGTAGACGAGCGCAGGGCCAGCGCCTGCGGCGACGCGGGCACCATCTGCTGCGATCCGGATTTGTCCTGGTGTTCCATCAGCGGCGCGTGCGCGGGGACGGCGCCTCGAGGCGTGCCTTGGCGAGCGCAATCTGTTCTTCGACCTTCTCAGCCATCTCGGCAAAGACGTCGTGGCCGGTCTTTTCGGCCTCTTCGACGCGCGATTTGAGCTGATAAAGGTCGGAGCGCACGAGATCGTCGAGTTCCGCCTCGATCTCGGCCAAGCGACTGCGCGCCTGGCTGACGCGCCGGATCGTGCGGACGAGTTCGGCGCCCGCGCCTTCCCCTTCCACGACCTCGGGGCTGCAATCGTACTCGGTGAGGATCTTGGCGAGCCGCGCTTCGTCGCCGCGTTCGTATGCTTTGTTGGCCTCGGCCATCAACTGCTGACGCTTGGCACGGTCCTTGCGGTCGGAGGTGAGATCGGGATGAATGCGCTTGGCGACGTCGCGATAGAGTCGCTTGAGCTCAGGCGAAGCTTTGAAGTTGCGCGGCTCCTTGCCGGTCTCCTCGCCGACGGCGGATTTCGTCTCGCCGGCGATGGCCCGCGCCACGCGCGCCGACTGCTGCGCGCGCTCGTTGCCGGGCTGCTCGCGCGCGACGCGTTCGGCGAGTTTCGCCTTCCACTCGTCGAGCTCGGCGTAGCGGGCGCCGACGAAATGAAGGTAGCGGCGCTCGAATGCGCCCAACTCGGCCCGCAGGCTCGTAGCGCGCAACTCCCGATCGGCCAGCTCGGCTTCGATGGCGGCTTGCTCGGCGCGTTTTCGCGCGAGTTCGCGCTCCTCGGGCTTTACCGCCGGTTTAGCGGCGCTTTTCGCGGACGGATCCGCCCGGAGTTTCTCGGGATGGATCTCCATCGACTTCGCCATCGTGTCTTGCCTCTAAGTGGTTGGCGCAAGCCCTTGCCACGGTGAAACCCGGCGGAGGCTTGCTGTCCCCAAATTGTATGCCGCCCGGCGGAACCCGCCCGGGGCTTTGGGAGCCTGAGTTTCCAGAATCGGACGTAGGCGGCCCGGCGTGCGCGGCCAATGCAGGCGAGCGGGTTTTGGGTACCGCCAATATGGCTTCAGTGACGGGCGCGACGGCGGCTTTTTCGCTGCTTCTTGCTGCCCTAAGCGCTTAGAATGCGTCTATTACGCAGAAGTTAGCCAGCCGCAGGAGCGTGTATGCAGGAAACAACGCAGCAGTACATCCAGAGGATGCTTGATTATACCGGCAGCCAGGACCCCCTCAAAGTGCAGGCAGCCACGCCGAAGAAAATCCAACGCCTCCTGAAGGGCGCCGCGAGCGCGAAGTTGCGAAAGCGCCCCGCGCCGGGAAAGTGGTCCGTGGGAGAGATCCTCGCGCACCTTGCGGATACGGAAATGGTGATGGGCTATCGCATGCGTTCGATTCTGGGCAATCCGGGCACGCCCATCCAATCGTTCGATCAGGACGCGTGGGCCGCCGCGATGCGCTACGAAAAAGTCGATCCGCGCAAGGCGTTCGAGCGTTTCTCGGCTTTTCGCGAGGCCAACCTGGCGCTGCTGAAGACGCTCACGCCCGAACAGCGCGAACACCACGGAATGCATTCGGAACGCGGGAAGGAAACCATCACGCACGTGACGCGCATGATCGCCGGCCACGACATCAATCATCTGGGACAAATCGAGCGCATTCTCGCGCCCCGGAAGAAGTAGCGCGGCGCTACCAGATCCGGCAGCGCATGGCGCTCGGCTGGACCATCGCCGACTTGTCCGTGCAGCCCCACGCTTTGGCAAACGCGGGCACGTTGATGACCGTGCCGTTGACGCGGAAAAAATTCAGCGGATGCGGATCGGTTTTCGCGCGCAGCCTTTGGACTTCGGGGCGGTAGTTCACCGACCAGTTCTGCCCGAACCCGAGAAAGAAGCGCTGCTCGGGCGTGAAGCCGTCAATCAAACCGGGCGCCGGTTTTCCGGCGAGCGCTTTCTGAAACGCCGCGTGCGCGATCACCAGGCCGCCCAGGTCGGCAATGGCCTCGCCTTCCTCGAGCTTTCCGTTTTCGTGCAACCCCGGCTCGACTTCAAACGCGTCGAATTCCTTCGCGATGCAGTCGCCCCGCTCGCGGAAGTTCTTGAGATCGTCGGGCGTCCACCAGTTCTTGAGGTTGCCATCGGCATCGAATTGAGCGCCCTGATCGTCGAAACCGTGGGTCATTTCGTGGCCCATGATCGAGCCGATGCTGCCGTAGTTGACGGCGTCGTCCGCCTGGGGATCGAAATACGGAGGTTGCAGGATGCCGGCCGGAAACACGATTTCGTTGTGCAGCGGATTGTAGTAGGCGTTCACGGTCGGTGGAGACATGTGCCACTCGGTGCGGTCGACGGGCTTGCCGATCTTCGCGAGGTCGCGGGCGAACTCGAACTCGTCTCCGGCCATGGCATTTTCGACGTAGGCGACGCGCGCGACGTGATACGCGGAATAGTCGCGCCATTTGTCCGGATAGCCGATCTTAAGCGTCATGGCGTCGAGCTTATGAAGAGCTTGCTGGCGCGTGGGCTCGCTCATCCAATCGAGGGTCGAGAGGTCCTCGCGCAGGGCATCGATCAGGTCGTGAACGAGCACGAGGGCGCGCGCCTTGGCAGCGGGCGGGAAATAGCGCTGGACGTAAAACTGGCCGAGCGCCTCGCCGAGTTCGGCGTCCGTCTGCTCGACGCAACGCTGCCAGCGCGGCAGGATCTGCTTGGCGCCGGTGAGCTGGCGGCCGTAAAAGTCGAAATTCTCGTCGACGAATTTCCGCGGCAGCGCCTCCGCCGCGTCGTCGATCACGTGCCACCGGAGATAGATTTTCCACTGGTCGAGCGGCACGGAAGCCAGCTCCGCATCCACCGCCTTGAAGAAATCGGTCTGCGCGATATCGGCGGAGGAGACGGGCGGCGCGCCCACCTGCTTAAAGTAGTCGGGCCAGGAAATGTGTGGAGTCAGGTCGGCGAGCTGGACGAGCGTCAACTTGTGGTAGTTCGCTTCGGGATTCCGCAAATCCTCGCGCTTGGTGGAAGCCTTGGCGAGCGCGGTCTCGATATCCATCACGACTTTCGCTTCGTTGGCAGCCGTCGCATCGTCGTCGCCCATCAGCTTGAACATGTTGGTGACGTGCTGGAGATACCCGGCGCGGAGCTGCTTCGAATGGTCGTCTTCGTCGAAATAGTATTGCCGGTCGGGCAAGCCGAGCCCTCCCTGCGCCGCGGCGGCGATCACCTGCGTACTGTCCTTGAAATCCTGCTGCGAGCCGAAGGCGAAGACGGCGTTCACGCCTGTGCTTTGCAAGCGCGCGATCACGGCTTGCAGGCTCGCGAGATCGTGGATCTCCGCGATCTGCCGGAACATCGGATCGAGCGGCTTGAGTCCGGCGGCCTCGATGGCGGGTTCGTCCATGCAACTGGCGTAGAAGTCGCCGATCTTCTGCCAATTGGAGCCGGGCTTCGCGGATTTGGCCTTGGCGGCCTCTTCGAGAATGCCGTGGAGTTCTTCCTCGTTCTGGTTCATGAGCTTGCTGTAGGGAGCCCAGGTAGAGCGATCCGCCGGGATGGGATTGTTCTTCATCCACCCGCCGTCGACGAACTTGTAAAAGTCGTCGCAGGGGGCCACGGAGCGGTCGAGATTCGAGAGATCGAAGCCGTGGTGCATCTGGGCGGCGGTGCCCGCGCCGCCGGCGTCTGCGACGTCAAACGCGGAGCATCCGCCAGCAACCGGTGCGGCCGGAGCCGCGGCCGTTGCGGCGCGCTGCGAGCGACCGGATTGCGCGGAGAGCATGAGCGGAAAGGCGAGAGCCAGGACAGCGGGAGTCGCGAGTGCGCATCGTCGGATCATCGGAGAAGTCCTCACCGGTTCAGCGGGAGACGAAACTCCCGTCCGGATGGAATTTGCGATGGAAGCTGCCCCTGGGCGGAGTCGCCGCCCGCCGCCGACCGCGCCAGCATTCTGCTTGCGACGCGCGAGAGTGTCAACGGCCAGGAGGGCTCGGGCGTCGAGCGGCAGTCGCGGTGTCGCGCGGATGTGCCTGCGGTAGACTGTGTGAGCCATTGGGGGCGTGAGTGCTCGATCCTCGGGAAGAATACGCAAAGCGCCTGGAAATTCACGTCGCGAGGGTGGAGCGACGGGAACGCCAGCACATCCGGCTCGGCAACGCGAAGCTGGCCGTGGCGGCGGCAGCGATCGTCCTGATCGCGTTTTACTTCGCGAAACACATTGCGGCCTATTGGCTGCTCGCGCCGCTCGGGGTTTTCGTGGTGCTCGCGATCATCCACGAGCAGGTGATCCGCGCGCGCACACGGGCCAACACCGCCGCCGGCTATTACCGGCAGGGCTTCGCGCGAATGGACGATCGCTGGAGCGGAACGGGCGCGACCGGCGAGCGCTTCCGGGATCCGAAGCACGTTTACGCGGACGATCTCGACCTTTTCGGCACCGGCTGCCTTTTCGAGTTGCTCTCGACCGCGCGACTACCGATGGGCGAAGAGCGGCTGGCGGAATGGCTGCTCGCGCCGGCGCCCGCCGAAGGGGTGATCGAGCGGCAAACGCTGGTCGCCGAACTCCGAACGAGACTCGATTTGCGCGAAGACCTGGCGGTCGCGGGTGAAGCTTTGCGCGTGCGCCTGAATCCGGCGTCGTTGACAAAATGGTGCGAGGGCGAGACGTGGCTCGGCGGCCCCGTGATGCGTGCGGCCGCCGCGGGCCTGAGCGTCGCAGCCATGGCGACCGGTTGTTATTTCTTTGCGACGCTGCGCCATTGGCCCGTGCTCGGAGTGCTCTTCCTCGATGCGATCGTGTATTCGTGGCTGCAAAAGCGCGCCCGTGCGGCGATCGCCGGCGTGAGCTCCAACGCCGAGGGGCTTCAGCTTTTTTCCAAGATCCTGCGCCGGATCGAGCGGGAACCGTTCGAGTCCGCGCAACTGAAGCAACTCGCCGCCGGACTCAGGGAGGGCGCGGAACCGGCGTCCGAAGCGATCGCGCGATTCGCGCGCATCGCCGCTTGGATCGACGGGCAGGACAGCCTGATGGCGAGGCTGCTCGACTTGCCGTTTCTATACACCGTGCAGACGGGGATGGCGGCGGAGGCGTGGAGAAAACGGCACGGGCAGCGCATGCGCCGCTGGATCGACACGGTCGCGGAAATCGAAGCGTTACTCTCGCTCGCGGCGTATTCGTTCGAGCATCCGGCGGACCCGTTCCCGGAATTCGCCGCCGAGACCGGGTCGCCGCCGCATTTCGACGCCGAGGAACTCGGGCATCCGCTAATCCCGGCCGAGCGATGCGTGCGAAACAGCTTGCGGCTCAACGAGAAAACGCGCGTGCTGCTGCTGAGCGGGTCGAACATGTCGGGCAAGAGCACGCTGCTGCGAACCGTGGGCATCAACGCCGTGCTGGCGCAGGCGGGCGCGCCGGTTCGAGCGAAGCGGCTGCGCATGTCGCCGGTTTCGCTCGGCACGCGCCTCCACAGCGCCGATTCGCTGCAGGAAGGACGCTCGACCTTCTACACCGAAGTGCTGCGCATCAGGCAGGTGCTCGACCTGGCCGGCGGCCGGCCGATCTTCTTTCTCTTCGACGAGTTGCTCGACGGAACGAATTCGCACGACCGGCGCATCGGGGCGGAAAGCCTGCTGCGAGCGTTTCTCGATCGTGGCGCAATCGGGATCGTGACGACGCACGATCTGGCCCTCACGGAAATGACGGCGTCGCTTGGCCCGGCCGTGCGCAACGCACACCTGCAGGATTACGTCGAGAACGGGCAGATGCGCTTCGATTACAAAGTGCGGGACGGAGTGGTGACCAAGAGCAACGCGCTCGAGCTGATGCGGCTCGCCGGGCTCGACGTGTGAGCGTGCGCCGGCGCTGCGCTCAGGCGTTGTCGATCTGCGCGCGCTGCAGGCGATCGGAGTAATCGATGTACAGCGTCTTCCACTCGGAGTAGAAATCGAGCGCCGCGAGGCCGGCTTCGCGGTGGCCGTTGCCCGTGTTTTTGGTGCCACCGAAAGGCAGATGCGTTTCCGCGCCGATGGTGGGCGCATTGACGTAGACGATGCCGGTCTCGAGATCGCGTTGCGCGCGGAAGGCTTCGTTGACGTTGCGCGTGTAGATCGCCGCGGAAAGGCCGTACTGCACGCCATTCGCGATGGCGAGCGCCTCGTCGAACGTGTCGAACGGAATCACCGCCACCAAGGGGCCGAAAATCTCTTCCTGGCAGATTCTCATTTGCGGATTGCAATCGACGAAGACCGTCGGCTCATGGAACCAGCCTTTCGCGTACGCGCCGTTTTCCAGGCGATGACCGCCGGCGGCGAGCTTCGCTCCTTCTTCCTTCCCGATCGCGACGTACTTCATCACGGTGTTGAGCTGCTGCTCGTTGACGCACGGCCCCATCTGCGTGGCCGGGTCGAGGCCGTCGCCGACTTTCAGAGCCTTCACGCGGGAGACGAACCTGTCCACGAACTCGCGATACAGCTTTTTGTGCACCGCCACGCGGCTCGCGGCCGTGCATCGCTGGCCGGTGGTGCCGAATCCGCCCCAGACGGCGCCTTCGACGGCGAGGTCGAGATTGGCGCTATCCATCACGATGATGATGTTCTTGCCGCCCATTTCGAGGTGGCACTTCTTGAACGTCGGGGCGCAGGCTTCGCTGACGATGCGGCCCACTTCGGTCGATCCCGTGAAGCTCAGCAGATTGATCCCCGGGTGATTCACCACGGGCGCGCCTGCGCCCGGCCCGTCGCCGAACACGACGTTGAGCACGCCCGGGGGCAGCCCGGCGTCCTGCAGCACCTGCGCGAGATTGTAGGTCGAAAGCGGCGTGTCTTCCGCCGGCTTCAGGACGATCGTGTTGCCACAAACAAGCGCCGGCATCGTCTTCCACGAGGGAATCGCAATCGGAAAGTTCCACGGCGTAATGAGGCCCGCGACGCCCACGGGCGCGCGCACGCTCATCGCGAACTTGTTCGGCAGCTCCGACGGCGTCGTCTGGCCGAACTGGCGCCGCCCTTCGCCCGCCATCAGGTAGGTCATGTCGATGGCTTCCTGGACGTCGCCGCGCGTCTCGTCGAGCACTTTGCCCATTTCGCGTGTCATGTCTCGCGCGAAGTCTTCCTTGCGCTCGACTAGAAGTTCGGCAGCGCGAAAGAGAATCTCGGCGCGCCGTGGGGCGGGAGTGAGGCGCCACTTGTCATAGGCAGCCTTGGCCGATTCGACCGCCAGCGCCACATCCTCCCGATTCGAGGCGGGGAACATTCCGACGAGCTCGTCGCGGTTGGCGGGATTGCGATTTTCGAGCGACTTACCGCCGCGCGACTCGACCCATTCGCCGTTGATGAAGTTCTTGAACACTCGAGGGGCAAATGCCGTGGCCATGTGGACGCTCCTTAGGATGTCTTAGAGTAACGCCGAACGAGGCCGCGGCCAAACCGCCCGCCGACTGGAGCGCGGCCAAATTGGTATGCCCGGGCAGGCCACGGTTCCGACCCGACCGAGCGCGCCCCGTGGAGCTCATGGCTGGGTGCCCGGCGTGCTTTGTCCTGCAGCTTGGTTCTGGTCGCGGAACGGCAGCCGGAACGTTCGCGCGATCTCGGGCCAGAATTCGCGCAGCACGTCGAAGCCAATGTCCTGGCCAACGCTATACCCCACGCTTTCCGCCGTTGGCGCGAAGCCTCGGCGGTGGTCCGGGTGGTAGACGTTGCTCAGCGCGGTAGAACTCGTCGTCCCGAACCACAGCGAGTAGTTGGGCATCTCCGTTCCGTCGGTCCGGTACGCGATCACGGCATGTGCGGCGGCGTGCAACAGCCGGTGGCCCACGGAACCGGAGCCCAATCGATAGTAGCGCGGGTCCTCGTGAAAAATCGTCGGGTAGGCGAAGTCATTGAAGAAGTCCGACTGCGCCTGATCGATGATGTTGAAGCCCACCCGCTTCCCGTAACCGGCCGCTCCCTGGCCGTAGGAGGGATCTGTATTTTGCGCCTGGCTGATTCCGGCGTTAAAGGCCGCGCTCAGGAACGTCACAGGATCGATGGTGTTCTCGACGAAGAGAAGGAACTTGGATTTCACCTCGAGGGTGCAGAGCACGGTGCCCGGCACGTAGCTTCGCGGGCTCACTTCATTGCGCTCGAGCCGCCTTCCGAATAGACCGACCACCTTGGCAAACGGCCCCTCGTAATCTTCCCAGCTCACGGGAGGGAGCGGCTGCAGGCACGTGGTGGTACCTTGCGGCGTCTGTTTCTCGACGGGAACGGCTCCGGGCATCGCGGGCGGCGGGTTCTGCGGCTGTGCTGGCGGTGTCCCCTGCCCGCGCGCGACGCCGGGAACGAAAAGTGCCGCGAACAGGATGACTCCGCCGCCGGCGCGGCACATCGCTCGGATGGCACGAATCAGCTTTCTTTTACGCGTACAGGCTTCTCCCAGGCCGCGGATCTTCCGGCTGAAGTAAAGATAACGAATAGCGGGCAGGCGGAGCGGCATTCTAGCAGTGCTGTGGACGTGAGTGTCAATCCAAGCCTCGCGGTAGACGAATCGGGTGGAGGGCTAGTGCTGCGGGGCCTTCGGGTCGGGACCGGAAGCGGGCGCTTCCGATGCGCTGTTCGAAGCGGTCGTCGTGCTGACGGGCGCCAGATTCTGCGCCGCCGGCGCTGGCTTGTCGACGGCGCCAGGCGCGGCCGAAGTAGAGGGCGCGGCGCAGCACTTGGGCACCATCGGCTTCGGAGCCGAGACGCCGGCGATATCCGAGCCCAGGCCCAGCTTCTGCAGCGTGGGCGCGTCCAGCTTGCCTGTGGAGTCGAGGCCGTTGGCCGACTGGAATTTCTGCATTGCCGCGACGGTATCCGGGTCCCATTTGCCGTTAGGATCACCTTTGTAGTACCCGCCGCGGGCGAGCGCGGACTGAATTTGGCTGATCCGGTCGGGGGTAGGCGCCGCTGGCAGGTGCATGCGGCTCGAGCGCCGGTGCCGGCGGGTCGACCTGCGATGATGGCTATGGCTCTGCGTGGAACGCGAGGCAGACGAACCGGTTTGCCGTACGTGCGCGGCGGGCGATGCCGCCGCCAACGCCAGGATAAGCACCGGCAGCGCGGCAATAGGCCACATCCTCACGCGCTTCATGCGCTTGATGAAAGTCGTCATCGTAAGTTTGACGCCGAGCCCGGCTGAATCGCCGCCCCGGCCGCTGGCAACGCCCCTGCATTTATTATCGCCCGTTCGATTCGCGACTCAAGCCGCGCCTAGAGCGGGCGAACCTATCAGCCAACGGTCCCCCTGCTGCGAAGGCCGTGTGCGCGGCGTTGCGCCTGCGCTACGGTTCTTCATGGAACCGAACGGAAGCTTGGGGCGGCTGAGTGCCCCGTGGAATCCGGTGTGGATCACAACTACTACTGCTGCGGCGATGGCACCGCGCCGGCCAGGAAGAGCGTGAGCACCGTTTCGCTGTCGGAGCGGCGCGCGATCTTGAAGAGGACGTCGTTGCCGGGCTTGAGCTTCGCCATCTGCGCCTTGTAATCGGCGAGCGAGGTGATCGGCACGTGGTTGACCTCGACGATCACGTCGCCGCGCGTGAAGCCGACATCTTCGGCGAAGCTCGCAGGCTCAACTTCGGTCACCACCGCGCCCACCAGCTTGCCCATGCCGAGCTTGTGCGCCAAATCCGCAGTCAGGTCCTCGACGTGGAGTCCGAACTGATCGGCCTGGTCGCCCTGATCCGGGGTCTGGTCGGTGTCCTGGGCGGTCTGCGGGAAAATTTGCGAGCGGTCCGCAACCGTCAACGTCACTTGGTTCGTCTGCTTGTCGCGCACGTACTGAATCTTTACGGATTGGCCGATGGGAGTCTGCGCGATCGGGTTCACGAGGTCGGCGCCCGTGTGAACAGGCTGCCCATTCACATCCGTGATCACGTCCCCGGCCTTCAGGCCGACTTTCTCCGCGGGACTTCCCGGCGCAACGGCTTCGATCACGATTCCGTAAGGCGCGCCCAGTTCCTTCATCAGGATGGGATTGTCGCTGTTCTCTTCCTGGAAGGTGACGCCGATCGATCCGCGCACCACTTTCCCGGAAGTAACGAGCTGGTTGTAAACGCTAATCGCCGTGTTCGACGGCAGGGCGAAGCCGACGCCCTCAAATCCGCGGCCTCCCGTGTAGATCGCCGTGTTGATGCCGATCACTTCGCCAGCCATATTGACGAGCGGGCCGCCCGAATTTCCGGGGTTGATCGCCGCATCGGTCTGGATGAAGCGCTGGAACTGCTTGCCGACCGTGGTGCGGTCCTTGGCGCTGACGATCCCGGCAGTCACGGTAGAGTTCAGGCCGAACGGGCTTCCGAACGCCAACACCCAATCGCCCACCTGCACGCCGTCCGAATTGCCGAGTTTTGCGACCGGCAGGTCGTGCCCGACGTTGATTTTGATCACCGCGAGGTCGGTGTCCTTGTCCGTTCCCACCACGCGCGCATTGTAGTGCGTGGGATCGCCGTCGAGACTCACCTGTATCTTGGTGGCGTCGTCAATCACGTGATCGTTCGTCAGAATGAACCCGCGCTTGTCGACAATCACGCCCGAACCCAGGCTGCGTTCGGCGTCCGGGGCGTTGTCGGGAGAATCGAAAAAGCGGTCGAAGAAATCCTGAAACGGGTCGCCGCCGTCGTCGCCTTTCGGCGTAGCCTTGCCGGCGCTGCCCTTGGGCTTTTCAATCACCTGCGTGGTCGAAATATTGACGACCGCGGGCCCCAGATTTTTCGAGATGCTGGCGAACGCGCCCGAGAGGCTGATCGGATCGGGAATCGCGAGCAGCGCCGCGCCGCTGGGCCCCTGCGCGTGATTGGCAAGCGTGTGGCCCGGGACCACCGTCCCGATCAGAATGCCCACACCCAGCGTGACGACTACGAGGAGGGTTGCAAACACTTTACGCCGTCGAGCCCAGCTCCAAAGCTCTCGAAACTGAATCCCCATCCTCGTACTCCTTTTCCAGACCCCTGAACCGAACGTGCGATTATAACACCGCTCGGCAGCCCGCGAACTCGGACGTCCCGTGCTCCCGACGTTGCGACTTAGGCACAGTGGTTCGATGCCAAAGCGCCCTGGATTGCCTTCCGCCAATCTTCGGGGAAAGTTCCCGGAAGCGTAGGGTTTGCCAAACCCGGCAGCCGAGGCTAGAGTGGTCGGCGTTTCAGGCGCCGCGTGAAGCGCGCTTCATCTTCTGTGGCAGGCACACACATGGAATTTGGCGTGATTGACCATGTCGACCGGCAAGACCGGCCGATCCACGAGACCTACGACAGCCGGCTGAAGCTGCTCGAACTCTACGACAAAGCCGGCTTCAGCACCTATCACCTGACGGAGCACCACTTTACCCCGCTCGGTCTGGCGCCCTCGCCTCTGATTTTCATGGCTGCAGCGGCGCGCATCACGCAGCGCATCCGATTTGCGCCGCTCGTCCTGATCGCGACGCTTTACAATCCGCTGCGCCTGGCCGCCGAAATCTGCATGCTCGACCATCTCACCAAGGGACGCTTTGAAATCGGCACGGGGCGCGGCGTCTCCCCGCTCGAACTCGGCTTCTACAACGTGGCCGAAGCGGACGCCCCGGCGCTCTACAACGAGGCCATCACGGTTCTGATGGCGGCGCTCACGCGGGACGTCGTCGACTACCACGGAAAGTATTTCGACTTCACCAACGTGCCCATCGAGATGAAGCCGTTTCAACTGCCTCACCCACCGCTTTGGTACGCGACGAACAGTCCCGAGAGCGCGGCCCGGGCCGCCTGCCAGAATATGAACGTCGTCACCCTGCTGCCCGCCGCGGGCGCGCGCAAGGTTGTGGACGCCTACATGGAAGCGTGGAACGCCGCCTTCGGCACGGGATGCGGCCATCCGCGCGCCACGCTGCCGAAAGCGGGCATCACGCGGCTGCTCTATGTGGGAGAAAATGACGCGCAGGCCGCCGAGCGCGGCATGTTTGGCTACCGGGGCTTCTACGACAAAGTGGCGTACTTGTGGCGCAAGTTTGGCGTGAAGCACCAGGCGCTCGATGAAATCTCAAAAGCGGGCCCGGACACGATCATCACCGGAACGCCGACAACCGTCCGCGCGGCGATCGCAGAGCAACTCGAGATTTCCGGTGCGAACTATTTCGTACCGCGCTTCGCCTACGGCGACCTCACCCACGACGAGAGCGTTCGCTCGCTCGAACTCTTTGTCGACGAAGTAATGCCGCACTTCCGCCGGTAACTGGCGGCGCCCTCGCGAGCGCCGCCGTCCGCCCGTTAGAGCGACCGCAGGAAGTTCAGCAGATCCTGCTGGTCCTTGCTGCTGCGCCCGTTGAACAGCGAAATCACCTGGTTCGCCTCCGAGCCCTGCCCCGCGTGATCCTGGATCGCCCTCAGCAGACCCCCGTTCGCCGGGGTAGCTCGCCCGTCGTGCAGGAAGAATATCCGCTGTCCCACGCCCCAAAGCGGCGCGGTGCGAAATTCATCCGGCCCCGCGGAACCCTGCGAAATATTGTCCGCGAGACTCGCGCCCATGTGGTGAACCAGCAGGTCCGAGAAGAGCGGCACGGTCTGGTTCCGCAGCGCGGGACTGAACGACGAAGGCGACGTGGCGAGCGACGGCGTATGGCACATGTCGCAGTGCACCTGGCTGAATACGGCGCGACCGTTGGCCAGCGACTGAGCCGATGGATTGCCGGGAATTCCGGCGGCCGAGGGTGCCGGTGGCGCGAGGAACCGCATGAAGTCCGCAAAGGCCACGATGTCGCTCGGGATCTGGGCGCCCGATGAGCCGAAATTCGTGGCGTCTTCGGGCGTCAGGTTGTAAAGGCACGCGGCGGGAGCACCCTCGCGCTCGTTCGGGAAGAGCTCGTTGGTCACACCCATTTCGACGTTATAGGCCTCGCCCGCGAAGACCTCGAGCGATTTATTCTGCGCCTTCCAGCCGAAACGAGTGATCGTGCCATCGTTGCCGCTGTAATTCGGATGCCCCGAGATGCCGAGAGTCCGCTTCAGAGGTGAGTTCGAGCTCATATTGGCGAGGATCGTTGAATCGGGGACGTTCTCGATTAGGCCGCCGCCGAACACGGGCGTCGGGATGCGGAAAATGATGTTGTTGAGCTGGCTCATCTGCTGGAAGTTGGGCTGCGGCATCGTGCAGTTGGGAGCGTCGGTCCGTCCAGCGATCGTGAAGACGTCGTGCACCCCGCCGTCCGGGGTCGAAGTCACGCGCCCGTTCGACACGACGTAGGGAAAGCGCACCTCGCGCACAGGACCGTCAGTCGACATGAAATACGGGATGTCGTTGGTCGCGCCGGCGTCGCTCGCGATGGTCATCTGCGGGTTCGGCCCGATGTTGGGGTATTGGCTTGCGCTGGGGCTCGACCCGCCGACCGCGGGCTGCGCGTGGCAGCTCGAGCAGCTGTTGGAGTTAAATGCGGGACCAAGCCCTGAACCCGGTTCGCCCGAAACATTTCCGCTCACGGAGTCCACCTGGATGAAACGCGCGAGCCCGTCCTGAAAGAACTGCAATTCCGCAGCGCTTAGTCCGGACAGCGGAGAACCCACTTGCACGTCTCCCGCCCGGACTCCCGGATCGCTGACGCTCGACGCCGAAGCGCTGGAGGCTGTGGGTGACTGCCTCCCTTGCGCGAGCAGCCCCACGTTGATCGACAAGGCCGTTAGTCCCAGGGCCCCCACAACGCGTTTCGTAATTCTCATCTGCGCTCTCCCCCGCCGGCGAGCAGGCACACCCCCGGCGCACGCTCTTCACGGGTTAACGAGCTGGTGAGTTAACCGGATGACGAAGTGAATGGGCCGCGAGCTTCAGGCAAGTTCGGGCGATGCTCGGCGGCTGTTTGTGGCGCAGACTCTAGGCGGTTGGGGCCGCGGCGTCAATTTGGGCCGAGGTACAGTTGTGGTACAGCGAACGACCGGCAAACCGCGAACAGCGAAAGGACAGGAAAGAAAATGGAAAAGGGAAAATAGAAAATTGGGAACGTGGCTTGCCCGCCCGGAAGAAAACGAAAATAGGGACCGGGGACCGAGCTAGATCTTCCGCGCGGCCATCCACAGCGAATCGCTGGTCGGCAGGCAATCGGCCAGCGGCCGCGGCAGCGGCGCAAATCCGGTTTCGCGCAAAATCCGCGCGAGCGTTTCCGGCGTGAAATAGTTGCAATGCGCGGGAACGTGATAGCCGCACCAGTTCATGCCGCGGATGTGGCGATTCCAGCTCGCGTAGTTGGGCGTTTTGAGAATCGTGAGGCCGCCCGGCTTCAGCACGCGATGCGCCGCGCGCAGTCCCGCAAGCGGCCGCCACTCGTGCTCGATGTATCCGAACTGCGTCACGAGATCAAAGGCGCCTGCGGGCAAATCGCGTTCCGCCACTTCGGTCACCGGGCCCTCGAAAATCCTTTCGCGCGACGTCCGGCGTCGGGACGCTTCGGCGCCCTGCGGACTCAGCTCGATGCCGGTCACGTCGAAATGTGCCGAGGCCGCCGCGAGGAACCGGCCGTCGCCGCATCCGAAATCGACGAGCCTGCCCGAGCGCGCCCATCGAAGCGTCTGCGCCAACAGGCGCGCCGTCGGTTCCGGGCGGATCCAGCGTGTGCAACGCGAAAGAAACAGCATCAGCGGCTGCTTCTCTTTGCGCTGCGCCAATTCCCTGGTGTGCTCCTCGAACCAGTCGTGGTCCGCCGCCTGCACCGAATATTCCAGCTCGCTGCCGAGAAAAACCATTTCGCAGCGCGCGCACTCGACGATGTCCCATCCGTCGCGGCGTGCCTTCCGCTCGCGTTCGAGCCCGCCGCAAAGCGGGCAAGGACGCACGCGCGTGGCGCTCGCCGTCGTGTCCGTCGCTTGGATCGCGGAAGTCATGTTCGCCGTTCGCGGAATGATCTGCGATTTTAGCATGCACTGTGCGAGGCGACCTTCCTGCCCGGCCCGCGCGCACCTTCCGGGCCGCAGAGATCGCTTGCGCCGATCCCCTTCTCTTGGCATAACTCTAAGGGGCGGAACAAACGGCCGGCAGGCGCGCTCGCAGCGGCCGCGCGAAAATCCCTCATTTTGAATCCTCCATAGGAGATAACAGTGGCGAAGATCGCACTCTACGGCGCAACGGGAATGATCGGGCAGCGAATTCTGCGGGAGGCTCTTTCGCGCGGGCACCAAGTGACGGCGATTGTCCGCAACGTCGCAAAGCTTCCGACGGACACGCCCGGACTCACGCCGAAGCCCGGCGACGTGCTCAAGCCGGAAAGCGTCGCGGTCGCCATCAAGGGGAACGAAGTCGTCGTGAGCTCTTACGGCCCAGGTTCAGGCGATCCGAAGGACGCGCTCGTCGCCGTCCGTTCGCTCATGGAAGGAGTCGCGGCCGCCAAGGAGACTAGCGGCAAGCCCATACGCCTGATTATCGTCGGCGGCGCCGCGAGCCTCGAAGTCTCGCCCGGCGTCGCGCTGCTCGACACGCCGAATTTCCCCGCGGCGTGGAAACCCGTTGCGTCGATTTATCGCGACGTGCTCGGCATCCTTCGCTCCGAAGGCGCCAAGGCCGGGCTCGAGTGGACATACTTCAGCCCGGCCGCGTTTATCCAGCCCGGCGAACGCACCGGCAAATTCCGCCTGGGCACGGACCAGCTCGTCGTCGATTCAAAAGGCGAAAGCCGCATCTCGTGCGAGGACTACGCGATCGCCCTCGTCGACGAAATCGAGAAGCCGCAGTTCGTCGGCCGCCGCTTCACCGCCGCTTATTAGGTCGTAGGATTCCGGGCGCGCGCAACGTGCGCCCGGTCCGTTCACCATTTCGGGATCGCGCAGGTGAAACTCGCGGCGTCCGACGGATCGCCGCTCCCTTTGTAAACCGCAGCCTCCGGATAAGGACACGCCGGGTGCGTGCGATCGACGGTATCTCCCACCTTGTGCGTGTTGATGATCTCGTCGGGGCCCTTGCCGGTCTCGCGCCACTTTTCGATCACATCAAGTGCGTCGAACGTCCCGTTGTCGCCGAATCCGAATCCCGGGCACATTCCCATCCCCGGCACCATGAACAGCCGGACGAAATCGTACGTCTCCTTCTTCCCGCCCATCGCCTTCAGCACGTTGTTGTAATACTCGACCATGCTGCGCGGCGGCACCGCGGTCTCGTCCCACGATTGGTAAATCAGCAGCTTACCGCCGTGATCCTTGAACCCTTTGAGGTTCGGATCGTTTGAATTGACGAGCGCGCCCACCCTCTGATCCGCCGTACGCGTGTCCCGATCCACGTCGAACGTATGCCAATCCCAGTTGAGGTCGCCGAAGACAACCGCCTTGAAGAAGCCGGTGCTGATGCTGATCGGCTGCGGGCCGGCCGCCATGATTCCCCAACCGAGTTCGCTCCCGGGCTCGAATCCCGGGAAAATCTCCGTGCCGTCGTTGAACTTCGCCCCCGCGTAAATCAGCTTCGCCGTCTGCACCTGCGGCTCGGTCAAGCACGACGCCAGATCCGACTTGCCGGGGCAGCGGATCGTTTCCGGATTGAAATGGCAGCGCATCGGATCCTCGATGAAGCCGTCGCGCACTCCGTCGAGCGCATCGCAGGCGTCGAGAGCCGCGCGATTCAGCACCGGATACTTGCTCGGCGGGATGTAGCTCGGCGCCTTCACCCCATCCTTCAAAGCGACCCAGCTGATGTACTCCGATCCAGCCTGCAGGTGCGTGATGTAATACGCGGGATCGCCGGCGGCAATCGCGTCGAAGTCCGTGGGGAATTTCTGCGCCTCCGTGAGCGCCTGATTCCCGCCTTCGTGGCAACTGCTGAAATACGACATCTTCTCGGGCTTCCCGTAATACGCGAGGATCAAAGTCTTGGCGGCGACGGCGGTCTCATGAATCGCGCGGTATCCCCAATCCGCCACTTTCTCGGGATGGCCGATCGCCCATTGATTCGGCGCTTCGCTCGTCGCACCCACATCGGCGTGACCCGTGTCCGTCGAGGCCGCCGCTGAGCCGCGGCCCACTTCCCGCGCCAATCCCGCGTAGCTGATCGCGCCGATGAATCCCGGATTGCCGATGCCGATGTACTTTCCGTCCCAATTCGCCGCCAGAGGCAGCCACACCTCGAATCCGATGTGCGAATCGCTGGTCGGCGCCGCGAAACCGGCCACTCGGCAAAACGGCGCCGCGACCTTCAGTCCCGCTGGAGTGCCGAATCGCCCGCCCGTGCTCGGCACTTCGAAACCCGGCGTCGTGATGGCGGTCGCCATCGTAATCGTCACGTGAGGTATCTGTACCGACGTCAAACTTTCGCACGATTGCTGTGCCGCAGCCGATCTCGGCGCGATCAGCAGCACGCACAGCGCCGCCAAACACACGAATGCCCCAAAACGATGACTCATCTGCTCCCCCGTTTGTGTGATTCTCGCTTGCTCACCCGATTGCCCCGCCATCGAGCCGCGCACCCGGCCGGCAGGCCCGGCATCGGCGCGCATTTCGTGAGGCGGGCGCGGATTATACACCCTCGACGCAAGCAGCGTCCGTCGGCCGCCCTGCGGGCAATTCCATTCCTTGCTAATCCATCCCGTGCCTATTGCGAACCATGCGCACACCGCATCGCGCGACATTTCTTTACAATGGTTCATGCCGGGTTTCGGTAGAAACGGATCAGGCGCGGCGCCCTCATGAAATCCGTTCCCATCCTGATGATCGACGACGACACCGAGCTTTGCGCCTCGCTCACGCGCCTGCTCGCGATGGACGGCCTCGAAGTCCGCTCCGTCCACGACGCCGAGTCCGGCATCCGCGAGAGCGCGAAAGACGACTTCGCCCTCGTCATCCTCGACGTCATGCTTCCCGGGGGCGATGGCCGCAAAGTCCTGCGCCGCATTCGCATGAATTCGCAGGTGCCGGTCATCATGCTCACCGCGCGCGGAGACGAAGCCGACCGCATAGCCGGCCTCGAAGCGGGCGCGGACGATTATTTGCCGAAGCCCTTCAGCCCACGCGAACTCGTCGCCCGCATCCGCGCCGTGCTTCGCCGCAAGGGCGCGGCGCCGCTGCCGGACGCTTTCGAGATCGGCGATCTGCACATCGACGCACGCACCCGTCGCGTGTTGCAGAATGGCGCCGCAGTCGAACTCACGGGCGCCGAATTCGACATTCTTCTCCTCCTCGCGCGCGCCGCCGGCAAAGTTCTCAGCCGCGACGAAATCGCCGAGCAGGCGCTCGGCCGCCCCGTCGGCCTGCTCGATCGCAGCGTCGACAATCACGTCAGCAGCCTGCGCAAGAAGCTGGGCACCCACGCCGGCGCGCTCGAAAGAATTCGCAGCGTGCGCGGCGCCGGCTACATCTACACCGGCGACGATTCCGCAGCCGATGAAGGACGCGAGTAGTGCGCGGAATCTTCTCCAAAATCTTCCTCTGGTTCTGGTTCGCCATGGCCATGCTGAGCGTCGCCATGGTCCTGTTTACCGTCTTCACCGGCTTCCAGCCCATCGGCCGCCGCTGGATGGCCAACGCGCTCGGCCTTTACGCGCACAGCGCCGTCGATTTCTACGCGCACGGCGGCACGCCGCTGCTAAATCAATATCTCGACGACATCGAGGGCTCCTCCGGCATTCGCGCCGCTCTTCTCGATCCTCACGGCCACGAAGTGAGCGGCCGCGGGCTGCCCGAAGACACCCTCGAATTGGTGCAGAAAGCCGCGCAAACCGGCCAGTCGCAAATGCGCGCAGCGCTGCGCTGGAGCGGTGCGCTCGTCGTGCCGTCTCCCGACGGCAACTACATCTTCGTGGCGCAAGTGCGTACGATGCGCGGGCTCCTCCTGCAGCCCGACCTCGGCATGGCTCTTCTGAGGATCGCGGTCGCCCTGCTCGCCGCTGCGCTGCTCTGCTTCCTGCTTGCGCGTCACATCGCCCGCCCGATCGGCCAGTTGCAGTCCGCCGCCAGCCGCATCGCCGAGGGAGATTTTTCCGTTCGCGCCTCGCCCGCGCTCGCGCAACGCAACGACGAACTCGCCGACCTCGCGCGCGATTTCGACGCCATGGCCGATCGCATCCAGGCGCTGCTCCAGAAGCAGCAGGAGCTTCTCGGCGACATCTCGCACGAGTTGCGCTCCCCTCTCACCCGGCTCGCCGTCTCTCTCGAACTCGCCCGCCGCGGCGACGCCACCGCCTTCGACGAAATCGACGCCGACCTCAAGAAACTCGGCGAGCTGATCGACCAGATCCTCACGCTCACACGGCTGCAAACCCAGGCCGATCGCGCCACGCTCATCCCGCTGAGCCTCGGCTCGCTTCTCGAAAGCGTCGTCGAGGATGCCCGCCGCGAGGGCAAGACCGCCCGCAAATCGGTCAGTCTCGAACGGTCGGCTGACTGCCTTCTCAAGGCCGATCCGAATCTGCTGCGCAGCTGCATCGAGAATGTGGTGCGCAACGCCCTGCGCTACACGCGCCCCGACACATCCGTCTCCGTCCTCTTGACGGTGACGGACACCCCCTCGCCCCTGGCGGAAATCCGGATTGCCGACCAGGGTCCCGGCGTTCCTCCCGAGGCTCTACCACGCCTCTTCGAGCCCTTCTTCCGCGTGTCGGGAGCCCGCGACCGGTCGACGGGCGGCACCGGTCTCGGCCTGGCGATCTCGCAAAAGGTCGCTAAGCTGTACGGCGGCGCGATCGAAGCGCGAAATCGCGCGGGCGGCGGACTCGAAGTAAGAATCACTCTCCCGATCCAAAGAAATACCCCCTAAGTAACGGATTGTCTGGCGCTTACGCGGCAGTCAAACCGGGCGACACTTCCTTACAAACACCGCTCGAACGCCCGTGTTAGACCTGATAAGCGCACGATCGAGGCGCTCAAAAAACAAGGAGAGTGCTTAGATGAAATCTCTTTCGAAACTCGCAATCGTTACGGCTGCCGCAGCCCTCGGCCTGTTCGCCACCACCGTCAACGCACAAGGAATCGCCCATGCGCGGTTTGCTCGACGCAACGCGAATGGCGGCGTCACCGCGGGTCACGGCACGGCCGTGCGCGGCGCCAATGGCGGCTACGCGGCACGCGGTCGCGTCACCACCACCAACGGCCGCGGCCAGGGAGCAACTGCCAGCGGGGGCGTTTTCAAGACGGCCAACGGCGCGCAGGGTTCGCGTGAAGGTAGCACCACGTGGAACAACGGCAACGTGACTCATCAAGGCAGCGCGCAGGCGTCCGGGCCGAACGGCGGCTCCATTCACACCAGTGGCTCGTCGCAGCGCAACGCCGATGGACAGTTCTCCGGCTCGCGCAGCACGACGGCCACTGGACCGAACGGCGGCACGTACGAGGGCAACACCAGCTTCCAGAACGGCTCCGCCACCCACACCACCGACGCCACCAACAAGAACGGCGATACGTACCAGGGCTCCACGACCTACACGAAGGGCCAAGGCGTCACGCACACGGGTACCTGCACCAACGCGCAGGGCCAAACGATCGCCTGCAAGTAGCAACAGTCACACAGGCACAATCGCGGGCACCACACGAGCGGCCGCTCCCGGGCGGCCGCTTTCCCTTAGCGCCGTCGTCGGCTCTGGCCTTAGGTTTTTCCGCCTCCTAGTCGGCGGCCCCTCGAGAAGCATCCACTCGTGCGGACCGCTGGGCCATTGCTGCGGTGATCTCGGTAACCAGGAAACCGTCAACAAAATTGTCCGTAGGGGCGCCGCTTGCCGCGCCCCCCTTCGGAGCCACGCATCCTCCCCGGCCGTCTCGAAGGCTGTAACACGGGAGCGTCTCGGCGTGCCCCCAGCCTTTGCCTCGAATACGGCGACAATTCCTTACACAGCCATCAGCCGCTTCGCACGTATCACTAGTAGAGGACAGAAAATCCTCGATCGGAATCGAATCGTCGCAAACAGCGGAAAGGAATATTTCAATGACAAAAAGCCTGGTGGTTCTCGTAGCAGCAGGAGCGTTGACGCTTGGCGCCGTCGGCGCAGGAGCGGTCCACGCGGCGGGGCCCTTGGAACACATGCGAGCCGGCTTCCTCGCGCGCCACATCATGGACGACCTGAATCTCACGCCCGATCAGAAGTCGCAGATCAAGACGATCCTCGTCAACGAGCGTCCCACGATCCAGCAATTGCGCCAGCAGATCGAAGCCGACAACGAGCAGCTTCATTCAAAGGTCACGTTCGACGAATCCTTCGTGCGCGGCGTCGCTCAGCAAGAATCGAACACGCTCGCCGACGCGATCGTCGAGCGCGAGAAGATCCGCAGCGAGATTTTCGCCGTGCTTACTCCGGATCAGCAGCAGAAGGTCGAGCAGCTCGGGACGGAAGTGCGCGCGGTGGTCGATGACCGCATCGCCCATCTAGGCGACGCGCTGCAGTAGCGCAACGCGTGATCGATTCCGGGGAGCGGCGCTCGCTGCTCCTCGGGATCGCCTCACTTGCTCTTCTCGACCGGATATCCCTTCCCGGCCCAGTCTGTGCCGAAATTCGTCGGCAGCAACAGCACTCGCAGCCGCGCGAACCCCTCGTCATGTAGCGCCGTGAACGCCGGCCGCAGGTTCGGGCAGCGCACCATCGGGCAGCATCCGCAATAGATCACCACGTTCGATGATTTCGGCAGCCCCTGCGCCCACTTCTTCAGGTCCGCCAGTCCTTCGTCCTTCGAAGCGGGCCCGTGAAACGACGCGCCCGGCACGTGCCCGCCATCGTAGAGAAATTTGAATCCCACGCACGCCACGATCGGCCGCTTCGCGACGTCGGAATCTCTCAACTCCTTCGCCAGGTCCGCCGGCGCCACCGTCTCCGCGGCCGTCCACGGATCGGCCTCGGCCTGCGCGGAGCTTGCATGAGCTTTCGCCCTCGGCGCAATCGCCCGCACGTAAATCGGCTTCGCGACGAGCGCGATCATCACGATGGCCTCGATGATACCAAGGGCCACGAGCACCAACTTGAGGTCTCTGCTCCTGGCGTTTTGCACGCTTGCATCCTGATCGCGCCTGCTCAAGGCCGGCTCGATCTCAACGGTATCTTACGACCGGTTGCGCCTCATGTCGAAACCGCATAGGTCGAGCCGAACGCGAGCGGAGTGTCTTGCAGCGCCCGCAGGCGGACTCCCTTGAAGGCGAACGCATCGGCGGCTGTAGCCCGTTCAATCGAAATCATCCGCTTCGTCCTCGTCGCCGCCGCGTGCCTCGCACGGCCCGGCGATTAGGGATGATCGCGAACGGGCTGCTGCTTGCGAAACCAGACGAGCGCATCAGCCTCCACGTCCCGGATCCACGCGGACTTTTCATCAGTGTAGGCATGCGAATCGTTAGGGTGGACTTTCTGCGCCCGGCGCTTTTCATTCTCGTAGGCCTTGGCCGCTTCAGGATGGCTGCGCAGGTAGTCTCTAAACGCAACGTGCCGGATGACCTCCGGCGACTCCGCCGCAAAAAAATGCAACTGGGCAACGCGGATGCCGCCTTGGTCAGCGAGCGTGCAATAACGGCGTCCCTGAATGCCAAGTTCCCCATGCCACTCGTAGCCGAGCGCCTCCACACGCGAGCGTTCACGGTCCAGGTCCGTCAGGGTGCTCACGAGCGGCATCAAATCGATGATTGCCTTTGCGGCCATTCCCGGGACCGCCGTCGAGCCGATGTGTTCAACGCCCAGCAATGTCGAGCCGAGCACGCGCAAACGCCCGGAAAGTTCTGCGGCCCTCTCAGGCCACTTGGTATCGTATTCGGCTAGAACGACGGGAATGGGCGGCGGCATAACCGGTCCAGTCTGCGGGCGGTCACAGAAAAATTCAAGCCGAGACCCTAGCCGCTCGCTTGCAATTTTTCTGCGGAGTGCTACGTTTGTTGATAGGTTTGGGCGCGATGCGGACTCGAGCATGCGAGGCCGGCGTCTCGGCCGCGCAAATAGCCGGCGCAACCGAGTTTATGTTGAATGCAATCATTATAAATTGGACTTTCAGGCGCCCGAACGCAACACTCAAGGTGTGGATCAGGCGCTCGCGATGATCCGTACGAATCTCAGGAGGCCCCGCTAGCATGGCCGCGCGCACATTGTACGAAAAGATTTGGGACGCGCACGTCGTCTACGAGGAACCCGGCAAGCCCTCGCTGATTTACATCGACCGCCATTTGATCCACGAAGGCACTTCCCCGCAAGCGTTCGCCGGCCTGAAGTCCGCCGGACGCAAAGTCCGCCAGCCGGAGCTTACCTTCGCCGTGATGGATCACTCGGTCTCGACCAAGAATCGCGCGCTGCCGCTCGTCGATCCCGATGCGATCGCGCAATTCGAGGCCCTCGCGCGCAACTGCCAGGAGCACGGCATCAATCTTTTCGACATGCAGAGCCGCAATCAGGGCATCGTCCACGTAATCGGACCCGAGCTCGGCATCACGCAGCCGGGCTGCACCATCGTCTGCGGCGACAGCCACACTTCGACGCACGGCGCGCTGGGCGCGCTCGCGTTCGGCATCGGCACAAGTGAAGTCGAGCACGTGCTCGCCACCCAGTGCCTGTCCCAATACAAATCGAAAACGATGAAGATCGACGTCGAAGGCAAGCGCCCCCATGGCGTCACCGCAAAAGACATCATCCTTGCGATCATCGGAAAAATCGGAATCGCGGGCGGCACCGGCCACGTAGCCGAATACACCGGCGAAGCCGTGCGCGGCCTTTCGATGGAAGGCCGCATGACGATGTGCAACATGTCGATCGAGGGCGGTGCTCGCGCCGGCATGGTCGCGCCGGACGACACGACGTTCGCTTACCTCGAGGGCAAGCCTTTCGTCCCGCGCGGTAAGGATTTTCAGGAAGCCGTCGCCTACTGGAAGTCTCTGGCCACTGATCCGGGCGCGAAATACGACACGACCGTCACACTGAAAGCCGAAGAGCTCGCGCCGATGGTCACCTGGGGCACGAATCCCGGCATGGTCACGCAGGTGACGAACCGCGTGCCCGACCCCTCCGCCTTCGCCGATCCCGTTGACCGCAAAGCCGCCGAGAGCGCGCTCGTCTACATGGACCTGAAGCCCGGCACGAAGATCGAAGATATTCCGGTCGACCGCGTGTTCATCGGCTCCTGCACCAATTCGCGGATCGAGGATCTGCGCGCGGCCGCGAAAGTCGTCGCCGGCAAGCACGTCGCGAAATCGCTCAAGCAGGCGCTGGCCGTTCCGGGCTCGCGCGTCGTGAAGCTGCAAGCCGAAAAAGAAGGCCTCGACAAAGTTTTCCGCGACGCCGGATTCGAATGGCGCGACGCGGGTTGCAGCATGTGCATCGCGATGAACGACGACGTCTTGCTTCCGGGCGAGCGCTCCGCCAGCACCTCCAATCGCAATTTCGAAGGACGCCAGGGCAAGGGCAGCCGCACCCATCTCGTCAGTCCGATGATGGCCGCGGCCGCCGCCATCGAAGGCCACTTCGTCGACATTCGCAAATGGAAGAACGCGGACGGAGCTGAATGACGATGCAATCCTTTACGACACTTACCGGACTCGTTGCACCGATCGATCGCGTGAACGTCGATACGGACCAGATGGTGCCGAAGCAATTCTTGAAGCTGCTGACGCGCGAGGGCTACGGGCGGGTGCTCTTCTACGACTGGCGCTATCTTCCCGGCGAGAAACCGAATCCGGATTTCGTGCTCAATAAGCCGCGCTACAAGGGCGCGAGCGTTTTCATCGCGCGCGCCAATTTCGGCTGCGGTTCGAGCCGCGAACACGCGCCGTGGGCGATTCTCGACTACGGAGTGCGCGCGATTCTGGCGCCGAGCTACGCCGATATTTTCTACAATAACTGTTTCAAGAACGGGATTTTGCCGGTCACCCTCACGGACGAGCAGATGGACGAACTCTTCCAGCGAACCGAACAGAACGAAGGCTATCGCGTGACGGTCGACCTCGAGCGGCAGATCGTCACCGACGAAAAAGGCCTGCGCTATTCCTTCACCGTCGACCCCTTCCGCCGCGAATGCCTGCTGAAAGGGCTCGACGACATCGGCCTCACGCTGGTTCACGAGCCGGAAATTTCCGCGTACGAGAAAAAATCGCTGCGCATCCCGGCGATGCACGAAGCGCTCGACGTAAAATTCCATCACAACTAGGCGGCAGCCATTGCACCATCCTGGTGCAATAAAATCTGCTGCAACGCATGCAACATTGTTGCGCCCGTCGGGGGCTTACACCGGGCTTAACGGGCCCAAAATGCCGCCCTTTGCACCTTAACGGGCCCTCCGGCCCCGCAAGTCGCCCGCAACCCTCCCTGGGTGGCGGCTCATGCGGCGGGAGCGGCTTCGACGATCGAAACGCCATGGACGATGGCGACGTTGTTCGCGAATTTGTCGCTGGCGGCGACCGGGATGATACGGCGCAACTCGAATCCGGCGGCGGCAAGGAGGGATTTCCATTCGGCGGCGCTACGTTCCTTGCCGCCGGTGACAGCCATCATGTTGATGTCGCTCAGCAGGAGCGTTTCGAGGTTCGGATCAGGCTGCGAGATCACGTCGGGCAGGACGAACTCGAGAACGAGAAGCGCTCCATCCGCAGGAATCACGGCGCGGCAATTCTTTAGAAGCTTGACGGCGACGTCGTCGTTGTAGCCGTGCAGGACGTGCTTGAGCGCATAGACGTCCGCGCCGGACGGCACGGCTTCCAGCAGATCCGCGGCGATCAGCTTGCAGCGCCCGGCCAGGCCGTCGGCCTGAATTCGCGGCGTGGCGGATTCGATCGAAGGCGGACGGTCGACGAGCATCCCGTTAAGATGCGCGTGGCTTTTCAGAATCGCGCTGATCAGCGAACCGCCCCCGCCGCCCAAGTCCGCAACAACGCGGCGGCCGGTGAAATCCCAGGCGCGGGCAATTGGCATGTAGTCTTCCGCAGGGGCGGTACCCATCACGGCGCGAAAAATCGCGGGTGCGTCCGGATCCTTCGACCAGCGCGATGCGATGCCCTGGCTCTCCATCACGCGGAACGCGCTCTGGCCGGTGCGCACGCAGTCCGTGAGATAGGCCCAGCTATCGGAAAGCAGGTCGGCCCAGAAGATCACGGCGGGCCAGACGGAGTTGGGAACGTCCTTGCGCAGCGGATCGCCGACGGGAGTGAGAGCAAATCTGCGCGGAGCCGTTTCGGAGGTGATGCCCAAGATCGCCAGGGCACGTAGCAGCCGGTAGAGCGAGGCGGGATCGGCCGAGCAAGTTTTTGCAAGGTCGTCGACGGTGCGCTCTCTCGCGGCTAGCGCGTCGGCAATGCCAAGGCGCGCGGCGGCGCAGACGATGCGGCTGCGGGAGTAGGCCATCGCCATTTCGACGAGAGCTGTGTTGCCGGTGACGTTGCCGATGCCGGTGGTTGCGGATGACATTGGTCTGCTCCTAATCGAAGGGCGGGTTTGAAAACCGCCCCTGCGCAGCCGGTAAGTGTAGTAAGGACCGTCGGGATCGCGACGACGGTCGGGAACGACACCCGCAAAGCCCGCGAGCGGGGACAGCCGCGAGAAGAACTCAGAAGGCCACGTCCCGCACGTGCGTGGCGATGAACCAGCGATTGCCGAACGGGTCGGTAACGCCGGCGCTGCGGTCGCCGTACGGCTGATCGGCGGGCGGCTGTATCGACGTCGCGCCGGCGGCGAGCGCTTGCTCGTACATCGCGTCCGTGTCGCGAACGTAGAGGTGCAGCGTGCTCGGCATCGGCGTATAAGGCCCGCGGCCGCCTGCCAGCGCGACGATCGAATCGCCAATTCGGACCTGCGCGTGCGGAATTCCCCCGCCCGGCATCTCCGCTCGATACACTTCCCGGCCGCCGAAGGCCTTCTCGATGAACTCGATTAGCCGCACGGGCTCGCCCGCATAGAGGTGCGGAGTCACGGTGCGGAAGGTGGCGAATAGATCGCTGCCAGGAGTCGGCGTGAAGATGTGCCAGCGGTTGCCGGAGGTGTCTTGGACCGTGCCGCCCCGAGAGCCATAGTCGTGATCGGCGACCGGATCGAAGGCAGTCGCGCCCCCTTCAATCGCGCGCGCGTACACGGCGTCCGGGTCGGTGACGCGCAAGAGCAGCGTGCACGGCGTCGCCGGGAATTGCGGATTCGCCTCCGCCAGCTCGATCATGGAGTCGCCGATCTTCACCTCGGCGTGCATGATGACGTCTTCCGCGCCCGGCCGCTTGGCGCGGAAATGCTCTTCGGCCCCGAATGCCTGCTTGACGAAATCGACCCAATCCGCCGCGTGCGGAATGATCAGGTACGGCGTGACCGTCCGGAATCCTTCGCGGATGAACTTTGGCGGCGGAGCCGCGGCATTCTCCGTGTCGGCACGTCGCTGCATCTCTTCCGGCGACAGGTCTTCCTTGCGCGTCGAAAGAGTCCACGTGTAGCCGAAAGGATCGAGGAACTGGCCGGAACGGTCTCCATAGAACTGATCCTTGACCGGCCGCACCACGGTCGCCCCGGCCGCGACCATACGGCGCGCCGATTCGTCCACGTCCGGGACGTCGAGGTTGATGTGGATGGGCGAACCGCCGAGCGACTCCGGACTCTTGAAACCGATCTCGGGAAACTCGTCGGCGAGGTAAATCCTTGCGCCGCCGATATTCAGCTCGGCATGGCCGATTCTGCCATCGGGCTGGTCGATACGGGACACTTCGGTTGCGCCGAGCGCCTTCTCGTAGAACGAGATTGCGGCGGACGCCCCCCGGACGCTCAGGTAAGGCGTGGCCGTGACCCGAGACTCGGGCACTGCTTTTGCGCTGCTGGCCATGGATATTCTCCTTTCGAGATCGGCTTTCAGTCGAGCTTTGAAATTCGGGCGCGGCAGCTCGCGCAGGTCGCGGACGATTTCGAAGACCGGTGCCAGGCTCCGGTCGGCCCGGCGCGCGGCCTCCGCCCGCGACACCGGCGCATCCGGCCGCGCGAGCAGGGCGGAGACGATCTTGTCGAATTGTTCGCTCTGCGTGTTGTTAGCCATGTTTGCCGACCGGCTTCTTTGCTTTCGCGCCCGCGTGCTTTTCGATGCTCGCGCGCAAATTCTGAATCGCGCGGAACTGGAGTTGCTTCACCGCGCCGCTCGAGCGTCCGATTTCCCGGGCGATTTCGGCGATGCTTCTGCCTTCGGCGAAGCGCATTTCGATCACGCGGCGCTGGTCCGCGGGCAGAGTCGCGACCTGGCGGAAGAGGCGCGCGCGGCTTTCGACCGCTTCGGGATTCGCGTGCGTGGAGTCGTCCGCCGGATCGCCGGCGAGCGCGGCTCCTTGCTCTCTCGCGGCGTGCTGCCAGCGGTCGGCAATCGCGTTCGAGGCGATGCGATACAGCCAACTCGCAAATGGCGCGCCGCGATATTCGAATTTGCCGATATTGGCGAGCGCGTCACGAAAGACTTCGGAGGTGACGTCCTCCGCATCATCCCTATTGCGCAGCCGCCGGGCGACGAACGCGTAGACGCGCTCGAAGTGCTCCTCATAAAGGTCCGTGAAGCGCGCAGGATCTTTCTGCGCGGCGGCGATCAGGAGGCGCTCGTCGTGGGCGTCCGTCGGTGGCATCGGTCCGTCTTCTCTAACATAAACTGCGTGGCGGGAGAAAGGTTACGGGAGGGAGTGGCGAGAGGCGAGAAGCTTTTCCTTTTGCCTTTTCCCTCTTCCAACCGGCGGCCTGTCGTCTATTCGATTGGCCCGGCGATGGGCTCCGGGGACTCGGGGATCGTAGGGGCGGGGCCTTTTAGCTCGGCAAAGAGGATGCCGACAAGGATGAGGCCCGCGCCGACCAGGGTACGCGCCCCGAAACGCTCGAGCGCGAAGATCCACGAGGTGAGGGCCGCGAATACGGGCTCGAGCGTCACCAGAATGGCGGTATGTGACGGCGACGTGTGCTGCTGCGCCCAGGTTTGGAGCGAGAATCCGATCACGGTCGAGCCGACCGATGTAACGAGGAGAGCCACGATGACCGTGGTGTTCCACACGATGTGAGGCTTTTCCCAGCCCGCAAACAACGCGATAGGAAGGGCGAACGCGGAAAGCGCCGCCGTGGTTGCAACCTGGAGGAACGCCAGCGCGCCAACGGAGTGCTCGGCGACGTAGCGGCCGATCAAGATGATGTGCAGCGCGAACATCACCGCGCAGCCGAAGACGATCGGGTCGCCGCGGTTGAGCGCCCCGAAGCCGGCCGGCGGCACTGTGAGGAAGTAGAGTCCCGCGAGAGCGGTGGCGGCGCCCGCCCATATCCACGGCGTGATGCGACGGCGCCCGAACGCGGCAAGCAGCAGCGGCACGAGCACCACGCACATCCCCGTAATGAATGCCGCCTTCGCGGGCGTGGTGAATTTCAAACCGGCGGTCTGAAACATGTACCCGCCAAACATCGCCATGCCGATCTGCGCGCCGGCCCACACGGCTTTTCGGTTCAGGCGGCGCAGCGAACTCCAGAAGATGACGGCCATCAGAGCCGCGGAAAGAGCGAATCGCAGCGCGATGTAGAGGACGACGGAGATGTCGGCAAGCGCGTCCTTGACCAGGGCGAATGTGGCGCCCCAGATGAGGGTACAGAGACCGAAGGCGAGGTCGGCGCGAAGACGCTGGCTCATGGCAAGGCCAAGCCGCGCAGCTGGGTCGGAGGCATCGACAGAGTCTACGCGGCGATGGAGGAAGTGGCTAGCGGCGAGTGCCGAGCGGCGGACATCGCGCGACCGGTGATTCGTGAATAGAACGTGCATCCAGTCCGGGCACGAATCTTCCTACAGTGTTTCCCCGATTTGAAACGCCGCCCGAACGTACGTACACTTTTTCTGCCCCTTGCCCTCCTGAAGCACACCACAATCCAATGCGAACACAACGCAATTTATCGGATTCTGTTCTGAACTTTGTCGACCGGCGGATTCATACCCGCGTCGGCGTGACGTCGGTCGCCTACATCGATCTCGGGCAGGAAAACGGCGGCTTGATCTTGAATCTGAGCGAAGGCGGAGTTGCGATCCACGCCGCCGAAATTGTCGCCGGAGCGACGTTCGCCAAAATGCGTTTTCAATTGCCGAATTCGGAGCGATGGATCGAGACGGGCGGCAAGCTGGTTTGGCAAGGGCAATCGAAGAAGAAAGCCGGGATACGGTTCGTCAATCTGAGCGACGAGGCCCGCGAGCGAATCCGTGACTGGACGGACGCGGCCGAAGTTCATGCCGCGCGCCCGGCAAGCGGGTTTGTGCAACCAAAGGAAGCCGGACAGGAGAGCGCTGACGGCGTTCGGAGTTCGGCTTCGCGCGATCCCGGGTCCGAGTTTGGGTTGGCGTTTCCGAGCGAGAACCCCGGGGAGGAGGAAGTCCGAGCGGGGAAAGCGCCTCGGGATCGCGGCGCACCGTCGGCCGCTCCACCGGCCGTTCAGCCTGTCCCTCCGATTACGGAATCGGCAGCCACGTCAGGCGAAACGCGAGAGTTGCGGGACGCGCAGGCCGTTCCGGCAAAACCTTTCGGATACGACGAAGGCCCATCGAGAACAAGCGCTCCGGGGAGCTCCTTCGGCAATTCGATTTTGGGTAACTCGATCTTCGATCGTGCACCAGGAACTGAGCCGTTCGCCGATATGGGGTACGGAGCTGACGAATCCCGCGGATGGTTCGGCACGAACTGGCTCGCGATTGTGCTGGTCGCGCTGGTGATCTGCGTCGTCGGAGGCGTGCTGGCGATGGGCCCCGCGAATGTGAAGGCTCTACTCGCCCGCAGACTGGCCGTGCTTGTCAAAGCTCCGCCGCAGACAGAGGCTGAAACGAATCCTCCCGCGCAATCGACGCCTTCAGAAGCGCCTGCCGAGGCTTCTCCCCCCGCCACCACGGCGGTGCCGTCGTCACCTGTCCCGGCGCCATCCAGCGCCAGCCCGGCGAGTTCCGCCGGGTCTGCGGACAGCGGAGCCGAGGCTGCCCGTCAAGGTCCAACCGCGCTGGACGACAAATCCTCGCATCATGCCGCCGCGCGTACGCCTCTCCCTAAGACCAGCTCTGGCATTCGTCCCGGAGCGTCTTTGGACAACGATGACGGGGAATCAGCGGAGGAGATCACGCGCCGATTCCAGATGGAGCATCGGGACGCGCCCGTCGAGGCGACGCGCGGTTCGATCGGCGAAAGGAGTCCGGCGACTGCGTCGCGTGAGGACGCCGCGCCGGCCGAACGCGGATTGCCGCCAAGCTCCGGCGAAGCGGACACGCGGCAATCGCCGCAGGCGCCGGCGTCCGCAGCGACGGGCAACGGCACCGGGGAGCCCGCGGGGCTCGTCGCGATCAGTTCTCATTTCCAGTCGATTCAGGGACTCGCGCCGGACCAACTGGTCGATTCTGGACGGCCCGCGATCGGGAGATTGATCTCGATCAAGCAGCCGGTGTATCCGGCCGAAGCCGTGCGGGAGCGGATCGAGGGAACGGTACGGCTGCGCTTGGTGGTTGATGAAATTGGGCACGTGGACAACGTCTACGTGGTGAGCGGGCCTCCGCAGTTGGTGCCGGCGGCGATCAGCGCCGTGCGCGAGTGGCGGTATACCGGAACGATTCTCGATGCCAAGGCCGTGAAGAGCGTCGAGGACGTGGCCATGGTCTTTCGAGTGGCGAATACGCTCGAGTCGCCGCGGGAGTGAGCGACCGGACCCAACGAAATTGGGGGGCTCACCGCAGAGACGCTAGGATGCTCAGAAATATCGAGACGGAAAACGCACCTCAGCGGTCCAGGCCGGCCAAGGCTATCGCGGCCAGGTAGAGGCGTTTGAGCCCCAGGTCGCGCCCGGCGGGATCGTACCACTCTTCGGGCGTGTGCGAGCCTCCGCCCTTGCCGCCGCCGCCGACGGCGATTGCAGGAATGCCCAGCGATAGCGGGATATTTGCGTCCGTCGAACTGCGTTCGAGGCGCGCACGATTGCCGAGATAGCTATCGACGCTTCGGATCGTCGCCAGCAGCGGCGAATCGCTGGGCAGTTTTCCGGCGGGACGCGAGCCGATCGGCTTGAAATCCATGTTGAACGGATTCACGCGACTGAGCGTCTCGTTGTTCGCGCCCGGCGCCGACCACGCGATTTCTTCCCGCACTCCCGCGCTCATCGCGTCCTGCAGAGCCTTCTCGAGGCGGCTGAGTTCGGATTCGTCTTCAGAGCGGAGATCGACTTTCACCGACGCGCGCGACGGAATCGAATTCACCGACGTGCCGCCCTCAATCACGCCGAAATTGAACGAGCTTCGCGGATTGTCGGGAATGCGGATGGCGGAAAACTTCACGATACCGCGCGCAATGGCCGTGATGGGATTCGGTTCGCCGAAATCGGACCAACTGTGCCCGCCGGGACCGTTGACCGTGACCTCAAAGCGGCGCGAGGCGATTCCCTGGGTGGTGATGTAGTCGGTCGAGGGACCGTCGACGGCGACGACGCTCGCGAGGCGCGAACCGTAGCTTTCGACCAGCGCCCGAATGCCGCGCAGGTTGCCCTCGCCCTCTTCGCCGACGTCTCCGGCGAGCGCGATCGTCTTCTTGGTTCTCACCCGCGATTCGGAGAGTGCGCGGGCGAGCCCGGCGAGCGCTGCGAGGCCGGCCGCGTTGTCCGAGATTCCCGGGCCGACGAGATGGTTGCCGTCGCGCCTCACGCTCACGTCGGTGCCTGCCGGAAAGACCGTGTCGAGATGCGCGACCAGCAAAACGACGCCCGGCTGCGACCCCGCACTCTCGCCAATCACATTTCCGGTTTCGTCCGTGCGGACCTTGAGGCCGGCAGCCTGGAAAATTGCAGCGAGCGCTTTGCCGCGTTCGGCTTCGCCGAATTCGGGCGCGGGTATTTCGGAGAGGCGAATCTGCTGCTCGGTAACCCAAGCGGAATTCTTCGCGATCCAATCGAGGCCCCGCGCGCAGCCGGCATCTTCGGCGAGCTTCGAGACAGAGTCGTCCGTGGCGCGAGCGGAAAGGGTGACCATCGTAATCAAGATACAGCAGATGAAGGCGAGTTTCACTGGTTTTACGGCGCTATCGTAGCACGTGACGGGCGAGTGGGCAGCGCCGCGTGGTCGGCGGCTGAGTATGCGACGCACGCGTGCGAGCGGCCGGTGCGGCTGACGACTGACGGAGAAAATCGGCGATACGGTCAGCTAGCGCCAGTCGTCGAGGATGAAGACGCCCGGATGGTTGTAGCCGGAGGACGCGTCGCCGGTTTCCATCGCGACGCCCTGCGAATCGCCGCGAAACCCGTGCGCCATCAGCGCGCCGAACGTCTCTCGGCGCGCGACGTTCACGCCCGCCATGATCTTCTGCGCCCAGGCGCAGCGCGCGAACGCCTCGATCGCGTCCAAAAGCCTCTTCAAATTCTCGACTGCTCGCGGCCCGGGACGCACCGCGGCGAACTTCGCGTAGCACATCCCCGTGCCGGCTTCGCTGCGCGGGCCCGTGTGGCACACGGCGAATGCCGCGAGCGACGAACCATCCCATACGAGGATCGTATTCCCCAGCTTCTGTTCCGCTACCGCGCGGATTTCCCGCGAGACGTCGAGCCCTTCGAAATTCGCGCCGGCCACTTCGCGGCACGCCGACAAAAGCTGCGCGCGGTCTTCCATCTTCGCGTCGTTGAAGCGTGAAGTGTCGGGCGGCATCTGCGGCCGGACGTTGCCCACCGGCTTGACCGCGTTCACCACCAGGTCGCGCGGCCAGAAGCCGAATTTCTGGTAGAGCGCCATGTGCTTGGGGCTGTTCGCAAACGTGTAGAGGCCGGCGTGCCGGATGCCCGACGCGCGCAGGATTTCCATCGTCGGCCCGATCAGTTGCTTGGCAATTCCGTGGCCCCAGTATTGCGGGTCGACCGTGAGCGGACCGAAGAAGCCGAAACTGCCCCAAATAGTGGCAAAGCTCGTGCCGACCAGCTTGCCGTTGAGAAGAGCCGCCAGGACGGCCGAAGGGTCGGCCTTCCATCGCGTGAACGCGTAGTTCGCGTCGCCCATGAAGGCCGAGGGATCAGGCATGCCCAGGAACGTACCAAACGCGACGCGGACCATCTGGTCGGCGAGCGGCAGCTCGCTCTCGGCAAGCGGGCGGACCACCACTTCGGCGCGCGGCTCGATTTGCGAGGTGGCCATGGTCCCCCATTTAACCTTTGAACGCCCCCGGTGGCAAGCCTTCAGAAAAAAAATGAGAGAGTCTGTCTCGCGCGAGCCCGTTTTGTGGTACAACCTCGGGCGATGGGCGGGCCTTTTCGACTTCGGGTGGGGGCGCTGGCGATTCTGCTGCTGACGGCGGGGACGTTGCTCTGCCGGTCGGCACGCGCGCAAATGGATCCCACCGGCGACTGGGCGACCACTTTCTTCGAGGATCAACGCGACCGTCTCGCGGGTGCCGACATGGGCGATTACCTCGGCATGCCGATTAACGCCGCCGGGCTTTTCCGCGCCGAGAGCTGGAGCGCCGCGGTCGTGGAGATTCCCGAAAATCAGTGCCGCGCGCACGGTTCCGATTACGGCTGGCGCGGGCCCTCGGCGCTGCGCATCTGGAAGGAAGTCGATCCCGCGTCGCAGAAGCTGATCGCTTACCACATCCGGCTTTCCGCCTATAACGCCGAGCAAACCATTTGGATGGACGGGCGTCCGCACCCTCCTGCCTATGCGCGCCACACCTGGCAGGGTTTTTCGACCGGCCACTGGGAAGGCGACACCCTCGTCATTTACACGACGCACCTCAAGGAAAATTGGCTGGGGCTCAACGGGCTGCCGCGCAGCGACGAGGCGACGGCGAGCGTCCATCTGATGCGTCATGGCAAGGTGCTCACCGTCGCCGTGATCACCTACGATCCCGTCTATCTTTCGGAGCCGCTCATCCGCACCATCGACTTCACCTACGCGCCGCAGCAACAGATGAATCCCTGGCCGTGTGAGTCCGTGGATGAAGTGGACCGCCCCGAAGGGCAAGTGCCGAGCTATTTGATGGCGCAGAATCCCTACATCGATGAGTTTGCGGCGCGTTACGGAATCCCGCCCGAGGCCACTCGCGGCGGCGCGGAGACCATGTACCCCGAGTACATGCTGAAGCTGAAAACCATGAAGGTGCTTCCCCGCCCCAAGCCCCAGCAACAAGAGCAAACGAACCCGCCGTCGCCGCCGTCACAGCCGAATAAGTAGCAAACCGAACAGCGCTTCGCTCGCGCAAATGCTTCCGTCATTCTGAGCGACGCGGAGAATCTCTCTTCGTCTCTCCATATCCGGCGAGCGCAAGAATTTCATCTTCCGTCAGAATGCGGCTCGATTGCTTGGCGGCGGTCAGCACGCGATCGATCGCGTCGTCCGCCGCGGGGATGCCGCGCTTGGCCAGCCAGTACACCACATTCGACCGGCCGCTCATCGGACCGACTTCAATGATCTGCTCGAGGCCGAAAAGGTGCGCGGGCACACCGCTGTAGATCGCGTCGGCTAGGTGCGGATCGTCCTTTTTGTAGGCTTTGGCGATGGCGGCGGCGTGGACGCCGGTGGCGGTGCGAAAGGCATCGCGTCCGACAATCGGAAAGTTCGGCGGAATCGACGTCCCTGTGGCGCGCGCGACGGTCTCCGAATACTCCTTCAATCGCGAAAGGTCGCGCCCCTCACTCAGCAGCCCAAGCAGGTGCAAATTGACCAGCATCGCCTCCATCGGCGTGTTGCCGACGCGTTCACCGAGCGCGAGCGCGCAGGCGTGCACCTGATCCGCTCCCGCCGCGATGGCCGCGAGCGAATTCGCGACGGCAAGGCCGCGGTCGTTGTGCCCGTGCCAATCGACGCGAATCCTTTCACGCGAAGGCTCGACGATCTGCTCGATCGCGAATCTCACCAGATTGTAGGCGCCCCGCGGCGTCGCGTGACCCACCGTGTCGCACAAGACGATGGCCCGCGCGCCGGCGCGGATCGCCGTGGAATAGAGCGCGATCACCGTCTCGGGATCGGTGCGAATCGTGTCTTCGGTCACGTACATCACGGGCAGGCCGGCCTTCGTCGCCATTCCAACCGATTCTTCCGTGGTGCGCTTCAGATGATCGACGGTCCAGTCTTCCACGAGGCGTCGGATGGGGCTCGATCCGAGGAACATCGCCGCCTCGATCGGCCGCCCGACTCGTTCGCTCACGTCGATCATGGCCTGGACGTCGTGCGGGTGCGTGCGGCCGCCCATGTTCGCGCGAATCTTCATGCGCGAGCCGATGATTTCGCGCGCGAGCGCTTCGCAATCGGCGGACGCGCGCGGCCCCGCCCCTGGCAGGCCGATATTCACCAGGTCGATGCCCAGCGATTCCATCAGGTGCAGGATTTCGATTTTTTCGCCGATCGAGGGATCGCGCACCGAGGGATTCTGCAGGCCGTCGCGCAGCGTTTCGTCGTTGAGCATCACGCGGCGGCCGCGAGGGATTTCGGGCTCGGCGTGCGCGTTCCAGTCGTAGATGAGTTCGTTGGTCATTCGACGTACGAAGTCTCGTCGGCAGGGGCGCTGCTTGCTGCACCCGCTTTTGTGGGGGCGCCTAGATTTTATCCCGCCGAAAAATCACGGCGCGACTGCCCCGCACCGCCGCCATGCGCCGCCTCCAACTGCGAGCGAACATCGCCTCGACGAACGCGCCGGCGGCCGCGGCCAGTTCCGCGCTGTAGCCGTACCACCAACTCTTCGCGATGCGCGGCAGGCGGTCGCTATCGACGTATTTTACGTGAACCATTTCGAGAAAGCCAAAACGCGAGTGCGCGCGTCCCCAGCCGCTTGCGCCGCGCCCGCCGTGGGGAGCTTCGGAAATGCCGTAGTAGCTCGCCACGTCGTTGATCATCACCGATCCCGCGCGCAATTGCGACGCGACCCTCCCCCCTGCCTCGGCGTCGCGCGTCCATACGCTCGCGCTCAGCGAAAACGATGAGTCGTTGGCCATCGTGACGGCTTCGGCGGCTGAGGCGACCGGCCGTATCGCGAGCACCGGGCCGAACGTTTCCTCGCGCATCAGGTCCATCGAATGATCCACCCCGGTAACGACCGTGGGCTCGAAGAAATTCGGGCTGAGTTCGGGACGACGTCCGCCTCCGGTGAGAATCTTCGCGCCGCGCGCCACTGCATCTTGCAACTGGCGCTCGACGCGTTCGATCTGGCGCGGCCGGATCATCGGACCGATTTCGGCGTCTGGGTCGGAGGGCGGGCCGAGGCGCAGCTTTTGCGTTTTCACTACGCACAGCCCGGTGAATTTCGCGGCGACCGATTCTTCCACGTAGATGCGTTCGACCGAGAGGCACGCCTGGCCGCAGTTCATGAAGCTGCCCCACACGGCCGCGCTCGAGGCGATTTCGAGGTCGGCGTCGGCAAGGACGATCATCGGATCTTTGCCACCCAATTCGAGCACGGACGGAATCAGCTTCTGCGCGCAGGCCTCGGCGATCTTGCGGCCGGTTTCGACGCTGCCGGTGAAGAAGACTTTTTCGGGAGCGGCGTCGATGAGGGCGCTGCCAACTTCGGCAGCTCCTTGGACAATTTGGACGAGATTTTCGGGGAGCTCGGCGCGCGCGGCGATTTCGCCGATCAGTGCGCCGGTGGCGGGCGTGAGTTCGCTTGGCTTGAGGACGACCGCATTGCCCGCCGCGAGCGCGGGAATTATTTGCGCGACGGGGATCGCGAATGGATAGTTCCAGGGCGAGATGATCGCGATGACGCCCATCGGCTCGTATTCGAGCCAGGCGGATTTCGCTTTTACGGCGATGTTGTGATGCCGGACGCGCTCGGGACGAAGCCATTTCGGGGCGTGGCGCGCGACGAAGTCGGCCGTGTCGAGCGCGAGGATGATTTCGGCGAAGACGGCTTCGACGCGCGGCTTGCCGGTTTCGCGCGAGATGGTGGCGGCGATTTCGTCGCGGGCGTCGAAGATCGCGTCGCGCAGGCGGCGCAGGACTGCGGCACGCTCGCGGATCGATTGGCCCGCCCACTCGGATTGCGAGGATCGGGCGCGGGCAACGATGGCGGGGATGTCCGCGGGCGCGGTGGATTCGAATTGCGCGATCACTTCGTTGGTCGCGGGGTTGATGGAATCGACGCAGCGCGCGGCTGGCGGATTTGTGCCAGCGAGTTTCGTGGGAGCGGTTCCCATTCGCGCGATTTTACATGAAATGCGAGTGGCTAGATGCAATACGCGCGTCGGGTGCACGCGGCGGGCGCCAGATTTATTGGCGGCTGCATTCAACACGGAGGACACCGAGCGGCACAGAGGACACGGAGAAAACCCATTCACCGCGGAGACGCGGAGAGCGCAGAGAAAACCACAGACCGGAGCCCCCCCGGCCCCGGCTTCAGCGCGGCAGTTTTTCGGTTTTCTCGGCGGCCTCTGGGTCTCTGCGGTGGACTCTTCTCGATGCGAGCGAGTCGGTCGGGTCGACGTGCTCCAGCGAGACCAGGTACAAACCCTCGGGCGGCATCGTCGGGCCCGATTGCGAGCGGTCGCGCGCCTCGAAAATGCGCGGAATGTCTTCGGGCGTGAGTCTTCCCTTCCCGACTTCGATGAGCGTGCCGACGATTTTGCGAACCATGTAGCGCAGGAAGGATTGGCCGCGCACGACGTAGGCGATTTCCTCGCGGGCGGGATCGCGGACGATTTCAGAGGAATAGATCACGCGCGTCATGTTGCGGTCGCGATCGTCTTCTTCCGAGCCCGACGACGCGGCGAAGGAACTGAAATCGTGCTCGCCTTCGAAGTGGCGGGCGGCGGCGGCCATGGCGTCTTCATCGAGCGGCCAGGGATAGTGCAGCGCGCGGCGATACTCGAACGGCGGCAGGACGCGCCCGCGATAGATGCGGTAGCGATACGTCTTGCCCTGCGCTTGCCAGCGCGCGTGAAAATCGGGGCCGGTTTCCTCGGCGTCGACGACGCGGATCGCGGGAGGCAGCAGCGCGTTGAGCGCGCGCTGGATTTCGACGGGCGCAAGCGGCGACTGCGTGCGGAAATGCGCCACTTGGCCAAGCGCGTGGACGCCCGCGTCCGTGCGGCTCGCTCCGTGGATCACAACCTTTTCCTGGGTGATTTTGCGAGCGGCGTCGTTGAGAGCGCCCTGGATGGTGGGGACGCCGGGCTGCGTCTGCCAGCCATGAAAATCGGCCCCGTCGTACGCGATGGTAAGTTTGATCGTGCGCATCCGCGACCGCAATTATCGCACGGAGTGCGCCGGAGGGCGGCACGCTGCACCTTGCAGGTCGTGGCTCAAAGGGCGACCGTTGAATTTAACTTCGCGGCCGTGATATATACGCCGCCTAATGGACGAAGGCATACACGCAGGCATCGTCATACTCATTCCGCTGGTCATTGTCCTTACGCTTCTCCTGGTTCCAGTCGGTCGTATTTTGCGGAGGACCGGACATAGTCAGTGGTGGTGTTTGATCGCTTGGATTCCGCTCGTCAACTTGGTTGCGCTCTGGGTCTTCGCCTTTGTTGACTGGCCGGCAGTGGGTAAGAAGCCAAACTGAAAAATTGGGGTGTCTGCGGACGCCTAAGAAAAAGGAGGGGGCCCTGCTTGGGATCAGGGCCCCCAAAGGCCGCGTTCCGGTGGTCCGGCCTAGGCGTGACCGGACCTGGGGTCATCCATCCTAGCTTCCCTCTCAGAGGCAGGTGGGAACGACCCGTTCCATCCGATAAATTGGGCCCCTTCCTCCCCATTTACCCGACGGGCGGATCGTTGGAACGCGACCCACGTCCTCCCTAATGCACGTCGCTTGCCCAATCTCAGAATCGGAAGCGCGCTGATTTTGCATGGCTTGACCGCAGCTTCTCTCGCGCCTGCGATGGCCGCAAATCAATTCGGGAAAGCTCCCCGCGGAAAAGTCCCGTAACGGCACGCCGCCGCGCGTCCATGATTCGAAACCTCCCGCGCAACACAATCTGACCTCACCCTTCCACTACGACCCGGAGGTTGTGCGCCGGCTCCGTCTGCCCCATAATGTGCTTAACGATGCGGAAATCGATCACCCCCGCGATTGTTGTCCTCGTGGCGCTCGCCGTCATCTTCATCGCGCTGGACGCGACGCGCGAACGCCACACCGCCGAAGCCGCGGTGAGAAGCAGCGCCTCGACGGCGAGCCAGGCAACAGGCAAGCCAACCGGCCAGAAGCTGGCGGACGCGCCGAGGCCTGCCCCGAATGCGGCGAGCAGCAGCGCATCCCAGGATGCGCAGGCCCCGTCGGGCTCCGCCTCCGACGATGCCTCCAGCTCCGACGACTCGGCGAGCGACGACTCCGGCCTGCCCAAGACGATCCGGTTCGTCCGCGATCCCTCCCCTGCGCCGCCCTTTCTGCTCGACGATCTCGACGGCAACGTGATCTCCACCGCCGGGTATCACGGCAAAGTGGTGCTGATCAATTTCTGGGCCACTTGGTGCCCGCCCTGCCGCGAGGAGATTCCGGAGATGATCGGCCTCGCGAACAAGTTCAAGGGCAATCTCCAGATCATCGGGGTCTCCATGGACGACGATCCCGCCTCCGAAGTCCGCGCCTTCGCGCGGGGCCAGAAGATGAACTACCCGATCGTGATGGGTAGCGACAAGCTCTCGGCGGAATACGGCGGCGTCGACGCGCTGCCGACCACTTTCGTGCTCGACACGAGCGGCCGCGTGGTGCAGAAGCATATGGGCGTGTATCCGGAGGAAGTCTACGACCGCGAGATTCGCGCGCTGCTGGGGATGCACGTGGACGTGCCGGTCGAAACGTTCGTCGATACGGGACAGATTTTCCTGAAGAATGTCGCGCGCGCCACGTCGCTTCCGGGCGTGGATTTTTCGGGCCTTACGCCCGGCCTGAAAAAGGCCGCGCTCAAGCGCCTGAATACCGAGATTTGCACCTGCGGCTGCAAAATGACCGTCGCGCAGTGCCGCATGACGGACCCCGATTGCGCCACCAGCAAGGCGCTTGCCGCGAAAATCATCCGCGAGATCAAGGCCACGGCGAATCCGGCCGCTCCGAACTCCACTTCAGCCCAGAACGAATAGCTCGATGTGTCCGGCGCCCGCGGGGCGATGTGCCCCACGAGCGCCGCCCCGCGTTTTGGTGATGGCGATTCTTACCGGTCGTACTTCAGGCAGACTCGCAGCTGGGCAATCGCCTGATCGATCGACTGGATCGCCTCGACGCGATGGCCGCCGAAATCGTGTGCGGCGTGGTTGAGGTGTTCGCGGGCGTTTTGCAGCGCGGCAATCGCGTCGCGAATTTCAGGGTGCGGTTCGGGAGCCGGCGCCGGCAACTTGGCCGCCGCGGGTTGTGGCTTCGGTGTCGCGGGAGCTGCGGGAGCCGCCGCCGGCAAAGCCAGTGCGAACGCCAACGCGAGAGCCGCAACGAGAGCGAGAAACGAATGCTTCATGGCATTTCCTCCTGTTTGATCTTCGTGGAATCGCAACTCCAGGTCGAGCGCCTCTGAGCGCGCACCTTTTCGCGCGCGAGCCAAGCTGGACGGGCCCGCAGCGCATAGGGATATTACAACGCGGGATTGCGGCGCATTTCCGCGTCTCGCGGGAGTGTTGTTGAAAAATGAACGGCCTCTTGGCACAGGCGGGCGGCTTCCGGCCCGCCTCACCGGGTCACGCGCTGCTTCGGAGGTTCTGCGCCGCTTCCGGCGCCCGCGCCGGCCCAGGACGCGCGGCCGGCGCTTTCTCCGTCAGTTGACGCAGGCGCGTCCGCAATCGCAGAAGAGCCGCGGAATGAATCTGCGAGACGCGCGATTCGCCGATGCCGAGCGTGGCGCCCACTTGCTTCATGGTGAGCTCTTCGAAGTGGTAGAGAGCGAGCACCTCGCGCTCGCGCGCCGAAAGCTCGTTCAGAGCCTTGTCCAGCAGGCCGGTCATCTCGGATCGCAGCGCCTGCTGAAACGGGTCCTCCTCGGCCCCGGCGCGGGGGTCGACCGCGTCTTCGCCGTTGGGTTCCGCGTTTTCCGAATGCAGGCTCCCCACGTCAAGGCCGTGAACCTCGCCCAGAATGCGCTGCAGCCGCTTCAAACTCATGCCGATCTCTTCGGCGATTTCGGTCTCGCTCGGATCGCGCCCGAGGCGCGCGCGGCACGCGAGCCGCGCCTGCTCCACCCGCTTCGCCTGCCGTCGCAGCGTGCGCGGGCTCCAATCGACTTGCCGCAGGCTGTCGAGAATCGCCCCGCGGATGCGGAATTCGGCGTAATGCTTCAGCAGGACGTTCTTGCGCGGATCGTATTTGCGCACCGCGTCGATCAGCCCGAGGATTCCCGCGTGCACCAGGTCTTCGAGCAACACCTGCGGCGGCAGCCGGTCGTGGATGCGGCGCGCGATGTGGTGCACCTGCGCCAGATGTTCGAGCAGTGTCCGCTCGCGCTGCGGATCGGTGGGGGTGGTCTGCACTTCGGCGCGCACGGGCTCCACGCGCGGCAGTTCGGCATCGATTCGCTTCATCACTGCTCCAGCGCTCACGCTTCCTCCTCTTTTCGCCGCTCTCGGCCGGGATCGCCAGCGTCCGGCGGATCTGCGGGATTCGTCAGTCCTCGGCGCGCAACTGGTAACCCACGCCGCGAATCGTGCGGATCAGCTTGCGTTCCCAGCCCGCATCCATTTTTTTCCGCACGTAGTTGATGTAGACGTCCACGATGTTCGTCATCGGGTCGAACGAGAGGCGCCACACGTTCTCGACGATCTGCATCCGCGTGACCGCCCGCCCCGCGTTGCACATGAGAAATTCAAGCAGCGCGAATTCCTTTCGCGTCAAGTCGATCGCTCGGCCGCCGCGAGTCACCGTGCGCTCGATCCTGTTCAGTTCCAGGTTGTCGATCCTCAGGACGGCGATTGCGTAGCCTTCGCCGGGAATCGTTCGTTTCAAGGGTGTGGCGTGCGATGGTTCGGCTGCATTTGCAAGGGTCCTCATGGATGCTCCAGAGGAAGGGGGCGACACAAACTACGAGAGGATTCGAAGGGGAATACGACTCTAGTGAAGCATTAAAAATGTGTCAAAGGGATTGTACGTGCTCTGCGGGGAAATGTATCGAAAGCGCAATGTGCCAGAGCGGGACAGAGACAGGTTTCGTTTTGCTTTGCCCGCACCTCTACGGATGCGTCATCTTCTCAGGCCGCACGATCTCATCGAACTCTTTTTCCGTCAGATAGCCGAGTTTAAGCGCGGCCTCACGCAGGCTGGACTTTTCATGATGCGCTTTCTTCGCGATCTCTGCCGCTTTGTCATAGCCGATCTTCGGAGCCAGCGCCGTGACCAGCATCAGCGAGCTATTCACAAAATGCGCGATTCTCTCCACGTCGAGTTCCATTCCCTCCACGCAATGCTCGCGGAACGAACGGCAAGCATCCGACAGCAGTCGCACCGAATTCAGAAAATTGAAAATGATCACCGGCTTGAACACGTTCAGCTCGAAGTTGCCCTGCGAACCTGCGAACCCAATCGCCGCGTCGTTGCCCATCACCTGCACCGCGACCATCGTCATCGCTTCCGACTGCGTGGGATTCACCTTTCCCGGCATGATCGACGACCCCGGCTCGTTTTCGGGCAGCACTAGCTCGCCGAATCCCGCCCGCGGGCCGGAAGCAAGCCAGCGGACGTCGTTCGCGATTTTCATCAGCGACGCGGCGAGCGTCTTCAGTGCGCCGCTGCCGAAGACGAGTTCGTCGTGCGCCGATAACGCCGCGAATTTATTCGGGTGCGATTTGAACGGCAGCCCTGTCAATTCCGCGATTTTCTTCGCGGCGCGCTCGGCGAATTCGGGATGCGCGTTGATGCCCGTTCCCACAGCCGTGCCGCCGATCGCGAGATCGTAAATTCCCCACAGCACCTCCCGCAGGCGGCCGACGTCGCGCGAGAGCAGGCTCACCCAGCCGGACATTTCCTGGCCGACGGTCAGCGGCGTCGCATCCATCAGGTGCGTGCGGCCGATCTTCACCACGCTTGAGAACTCGCGCGCCTTGGCGTCGAGCGCGTCGCGCAACTTCTCGACCGACGGCATCAGTTCCTGCGCCACCTGGGTCGCCGCGGCGATGTGCATGGCCGTGGGAAACGTGTCGTTCGAGGATTGCGACATGTTTACGTCGTCATTAGGGTGGATGGGCTTTTTGCTGCCCATCACGCCGCCCGCGATTTCGATGGCGCGATTCGAGATCACTTCGTTGGCGTTCATGTTGGTTTGCGTGCCGCTGCCGGTCTGCCAGATGTGCAACGGGAAATGGTCGTTGAGCTTCCCGGCGATCACTTCGTCCGCCGCCTGCGTGATCAGCTTCGCCTTTTCCGGCGGGAGCTTGCCCAGATCGAGATTGACGAGCGCTGCCGCTTTTTTCAGGATCCCGAAGGCGCGGATCAGTTCCGGCGGCATCGTGTCCGTGCCGATGTCGAAATGGATCAGAGACCGCGCCGTCTGCGCGCCCCAGTAGCGGTCGGCGGGCACCTCGATCTTGCCCATGCTGTCGGATTCCGTGCGAGTCTTCGCGGCAATCGCAATCGAAGCTTTCGCGTCCAAGTTCGTTCCTCCCCGGAGTATGTACACCTAAGCATACTGCGGATCTGCCTCCCGTGCATTCTGCGCAGCGTTCCCGTCGCCCGCCACTGGCGCGCAACGCTCACAGGCTGGGCGGGCTAGGAATGGCAGCTATTTCCTGAGTTCTTCCCAAAATTTCTTCACTTCCTGAGGACTGGTTGAGTCCGGGTCTTCAGCTTTTAGGATCAGATCTAATGGATAGTTCAACTCGAATCTGTGTTGCTGCCCCTGTCCTCGATACTCGGTGAAGCGAATGACATTGTGCCGAAGCAGAAGCGGCTGGAGTGCTCGTTGGAAAAGTGGGAGGCGCGTGCCCAGCTTCAGATGCATGACTTGTTCCGTCGCGCCAGAATTGCGGCTGAATATCCGAAAGAAGGCTTCAAGGGCTTGTCTCTTGTCGTCGGGAATCGCCTTAACGGCCCTCTTCTTTGGACGTTCCGGCGCGACGAAATCCGCACCCAAGCCCTGAAGAATGGCTATGCAGTGCTCGGGCACATAGTTCCGAAGCAAGCTCGACCCGTCCTCTTGGAACTGGAAGACCCCGATCACTTGACTCGCTAGATCGAAGATTGTGCCTGGGAGTCTCGTTTTGGTATCGAACGCCAAACCGTCAATTTGGCATTCAACGAACCGGCAGTCTTTGAACGTTGCGCCCCGCAAATCGATGTTGATAAAGGTGCACTTTTGAAATTCAACCCGCTCGACCCCCGAGTCCTTCCACTCTTCTCCCTCGAAATACATTGAATCTAGCGTGAGCGAACTGGGGGGATGGCTGGCCACCAAGGGAGTCATCTTTGCGGCAAGCAGACCGGCATTCTGCTTGAGGTATGTTGAGCGGACCTCGGTGCGAGTCATTAGATTAAGTCGTTCCAGGATCGATGCCGCCCCCTCTGGGCTCAAGTCCGTGATGACCATTGTCCACGCGCCAACGATGGCAGGCAGGGTGTGTCGCTCACAAAATCTTTGCAGGCCAAAGGCGTTTCCGTCCTTGAGTAACTCAGCCAAGCGAACAGCAAGGAAGTAGTTCAGAAATTCTTCGTGGTCAAATGTCAGTTCCCTAGGCGACAGCTCGCTAGGCGGAAGGAGAGCGTGCGCCTTAACGCGCTCAATTACCTGCACTCGTCGGTCGGGAGCAATCTTGATCTCATCAAGAATCGTCTCGCATACCAGTTGGACTATCTCTATGCCAAGACTGTTCTTGCCCTGGATCCACATCTCGTCGGCGACTGCGGCCAATAAGTGCATGTGCTGCCCCAAGGTGAGATATGGCTGGCCGTTCCGATCTCGCCACTTCTCGTCGACTTCGCGACGCAAGAATGCCTGAATAACGTTCGGGACGACTTTCAGCCCCGACGGTCCCACTTCGTTCGAAATGCTATCGAGGTCCATCGAGGTCGTACTCAAAATGGCGGCTAGGCGCTGCACAAGAAAGGGTCGTTGCAGTACGGGATGTGTGGCACCTAGGCGACTGGCGAGCTCTGCGTACAGATCGAGCGGCCTCGATATCGCTTGGCCACCCTCACCCCGATAGGTCTTGAAGTATCCCACCGTCTCCTGTTCGCCCCATTTCAGTAAGGTAACTTGGTGAACGCTCACCAGCGTGTCGGGAAGCGAACTCAGCAACCTGCTCTGCGCGGCATAATTTTCCGCCTCGAAGTAGGCACTCCGAGCAGCGGCAATCACCACGCCTTTGCCGCCGAGTTGATGAAGGAAGGCCCCGAGGCCGCTGTAGGCCTCGGCGGATCCGACCTCCGCGAGCAGTTCGTCAAATCCGTCTATCGCAATAGCAAGCAGGCCTCGTCTTATGAGGCGGATCACCCCCGAGTAAAAAAGCCCCGAAATGCGCAATTGCCCAAGGTCGCGGGCGACTAACTCCTCCAATCGAACAAAGCTGCGCCCTTGAGTATCAACGTGCAATAGCAGCATTCCGGTCTGGTGCGCCAAATATCGGTCGGCTATTCGGCGTGTGAGGTGGCGAAGGACCGCCGTCTTACCCTCTCCAGCGTCCGCAGTAAGGAAAACAAGCTTGGTTTCGCCGACGGGCTTTGATTCGCATTCACTATAGAGGAGGCTAGCTGCCGACTGATGTGTGGTGGACTTCCCGACATCGTCCGTGACATTGGCTTTGGTGTCGATGTAGAACTCGACGTCTTTTCGTTTTTCCTTGATAGCTTGTGCGAGAATCGGAAGCCTGCCGAGTTCTTCCGATAGAAATTTGATATAAGGGATTTGGTTCCCACGATAGTCCACTTCGACGGCACCGGCTCTCTCCCGCAGCTTGCACTCATAGGCGTTCCCGTCGCGTTGGAAAACAACTGTCTCTTTATGTATGAGCACGCCCTGATCACTGTCGGCAAACGCCGCTATATCCTGCCGGATTTCATCGAGTTCCATGTGACCCCCGGGGTGTACGTGCCTCTCTTTGGCTATCGCTGAACCGTTCAAACCGGCGTCATAAGACTAGAATCTGAACGTTGTTTTGTCGAAGCATTCCGTCATAAAACTTCGGACTGGGGGAGCTTCGAATATGAGAAATCGGGGCTCCAGCCTTGGCGGCCAATAGTATGGCAGGAGTCATATCATCGTCGTTGGAGAGGACAAAGGTCGGTGGTGCTGGACTCCTTCGCGAGAGGGCAAAAACGTCGGCGCAGAGAAGCGTGTCGGTCAATTTTTGCTCGCTATACGTGAACGAGTCGGCTGCGGATACCGGGCATCCAGAGTTCGGGCAGGCTCCGCTCGACCAACTCCCTACGGCAAGGATTGTGCAAACTGCAGGATCTATGCAGTGCGGAGGAACATTCGCTTTTAGCAGCGACCGCATACCCCGTCGCTCCCTCATGGTAAACAAGAACAAGTCTCCCTTCGAGTCGATAAGGCTCGTTGCAATCTCGCAGGTGACTCTTCGGGTGATTCGAGTGCCGTCTGAAATCATGATGGGAAAGGTCGCTCCAATTTCCTGTGTGAGCAATGTTCCGGCGTTGGTTAGGCCCGTGACGTTGTACCAGCCCCCATAAAGCCGGACGTGGAGCTCGGTGGGATTCACGGCGGCGCCCAGAACGCTAGACTCTATTCTCCGCACCAACGTCGCGAGTCCTGCCGCCCTCACACTCTGAGGCAGGTTGTCATAATCGACGAGCACAAAGGCACCAGCACTCACGCATTCACCTTGGCCCGGTGACAGTAGCAGCCACGCATAGCAGGGCGTGGGTTTACAACACATCTACGATACGATGACGATATTGAGAGCGGCCCGAAACAGTTCAGCATCGTTCCTGAGACAATTCCACCTTATCAACATCCTCCCGCGACTGCTACGGGCGATTATCGAGGAAAAATTACCGGGACTAGTACTGGGCGGCCTCAGGAGCGGCGCGGGCGTGCCGACTGCAACTTGCTGCAGCGGAGGCGGTTGCGTGGGCGCACGTGTTGCGGCGGTGAGGCAGCGCGCGTGCAATGCGATTGGCGAGCCCGGCGCCCAGCCGTGTGTTCCGGTGCACCCAGACCAGGAGAGTGATCGAATGGACGAAGAGCGGGAGAGTAGCGAGCACGAGTACACGGAGATGCCTTCGACGCAGCGCACGAGCACGAACGGCGGATTGGTGGCGGTCGTGGTGGTGCTGATCGTGGGGCTTTGCGCGGCGGTGGGATACAGCGTGGTGCAACAGAAAGCGTCCGCGCGGCAGGCGTCGCAGGCAGCGGCGATGACGTCGACGATCGGCCAGCTGCAGGGACAGATCGACACGCTCAACACGAAACTCAATTCGCTGAGCGCCGCGCCGCAACCCGCGCTAGCGGCCGCGCCCGCAGCTACAGCCCCGGCCACGCAGGCTGCGCAGCCCGCAGCGAGCGCCGCGGCCGCGCGGCGTCGAACAGCAGCGGAAAACAGGCGCTACAAGCACCTGCAGTCCGAACTCGCGGACCAGCAGAAGCAACTGCAAGCCACCCAGAGCCAACTCGCCCAGGACCGCTCCGATCTCGAGGGCAACATCGACTCAACGCGCGACCAGTTGAATGGTTCGATCGCCAAGACGCACGACGAGCTCGTCGCTCTCGAACAGAAGGGCGAGCGCAACTACTACGAATTCGATTTGAACAAGTCGAAGAAATTCGAGCATGCCGGCCCCGTGCTGGTCTCGCTGCGGAAGGCCAACGTGAAGCACAAGGACTACGATCTGGCCATGATCGTCGATGATAATCAGCTCAGCAAAAAGCACGTCAATCTCTACGAGCCGATCTGGATCGACGGAGGCGAGTCGCAGGAATTGCAGCTCGTGGTCAACAAGATCGACAAGGACCACGTGCACGGCTACGTGAGTGCGCCGAAGTACAACCAATCGGCCAGCGCCGCGCCGACCCCGAACGAGGATACCGCGCCGCCGGCTTCCTCCCCAACGCCCTCGAACTCCGGCCCAAATCGCAGCTCTTCCGGAAACACGCAGCAACCTACGCAGTAAAATCCCGTCTCCGGCAGGGTGAACACGCCACCCTGCCGGTTCCCCTCTTCCCGAAACTTGCGGATTTCCCGCCGTCGCTTTCACTGGTCTTCGGGAAGGTCCCACGCGCTCGCCAAGGCCAGCAGACTGCCGAACACCAGCAGAACGAACATCGCTCTCCGTTTGTTCTTGATCATCGCCCTCCTCCTCTTTTTCCAATGATCGGGAGGCGCAAGACGGTTGCCAGCGGTATCGCGGCAGTGAAAGAGGTTAGGGGTTGGCCGCCGATGCGAGGGGGCAAATTGTCCGGTGCGCCGGAAAATATTACACCGCACATGCAGCCGCAGCGTGATGAGTCTCGCTTGACGCACGCGGCATGCGCGACTATATTCGCGCCCAATTGGGGGGCCTCCACATGAAACGTTCGATGAGGGCTGTGACGGGATGGACGGCGCTGGCCGTATGTGCCGCCACGGTTGCGCTGCTGGCGGCGAGCGCGCCGGTCTGGGCGCACCATTCGTTTGGCGTCGTGTACGACGAGAAGAAGCCGGTCACGCTTACCGGTATCGTGTCGAAGATCGAGTGGACGAATCCGCACAGCTTCCTCTTCATCGACGTGAAGGACGCGGACGGCACCGTGACGACCTGGAGCTTCGAGGGCTATCCGCCGACCGTGCTCTACAGGACCGGATGGAAGAAGGACGTCACGATGAAGGTGGGCGACCAGATCACGGTGTTCGGGTGGCAGGCGCGCGCCGGCGGGCCTCATGCGCACGCGCGCCAGGTGACGCTTGCCGACGGCACGAAGCACTACTTCGGGCCAGGACCGGGCACCGGCGACGGCGGCGCCGCACCGCAAGTCGCGCCGGCAAATTAGAAGGAGGGCGAACGGTGAGAAAACATCGCGTGATGGCTGTGCTCGTCCTCTCGACGGCAATGTCAGGTGCGGTGGCTGCTTTGCCGGCTGCGGCCGCGGCGCAAGAGACTCATGTGACTGCGAAGATACCGCGGGCGGCGGACGGGCATCCGGATTTGACTGGCGTGTGGCAGGGCGGGAGCAATCGCATCGGGACCTGGGAAGACACGAACAGCGGCGACGGGCCGCTCGGCGAGAGCGGGCCGGTCACGCCTTTCGCGGTAAAGGGACCGCAGCCGAAGCCTCCATATCAGCAGTGGGCGGCGAAGAAAGTCCTCGAGGAATACAACAAGCGCGGAATCGACGAGCCGATGGTGAAATGTCTGCCGCCGGGCGTGCCGCGAATGACGCTGATGGGCCTGTTTCCGATGCAGATCGTGCAGACGCCGAAGACGATCGTGATGCTGTTCGAAGCGTTTCACGTGTTTCGCATCATACCTATCGATGCGCCGCATCCGGACGATTTCGAGCCGAGCTACATGGGCGACTCGGTCGGGCACTGGGAAGGCGACACACTGGTGGTCGACGTGACCGGATTCAACGACAAGACGTGGCTTTCGGGCGTGGGAACGATTCACAGCGAAAAGCTGCACGTGGTGGAAAAATTCACGCGAGTGGACGAAAACACGATCCTTTACGAGGACACGGTGGAGGATCCGGAGGTGTTCACCGGACCGTGGACGCGCCACGGGACGATCATGCTGCGCCCCGGAACCCGGATCCGCGAATACGAGTGCGCGGAAAACAATGTGGACGAGCAGCGCTATCAGGACCTCAGCAAAACCCCATCGCTATACGAGCGCAAGCAGGACGGCAACGCGAAATAGAAACCCGTCGTGACCGTTCAGTCGAAGCTCTTGAGGGCCGACGTTTCGTCCGGGTAATCCTCGAAGATCGTGCAGAGGTTGGTGATTTCGAGCAGGCGCTGCACCTGCTTGCTGAGCTGCGTCATCTTGAGATCGCCGCCCTGGCCGCGCACGGTCGCAAACGCCCGCGCGAGCGCGCCGATGCCCGAGCTATCGAGCTGCGTGACGTTGCTCAGATTGAGCAAAATGTGCTTGCGGCCCTTGCGGGCCAAATCGAGGAACGTTTCGTGGAGGGCGCCCGCTTCGTTGTACGTCACCATGCCGCTAATGTCGACGACCGTGACCGATCCGACCTGCCGTACCGAAACACTGAAGGGCATCTTCGAGTTCCGCCTTGAACGTGGCCGCAGGAACGAGAAATCGACTCGATCTATGAAAGCACAAGACGCACGGGAACGGCAACCCTCGCGGCGAGGCTGAAGCGTCGCGAGCGGGATCTAGTGTCCGGGAGCGGGCATCGCGGATTCGAACGCCTCGATCGTGGGGAGGAGTTCGGTCGAGATGAGGGACTTCGTCACGTAGCCCCACGCACCGGCACGCGAAGCGACGCGCGCGAGATCGAGAGACTCGTGCAGGGTGAGGATGATGATGCCGAGGCCGGGAACCTTCTGGCGAAGCGCGGACGCGGCGTCGATCCCATCGAGATTCGGCATGGAAATATCGAGAAGGACGAGATCGGGTCTGAGGCTGACCGCTTTTTCGATCGTCTCAAAGCCGTCGCCGGCTTCGCCGCAAACGGCCCAGCCTCCGTGACTCTCCACGTAGATGCGGACACCGTAGCGGACCAGCGGGTTGTCGTCTGCGATTAAGATTCGGAGTGACATGGAACTCTCCCTGAGCACGGCCGGGTACAGACATTTTGATGTGGCCAAGCGAAAAAGGGCATCGGGCATTTGCAGTATTTGTCCTTACCAAAAGGATACAGGGAGGGGGGTGGTTCGCACGGTATTCGCGCGAAGAGAAAGGAAAAGCGTGCGTCCCGCCAGAGCGGAGGCGACGAATTTCTAGCGGCTATACGCGCCGGGCTGCGCCGAGGGCGTGGACTTCGCGCACCGCTGAAGCCCTTCCTGGATGGCAGCGTCGAGATCGGTGTGCGGCACGGGTGAGCCGGCGGCGGCCTGGAAGAGGCGGGCGGCGCGCTGCGGTTCGTTGAGATGTGTGAGGCGAATGCCGGCTGCGGAAACCAGGGCCGAGATGCCGGCGCGTTCCCGGGGATTATTTTCGGCCAGGCGCTCGTACTCCGTGGCGGCGCCTTCCCAATCGTGCTTGCTTTCGAGGTGACGGCAAAGCGCCAACCACACGCCGCGTGAAATCTTCTGCCCGCCGAGATGGGTGAACTGGACGTAATCGTTCCATGCGGACTCCATCTCGCCGGCTCCGGCGTGGAGGCGGCAGAGAGTTTCGAGAGTCTCCTTTTGCCCCGCGGCGTCCTGCCTGCGCTGCTGAGCGGCCAGCAGCATCTCCCAGCCTTCCACGGAATCGGGTTTTTCGGCGACGAGCTGTCGCAGCGAGGCGATGGCGCCCGCCGGATTGTTTTCGGCGAGCGAGTCCGTGGCGCGGACGATGCGCGGGTCGGCGGTCCACGACACCTTCGCATCGATCGCCTGGTCGAGCGAGTGCTCGATGCCCGTGTACTTCAAGAGCAAAGCGCCGAGCGCGCCGAAGGCGAAGCCGCCGATGTGCGCCCAGTGCGCGACACCGCCCTCGGCGCGCGCCGCCGCGAATACCGCACCCCAGAAAACCTCGATCAAGAGCCACAGGGGAAGAATGATGTACGCCGGCACGTTGAACTTGATCGGCTTGAGGAAAAGGATCCATGCGAGGCGGATGTTCGTCTTGGGGAAACGCGCGAGGAAAGCGCCCATTAGCCCCGCGATCGCTCCCGATGCGCCGAGCGCCGGCACGAGGCTGCCGGGAAACACGACGCCGTGTATGACGAAGCCGAGCGCGCCGCATACGAGATAGAAAATCGGGTACACGACGCGGCCCCAGGTGTCTTCGAGAATCGTGCCGGCGAGCCAGAGGAACCACATGTTGAAAATAATGTGCAACCACCCGCCGTGGAGGAAGCTCGCGGTGATGTAGCTGCGCAGGGTCGGGTGAAACGGATGAAACGCGTAGGTCCAAACGATCGAGCCGTCGCGGGCCTGCTGAAGTTCGGAGGTGAGGCTCGCCATTTCGGCGTTGGCTTGTTCCGGGGACAACGAACTGGAGAGGAGTTGCAGATCCCACGAATCGACCGGCTGAGAGCGATTTGGAGCCGCCATTTGCGCGTAGACGTCCGGGTGTTGAAGCTTGTAGGCGCCGACCATCTGCTCGGCGTCGGGCGGCAACTGCGTGTCGGGGTACCGCGCGCTCAAGAGCAGGATGTGAAGCTCCGCACGGCTGATCTGCTGCAACTCGCGGTTCATCGGACCGTTGGTCGCGAGAAAAACGACGAAGTTGATCGCGATGATGGCGGTGGTGACCCAAGGCCAGCGACGGCCGCGCAGATTTTCGTGGGCCAAAGGGATAATCATGAAAGCAGCTCCAAACCGGGAAAGCTCGCGGAAAACTGAGGATCATTCTTGGACGGGTCGAAGCAAAGGTCCACACGCAAGGCTGCGCGCCACAGCGGAAGCGCCAATAATTGCTTGCGCACGACGCCGCAGCCGCCAACGAGGATGGCAATCCACGCCGGCACTGCCCTAAGTCTGTGAAGTAGCTGGGGTTCCCGTCACGCTTGGGCCCGGTTGCGGCTTGGGAGGTAGCCAGTAGCTCGCGAGCACTGGAATTACGAACAGAATCGCGAAGGGCGCGGTAACCATTCCGCCGACAACCACGCGGGCCAGCGGCTGCTGCGCCTGAACGCCGATGCCGGACGAGAGCGCGGCCGGCAAGAGGCCGAGTCCGGCAGCGGAACATGCCATCAGCACGGCGCGCATTTCGTTGCGGGCGCCGCGTTCGATGCATTCGCGCCGCGAGGGCATTTTCGAATCGAGGTGCTGAATACCCGACACCAAGACGACACCTCCAAGCGTCGAGACGCCGATCACGGACGCAAAACCGACGGCCGCGGAAATGCTGAGAGGCGTGCCGGTGATCAGCAAGGAGACAATCCCGCCGATGGCAGCGAACGGAAGCATGACCAGAACCAGAAGCGCATGGCGAAAAGACCGAAAGGCCGTAAACAGAAGGCCGAAGATCGCGACGAGAGTGATGGGAATCACGACGGCGAGGCGGTGCTCCTCCTCGCGCAGGCTTTCGTACTCGCCCGCCCACTCGTAGTGATAACCCTGGGGCAGACGGACCTTCGCGCGAATACGCGCCTGTGCGTCCTGAATGGTGCCCGCCAGATCGCGGCCGCGAACGCTGAATTTCACAGGGATGTAGCGGCGGCCGTTTTCACGATAAATCATGAACGCGCCTTCCTTCAGGGAGACGTCGGCGACGTCACCGAGAGGGACGTGATTGCCGTCGGGCGTGGGAAGGAGAATCTGGCGAATGGCATCGGGGGTGGCGCGAAATTGCGGCTTATAGCGAATCACGAAATCGAAGCGGCGATCTCCTTCGAGAATCTGCGTGGGCGCGAGGCCGCCGATGGCGGCTTGCACGGCTGCGTTGACGTCGGCAGCCATCAGGCCGTAGCGGCCGCTCGCGCCGCGATCGATCGAGATCAGCAGCTCCGGCTGGCCAGTCTCGGGGAAGACGCCCAGGTCGGCGATGCCGGGCACCCGCGCCATGACGTCGCGCACTTCGCCCGCCTTTTCGACGAGCGTGTCGATATCGTCGCCGAAAATCTTGAGTGAGTTTTCGCCTTTCACGCCGGACATGGCTTCCTCGACGTTGTCCTGAATGTTTTGCGAGAAGTTGAAGTCGACGCCGGGGTACTTGGTCAATTCAGCGTCCATTTGAGCGACGAGTTTGTCCTTGGTGAGGCCGGAGGGCCACTCGTCCGGGTTCTTGAGGTTGACCATGAACTCAACGTTGTTGAAGGTGGTGACGTCGGTGCCGTCGTCCGGGCGCCCCATCTGGGAGACCACCTGCGTCACGACGGGATACTTGAGCAGGATTTCGCGGACGTCGTGAGCCATCTTCGCGCCCACCTCGAAGGAGACGTCTTGCGGGAGGGTGGCGCGAATCCAGAGGTTCCCTTCCTCGAGCTGCGGCATGAACTCGCCGCCGAGCAGTAGAGTGAGCGCCATCGCGGCGGCGAGACACGCGCCGGCAATCGAGAGCGTGAGGGCGCGCCGGGCGAGCGCCCAGCGCAAAGCGATTTCGTAGCGCCGCAAGAGCCAGGAAACCAGCCTCGTGGGACGAACGCGGACTTTGTCGCGCCGAATCCAGGAAGCGAGGACCGGCGCGAAGAGCACGGCGAAAATCAGCGCGCCGGTCAGCGCGAATACGTAGGTTTCCGACATCGGCGCGAAGATTTTGCCCGGGACGCCTTGCATGGTGAACAGAGGCGTGAGCGAAACGACGATCACCAGAACCGAGAAGAGCACCGGGCGAACCGCTTCGGCGGTGGCCTCGGCGATGATGGGGCCGGAGGTCGAGCCGACGGGCGAGTCTTCGAGGCGCCGATAGATGTGTTCGAGGACGATGACGGCGGCATCGACGAGGATGCCGAAATCGATGGCCCCAATCGAGATCAAGTTCGCGGAGCTTCCCGAGACGACCATCATGCTGAAGGCGAATAGGAGCGAGCACGGGATGGTGAGCGCGGCGATCAGCGAAACGGGGAGGTCGCCAAGAAAAATGATCAGAATCGCCGTCACGAGCGCGAGTCCCATGAGGACGATGTGGCGGACGGTCGACGTGGTGAGATGGATCAGATCGGTGCGGTCGTAGAGCGTCTTCAGATGCATGCCCGGCGGGAGCAGGTAACCATTCAGCTCGGCGACGCGCTGCTTGAGCGCGCGGAGAGCCGGAAGGGACTGTTCGCCGCGTTGCAGGAGGACGATCCCCTCGACAGCGTCATCATCGTGATCGACGCCGACCTTCCCGAGGCGGGGCTCGAAGCTTTCGTGAACGTCGGCGAGGTCCTTCAAGTAGACGGGGACGCCGTTGCGTTCCGTGATGAGGACCTGCTGCATTTCGGGGATCGTTTGCAGGAGGCCGAGGCCACGCACGTTGACGCTCTGGCTGCCCATGGTGAGATAACTGCCGCCGGCATTGGCGTTGCTCGATTGGACCGCGCTGACTATTTGCGGAAGCGTGACGTTGTACTGGAGGAGCTTGCCGGGCTCCACCTCGGCGAGATAATCGCGGGTGGTGCCGCCGAACGAGGCGACGTCGATAATGCCCGACACCTGCTTGATCTCGCGCGTGACGAACCAGTCCTGCGTGGCCTTGAGCTCATTGAGCGAATAGCCGGGGCCGACGAGCTGGTAGCGGTAGATTTCACCGATCGGCGATTCGGGCGATAGCTGCGGCGAGACGTTCGCAGGGAGCGTGGCGAGCTGGAGGCGGTTGAGGGCTTCCTGGCGGTCCCAGTAATAATCGCTGTCGTAGCTGAAGTAGAGTTTCACGTCGCTCAAACCGAAGATCGAGATCGAGCGGACGTAAGTGAGCTTCGGAATTCCGAAGAGCACTGTTTCGATCGGGACGGTGACCTGGCGCTCGATCTCTTCAGCGGACCACGCGGGATTCTGCGTGATGATCTCGACGAGAGGCGGCGAGGGATCGGGATACGCCTCGATATCGAGGCGGGAGAAAAAGTAGCCGCCCGCGGCGATCCAGGCGCAGAGCGCCATGACCATCAGCGGACGAAAACGGAGGATGGAGTCGATGAATGAGCGCATCGAGGGCTAGTCCTGCCCCAAAGCGCGAAGAAGCAGCGGATCTTCCGATACAACGGTCTCGCCCGGCGTCAAGCCGGCGGTGATTTCGAGCGAATTGCCGAAAGCGCGGCCGAGCGTCACGCTGCGGCGCTCGTAGCGTCCCGAGCCCTTGGCAACGAAAGCGTACGCGCTGTTCCCTTCCCGGATGATCGCCGAAGACGGAACGAGAATGGCCTGCGTGACCGACCGCGTGAGGCGGATCGTGCCGAACATTTGAGGTTTGATGCGTTCACCGGGATTGGCGAGCGTGACCCGGACGTGAAGCGTGCGCGTCGTGGGGTCGACCGCGTCCGACACGACGCTGACGCGCCCGGACCAGTGGTCGCCCGGATAGGCGCTGAGCGTGACGTCCGCCTGCTGGCCCGGCTTTGCCGCCGCGAGATCGCTCTCGTAAATGTCGCCGATGGCCCAGACGGTGCCGATATCGGCCACGGTGCAAAGCGGCTCCGGCGCATCGAGCGACTTCGAAAACTCGCCGGGCGAAGCGCCGACGTCGAGGATCACGCCGGAACGCGGCGCGACCACCGAAAGCTCCGAGGTGGCATGGTCCGGATCGACGCCGAAGACGCGAATCTGTTCGCGCGCGGCGGTGAGATCGGCCTGGGAACTGAGAGCGTCCGCCTGAGCCTGCTGGTAATCCTTTTCGGCGATCGCGTGATGGTCGAGAAGATCCTTGGCGCGATTGAGCTCGGCCTGCTTCACGGCGTTGTCGGCCATGGCCTTGTGATAGTCCGCGACGGCGCGAGAGAGGTCGGCGCTTTCGATGCGCGCGAGCGGCTCTCCCTTCGCGACGTGGTCCCACGGACGCACTTTCATCTCGATGATGCGGCCGCCGATCGGCGGATAGACGTGGACGACACGCGTCGGATCGGCTTCGATGTGGGCGGGGAGGTCGAGATATTCGGGGACGGAAGTCTTCTGCACGGTGACGGTCTGGATACCGCGCGAATCGGAGGCCACGTATTCGGTGGCGCCGGTGGATGGGGTGGCTGGGGCGGCGCCGGCCGCGGCCGCGCTCTTGCTTGACGAGCAGCCCGGAAGCAGCGCCAGGCAGACTCCCGCAGCTGCGGGAATCCACCAGCGATAGCCGAGCCGAACGTGCGTCTTGGTTCCTTGCACGAGGTTTCTCCTTTTTCCTGAGTGCGGCATGGGAACGGCCGGAACCGGGCTCACGAGCAGAATTCGCGGGCCGAGACCGGCGTGGCAGATTTCCTCACCTCAGGGGCGACGGAGCGCGAGAGGCCGAGCGGCGAAGAACTTCTGCTCAGGCTTAGGAGAGAGACGGAGGAGCGCGACCGGAAGCTCGCTCGTTGAGTGCCTCCCGGAGCGAGAGGACCGGGGTGCCGACCACGGACGAACGGTCCGGCAACACCGGACCAAAATCCGCGACGCGCAAGATGCCCGCAAAACCATGCGACGGCGCATGCGATCGCGGGACGGGTCCGGCGGAATCGTGGCTGTGGGCCGCGGCGTACAGAGACTTCGTGTCCGCTAGAGCGAACTCGGTCGGATGGAGATCGTCGGTCAGCGAAATCGCGGGAAAGAGCAGCGCGAGGACGCAAACCAGCCCGATCAGGCTTTGCCACTTGCGACGGCCGGCGGCGGAAGCCCGCAGCTGCGGGAGCCATCGCAGGCGCCATACGAGCAAAAGAGACGCGGCGACGACGAGCCAAATCGCGTTGAGGAGCAGTTCCATCCAGCGCTGATCTTAGAGCAAGCCGGGGCGGTAGGCAACTCCGCCGGGCGGAGCGCCGGCTTTCGCGTAGGGCGACGCGGTCGCGGGCAGGCGGACTTTGCACAGGGACGTGCGGACAGCTGTACTCCTATTGCACCTTCGAACAGGGTTCGCCAGGCGTTTCGGCGGGGTATGCTGGACGCGGTTACACTTTCAGATAGGCCACGAAAGCGGCCCTGGGGTCGCAGGCGCGCGGTTGTCTTCTCCTGGATCGCGGGGCGGCACGGGGGTGACCGCGCCCGTTGGCCGGCGCGAGTCTATAGGCGCCAGTCCATGGGCGCATCGCGGAGCACCACAGGCGCGGCATTCGTCAGGACGGGGTCGGGGCAGGGGGAACTTCGGTGAAGCGGTGGTTTCGGTTTTCGTTGAAGTCGGAAGAAACGGACGGGCAGGTCGCTACAAAAGTCGAGGAGGCGGCTGCCCCCGAGGCGGAGCCCGCCCTGATTCCCGCGGCTGACTTGCCTCCGGCCGGGGACGCGCTGTCCGAATTGTTTCGAGGGTCGGAGGCAGCCAAGGGCGACGCCACCGCAGCTTCAGCGGGGGAGCGAGCCGAAGAAACGGCTTCCACGTACGAGCCATCGCCGATCGCGAAGGCCCTCGACGAGCTCTTTCCCAGCACGCCTGATCTTCAAGCTGCGGAATCCGCGCACGAGGCGGGCCCTTCGTGGGAGACTGCCGCGGGCGAACTGAGCGGCTCCGGAATGCGAGCTCCCGTGATCTCGTCATCCGAGCTTCCTTCGGCGTCGCACATTCTCGCCGAACTATTTCCGGCAGAGCAGATTTCACTCGAGAGCCTCTCGGCACGTTCGAGCGCCGCGACGGAGCCGCAAGAATCGAGCGACCCGGCCGAAGAGCCAGTTCCCTTCAGCGAAAAGCCTACCGCAGAGCCCCCTACGACAGCGGAGATTGCGCCCGACGCGGAACCACGCCACGAGGAAGCGCCCGAGCCCGCGCGAGCGGACGCTGATCCGGAACGGCCGCCGGCGACCCGTTCCGCGGAACCGGTCCACGCTCCGCGGCCGATGTCGCCGCCGAATGCGCGTGAGTCCTATCGCGACTGGGCTTTCGAGGAAAAGCTGGCGAGTCACAAGGAGTGGGTCGACTCGCACGGTCTGAGCGGAAAGAAGGGCGATTTCGCCGGAGCCGATCTCGAAGGGACGGAACTCATCGGCGTCAATTTCCGGTTCGCGGATTTTCACGACGCAAACCTGAAGGCAGCCGACTTGTTGCTGGCGGACTTGCGCGACGCGTGCCTGGTGCGCGCCGACTTGCAGGACACCTGCCTCGTGGGTGCGAATCTCGAAGGGGCGAATCTCGAGGATGCGTCGCTCGAGACGGCCATGGGTCTTGTGCCGCGGCAGATCGCCGGTGCGAATTTGCGCGACGCTTCGCTGCCCGCGTCGTTCCTGGAATTTCCGGCAGCTGCGGCGCTTGATCGCGCGTCGCGAAGGGTGTCGCGGTATTTCACGGCGATGATGTCGGCAAGCGCGATCTCCTGGCTGATCCTGTGGCGAACGAAGGACGTGCAACTGGTCTCCGACTCTTCGCTGATTCCCTTCTGGCATTCGCGAGCGGCCGCCGCGGCGTTACCCACCGCGGAGTCGTACCTGATCCTGCCGGTGGCGCTCTTCATCCTGTACCTCGTGTTTCAATTTCATTTGCAGCGAGTGTGGGACGCCATCCTGGAGTTGCCGGCCGTGTTTCCGGACGGCCGCGCGGTGGCGGACCGGCAGTCCGGCGTGGTGCTGGCGTTGCTGCGCGCGCACTTCCACTGGATCGATCACGAGAGTTCTTCCACGCGCGCGGTCGAAAAGAGCGTTGCGGCCACGCTCGCGTATTGGACGGTTCCGGCGACGCTGCTGCTTTTCTGGGCGCGCTACCTCACGCGGCAGGAAGTGCGCGGCACCATCCTGCACGCGCTGCTGGTGGTGGCCGCGACGGGCGTCGCCGTGTACGCGACAACGAAGACGGGGCGTCCGGCGGAGCGCTGGGCGCTCGAAAGAAAATGGACCGACCGGCTCGCCGCGAAAGTGCGGCAGGTGAACCCCGCGACGGTGGCGTGCGTGCTCGGGGCGGTGCTGCTGTTTCTTTCGATCGGCACCATCGCGGGTGTGCCGCACAGCCGCAGTCGTGCGCCTCAATACAGCCCGTCGAGCATCCGCAGGTGGGCGACGACCGCGCTGTGGTCGATCGGCTTCGATCCGTACGCCGATCTGACGGAAGCTTCGATATCCACGCGGCCGCCGAACTGGAACGGCAGCGACGCGCAGGTGCCTTCAGTCACGGGGCCGCGTCTCAACGGAGCGAGACTACGGTACGCACAGGTCTACGGCGCATTTTTCGTGAACGCGCACCTGTGGCACGCCAACATGCAGGGGGCGTATCTGTCCGATGCGGATATGCGCGGCGTGGACCTCGCGGAAAGCGACCTGCGCTTCGCGTTGATGGACCATACGCAGATGGCCGGCGCAAACCTCGACCGCGCGATCTTGGACGGCGCCGACATGCGTCGCGCGAACCTGCAAAATGCGAATTTGTCGCACACCTCGCTCGTCGGAACGACGCTGATCGACGCGAATCTCGCGGGGGCGACTTTTTACGGCTCGCGGCTCTCTTCAGCCACGCTCACGCGCGCGAACTTCGAGAAAGCGGATTTTCGCGAAGCGTACTTCGACGGGGCGGAGATGGAACACGCGGACCTGCGCGGCGCCTACCTATGGTCGGCGCGGTTGCCGGACGCCGATCTGAAAGGCGCGCAACTGGAGAATGCGATCCTGATCGATGCCTATCTGCCCGGAGCCGATCTGCGTTGGGCGCGGTTTGCGGGAACGGTGCTCAGCGGAGCGAACCTGGCGGGCGCGAATCTGGACGGCGCGGATATGCGCGGCGCGGGCGGCCTCGACGCGAATCAGGTGTGTTCGGCGAAAAGCCGCAACGGCACGCTGCTCGATATCGCGCTGGCAACGCAGGTGGCGGCCCAGTGCGGCGGCGGGGCCACCAGCGTTCCGGTTGCGCCCGATGCGGCAGCGCCCTCCACGCCAGCGGAATCTACGCAGAAGTCCGCTTCAGGAAAGAGCCGCAACTGAGCTTGCGCCGTAGAAGCTGTACCACGGGCTCGCGGCTTTCAGGCGCGCGTTAACGTTTTCGATGTTCTTCACGCCTTGATCGTTGAGCCAGTCCTCGAGCGCCTTCGCTCCTTGCTTTGCGTAGACCGGAATCGCGTCTTTCCACGTCGCGCGCCCGCATAGTACGCCCGAGAATTTCACGCCGGACTCGGCCGCGAGCTCGAGCGTCTCATTGAACACGTCGTTGCTTACGCCGGCGGAAAGATAGATGAAAGGCTTCTTCGCCGCCGTGGCGGCACGGCGGAAATGCTCCTTGGCTTGATCCCGCGAGTAGGCGGCATCGCCCTTGCAGGACTTCGTGCCAGCCACGAACGCCATGTTCACCGGAACCTCGACTTTCAGAATGTCGACGGCGTACTGCGGCTTCGAGAATTCCTCCATGCTCCCCGCCACGATTTCGGGCTTCTTGCGCGCGAAGCCGATGCCCTTCTCGTCGCCGCCCTCCTCGTAGCCCACGAATTCCAGGAAGAACGGCACGTCGGCCGCGGCGCACTCGCCGCCGATGCGCTCGATCCAGGCGTGTTTGATCTCGTTGATGGCGGGCGGATCGAACGGCGTGTAGTACAGCAGAATCTTGACGCAATCGGCGCCCGCCTTCACGAGGCGCCGCACCGACCAGATGTCGAGCAGGTCGGGCAGACGTCCGGGCTGGGTGTTGTCGTAGCCGCTGTTTTCATACGCCAGCAGCAAGCCGGCGTTTTTCGAGCGGGCCGCGGCCGCCGGGAGACCGAATTCGGGGTCGAGCAAGATGGCGCTAGCGTGCGGCGTGAGGACGCGCGTCACGGCGGTCTTGAATTCCTCGAGCATCTGCGAAGTCACACCGCTCTTATCGATGCCTTTCTCCTTGGCGATGGCGCTCTTGAGGGAGCCGCGCTGGTCCATGGCCGCAGCGGCAATCACACCTTGTGCGTTGGATACGGCTTCGAGGCCCTTTTTCTTTCCCGGCGTGATTTTCATCGTGAGCATCTCCCGAACCAGCAGGATGACAATCAAAAGAAGGGCTAGTTTACCACGCGAAATGAGGGCCCTACAAAACCAACACGCGGTGTTGGTAAACGCAGGACCGGGCGCTTTCGGCGCCCGCCACGGAAGCGAGCGCGGAGAGATCGTCGAGAAACTCAGGGCCGTAGGCAGCGATGAAAGGAAGCGCGGAAAGGGTCCGCTCCTGCAGCTCGCCGTTAGGATACAGCCCGTCGAGCAGGATTTTCTCGTGGCGATCGAGCACCCCGGAACGGAAATTCTCGGCGCGCGCCACTTTCGCCTTGAGCTGGCTGAACTGATACACCATCTTGCGCTCGGACACCTCGAGGGCTTCGAGGAGCGTGGAGTCGAGCCGGCCGAGAGGCTCGCGGAAAGACTTGAGCAGCGCGCTCAATTCCGCTTCGCTCTTGTCGAAGCGGGCGACCAGCGCGCCGGGGAGCGCTTTCTGCTCCATCTGCGCGCGGACATGTTGCGATCCCTTCAGAAAATCACGCATTTCGAGACCGTACTGCGAGAGGAAGCGCGCGATCGGCTGCTCGACGATCGTGAAACTCGCGCGCGGCAAAATCGCCGGCATCCGCCCGAGAATCCGCTGGTAGACGACCTGCGATTGCGCGAGGTATGCCACTTCCGCCGGGCCGCCGATATAGGCGGCCGTGGGCAGGAGCGAATCCTGCACGATGGGGCGCAACAGGGCGTTGGGCGTGAGGAGATCGGGATGCGACGCGATCGTCGCCGCGATCTGCTCGCGCGAGAGTTCCGTCTCGCCCGCCATGAATTTTCCATTTCGGCTGCGCAGGGGTTCGCGGCGTCCTTCGATATTGTGGAAGAGCAGGGTCGTCTCGCGCGTCACTTTCACTTGCGCGTGAAGCCCGGCGCTTTCGAGTTCCTTGGCACGCGCGAGCAGCGCGTCGGTGAGCGGGCCGGCCTCGTCGAGGGCGCGCAGGAAGACCGGTGCGACGATCCGGTGCAGCCGAACGTCGAGTGGGTCGATGAAAATGATGCCGCGGCCCCCGAGCAGGCGGGCCAGCAACTTCGCGCATGCCGAGCCGTAGGTTTCACCCGGCTCGTACGATTCGTGCAGCGCGCGAGAGACGTCTTCGGCCCCGGGTCCCTGGAGCGTCTGCGCCGCACCACTTACGAGCGCTTGCACCGAATCGCCGAGCGCGACTTCCCCCACCCGTTTAGCCGCGTCTTCATCGCGCGCGGGCAGATCGTAGCGGGCGAGTCCGTTGCGGGTCACCCACGTCGAGTGATTCACTTCAGCGAGATCGTGGTCCTCGGTGGCCAGCCAGAAAACGGGGACGGCGTCGGTCCCGCGCTGCGTGGTCTCTTCCGCCACGCGAACCGCGGTGATCGCTTTGTAGAACGTGTAGGCCGGGCCCGAGAAAAGCCCCACTTGCTGGCCCGTGACGATCGCGACCGCGCCCGCCGCCAAGCGATCGAGACTTCGCGCGGTGGCGGAATCGATTTCACCGCCCGACGAAAAGCGCGCGTTTTGCTCGCGCAGCACTTCGACCACGGCTTTGCGCACGCCCGCATCGAGGCGCACTTCGCGCGCGGCGGCTTCGATTCCGGCGGCCGTGGGCGGATGCGCGTAATACTTCCCCACCTGGCTGAAATCTTCGAGAAAGGACGAAAAGAGTTTCGTGGTGTGCGGGACTTCGCGGAAGGAAATACAATGCGACGCGGCCTGCGGACTTTGCGAATTCATGACGCGCGCCGCCTCGCGCGCCGCCGCGAACGACATGCCTGCGGTCCTTCGTGCGTGCCCGGCCGATTTGTGATCAGAGCCCCCATCGTGCTGATTGGATGAGACGCAACCCGCAAGGATTCGGGCTCCAGCGATTCTGCGGGCAGCACCGGGCTAGGACAAGGCATTTATTTTCACAGAGTTCAGGGAAGCGCCGCCGACTTGCGCCGGTGCAGGTCCTGAAGCGCGGCGACCTCCGCCTCGTGGCCCGCCATGGCCCGAATCCCTCGAGCGGCGGCGCTTGCGGCCGAAAGCGTCGTGATGCACGGCACATTGTAGCGAACCGCGGCGCGGCGAATCGATTTTTCGTCGTAGAAAGATTCGCGGCCGAGAGGCGTATTGATGATGAGATTCACTTTGCCCGTTTTCACCAGGTCGACGATATTCGGGCGGCCCTCGTTGACCTTGTAAACGCCGTGGACTTCGATTCCCGCGCGTTTCAACGCTCCGGCCGTGCCTCGCGTGGCGATGATTTTCAGTCCGGCTGCCATCAAATCCTTCACCAGTCCGGCCGCGTGGCCCTTGTCGTGGTCGTTCACGCTGATGAAGACCGTGCCCGAAAGCGGCAGACGCTGGCCCGCAGCCAGTTGAGCCTTCGCGAAGGCCATGCCGAAGGTGGACGCGATGCCCATCACCTCGCCGGTGGAGCGCATCTCGGGGCCGAGGATCGTATCGACGCCGCGGAACTTGTTGAACGGGAAGACGGGTGACTTCACCGCGAAGAAATCGTAGACCGCGAGTTCCTTCACGCCGTTGGTTTCGACGATCGGGAGGTGCATCTCCTTGAGTTTGCGGCCGGTCATCAGCCGCGCCGCCACTTTCGCGAGCGGCACTCCGGTCGCCTTGCTGACGTAAGGAACGGTGCGCGAGGCGCGAGGGTTCACTTCCAGGACGTACACCGTGTCGCGCTGGATCGCATATTGCACGTTCATCAAGCCGACGACGTGTAGCGCGCGAGCGAGGCGCGCCGTGTAGTCGCGGATGTGCTCGAGAACGGCCGGCTTAAGCGACACCGAAGGAAGCACGCAGGAGGAATCGCCGGAGTGGATCCCGGCTTCCTCGATGTGTTCCATAATGCCCGCGATCACGACATCGTCGCCGTCGGCGAGAGCGTCGACGTCAACCTCGGTGGCATCCTCGAGGAACTGGTCGATCAGGATCGGACGCTTGGGATCGGACGCCGTGCCGATCTGTACCGCCTGCGTGACATACTCCTCGACCGTCTTCAGATCGTAGGCGATCACCATCGCCCGCCCGCCGAGCACGTAGCTCGGGCGCACGAGCACCGGCAAACCGATTTCGCCGGCCGCCGCGACCGCCTCCTGCGGCGCGAGGGCCGTGGCCGCGCGCGGCTGCGGAATATTCATTTCGGCGAGCAACGCGCCGAAGCGGCGCCGGTCTTCGGCCAGATCGATCGATTCAGGATCGGTGCCGATGATTTTCGCGCCGTTGCGCTTGAGATCGAGCGCGAGATTGAGCGGGGTCTGCCCGCCGAATTGCACGATCACGCCCTGCGGCTTTTCCTTGTCGAGCACTTCGAGAACGTCTTCGAGGGTGAGCGGCTCGAAATAGAGGCGGTCGCTCGTGTCGTAATCGGTCGAGACCGTCTCCGGATTGCAGTTCACCATGATCGTCTCGTAGCCGTCTTCCTTAAGCGCCAGCGCCGCGTGGCAACAGCAATAGTCGAACTCGATGCCCTGCCCGATGCGGCTCGGGCCGCTGCCGAGAATCACGATTTTGGGCCGATCGACCGGCTCGGATTCGTCCTCTTCCTCGTAGCTCGAATAGAGATACGGAGTGAACGACTCGAATTCGGCGGCGCAGGTGTCCACGCGCTTGAAGACGGGCCGCACCCCCAGCTCGCGCCGGCGCGAACGTACCGACGCCGATTTCACGTTCCAGAGCTTGGCGATTTCCTCGTCGCTCGCGCCCGAGCGCTTCGATTCCATGAGCAATTCGCGGGAGCACTTCGATAGCGTGGTCGCCTTCACGCGCTCGTCGATCTCGAGCATCTCTTTCAGCTGGCGGATGAACCAAGGATCGATGCGGGTGAGCTCGCAGACTTCCTGGACGCTCATGCTGCGTTCGAGAGCCTCGAAAAGCCAGTGGATCCGGTCCGGACCCGGCACGTGAAGTTTTTCGCGCAACAGCGCGGTCGTCACTTCGGCCGGAGGGCGCCACGCCGAGCTGGGCTCGAGAGCACGGATGCCCTTGCAGAGTGCTTCCTGGAACGTGCGGCCGATAGCCATTACTTCGCCCACCGATTTCATCTGCGTGGTGAGCGTGGTATCGGTGCCGGGAAATTTCTCGAACTGCCATTTCGGGATTTTCGCGACCACGTAGTCGATGGTCGGCTCGAAGCACGAAGGCGTCTTCCGCGTGATGTCGTTGGGAATTTCGTCGAGCGTCATGCCGACGGCGAGTTTCGCCGCGATCTTGGCGATCGGGAAGCCGGTCGCCTTGCTCGCCAGCGCGGAGCTGCGCGAGACGCGCGGGTTCATTTCGATCACGGTCATGCGGCCGGTTTCGGGGTCGACGGCGAACTGGATGTTCGACCCGCCCGTTTCGACGCCCACCTCGCGGATGATCGCGGCGGCGGCGTCGCGCATGCGTTGATATTCCTTGTCGGTGAGCGTCTGCGCCGGCGCGACGGTAATCGAATCGCCCGTATGGATGCCCATCGGGTCCATGTTCTCGATCGAGCAGATCACCACGAAGTTGTCGCGAAAGTCGCGCATCACCTCCAGCTCGAATTCCTTCCAGCCGATCACGGACTCTTCGATCAACGCCTGATGGACCGGGCTCGCGTCCAAGGCGCGCGCGATCGCGTCGCCAAACTCCTCGTGGTTGTACGCGATGGAACCGCCCGTCCCGCCCAGCGTGAACGACGGGCGAATCACGACCGGGTAGCCGAGCTTGTCCGCGAGATCGACTGCTTCGGGAATGTTGGTGACCACGGCGGACGCGGGAACCTCGAGGCCGAGCTTGCGGCACACGTCCTTGAAGAGCAGCCGGTCCTCGGCGATCTTGATGGCGTTGAGCTGGGCGCCGATCAGCTGCACGTTGTATTTGGCGAGGATACCGCTCTCGGCGAGTTCCACGGCGAGATTGAGACCCGTTTGGCCGCCCACCGTCGGCAGCAGCGCATCCGGCCGCTCGGCCGCGATGATCGCCTCGAGATATTCCTTCGAGAGCGGCTCGATATAGGTGCGGTCGGCGATTTCGGGATCGGTCATGATCGTCGCCGGATTGGAATTGACGAGGACCACGTCGTAGCCTTCCGAGCGCAGCGCCTTGCACGCCTGCGTGCCGGAGTAGTCGAATTCGCACGCCTGCCCGATGACGATCGGCCCCGAGCCGATGATCAGAATTTTCTTGATGTCAGTTCGTTTCGGCATTTAGATGTCGTCAGTCGCGGTACGCATCCATCGCGCAGCCATGACCTATCTCGAGTGTCTCGTCGACCCCGTTTTGAGGCGCCGATTGCGAGACTTCGAAAACCAAAGCCTTCAGGCTGAAACCCGGCTCACTAAAAAGCGCCACATATCTGCCTTCCGGAAGAGAAATGGAAAACCAGCCGCGATCGTCTGCGCTGCCTTCCGCCTGCGGCTCCTTGTAAGGGTTTTCCGCGCTCCACACCATCACCTGTGTGTTCCGAATCCATGCGCCGGACGGATCAAAGACTGTCCCGCTAAAGCGCGAGAATTGTGTTGGTGGCTGATTCGCGGCGTTCGACAGAGCCTTGTCAATGGCAGCGTGAGTTTCATCCGGATAAAGGTCGACGGCGAAACGGCTTTTCCTGTGGCTCTTCGAAACCGCAATCCACAATTCGGCGGGCCGAACCCAAGGTGACTTTATCAAGATCTCGTATTTCGCCGGTGCCACATGCTCAATGGTTGCAATGCCGGCACCGTTCGAGATCGCCGAATACTGTACCTGCTTCGTCAGGCCATAGACCAACAAATCGACCTGTACACCCTCAATCGGCCTCCCACCTGACAATGTTGCGACTGATATGGATTGCGATGACGCCTGAAAGGTCGGCTCAGCGGAAACGGTCATCACAGTCACGCACTCGCTTGCGGCGAACTGCGGAACGAAGAGGCACGCGAGGGCAAGTATCGCCAGTTTCATGAGCGTCGCTCTTTCATCAATTGCACGAAGTCGTCGAAAAGATAGCGCGCGTCGTGCGGGCCGGGCGAGGCCTCGGGATGATACTGCACGCTGAAGAGCGGCAGCGAGCGATGGCGGAGGCCTTCGTTCGTGTGATCGTTCAGGTTCAGGTGCGTGATTTCGACGTCGCTCGACGGCAGCGAATCCGGATCGACGCAAAAGCCGTGGTTCTGCGCGGTGATTTCAACCTTGCCCGTGCGCAGGTTCTTCACCGGATGATTCGACCCGTGATGGCCGAACTTCAGTTTGAAGGTTTTGCCACCGAGCGCGAGGCCGCAGAGCTGATGCCCGAGGCAGATGCCGAAAATCGGGACCCGCCCCATGAGCTTGCGAATATTTTCAATCGCATAGTTCACCGGCTCGGGATCGCCCGGACCATTCGACAGGAACACGCCGTCCGGTTTGAGCGCGAGCACGTCTTCGGCGGAGGTTTTCGCCGGCACCACGGTAACGTCGCAGCTGTGGTCGACGAGCAGGCGCAGGATGTTTTGCTTGATGCCGTAGTCGTAAGCCACCACGCGATGGGCCGCCGTACGGGAAGCGCCTTTGCCGTTCGTTGCTCCAGACGGTTTCACTGAGGCGCCTGCCGCCGTCGCGCTGGCAGCCAGCGCCAGCGGCGTCGCGAGCTCGATCGAGCCGCGCGTCCAATGATATTTTTCGGCGGTGCTTACGCGGCCCGCCAGTTCCTGGCCCGCCATGGTCGGCAGCGCGCGCGCCTCGGCGATGAGTTGCTCGGCGGAAGTGCCGTCGGTGGAAAGGACGCCGCGCAGGGCACCCACACGGCGCAGATGGCGAACCAGCGCGCGTGTATCGAGATCCCAGATCACCGGCACGCCGTAGCGCTCGAGATACTGCTGCGCGGTCTCGCTCGAGCGCCAGTTCGAGGCGAGCGGCGAAAATTCGCGCACAATCAGGCCCTCGATATAGGGCTTCGAGGACTCCTCGTCGTCGAGGTTCGCTCCCACGTTTCCGATGTGCGGATACGTAAGGCACACGATCTGCCCGGAATAGCTCGGATCGGTGAAAACTTCCTGGTAGCCCGTGAGGCTGGTGTTAAAAACGACTTCGCCGCCACGGCGGGTTTGAGCGCCCGCCGCGCGGCCGTTAAAGACTCTTCCGTCCTCGAGCGCGAGTATCGCGCGACGTGCGAGGGCCTCGGTCAGTGTGTCCTCCAGAGGAAGTCATTTCGATGCCGCGCTGACCGTCGACGTCGTGGTCAGCGATCCAAAATGATCGACCGGCCAATAAGCGAACACCGCTTTGCCGTAAATGTACGACCGCGGCACGGGACCAAACACGCGCGAGTCGTTGGAGCTGTCGCGATGGTCGCCCATCACAAAATAATCGCCCGACGGAATCTTGCGGGGGCCGTAATTGGATCCGTCGATGTAGCCGGGCGGCACGTATTGATCCGCCAACTCTTCGCCGTTGATATAGAGATGCCCATCGCGGATCTCGATCGTTTCACCCGGCAAGCCCACCACGCGCTTGATGAACGACTTCGACCGATCGAGAGGATACCAGAAGACGACCACGTCGCCGCGCTCGATCGGCTCGAAACGATAGATAAATTTATTGATGAAGATGCGCTCCTGATCGCTCAAGAGCGGATTCATGCTCGTCCCTTCCACCTTCACCGGCTGGTACAAGAAAATCATCACTACGATGGCCAGACCGAGCGCCACGGCAAGATCGCGAGTCCAACTGCGCAACTCGCGCCGCAAATGCGGGGCGGGCGCGGCTTCGGGCGAATCTGGAGGGCCGGTTTGGGACGAGTCCTGCATGCTCTAATGACTTATTTATAGCACGGCGCGGAAGTCGAGGCAAAGCGCGAGTGATTTCCGCCGGTTTGGAAACAATTTCGGAAATGAGGTTGTGATTTACGGCTCGATGATCTGATTGCGGACCGCGTAGCGCACGAGATCGGTCACTGTGTGCAGCTGCAGCTTGCGCATGATGTTCGCGCGGTGCGTCTCGGCGGTCTTCACGCTGATGCACAGCGACGACGCCACTTCCTTGCTGCTCTTCCCTTCCGCGAGCAATTGCACGATTTCGCGCTCGCGCGAGGTGAGCCGGTCCCGGACCGATTCCGGCAGATCGGTGCCCGGGCGTGCGCCGTTGAAATTGCTCAGGATCACCTCGGTCGCGCGGGGCGTGAAGAAAGGCTTGTGGTTCGCGAGCGTCTCGACGGCGATCACGAGATCGCGGTCCGAATCGGACTTGACGATATACCCCCGCACGCCCGCTTCCAGAATGTCGCGAATCAGCTGGTCCGAATAGTGCACCGAGAGGATCAGGACTTCCGTGTTGGGCGACGACTTACGGATCCGCCGCGCCGCCTCGATCCCGTTGAGGTCGGGCATGCTGATGTCGAGGATCACCACGTCGGGCTTGAGTTCTTCGGCCTTGGTCACCGCCTCTCGCCCGGTGTGCGCCTCGCCAACCACTTCCCAGCCCGCGTGCGACTGCAAAAGGGCCTTGATCCCGCGACGCATCAGGTCGTGGTCATCAACGATGAGAATCCGCACAGTCTTGGTCATAAATCCTCCGGCAATTCGCACCCACGCGCGAAGCTCCAGCCGACTGGGAAAGTCAATTATACACGATCGGCAAGACAGTCAAGGACGCGCCCGAACACCCCTCCCGATCGGCGACGACATCCTCAAGCAAGGTAACGCCCCCACAACTCGTGCGTCCGCATCCTGCATTCAAGGAAATGGAACAACCGGGTTTGCGAGTCTCCCGGCACGGAGACAATCGGCTTTACATTCGATCGGCCAGACATTCGCGCAGCTTCCGCCGCGCCCGGAGAAAGCGCGCCTTCACGGCCGCTTCGGACAAATTGAGAATTCGGGCGGTCTCTTTCGTCTGGCGCTCTTCGAGTCCCAGCAGCCAGACGACGGCGCGGGACGTTCCGCGGAGTCCGTCGATTGCTTCCCGGAGCAGGCGCTGCTTTTCCTGCTTCACGTAGAGAATCTCGGGACGCGCATCGTCGTTCGCGCGAATCATTTCGGCCGGATCGGTTCCCTCTTCGGCGGCACCGTAGGAGAGATGCGCGTTCTCCGCGCGCTGCTTGCGGAGCTTCCCAAGCGCCTCATTGATGGTAATCCGCAGGAGCCACGTGGAGAAACGCGACTTCGAGTGGAACTGGTCGATATGGGCGTAAGCCTTGAGCAACGCCTGTTGGATGGCGTCTTCGGCGTCTTCCTTGTTGCCCGTGATCCGCAGCGCCACCCGATAAGCCTTGGACATCTGCGGCCGCACGAGCTCCGCGAAAGCCTCGCGGTCGCCTTCGCGCGCTTGTTCTACCAGGAGCGATTCCTCGCCGAGGATCAGGAAGTTTGTATCGCTTGAGAGAGGAGCTTCGAGAGTGCTCAGATCGTTCATCACGTGTGTTTGAGTCTCCTGTCCGAGTTTTTTCGTCGAGTCCGAGTCATGCCGAAAAAGTAGGAGTCCTGCTGCCCTGCCCTACGTATGCCCCGCCGTGCCTATGCCTGCGTATGAAGTTAAGAGCACCGCTTCGACGTCGGCATCGGGCCTCGCGTGAAACATGGCCGGAACGACTTCATACCGCTCGCGCTGATGACAAAATCCATCGTCAAAGTACCGAAACCCCTCTCGAAGGTCCATCCAAGGCATGCTGTAACTTCCTGGGGTGGTTCGCTGTATGGCTCTGTGCCGGGGGAACTTGCGGCTCAGGGCGCGGGCCGCCCAATATACGCGAGACCCCGTATGGTTCTGGCCGGTGCGGCCGCCTATAAACGTGCCAGGTACTGCGGGCACGGGTCTGCACATCTCAAAGGAGGGCCAATGTTGCGTTGGGCGGCAGCTTTTTTCATCATCGCTTTGGTGGCGGCGTTTCTTGGCTTCGGCGGCGTAGCCGTGGCAGCGGCAGGCGTGGCCAAGGTTCTCTTCCTCATTTTCCTCGTTCTGTTTCTCGTCGCGCTGTTGGGCGGCTTAGTCCGGCGAGGGGCCTGAACAGGCGGATAAAAGCGAAGAGACATCAGATCCTGTTAGCGACTGGATCATGGGACGTTCAAGAGACGTTTGCCCGCTCCAGTCTCGAGAATCTTGCAAATGCAGCTTTTTGTGTAACTAAAAGACCCTTCAGGCCCTGGCGACGGGCGCCAGGCCGCGCGCCCGATACTCGTCATCCCTCGAAGACTCGCGGATCGGCATCGCTACGATAATTGTAGTTCCTGTGCCGTCCGACTTGATTCGGAACTTACCACCAAGCTGCCGCGCCCGCTCGCGCATGCCCCGAATCCCTACGCCCACCTGCGCGACTGAACCCGTCAGCGACGCCAAGACCTCCGGCGACATTCCCTTGCCGTTGTCACCGATTTCAAGACTCACGATATTCCCCTGGCGCCTGCCGCGCACCGTTGCTTCTGTGCCACCGGAATGACGGTACATGTTGGTCAGGCTCTCCTGCACGATCCGGAAGAGCGCGGTCTCGAGGCTCTGCGGCACGCGCTCGTCGCCTAGAGACAGGTCGAGACTCACCTTGATCTTGCTGCGCTGCGTGAAGCCGTCGGCAAACCACTCGAGAGCCGATTTAAGGCCCGAAAAATCCAGTGTCGGCGGATAGAGCAAATAGGAGAGCGTTCGCGTCTGGTCGGAGGCCTCCTGTGATAGTTGAAGAGCCTCCCGGAGAATGTCCGAGGCGATCGGGTCCAGAGCGGCAACTCGTTCGTTCACAGCCGAGAGATGAATCGCAAGGGCGGCGAGGCTTTGCCCCGTCGTGTCGTGAAGTTCGCGGGCGATGCGCCGGCGCTCCTCGTCTTGGAGCTGCAACAATCGTGCCGAAAGGCTTCGCAGCGACTCTTCCGCTTCGCGACGCGCAGTGATGTTGCGGTTGACCTCGAGAATACGCGCCGCCGTTCCTTTCTTGTTCGACTGGATTGCCTGGCGGCTCTCCACCAGCAGTCTGTCGTTGTTTTTGGTGCGCTGAGAGAGTTCGCCCTCCCACCGGCCGGTCCCGAAGAGGGTCTTGTGCATCTCCTCCATCGACTCCGGAAACTCCGTCTTGAGGACCTCATGCGAGATGCGTCCCTTGGCTTCTGCGGCCGTCCAGCCGTACATCCGTTCGGCGCCGCGATTCCAATAGTGGATTGTGCCGTTCGCGTCACGAATGATGATCGCGTCGTGAACGAGTTCAAGGAGCTCGGTCGAAGCCCTCTTGCTGCCCCGTTTTGGAGACCCCTTGTGCGCGCGTTTGCGTTTGGAACTGGTGGAAGCCATGCGACGCCTCGGCCTGTGCGGCGGCCCGAAGGCCAGTCTAACCTAATTGATACCCAAAGAAGTTGAACATCATCTCGCCCCCGGGACGCGCGAAAAATATTCCTCCAGAAAAGAAAAACTACACGGCCTGAAACGGCACAGTGTCCTAAGTGACATAATATCTGATGCTTAGCTGCAGGGCCCGCTGGCAGCTAACTTGCTCCGAAGCAGGTGTCGAGCCGTATGCGTCGGACGCTGCGGGGAGAGACCATGATCGTGACCTACGACATCTTTCGCAAGTTGCCCGCCGGCGATCCCGTCTGGGTCGAGGCCGTCCAAGGCCTGGAAGACGCCAAGAACCGCGTGCAGGAGCTGGTCACATCCCGGCCCGGCGACTACTACATCTACGACCTCGGATGCGAACGAATCGTCGCCGTGGCTTCCGCGGGCTGATCCCGCGCTCACGCCGCCTCAAGGTAATACCCGCAATACCTCCCAGAACGGAAAATCGGCAGTCGATCCGGCAAAACCGCTCGCTTTCTCCGCAAAAAAAGGCGCCAGCGGTTGGCCGGCGCCTTCGAGCAACCCTCGTCAGTTTTGTCTTGCCTGCTGGCTAGTCCGCGCTCTGCGCGCGCGCCGCCTTCGCATTCATCGACGACTCGGCGAGTTGCGTCAGCTTGGCGTCGGCCGCCTTTTCTTCCTGCAGCGTCTCCTCGAGCAGGCCCACGGCGTTTCGCAGTCCCAGTTGCCGCGCGAACGATACGAGCGTGCCGTACAGCGCCATCTCGTAGTGCTCCACCTCGTTGCCGTTCGCGATCAACGCAGTGTCCCGCAGCGCCGAGGATTCGATGTTGCCGCCCGAATCCTTGGCCGCGCTCATCAGCTCGTCGATCACATCATTGTCCTTCGTATTCGCCTTTGCGCCGGCAATCGAAAAGACGTTCTCGAGCCGCGTGACGTGTTTCTGCGTTTCCTGCAGGTGGTGCTGCAGCGCGCTGCGCAGCTCGGGAGAATTGGCGGCGTCGATCATGGCAGGCAACCCCTTGTCCACCAGCTTGCGCTCGCAGTCGTATGCATATCGAAGCCGAATCTCGAACAGCTCATTGAGGCTCTTAATTTTTGACATCATCGTGCTCTCCTTAAACCGGGCGACGCCCGTGTCTGTCGTTTGTCGAAATCTTCCGTGCGAGGCTTTTTCAGCCGCGGCCCCCCTCGAGCGCTGCAGCTTCCAACATGTACTCCAGAAATTCTTCCGATGAGATTGGGTGGTTTGGGTATTTTGACCGCGGATTTGCTTTAGCGCGTCCTGAGGGCGTCGGGATTGCGGCCATGCCGGCCGGGGAAGTTTGGGATAAGATGGGGGCCGCGTGGGGCCCGTAGCTCAGCTGGTTAGAGCAGCGGACTCATAATCCGTTGGTCCTAGGTTCGAATCCTAGCGGGCCCACGAACCATTTCCTGCGCGGAAAATCGTCAAGGAACCGATCCCACGCGTCGAGAGATCGGGCGCGCGTGGCTGTCGGAAGTCGGATTTCTGACACGCGAGTTGAAGAATTGACGTTCTTTCAACGCGTCGCCCGCACAGACGCATTCGCGGCTGTCAGCCGTCGCAGCTCAACCCGGAGTAAGTCCCTCGACGTTCCTTTGACGGCGGCGAATTCCCGATCTTTGCCGCGCTTCATCTTAAGTAGAAGCCGTTCTTGCGGATACGCGCTCTTCCGTCCGCTGCTGATCGCTGGGCGGCAGCAACCGCTCCTCGAGATCTCATCTTCCCAGAGCGCCGAACCGCCGCGCTTCCGCCCGGGCGGTCACGCGCCGCAGACCAGCGCGGAAATGGAATTTCGAGTGCACTAGCCCCAGGTTGACCACAACCAAAAGGGGGATCCGGTATGGCATTACAAGAAAGCGTGGCGCATGGCAAAACGATCGAAGAGCCGGCCGCCACGCACACTCTCCAGCGCGAAATGCTGAGTTCCGTTTTCGTGCGCTACCGGGGCGCGCTGTGCGCCCGCGCGTATCGAATTCTCGGAAGCCGGGAGGATGCCGAGGAAGTCGTGCAGGAAGCGATGGTTCACGCCATCGAGAAGCTCTCGACCTTCGAAGGACGCTCGCGTTTCTCCACGTGGCTCACGCGGATCGTCATCAACGAAGCGCTGATGCGGCTGCGAAAGCGCCGCCGGGGCCCGCGAGTCGCCAATCTCGACCCGGACGAGCCCGTCGACGTCCTCGATCTTCTGCCGAGCACTGCACCCTCGCCGGAAGCGTTCGCCGCGCGGCGGGAAATCGAGCGCCAAATGGAATCCGAGATCTCGAATCTGCCCCCACGCTCGCGCGAGACATTTCAGCTGTGCGCGGTCGAGGAGTGGACGCTCGGCGAAATCGCCGAAGAGCTGGGCGTGAACACCTCCACGGCGAAATCGCAGTATCACCGCGCGCGCAAGCGGATTGCCCGCCGGATGCGTTCGCACTCGGCGGCAGCCCGAGGCTCGGCCGCCTCCCGGGCCAAGCACTCCGAGGCGCGAGCCGCGTAGGTCGCACAGGAGAGCCGCGCGCTACCCGTGTTTTTTCGGCCGTTTTGGGGTGAAGGCTGTATTCCATGCGGCTCGCGCGGGATCGCACACTGTCCGCGGGCGGTTGAATATGTGCGCCGCCTCAAGCGGCTGATTTGTTTTTGGCTGCGCGAACTCCACAGGGAGCGACAAGCAATGCCCACCAATGATGATCGGGAAGCCCTCGAACGGGCCAAGCGGGATGAAGAGCGGGGCAAGTCCGCCTCGACCCAAGCCGGCGAGTTTGTGAGAGAAGAAATCGACCACGTGCGCGAAGGCAAGCACGGCGCGCGCAACACCAAGCAAGCGATTGCGATCGGATTGTCCAAGGCGCGGCGCGCGGGAATCAAGCTTCCTCCTCCGCGGCGCGGCTCGTCGAAGCTTCGCCGTCAAGCGGAGCGGGATCTGACGCGCGGCCGGTCTTCGCGCCGCCGGGTTTCGCCGCGGCGCTCACGTGCAACCGAACACGCGCTCGAACGCGAAGGCTCGCGGTCTACTTCCCGCTCGGCCCTGTCCAAGCAGGCGCGCCAGAGCGCGCGGCAACGTGGGCCGTCCGCGCGCAGCAAGGCAGCGCGCAAGGCGGTTCGCACGAAGGGCAAGGCGGAACTGCAGCGCGCCGCGCGAAAGGCCGCCCGCACGCGGCATCGCCGCGCCGCCTGAAGCCCGGAGCCGGTGCCGCCACAGGCAGCTTGGCGGGCCTGTGTGCTCGTCAGGCAGGCGCCGCTACGATTTTGCGCGCCGCCTCTGAACGATCACGCAGATTGCGTACGCGATCACGGCCGTCGTGGCCGGCGCCACGAACACCAGCATTCGCAGCGTCGAACGAATCGCCACCACCGAATTTCCGGAGGTCGCCGCGATCACGTCATCGCTTCCCGCGAAGAAAAGCACCAGAAGAAAGACGAAGGCGGCGCAACCGAAGGCCGTGCTAAACGGACGCTCGTACGGCATCTTGAGCACGTTATACGCCTGCGTATCCTGCGGCAGAAACCATCGCTCGATAAACGGGTACGAGTACAAGAACGTGAAGAGGAGTGCAGGAAAAAGTATCCCCGGAAAAAAGATTTCGGGAATCAGCCGCGACCCGAGCCGCAGATGAACGCCGGGAAAAAGCCGGAGCGCCCCTTCCATCCATCCGAGATACCAGTCCGGCTGCGCGCCCGTCAGGACGGCGGCCGGATTGTCGGGCCCGTAAATCCAGACCGGATTGATCTGCACGAAGGCGCCGAGCGCCGCGATCACTCCCCACAGAATGAAACACAGGCCGAGAGATTTTGCCGCGTACGACGGCCACAGGCGCGATCCCACCAGCGTACGGTCCGTCCGCCCTGGCCCTGGATAGTTCGTGTGCTTCTGCCGCCAGATGATCAGGAGATGCAGGCCGAGCAACGTCGCGAGCGCCGCCGGAATGATAAAGATGTGCAGCGCGTACATCCGCGGAATCATTTCCGGGGTCGGCACCCGGCCGCCAAGGAGAATGAACGCGAGCCTCGGCCCGATCAGCGGCACGGACAGCAGCGTCGAATACGCGATACGAAGCCCCGTGCCGGAGAGAAGGTCGCCGACGATCGAGTAGCCGAAAAAGCCGTTGCCGATCGCGAGCAGCAGCAGTGTGAGCCCGATCAGCCAGTTGATCTCCCGCGGCCGCCGATACGCGGCCGTAAAGAAAATGCGCCCCAGGTGCAGGACGATCGCCGCCACGAAAACGAGCGCCGCCCAGTGATGCATCTGGCGAATCAAGAGCCCCGCCGGCACGTCGAAACTCAAGTGCAGCACCGAGCGGTACGCGGTCGATACCTGCACTCCGTCGAGCGCCTTGTAGCTGCCGTGGTACGCCGTCTGCGCGGAGCCGGGGTCGAAAAACATCGCGAGGAATATGCCCGTGATCACCAGCAGCACGAACGAATAGAGCGCGATCTCTCCCAGCATGAACGACCAGTGGTCCGGGAAAACATGATTGAGCGCCCGCCGGAACGTTTTCGCCAGATGCAGCCGCGCGTCGAGCCATTCGCCTGCTCCGCGGATCATCGGAGCCCCCAGAATCCGGGTCCCGGCGTCTCGGAGAAATCTCCGCCGGTCCGCAAATTTCCGTCGGCATCGGCATAGAGCGGGAGTTGCGGCAAGGCTCTCGCCGCGGGCCCGCCCGTCGGTGGTGCGCCCGAGAGGACGTCGAAAGTCGATTGGTGGCACGGGCACTGCAACAGGCACATCTCCGCTTCGTAGAGCCCCACCGAGCACCCGGCGTGCGTGCATACCCTCGAATACGCGAGATAGCCCTGCGGCGCCCACGCGGCTCTCGCCTTCGGCAAGCGCAACAGTTGCTCGTCGACCCGCACGAGCACCGCCTGCGCGTTCACCTGTCCCACGCGATTTTCCGGGAAGACGCTCACCGTGCTTCCCGGCCGAAGCGTCTGGAGATTTACCAGCCGGCCCTCCGTCGTCACCAGCCGGTCGCCGCGCCGCCAGATCGGAGCGCTCAACACCGGTCCAGGCGGCTCCGCAAACGAGCGAAGCAGCGAAACAACCGCCGCGACAAACGTGCCGGCGACGCCGAGACTCATCGCCACCAGCACCTTGCGACGCGGTGCCGCCCGCTCTGCAACAAAGACTTCGGCTGCTTCTTCGCGCTCTCGAGCAGGCGAGGGCAAGAGTTCGCGCTCCTCCGATACCTGCTCGTCGCTCATCAGCGCGTGGGCCCAGATCACGAGCCCTGCTCCAAACGCACCCATGGAAAGCGCGATCGCCCCCCCGAGAAACGCGTGCCTCGCCCCCATCCAATACGCAACCAGGAAGGCGATCGCGGCAGCAATCGAAAGCAAAAACACGCAGACGACAAGAATTACCGCCGAATTTCCGGACACTTCCTTCGCGGGGCCGCTCCCTCCCGAATACGACTCGCGCATCTCCTCGGACTGCGCGTCGCGCACCGCGCCCATTTCTGGCGCATCGGGATCTCGCGCGTCGGATCCCGCGCCCGAAAGCTTCGCGATATGCCGCGAAAACACTTTGCGCGCAGCCCAACCGAACACGGCACCCGTCAGCACCAGTATCCAATCGCCGCGCTCGCGCTGCCTGGCCGTATCGCTCATCCCTGCCCTCTCTTCTCGATCCACATGGTCACTCCCACAAGAACGCACATCGCGACCCAGGCAATCAGGCCCTCCGCCACCGAGCCGTAATACTTCATCGGTATTCCGCCGGGGCTCGGCGGGTGCTGCATGAATTCCACGTAGGTGGTGACGGAGTCGAGTTGCTGATTGCTGATTACGCCTTCGGGAAACGACGGCATCGGGCCTGGCCCCCAGCGAACCGCCCCGGCGATCGTGGCCGCGCTTTTGCCTACCAGCGACGGAGCGTTGATTCCGGCAAACGCCAGCGCCCCTCCCCGCGCCGCTGTTCCGTGGCACGGCGCGCAGTTCACGCGAAACAGCCTGCCGCCTTCGCTGAGATCGCCCGGCTGAAGCGGGATCACCGCGATCTGCTGCGTCACGTAGTCCGCAAGTTCCGTGATTTGCTGCGGGCTCAGCAACGGCTTGAAACTCGGCATCATTCCCTTGCCGTCGCGAATCCTGACCGCGACGCTCTCCCGGTCATGCTCGGCCTCGAGAGACGGCCCCGCGATCGAGATAATGCCGGCGAGGCCCTGTCCCACCATGCCGTGGCACTTCGCGCAGTTGTCGAGGAAAAGCGATCGGGCGCCGGACTGCGAAGGCGATGCGGTTACGGGTTTCGCCTGCTGGCTGAAAGCGCTTGGAACGGACGCGGCCGCCACGAGCAGAACGACTACCGGCCACCGCCGCAAAATGGATTTGCACAACATGGACCGTCATGTCCGATCTTCAAATTCCGTTCATTGCAATTGACGCAAGTACGCCACCAGGTCCTGCAGCTGTGGTCCCGTAAACTGCGTCAGGTTCGGCATCAGGCAATCCGGCTTCAAGGATTGCGCGTGCGTGATCCAGCCTTCGAGATACCCGTTGTTGTTCGGAAACGAATCCGCCGCGATCGTCTGGCGGCTGCCGATGTGCGTAAGGTCCGGCGCGACCCTGCCGCCCGCCGTCGTTCCGCGCACCGTATGGCACATCGAGCAGGGCCCGGAGACGAAAAGCTGTTGCCCCGCCACTTCCTGGGGCGTGCTCGGATCGGAAGCCGGCTTGAGTTGGTCCGCTTCCCAGGCCGCGAAGTCCTTCGGCTCCTGCGCTACCGCCAGCATCCGCATGTGCGCGTGCTGTGCACCGCAGAATTCCGCGCACTGCCCCTGGTAATCTCCCGGCTGCGACGCCTCAATCAGGATGTAATTCTTGAGGCCCGGGATCAGATCGACTTTCCCGTGCAGCGCAGGAATCCACAGGGAATGCATCACGTCTGCCGTCTCGACTTCGATGTATACCGGACGCCCGACGGGCAGGTGCAGCTCGTTCGCCGTCGTGAACTGCTTCGATGGATCGTCATTCAGGTAGTCGATCTGCCACCACCACTGATGCCCCGTGATTCGGATATCCGGCTTCATGGCCTCTTCGGCGCTCACCGACATCGGGCCCTTCATCCCGTGGATCGGAAAGTCGGAAAGCAGATTCAGGCCGAGCACGAAGAGAACCGTCAGCACGATGAAGGGCACCGCCATTCCGCCGATCGCGATCCAGATTTCACCGCCTTCGGAGTCGATCGGAGCGTGTTCCTCGAGCGTTCCCCTGCGTTTGTAGAAGCCCCATGCCAGGAGCGCCCACATGATCACGGCAGTGACGAGGAACGCGATCGTCATGAACCACGCGAGGTGCGCGATGCGAATCGCGGCGGGTCCGTGCCCCTCGAGGGTGGTCTGCGCGTCGTTGCAGCCCGCCACCGCCACACCCAGCGCGGCAATCCCCCATCGCGTGGCGCGGCGCATCATTTGCGCCCCGGCAATTCCGATGCTTCGGTCTGCATGCCGATCCCCGGCCCGGTCACGTGATCCGGATCGGGGACCATCTCATTGGTCGGTTCCACCGGCGGGTCCGGCTCCTGCGGCGTCCGCATCGATTTGATGTACGAGACGAGTTCCCAAATCTGCTTCTCCGATATCTTCGAGCCCCACGCCGGCATACCCTTCGAACGGCCCTGCGCGATCGAGTCGTAAATCTGGTCATCGCGGTCGCCATAGATCCATACCTGGTCGCGCAGGCTCGGTCCCATGCCGCCGCCACCATGGCCGCCGTGGCATCCGGAGCAGTTGTACCAATTGAACAGGCGCCGCCCGTCTTGCAGCGCAACCGGGTCCGTGGCGAGAGGATCGGTTCTATACGTCACCTCCGATTCTTGCCCGGGCACGGGCCCGACCGGAATCGACGCTGCCGAACTACCCGAGTCGGCGATCGCGGTCGGGGCCGTATTGCACCCAGTGCCGAACAAAAAGAACGATCCGAGAGCCACCCACATGAGAATTCGCATTTTTATTTCTCCGCGACCGTCCGAGGCGGCTCCGCCAGGTTGAGTTGAGGGAAACCGTACTCGCGCAGCAGCCGGGCGATGTCGCGACGCCTCCGCACTAGCTCCGCGTCGAGCTTTGCCCTCAGCGCGGTGTCGCCTTTGCGCACTCCGATCCCAATCGCATACGTGAACGGCAGGTTCGGATGCGCCGGATCGCGTTCGATCGGCTGAACGTTGAGCGGAACGCTCGATTGCTGCGCGAAATATCCGGCCGTCGGCCCCCAGGCAATCGCCACATCCACCTGCCTTCGCGCCACGGCTTCGATCAGGTCGGCGGTCGGATTCACTTGCGTGACGCGGTGTCCGAAGAGGCTGTAGCCAACCACGTTGCGCACGATGCCGCGGCTCGAGAGCGCGTATACCGGAGGCAAACTGTCGTCGCTGCTGTCGAGCACCTGCACGCCCACGCGCAACCGCTTCAGCCGCGCATCGTCGAACGACCGGATGCGCAGGTCGTCCGAGCGTCGCGACACGAACACGTAGCTCGACCGGTAGTACGCTCGCGTCGTTTCGATTCCCTTCATCCCCACGGGCGCCGCCATCACCACGTCGCACCGGCCGCTTTCGAGCGTCTTGCGAAAAAACGCGTTCTGCTGTGGAAACCAGAAGTACGAGACCTGCATTCCCAGGTCTTTCGCCACCATCTCCGCGACTCGGTTTTCGAGACCGTCCCGTTGCCTGTCCGAGTACGGCGAGTTATTCGGATCGGCGCACACGCGCAGCAACGGCGCCGCCGCGCAGCTCAGCCCGCACAAGCACACGATCAGCGCCGCAAGCGCCTTACAGGCTGAAGACATAAAGCAGGTCCCCCGGCGTCGTCATTGCCTTGATCGGTTTCATCGTGCCCACAACTCCCAGCGCCGCATACGGATCGTCCGTAGACACCGACGGGAGCGCCGTGGCGCCCATCCATCCGCCGATTCCCGAATAGACGGCGACGTACTGCTTTCCGTCCGGCCCGACGAACGTGATCGGATCGCCGATGATTCCCGAGGCCGTTTTCACCTGCCACAGCACTTTTCCGGTGTGCGCGTCCACGGCCCGAAACCAGCCGTCCATGGTCCCGTAAAACACCAGATCGCCTCCCGTGCTGAGTACTCCGCTGTAAACCGGCAGGACCGGTTCCTTGATACTCCATACCTTTCGCGCGTTGGCCACGTCCCACGCGATGAGTTCGCCCTGATATCCGCCCGGCCCCGGATACATCCGCACGCTCGCGCCGAGATACGGCGTGCCTTCGATGTAGTTCACCGCCGTTCCTTCGTAGTCCATGCAGGTGTTGTGCGCGGGAATATAGAGATAACCGGTTTGCGGCGAAAACGACGACGGAACGTATTCCTTTCCGCCCGTTGAAGACGGGCAGATGTCCGTCGAATATTTTCCGAAGTGCACTTGCTTCGACGGATCCTTATCGGGCAGGCCCGTCTTCAGGTCGTAGCCGCTTGCCCAGTTCACCGGCTCGAATTTCTCGGCGGAAAGAACTTCGCCCGTCCCGCGGTCGAGCACGAACATGAATCCCGTCCGGCCCGGGTGCAGCAGCAGATGTCGCTCCTGTCCGTGCCACGGCATGTCGACCAGAATGTTCTCCATGATCTCGTCATAATCGAACGAATCGTGCGGCTCGACCTGATAGGCCCACTTGGCGTAGCCGGTTTCCGGGTCGCGCGCCCAGATCGTGATCGACCATTTGTTGTCGCCCGGCCGCATATCCGGGTCCCACACACCCGGATTCCCCGTGCCGTAATAAATAAGGTTGAGTTCGGGATCGTACGAGATCCATCCCCAGATCGTGCCGCCGCCCATCTTCCACTGGCCCGGCGTCCACGTGGAAATTCCCAAGTCCTTGCCGCGGTCCTTCGCATAGAACGGCTTGAAGTCCGGCCCGATGCGCGCGTCCTCATCCGACCCGCTGTCGTAGGCGCGCCACAAAATCTTGCCGCTCTTCAAGTCGAGAGCGGTCAGCTTTCCGCGGACTCCGAGCTCGCCGCCGCTATCGCCGACCAGGACCACATTCTTCACCACGATCGGCGCCATCGTGATCGTCTCGCCCGTCTTGATGTCGCCCACCTGCGTCTCCCACGCGGGCTTGCCCGTATTCGCATCGATGGCCACCGTGCGCGCGTCGAGCGTGTTGTAAATGATCTTGCCGTCCGCGAAGGTAGCGCCGCGATTCACCACGTCGCAGCAGGCCACGCCCTCCGACTGCACTTTCGGATACGGGTGAAATACCCACTTCTCCGGAAAGCCGGGCTTGCTGAGGTCGATGGCGATCAGATTGTCCGGATAGGGCGTCACGATGTACAACGTGTCGCCGACGACGAGCGGTTGCCCCTCATGCCCCTGCGGGATGCCGGTGCTGATCGTCGCGGCGATCTTCAGGTTCTGGACGTTGCTCGCGTTGATCTTGTCGAGCGGGCTGTACCGCGTATTGGCGTAGTCGCCGGCCGGCATCGTCCATTGCCCGTCAGGCACCGGAGACACGATGTGGATCCCGGCCATCGCTCCCGGAACGTCGTTTGTGCTCCCGTTGGGCGGCTCGCTTGCTCGCGCCTCGGCTATGCACCACGCTGCGACAAGCGCCACGAGCGTCACGATTGTCGGGATGTATGAAAACGACCGGTTGGTTCGCCGCATTGCATTCCTTTTCTTCAGCGCAGTGTGTAGAGGTACGCCGCGATGTCCTCGGCCTGCTTCTTCGAAAGACCCAGGTCGGGCATCGCCGTTTTCGGTTCGATGGCCGGCGGATTCTCCACCCATTGAACGAGGTTGTCGGGATTGTTCGGCAGCTCTCCGGCGATCATGGTCCGCTCGGCAAAGAGAGTGAGCGGGGGGCCAACGAGTCCGCGCGCATCGCGGATCCCGGGGATCATGTGGCACGCGCCGCAGCCGTACGCTTCGATGAGTTCCTTGCCGCGGTGGGGATCCCCGTTGATCGCGATCCCATACGAGCGAACGGCCTTGCCGCCCGTGCATCCGCCCAGCAGCAAGCAGCCGCCCGCAACGAGCCAAACCGCCGCATAGCCCATCCTCATTTGGCCCTCACGCACAGCTGAATCAGGAGCGGCGGAATCGAGAGCCACACGATGCCCACGCCGAGCGTGAGGCTGATAATCACGCCGAGCAGCGCCACGAATTCCCGCGGGTCGGTGGCGCTCGCCTCGAGCATCCGCGGGCGCCGCGAAATCGCCCGCCAGTTGCGATACGACGTCACGCCCGCCGCCAGCGCGATCGCAAACAGCACCACCGTGATCGCGAACGCCAGCACCCGCCCATCCTCATGCGCGCGGTCCACGCCGTACGTCGCCGAATAGCCGCACACGTGCCACACGATCAGCAGATCGATGAAGCCCGCCGCCAGCCAGGCGACCGCCGCCGTCGTCAGCCCGAACCACAGCCGCTTCGGCGGAACCGCGCCAGGGTTCGCTACCCGATCAGTGCCCATGAGCGTGCCCCTGAAACGCCGGAATCACGTACAGCAGCAGCACGATCCAGATCCACACGAAATCGACGAAGTGCCAGTAGAGCGAAACCGTCGAGTACGGGCGGTGGGGCGTCTCCCGCGTCGCGCCGTAGCGCGGCAGCACCCCCACGTAGGCAAGCAGCAGCATTCCCACGATCACGTGCGCCGCGTGCAGCGTCGTGATCACGTAAAAGATCGAGCCGTAGGAGTTGCTGTAAGGCGCGAGTGTCTTCCAGTGCTCCACGTACTCGAACGCCTGCAGCAGCAGAAACACCAGCCCGATCGCCACCGTCGCCCAGAGCGCCAACCGGCCCGCGCGGAATCTCTGCCGCTCCACCTGCCGTTTCCCCCACTCGAGCACCACGCTGCTGCTCAGCAGGATCGCCAGGAGGACGAACGGGTACTTCAAGCTCGGTGGAAGATTGTCGGCCCAGCGGTCTTTGTTCGTGCCGAGGTAGTAGTAGCTGCCGAACATGCACACGAAGAGCATCGCCTCGGTGGCGATCACGCACCACATGGCGTGCTCACCACGCTTCTGGTCGATCGGCAATCCGTTGAGCGGCACGTACCGGCCCGGCGGCCGGGTCGAGACTTCCGCCACCGTTGTGCTCACGCGACCTCCTTGCTCATCCGCGGCCACATCCAATAGCAACCCGTCAGCAGAATCCCGATCAGGGCCGCGAGCGAAATCCACAGCATCTGGAACACGAACGTGATGAAGAACACGAACATCGCGACCGCCATCGCCAACGGCGCCAGCGAATCTTCCGGGATTGTCGCGATCCCTTCCGGTTCGGCCTCGAGCCAGGTCGTAGTCTGCGTCAGCCGGCCGCCGTCGAGGACGCGATCGTTTCCCGGATCGGCTTCCTCGTCGAAGTCGTCCCACAGCGGGTGCCGCGTCACCACCACCGGCACGTGCGCCGTCGCGTACGGCGCCGGCGGCGAGTCCGTCTCCCACTCGAGCCCGTCCGAGTTCCACGGATTCCTGCCGGCTACTTCGCCGGTCCGAAGGCTCACGAAAAAGTTGACCACGCTGATCAGCACGCCGAGGCCGAAGACGAATGACCCGATCGTGACCACCATGTTCGTCGATGCGAAACCGAGTCCTGCCTCGTACGTGTAAATCCGCCGCGGCATGCCCATCAGGCCGAGAATGTGCATCGGGAAAAACCCCACGTTGAAGCCGATGAACATCACCCAGAAACTCAGCTTCCCGAGCGCTTCGTTCATCATCCGGCCCGTCATTTTCGGCAGCCAGTAATAGAACCCGGCGAAGACGGGAAACACGTTCGCTCCGATCAGCACGTAGTGAATGTGCGCCACCACGTAGTAGGTGTTATGCACCTGCCAGTCCACAGGGATCACCCCGGTGAAAATTCCGCTCAGGCCGCCTACCACCAGCAGCGCCACCGACGCCAGCGCGTAGTACATCGACGTCGTCGCCACCGGGCGCCCCTTCCACACCGTCGCCAGCCAAGCAAACACCTGCACGGTGGTGAAAATCGAGATCGTCATGCTCCCGGCGCTGAAGAAACTCATCGCCATGTCCGACATGCCGACCGTGAACATGTGGTGCAGCCACACGCCGAAGCCGACCAGCCCGGTGAGCATCGTCGAAATCGCCACGAACGCGTATCCGACAATCGGCCGCCGCGCGAAAACCGGGATGATCAGCGAAATCATTCCCGTCGCCGGGAGGAAGATCACGTAGACCCACGGGTGCCCGAAAAACCAGAACAGCTGCTGCCAAAGAAAAATGTCGCCGCCGCCAGACACGCCGAAGAAGTGCGTCCCCCACCGCCGGTCGAGCTCCAGGAAAATGCACGCCGCCGTCAGCGCGGGCAGCGCGAACAAGATCACGAACGAAATCGTCAGCGTGCTGTAGGCGAACAACGGCATCCGGCTGATCGCCATCCCCGGCGCCCGCAGCCGCAGAATCGTCACGATGAAGTTCACTGCGTTCGCCGTCGTCGAAATCGTCAGGAAGATCAGCGCCAGCGCGTAGATGTCCATGCCGACGCTCGGCGAGTACACCGTCAGCGTATAGGGCACGTACGCGAACCATCCGCCGTGCGGCGCCTGCCCCAGCAGCGGCGCGATATAAAGGAATATTCCCGAGAACAGGTATGACCAGTAGGTGAACGCGTTGAGCCGCGGAAACGCCATGTCCCGCGCACCGATCATCAGCGGAATCAGGTAGACCGCGAAGCCCGAAAGGATCGGCGACGCATACCAGAAAATCATCGTCGCCCCGTGCATCGTGAAGATCTGGTTGTAGGCCTCGGGCGAGAGGAACGCCATGTTCGGTCGCGCCAACTGAATGCGCACCATCAGCGCCTCGACGCCTCCGATCAGCAGGAACACGAATGCGGTGACCAGATAGCGGATCCCCAGTTCCTTGTGGTCCACCGTTCCGAACCAACCCCGCAGCGTTTTCGGCGTTTCCCACAAATATGTCAGACGGTCTTCGACCAACGCAGTGGCCATGCCTGCTCCCAACGGGATCGCGATGTTGTGTTGCGGGTGACTGGGTTTATCGGGGTGCTGCTGGGACTCGTGGCTCGGGATAATTTCGCAAGCGCCTTAACATCCTTGCTTACAACTGCCGGTTATAAGTTGCCTAGCGATACTGCGAGTTGAGCGCGCTGCGAACAATACGGGCTTTGGTGTACGCGATGCCTGCGCATCCTGTAGACGCCCTGAGCGACGCCGACGCGCCTCGCCCCTTTTGGTCCCGCCCGGCCGCGGGGCCCTTCCTACCAGCTATTCGGCCGCCGGTTGTTCTGCGCCCTGGTTCGTTTTCGGCGTCGCTGCGTACGCGGGATTCTTGCTCTTATCCGTGAGGTAAAATCGCGCCGGTGAAAAACGACGTCGTCGTGATCGGCTCGGGTCCCAACGGTTTGGCCGCCGCAATCACCCTCGCGCAAGCCGGCCGCCGCGTCACCGTGTACGAGGCCGCGCGGGCCATCGGCGGCGGCGTCCGCTCCGCGGAACTCACTCTCCCGGGCTTCATCCATGACGTCTGCTCTTCCGTTCATCCCATGGCAGTCGCGTCGCCCTTCCTGCGTTCGCTTCCGCTCGGCGATCACGGACTCGCCTGGATTCATCCCGAGGTCGCCCTCGCGCATCCGTTCGACGACGGCACCGCCGCCCTTATTCACCGCTCGCTCGAAGAAACGAGCGCCGGCTTCGGCTTGGACGCCGGCGCCGTACGCTCCACGTTTAGGCCTTTCGTCGACTCCTGGGATGCGCTGTCGAGCGAGGTCCTTCGGCCGGCACGTTTCCCGCGTCATCCCGGTGTGCTGGCGCGATTCGCTCGTTACGCTCTTCCCTCGGCTGTCTCCGTCGCCGTTCGCCGGTTCAAGACACCTCAGGCGCGCGCCGTCTTCGCCGGAATGGCCGCTCATTCGATTCTGCGGCTCACCTCGCCCGCTTCGAGCGCTTTCGGCACACTGCTCTGGACAACCTGCCACACCGTCGGCTGGCCCTTTGCCCGCGGTGGTTCGCAAGCCATCGCAAACGCGCTGTGCGGTCTTCTCGAAAGCCTCGGCGGAAAAATAATGTCCGGCTCGCGAGTCGATTCCTTGGGCGATCTCCCGCGCGACGCCATCGTGCTCTGCGACGTCACCCCGCGCCAGTTGCTCGCGATTGCCGGCAATCGCATCTCGCGCGCCGAGCGCCGCAAACTCCAGAGATTTCGCTACGGGCCGGGCGTTTTCAAAGTCGACTGGAGCTTGGACGCTCCTATCCCATGGAACGCGCCCGGCTGCAGCAAGGCGGGAACCGTTCACGTCGGCGGCACGCTCGAAGAGATCGTCAGGTCCGAAGACGCCGCCTGGACCGCATCGGCGTCGCCCCTGCCCTTCGTCCTGGTCACACAACCTTCTCTTTTCGACCGCACTCGAGCTCTCTCGGGCAAGCACACGGCGTGGGGTTACTGCCACGTCCCACATGCAAGCACGGAGGATATGGTCGAGCGGATCGAGGCGCAGGTCGAGCGGTTCGCCAGCGGCTTCAGGCGCCTCATCATCGGGCGTTCGGTCATGGCGCCCCTGGACCTTCAGGCCCACAATGCGAACCTGGTCGGAGGCGATATCGGCGCGGGCTCGTTTTACGCGAGCCGCCTCTCGCTCGGCGTCACCAGTCGCGCCTACGCCACTTCGTCCCCCGGCGTCTTTCTCTGCTCCGCGTCGACGCCGCCCGGCCCGGGCGTCCACGGCTTGTGCGGTTACTATGCCGCGCGGCTCGCCCTTCGCTCGACCTTCTCTTCCCGCTAGGGCCCTTACGGCCCGCGCGTTCAACTGTCCCAGGCCTATCCTCAGGTACAGGTGTATTTCCCAGCCCAAAGCGCTAATCTTTGTGCCAAGCTGCACGATTAGAATAACGATAGCCCTTTGCAGCTCGGGGCGGACTCAGCCGGCCCCGGGCGACGATTCGTGACAAACCTGGTTCTCGGAGGCTCGCTTGAGAAGAACACTCGAGCTGCTCCTTGCGGTTTCCGCACTCGCGGGGCTCTGCGCCTGCGCCGGCAGCGTCGGCAAAAGCACCACCGGAGATCCCGGGACCGCGCCTGAAATCACTTCGCAGCCCGCCAGCCGGACCGTCGCCGTCAACCAGACCGCCACCTTTACCGTCGTCGCCACCGGAAATCCGGCGCCGTCTTACCAATGGCAGAACGCTGCTACGGGCGCGAACATTTCCGGCGCCACCTCCGCCAGTTACACCACGCCCGCCGCGAAATCCTCGGACAACGGCTCGAAATTCCAGGTGGTCGTTTCAAATTCCGCGGGCAGCATCACGAGCTCCGTCGCCACGCTCACCGTCGACACCGCCCCTGGCTTCTCCACGCAGCCAGCCAATGTCACGGTCGACGCAGGGCAGCCCGCCACCTTCACCGTCGTCGCTACCGGCTCCACGCCGCTCAGCTACCAGTGGCAACGCGGAACCACCAACATCGGCGGCGCCACCTCCGCCAGCTACACGCTCGCGTCCGCTGCCGCTTCCGACAACGGCGCCACTTTCCGCGTCGTCGTCACCAACGCCGCCGGCAATGCGACCAGCAATTCGGCCACGCTGACCGTCGACTTCGCACCTTCGATTTCCGCGCAGCCGTCGAACCAGACCGTCCTCGTCGGCCAGACCGCCACCTTCAGCGTCACCGCCACCGGCAATCCCGCGCCGTCCTACCAATGGCAGAACGCTGCCACCAGCGCGAATATTGCGGGCGCCACGTCCGCGAGCTACACCACTCCCGCCACCATGATCGCCGACAGCGGGTCGACTTTTCAGGTGGTCGTCACCAATTCCGTCGCCAGCATCACCAGCCACGCCGCCACCCTCACGGTCAATTCATCCGGGCCGCCGCCTACCAACGCCAAAGTCCTCACCTATCACAACGATGCGATGCGGACCGGCCTCAATCCCAACGAGACGATTCTCACCACCGCCAATGTGAATCCGTCCACGTTCGGCAAGCTCGGCTCCCTGACCGTAACCGGCCTCGTGGACGCCGAGCCGCTCTACGTTCCCGATCTCACCATCGGCGGCGCTGCCCACAACGTCGTCTTCGTCGTCACCGAACACGACATGGCCTACGCCTTCGATGCCGACACGCCCGGCCCGGCGCTTTGGCAGTCCTCGCTCATCCCCGGCACCGAAACTCCGAGCGATGATCGCGGCTGCAGCCAGGTCCAGCCCGAGATCGGCATCACTTCGACGCCGGTCATCGATCTCGCCGCCGGCCCGAACGGCACGATGTTCGTCGTCACCATGTCGAAAGATTCGAGCAACAACTATCACCAGCGCCTTCACGCCGTCGATCTCACCACCGGCGCCGACCGCATCACCCCCACCGAAATCCAGGCCACCTATCCGGGCAACGGCACCGGCAACTCCGGCGGCACCCAAACCTTCCATCCCGGCTCCTACGAGGAGCGCGCCGCGCTGCTGCTCTCGAATGGGGTGATTTACACTACCTGGACTTCCCACTGCGACGCCCCGAACTACACCAGCTGGGCGATTGCCTACGACGAATCGACGTTGGCGCAGGCGAGCATCTTGAATATGACAGCCAACGGCAGCACGCAGGGCGGACAAGAAGGCGGAATCTGGAACGCCGGCGATGGCCCGTCGGTCGACGCCTCGGGCAACATCTACTTGCTGATTGGCAACGGCACGTTCGACACCACGCTCAACGGCAGCGGATTCCCGAACAAGAGCGACTTTGGCAACTCGTTCGTGAAGCTTTCCCGTTCGGGCAGCACCTTGTCGGTCGCGGATTACTTCGCGATGGATAATCCCGGCGGCGGCGATGCGGAATCCGAATCCTCCGCGGACACCGATCTCGGCTCGGGCGGCGCGATGTTGCTTCCCGATTTGCAGGACGGCCAGGGCAACACGTGGCATCTCGGCGTCGGCGCCGGAAAAGACGGCAACATGTACGTCGTCAATCGCGACAACATGGGCAAATTCGTTGCCAGCGACGCGAACATCTACCAGGAACTCGATGGCGCGCTAAGCGGCGGCATCTGGTCCGCGCCCGCCTATTTCAATAACGCCGTGTATTACGGGCCGGTGGGCAGCAACTTGCTGGCCTTCAAGATCACGAACGCCAAGCTCGCTACGTCGGCGTCGTCGCAAAGCCCGACGTCCTATGGCTATCCCGGCGCGACGCCAAGCGTTTCGGCCAACGGCACGTCCAACGGAATCGTCTGGGCGATCCAGAACGGCAGCAACACCGGCGTCCTGCACGCCTACAACGCCGCGAACCTCGCGACCGAGCTCTACAACAGCAACCAAGCCGCGAGCAATCGCGACCAGTTCTCCACGAACTCCAACTGCAAGTTCGTCACGCCGATGATCGCCAATGGAAAGGTGTACGTCGGCACGCCCGGAGCCGTCATCGTCTTCGGTCTCCTCGGCCAGTAGCCCGCTCGCTCGCCGTCGCCCAGCCCGCATCCTCATCGTCGCCAGTGACTTCCCGCCGCGCGCGGGTTATTCTTTCGTGTGCTCCTCCACCACTCGGTTTTCCTCTTCCTCGCCGCTTTCCTGGCTGGAACCATCAACTCCGTCGCCGGCGGAGGCAGCTTCATCTCCTTCCCGGCTCTCCTCTTCACCGGCATTCCGCCCATCGCGGCCAACGCCACCAACACTGTCGCCGTCTGGCCCGGCACTCTCGCCAGCACGGTCGCCTACCGCAACGCGTTCACACCCGAAGCGCGCCGTCTGCTTCTACCGCTGATCGGCCTCGGCATCCTGGGCGGCATATTTGGCGCGCACGTTCTGCTGCACACTCCACAGGCCACGTTCGTGCGCCTGATTCCGTGGCTCCTCCTGGGTGCGACGCTTCTCTTTCTTTTTAGCGGGCGAATCACCGTATGGGTGCGGAGCCGCACCGGCAGACAATCCATCGCCCCCCTCGGCGATTCGTCCGCATCGCAGCCGACGCGCGCCAAGACTCCCGTCGCGCTGATCGCTCTCGGCCTGCTCTTCGAACTCGGGATTGCGATGTACATCGGCTACTTCGGCGCCGGCGCCGGCATTCTCTTCCTCTCGCTCCTCGCGATCCTGGGCCTCGAAAACATCCACGCCATGAACGGCATGAAAACGCTGCTTGTCAGCATCGTCAACGGCGTGGCCATCGTCACCTTCATCGTGGCTCGAGTAATTGTCTGGCCGCAGGCCATTGTCATGATCTTCGGCGCCGCCGCCGGAGGTTACACCGGCGCGCATTTCGCCCAAAAAGTGAACCCCGAATACATCCGCCGCCTCATCATCGTCGTCGGCTTCGCCATGTCGATTTATTTCTTCATCCGCCGCTGATCTCACGGCCGCCTTCGCACGTCCCCCGTACCTCCGCGGCTTGTGGCCTTCGCACTTGCAAACTCCAATGCCCGTGCTAAAATCGAAACCGTACTGGATTGGTGCTATATGTTCCACTCAAGGGCTGAGGGATGGTAAGGCTCGGAAAATTAACGGATTACGGCCTGGTTCTGATGACGCTGATCGCCCGCGGCGAGGGCTTACCGCTGCGCACCGCGCGTGACTTGGCCGTCGAATCGCGCCTCCCCCTTTCGACTGTCAGCAAGCTTCTGAAACAGCTCCTGCAAAGCGGCCTGCTCACGTCTCATCGCGGCATCAAGGGCGGCTACTTCCTCGCAAAAGAACCGCAGGAAATCTCCGTCGTGCAGATCATTTCCGCCATCGAAGGACCGATGGCGCTTACCGAGTGCAGCACGGATGTGACCGGCCTCTGCAATCTCGAATCGTTTTGCCCCATCAAGAGCAACCAGCAGATCATCAACCAGGCGGTGCGAGGAGTGCTCGACAAAATTATGCTCTCCGATCTTGTCACGCCCATGCAGCTCACCAGCATCAGGGACACGCGCGGCAGGATCGTGCCGACGATCGCCTCCGGGAGAATTCAATGAGTTCCAATACCGACGCCACAATCCGCGAACTCGCGCAGCAGGAATACAAGTGGGGGTTCGTCACCGATATCAAGGAAGATCGCGCGCCTAAGGGTCTCAACGAAGAGATCATCCGGTTCATCTCGGCCAAAAAGAACGAGCCGGACTTCATGCTCGAGTGGCGGCTCAAGGCGTATCGCCATTGGGAGTCGCTCGAAAAGGCCGAAGCCGAGCCCAAGTGGGCCAATGTCCACTACCCGCCGATCAACTATCAGGACATCTCTTATTACTCGGCGCCCAAGCAGAAGCCGAACCTCAAGAGCCTCGACGAGCTCGATCCCGAAATCCTGCGCACCTATGAAAAGCTGGGCATTCCGCTCGCCGAACAGAAGATGCTCGCCGGCGTCGCTGTCGACGCCGTCTTCGACAGCGTTTCTGTCGGCACAACCTTCAAAGCGAAGCTCGCCGAAGCGGGCGTGATTTTCTGCTCCTTCTCCGAAGCCGTGAAGGAACATCCGGAGCTCGTGAAGAAGTATCTCGGCACCGTGGTTCCCTACACGGATAATTTCTTCGCCGCTCTCAACGCCGCTGTTTTCAGCGACGGCTCGTTCGTCTACGTCCCCAAAGGCGTGAAGTGTCCGATGGAGCTTTCCACTTACTTCCGCATCAACGCCGCCGAGACCGGCCAGTTCGAGCGCACTCTGATCGTCGCCGACGAGCGCGCCTCTGTCAGCTACCTCGAAGGCTGCACCGCGCCTATCCGCGATGAGAACCAGCTCCACGCCGCTGTCGTCGAGCTGATCGCGATGGACGACGCCCAGATCAAATATTCCACCGTCCAGAACTGGTATCCCGGCGACAAGAACGGCAAGGGCGGAATCTACAATTTCGTCACCAAGCGCGGCGCCTGCCGCGGCAAGAACTCCAAAATCTCCTGGACCCAGGTCGAGACCGGCTCGTCGATCACCTGGAAATATCCCAGCTGCATCCTGCAGGGTGAGAATTCCGTCGGCGAGTTTTATTCCGTCGCGCTCGCCAACAACTATCAGCAGGCTGACACCGGCACGAAGATGATCCATATCGGCAAGAACACCCGCAGCACCATCGTCTCCAAAGGCATCTCCGCCGGCCACGGCCAGAACACATATCGCGGCCAGGTGAAAATCATGAAGGACGCTACCGGCGCGCGGAACTACACCCAATGCGACTCCCTGCTCATCGGCGACAAGTGCGGCGCGCATACGTTCCCCTACATCGAAGTGAAAAATTCCACGGCGCGTATGGAGCACGAAGCTTCCACCTCAAAAATCGGCGAGGACCAGATGTTCTACCTCCGCCAGCGCGGGCTGAAAACCGAAGATGCCGTATCCATGATCGTCAACGGCTTCTGCAAACGCGTATTCCGCGAGCTGCCTATGGAATTCGCGGTCGAGGCACAAAAACTTCTGAGCGTGAGCCTCGAAGGCAGCGTTGGATAGCTCACGGGAATCGAAGAAGTTCTTGCACTGGACATTGAGCGGAGAGGACACCACCGAAACATGAGCTTGCTCGAAATCAAGAACCTGCGGGCCAAGGTTGACGGCAACGAAATCCTCAAAGGCGTCAACCTCACCCTGAACGCCGGCGAGGTGCACTCGATCATGGGACCCAACGGCTCCGGCAAGAGCACGCTCGCGCAGGTGCTCGCTCGCCGCGAAACCTACGAGATCACCGGCGGCGAAGTCCTGCTCAACGGAAAAGACCTGCTCGCCATGAAGCCGGAGGAGGCCGCGTGCGAAGGGCTCTTTCTCGCCTTCCAATATCCGGTCGAGATTCCCGGCGTCAGCAACGCCTACTTCCTTCGCTCGGCGCTCAATGCGATCCGCAAATATCGCGGCCTTGAGGAAATGGACGCGATGGACTTTCTTCCGAAGCTGCGCGAAAAGATGAAGCTCCTCGAAATGGACGAGAAGTTTCTCAACCGCTCGGTGAACGAAGCTTTTTCCGGTGGCGAGAAAAAGCGCAACGAGATCCTCCAGATGGCCGTCCTCGAGCCTCTGGTGGCGATTCTCGACGAAACCGACTCGGGCCTCGATATCGACGCGCTGCGCATCGTGGCCCAGGGCGTCAACGCCATGCGCGGTCCCGAACGCGCCATCCTCGTCGTGACGCACTATCAGCGGCTGCTCAACTATATCGTCCCGGACAAGGTCCACGTGCTCGTCGACGGGCGCATCGTCCGCTCGGGCGGCCCGGAGCTCGCCCTGCAGCTCGAGGACAAGGGCTACGCCATGATCGAATCCGCGGCAGGTGCCGCATGATCTCAAACGCAAGCTCGCTGTCATTCCGAGCGGAGTCCCGCGTCTCTGCTTTTCGCGCGGTTTTCGCGCGCGCGGGACGCAGCGAGGAATCTGCTTTCGGTGTTTTAGGGGAATAACGTGGCCACCGCGACCCAGGCTCTTCAACACTATCTCGAAGGCTTCGCCGGCCTCGAAAAGTCCTCCGCCGGCCGCGATCACGCATGGCTCCGCAAGCTGCGTGAGGACGCTTTCGCTCGCTTCGCCGAGACCGGCTTCCCGACCAGCCGCGACGAAGACTGGCGCTTCACGAATCTTTCCGCCGTCGCGCAGACGCCCTTTCGCCTCATCCGCGAGGTCCGCCACTTGCCCTCCCAGAGCGATCTCGCGCCCTATCGTATCGAGGGTGCGGCCGCGCAGCTTGTGTTCGTCGATGGACGCTTCGCGCGCGAGCTTTCCTCGACCAGCATTCTTCCGGGCGGCGTGATCGTCGCAAGCCTCGCCGAAGCGATCGTTCGGCATCCGGCGGCAGTCGAACCGCATCTCGGCCGTTACCTGAATATCCAGCGCGATCCCTTCTCCGCGCTCAACACCGCTTTCGTCGAAGACGGCGCCTTCCTTCACGTCCCGAAAAGCGTCGTGCTCGAAGGCCCGGTTCATCTGCTATTCGTCTCGCTCGGCCACGATGCGCCGGCCGTGAGCCATCCGCGCAATCTGATCGTCGCCGGGGAAAACAGCCAGGCGACCATCGTGGAAGACTATATTTCGCTGGGCGGCGCCTCCGGAAAGGCTCTCTGCAACACCGCCACCGAGCTCGTCGCCGCCGATCACGCCGTGGTTTCGCACTACATGATCGAGCGCGAGCACGGCCAGACCTTCAACGTCTCGACGCTCCGTATCCAGCAGGGCCGCGCCGCGGACGTCTCATCGCACTCGGTGCTCGTCGGCGGCGCTCTCGTCCGGAACAATGTCCACCCGGTCCTCGCCGGCGAGGGCAGCGAATGCCTCATCAACGGCCTCTTCATCGGCAGTGAGCGCCAGCATCTCGACAACTACATGCTGGTCGAGCACGCCAGCCCGCACTGCGGCAGCCGCCAGTTTTACAACGGCATTCTCGACGGCCACGCCCACGGCGTCTTCCACGGCCGCATCATCGTTCACAAGGACGCGCAGAAAACCGACGCCAAGCAGACCAACCGCAACCTGCTGCTTTCCGATACCGCCCAGATCGATACGAAGCCGCAGCTGGAAATCTACGCCGACGACGTGAAGTGCACGCACGGCGCCACAATCGGCCAAATCGAGGAAAACGCGCTCTTTTACCTGCGCTCCCGCGGGATCGACGAAGCCTCCGCCCGCCGCCTGCTGCTGATGGCGTTCGCCGGAGAATGTTTCGACCGCATGAAAGAGGGTCCCGCGCGCACGCACGTCGAGCGCCTGGTTCGCCAGGATCTCCGGCGGATCGCCTATTCCTCCCGGCCCGGGGAGCAACTCGCATGAGCATTGCCGCCAAAGCAGTTTCGGGCGCTTTCGACGTTGAGCGCGTCCGCGCCGATTTTCCGATTCTCGAGCAGAAAGTCCACGGCAAGCCGCTCGTCTATCTCGACAACGCTGCTACATCCCAGAAGCCGCGAGCCGTGATCGACGCGATTTCGCGCTACTACGAAGGCACCAACGCCAATATCCATCGCGCCGTGCATCACCTTTCCGAGCAAGCCACCGGGGAATACGAAGCCGCCCGCGCCACCGCGCAGAAATTCATCAACGCGCCGAGCTCCACCGAAGTCATCTTCGTCCGCGGCACCACCGAAGGGATCAACCTCGTCGCTCAGACCTTCGGCCGCGCCAATATTCACGCAGGCGACGAGCTCGTCGTTACCGACATGGAGCATCACTCGGATATCGTGCCCTGGCAGCTCCTCTGCGAGGATCGAGGCGCGAAACTTCGCGTCGTGCCGATCAATGATCGCGGCGAGCTGATTTTCGAGGAATACGAAAAGCTGCTGGGCCCGAGGACGAAGCTGGTCTGCGTCACTCACGTATCGAACGCTCTCGGCACGGTCAATCCCGTGCGCGAGATCGTCGCCAAGGCCCACGGCCTCGGCATCCCGGTGCTGGTCGACGGCGCGCAGGCCGTGCCGCACCTGAAGGTCGACGTCCAGGCGCTCGATTGCGACTTCTATTCCTTCTCCGGGCACAAGGTCTACGGCCCCACCGGAATCGGCGTCCTCTACGGCAAGAAAGCGCTGCTCGAGGCCATGCCTCCCTACCAGGGCGGCGGCGACATGATTCTCAACGTCACCTTCGAGAAGACTACCTACAATCGCCTGCCCTACAAATTCGAAGCGGGCACTCCGGATATCGCGGGAGTGATCGGGCTCGGCGCGGCCCTCGAATACGTCGAAGGACTCGGCATCGAGAAGATCGGGGCGTACGAACACGAATTGCTCGACTACGCCACGGCCGCGGTTTCGAAAATCCCGGGGCTGAAGATCATCGGCACGGCGAAGGAAAAAGCCGGCGTGCTTTCTTTCACCCTCGAAAATATTCACCCGCACGACATCGGCACGATCCTCGACCGGGAGGGCATCGCCATCCGCACCGGGCACCACTGCTCGCAGCCGGTGATGCGCCGCTTCGGCGTCGATTCGACCGCGCGCGCCTCCTTTGCGATGTACAACACGAAACACGAAGTCGACGCGCTCGTTCGAGGCATCGAAAAGGTGAGGGAGGTATTCGCCTGATGTCCGACTTGCGCGATCTCTATCAGGACGTGATTCTCGAGCACAGCAAGGCGCCGCGGAACTACCGCGAGCAGCCGGCCGCCGACCACAAAGCCGAGGGGTTCAACCCCCTTTGTGGCGATCACTTCACGATTTTCGTCAAGCTCGATGGCGATACGATTCAGGACGTCAGCTTTCAGGGCTCGGGCTGCGCGATCTCGAAGGCCTCCGCCTCGATGATGACGCAGACCCTCAAGGGCAAGACCAAAGCCGAGGCCGAACAGCTTTTCACGCGGTTCCACGATCTCGTCACCGGGCGCGCTGAAGGCGCCGCCGGTTCGAACCAGGAATTGGGCAAGCTCGAAGTTTTCTCCGGCGTCTCCGAGTTTCCCGTGCGCGTGAAGTGCGCCACGCTCGCCTGGCACACCTTGAATGCAGCCCTCGAGGGCAAGCAGGAAGCGATCACGACGGAATAAAAGGCGATCCCGTGAACTACGGCCAATCCATCATGCTGACCCGCGAATCCGACGCGCTCGAAATCCCGAGCGGGGAGCCCGTCAAGCTGCCCGCCGGAACCGGAGTGCGCGTCATGCAGTTTGCCGGAAGCAGCTACACGATCACCAGCGATCACGGGATGTTCCGCATCGATGTGAAGGACGCGGACGCGCTCGGCCTCACCCCGCCCGCCGGCGCGCAAACCGCCGCGGCGCCGGACAATCGTCCCTTCAGCGAAGAGCTCGTCTGGGAACAGCTGAAGACCGTCTACGATCCCGAAATCCCGGTCAACATCGCCGATCTCGGATTGATCTACGTCTGCACGGCCGTGCCCGTGCAGGGCGGCGGCCATCGCATCGATATCAAGATGTCGATGACCGCCCCGGGCTGCGGCATGGGCAACGTGCTCAAATCCGACGTCGAAACCAAGCTCTCGCGCCTGCCCGACGTGCGCGAAGTCCACGTCGAAATCGTCTTCGACCCGCCCTGGGGTCCCGACCGTATGTCCGAGGCCGCGCGCCTCCAGCTCGGATTCGACGTTTAGTTTTTCGTCTCGCCGCCTAACTCTCACGCGCTCTTCGCAAGCTCAGACTTCCCTACCGCATCTGTACCATCCTTCTACAGCCCTGACTTGATTGCTCCGTTCCGGCGCGGCTTCTAGCCTGATCGCGGAGGCTGAACACCATGAAGACACACCTCAAGAAACTCGTCGTCGCCGTGGGATTTCCGGCGCTCGTGCTTTTCGTCGCCGTGCCCGCCTTCGCGCAGATGGGCGGCGCCCCGAACCAAAATCCCGGCGCACCCGGCTACGGCCAGCCCAGCTACTCGCAGGGAGCTCCCGGCAGGATGGACAACACCATGCCGACCCAGACAAGCATGACCAACGACACGGATTTCGCACGGGACGCGGCGGAGGGAGGGCTCGCCGAAGTCAAGATGGGCGAACTCGCCCAGCAGAAAGGCACGAACGCCACCGTGAAGGACTTCGGAAAGAGGATGGTCGAAGATCACACGCAGGCGAACGACAAGCTGAAACAGGTCGCGTCGCAGCAGAACATCAAGTTGCCCGCGAAACTCGACAAGCACGATCAGCGCGTCTACGACAAGCTGTCGCAGCTCTCGGGTGAGCAGTTTGACCGCGCCTACGCCCGCGACATGGTTCGCGACCACGAAAACGACGTCTCGTCGTTCCGGCAGGAAGCCGACAACGGACAGAACAACCAGATCAAGGACTTCGCGTCGCAGACGTTGCCCACGCTTCAGGAACATCTGAAGCTGGCCCAGCAGATGCAGAAGGACGTCGCGAATCCACAGAGCCGGATGAATTCGACACCCGGATTGCAGTAGCAAACGAAAGTGGCGAGCGCACGGGGAAGACGGCGTGCCGGAAACGGGCGCGGCTTCCCCGTTTCCTTTTGCCGGGCCCGGCGCGCATTACCTCAACAGCACGTACCGGCCGCCGTCGGTGGCGAGGATCACGAGGCTCATCACCACGAACAGCAATTCGTAGTGCCAGCCCGAACTTTTTTCCCCCCAGAATCCCGTGTGCCATTCGACGATCTTCTTCCAGATCGCGCCGAGCATCACCAGGATCAGGCCGATGGCGGCTAGCTGCGTCAAAACGCCGGCAATCACCCCGAGACCGCCCAGGAATTCGGCGATGCCAAGAAAGATCGTGAAGCCGCGGCTCATGCCGATGCTTTTGCTGCGCTCTTCGGAATGCCGCACGTGGCTCGAGCCGCTCGTGACGAAAACGATGCCTACCATGATGCGGAGCAACAACAGGGCCAGGTCCGTGAATCGAGCGAGTGAAGGGAACATGTGGGCTCCTATGCTGCGCCCCTTAGATGACGATTCGCAGCAAAAGGTGGCGGAATGTGGCGGCTCGGCGCCGGCCCGGGACCAGCGGCGGATTCTAGTTCGTTTTGGGCGCCGCTTCCACGGCCGACGGCACCGTCGACCGCGTGTGCTTCGCAACGATGGTGCGCGAACCGCTCCAGACGAGCTGCAACCCGGCGAAAATCGCGATGACCGCGATCACCACCTTCAGCCGCCGTTTCGGCACGCGGCGCGCGAAGATGCAGCCGATCACGACTCCCGGCACCCCGCCCGCCAGCAGGCCCCCGAGCACGTGCGTATCGATCGCGCCGAACTTCCACTGAAACGCGCTGCCGATCACCGCGAGCACGAGACCGAAGAGCAGATCCGTGCCGACCACCTCCGGCGGCGTCATCTCCGAATAGTTGAGCAGCAGCACGGTGCCGAGCGCGCCCGCACCCGCCGAGGAGAATCCGGACTCGATCCCGATCGGCAACGCCAGCCACGGCAGCCAGTTCGAGTTCTTGCGCGCGAAACTCTGGTTCTGCACCCAGGGAAGAAACGTCACGCTCGAGGAGGCGGTCAGCAGGACGCCGAGGAGAATCACCACGACCGGCATGTTCGAGGGACTGCTCAGCTTCCGCAAGAGGTAGGTGCCGATCAGCAAGCCCGGTACCGCGCCCTGAATCAGCAGCCACAGGTAGCGCCAATGAATGTGCTTGCCGCCGAGATAAAAGGGCGACGCGATCAGCCGCATCACTCCCGCATAGACGAAGGCGGTCCCGACCGAAGCCGACGCCGGCAACCCCACGATCAGCACCAGCGCGGGAACGGTGAAGCTCCCCCCGCCGATTCCGGTGAGCCCGATCGCGAGCGCGATGAGAAAACCGATCAGCGCATTCATTCGTCAGCCCGCTTGGATTCCGTGTGGATGCCGCACTCCAGCTTGCGTCCGCCCCAGCGGCCGGAGCGCGCGTCGGAGCCGGGTGCCGGGATGGCCGTGCAGGGCTCGCAACCGATGCTCGGATATCCGAAATCGTAGAGGGGCAGATGGTCGATCTTGTGCGCTCCGGTGTAGTCCCACACTTGGCCCCACGTCCACGAAGCGAGCGGGCTCACCTTCAGCAGCGTCTTGCCGCTGGGCAACACGTGGTGCTCCACGAGTTTCAGGTTCTTCCGCGTGGGCGACTGCTCGCGGCGCAGCCCCGTGAACCACAAGTCGTAATTCTCGAGCGCCGAAAAAAGCGGCTCCACTTTGCGCAACTGGCAGCAACGGGCGGGATCGGTGCGATTCAGGATTCCGAATTGCGTTTCCTGCTCCGCGACAGACTGTTTCGCGGCAAGATTCAGCAGGTTCAGACTCCACGCGCTCGTCATCCGGTCGCGATACGCGTAGGTTTCGCGGAAGTGGTAGCCGGTGTCGAGAAAGAGCACCGGAATCCGCGGCAGGCGCTTGCGCAGGAAATCGATGACGATCATGTCCTCGGCCTGAAAGCTGCAGGTGATGCAGGGCGCGCCGCTGTTTTCGGCGAAGAGGCGGTCGAGAAGCGCGTCGACGGAAAGCGACTCGAGTTCGGCGGAAGCGGTTTCGGCGATCATGATTTTTTCTTTTCCGCGTCGGAATGCGAATCGCGCCACTTGCGCAGCACTTTCATGATTCGCTCGACCGCTTCTTCATCGGTATCGTCCGTGATCCGGACGGCGAAAAACGACTCGGGGCCGTAGATCGCGCGCACCACGGTTTTCGGGTTGGTGCCGTCGTCGAGCGGCGCGAAGATCGTCACGTTGCCCGAGAGACGGTAGGCCTTCGCCACCGTCACCAGCTCGTGCGCGAGAAAATCGTTGGGGCCGGCCATCTGCACGTGCCACCCTTCGTCGAACATCTGGCGCTCGACCATTTCCGCCACGTGCGGGCGTCCCTGCACCCACACGGCCGCGGCGGGATGGCCGAATCGGAAGACTCGCTCTTCCTTGGTGCTGCGCTTGCGCTCGGCGGAGTGCGCGTGCGATCCGTTGCCGGCGATGGCGCCGTCGATGATTCCGGCGCCGACCGTGGCGTTGGTGAGCGGATCGATCACGATGAAGCTGCCCGTGGTGCGGTTCTTCTTGTAAGGATCGAAGAACAGCGGCAGAGTCGTCTTCACGTCCACCGCGGCGATCTCGTTCAAATCGAGCTTCGCGGCGGGCACGTGTTCGAGCGTGTTCACATCCACGCGATAGCGGATGTGGTTGATGCGGCCGCGAACGGTCCTCGTGGTGTGCTTGATCACGTAGATTTTGTGCGGATCGAGCGGCTCGGCGTGCATCCAGACGAGCGTTGCCTGAAACGCCGTGCCCGCCGAGGGCGCATCGGTTTCCGCGACGAGCATGTTGCCGCGGCTCAGGTCGATCTCGTCCTCGAGCGTGATCGTCACCGAATCGCCCGGCCGCGCCGCGGTGAGCTCTTCCTCGAACGCCACGATCGACTTCACGCGCGTCTTCACGAGCGACGGCAGCGCCATCACGCCGGTGCCCTCGCGCAGCTCGCCCGAGACGAGCTGCCCGGCAAAACCGCGAAAGCTCGCGTCCGGGCGAATCACGTACTGCACCGGGAAGCGCAGCGGGCCCGACGCGGCGTCCGCGCCGAGCTCGATCGTCTCGAGATATTCGAGCAGCGCGGGCCCCTCGAACCAGGGCATGCGCTTGCTGCGCCGCACGACGTTGTCGCCCTCGAGCGCGCTCACCGGCACGGCATAAAGACTTGCGATTCCCAGCTGCGCCGCGAACTCGCGAAATTCCTCCGAGATGCGGTCGAAAACGTCCTGCGAAAAGCCGACCAGGTCCATTTTGTTCACGGCCGCGATGATGTGCCGCACGCCGAGCAGGCTCGCGATGAACGCGTGCCGGCGCGATTGCCGCAGGACGCCCTTGGTGGCATCGATCAGCACGATCGCCGCGTCGGCGGTCGACGCGCCGGTCGCCATGTTGCGCGTGTACTGCTCGTGGCCCGGCGTATCGGCGATGATGAATTTCCGTCGCGGCGTGGTGAAGTAGCGGTACGCGACGTCGATGGTGATCCCCTGCTCGCGTTCGGCGCGCAATCCGTCGGTGAGCAGCGAAAAGTCGATCGGGCCGGTCGACCGGTTCACCTTGCTCTTCTGCACGGACGCGAGCTGGTCCTCGAGCACCGATTGGCTGTCGTACAGCAGGCGCCCGATCAGCGTGGATTTCCCGTCGTCGACGCTCCCGGCCGTGGTGAAACGCAGCAGCCCCGCGCTCGACAGCGGCGACGCGCTCGACGCGGCGGTCGTCGCGCTCGAAGAAGGCTCGGCTGGAGCCATCGCCATCAGAAGTACCCCTCGCGTTTCTTGATTTCCATCGAGCCTTCCTCGTCGTGGTCGATCACGCGATTTTCGCGCTCCGACCGGCGGAACGAGAGCATCTCCTCGATGATCTTCGGCACCGTGTCGGCGTCCGAACGGATCGCGCCCGTGCACGGCACGCACCCGAGCGAACGCATGCGCACCTTGATCATCTGCGGCTTCTCGTTGGGCAGCGGACGCACGCCGCTCTGCGGGAGGATGATCGAGTTGCCGCGGATCAGGGCCTCGCGTTCTTTCGCGAAATAGAGCGGCACGATCGGTATGTTTTCCGCCTGGATGTAGAGCCACACGTCGAGCTCGGTCCAATTCGAGAGCGGGAAGACGCGAATGCTTTCGCCCTTATGGTGCCGTCCGTTGTAGAGGCTCCAGAGTTCGGGGCGCTGATTCTTGGGATCCCACTGGCCCAGCGAATCGCGGAACGAGTAGACCCGCTCCTTGGCGCGCGATTTCTCCTCGTCGCGGCGCGCCCCGCCGAAAGCCGCGTCGAATCCGCCCTCGGCCAGGCCATCCAGCAGCGAACGCGTCTTCAGCAGCCCGCAACACTTCTGCGTGCCGAGATCGTAAGGATTCGCACCGTCGTCGAGCGCCTTTTGATTCTTGTGGACGATCAACTCCGCGCCGACGTGCTTCGCGTACCAGTCGCGAAACTCGATCATCTCGGGAAATTTGTAGCTCGTGTCGATATGCAGCAGTGGGAACGGAATCTTGCCCGGATAGAACGCCTTCTGCGCCAGGCGCAGCATCACCGACGAATCCTTGCCGATCGAGTACAGCATCACCGGGTGCGCGAACTCCGCCGCCGCTTCGCGCAGGATGAAAATGCTCTCGGCTTCGAGCCGTTTCAGGTGGCTCGAGAGACCGCTCAGGTCGCGCTTCGGCGGCGCGCCATTCAGGTCGAGTTTGATTTCTTGTGAGGACATAGAAGGCATAAAAAAACCCGCTCCTCGATCATTTCGAGGGCGGGTCGGATTTAAGTCCATTCTTGCTAAGAACTTAGCTCGCGAGCCTCCGCGCCCCCGGCGTACACACGGCCGGGCAACAACAGCCACAAACCGGACACGCGCCGAGGAATCGAAGATTCATATACCCAGCCAGCCTAACTGAGTCCGGCGCGAGTGTCAATCGCCGGCGCGTACCACGCTCCTACAACGACTCACCAGCGCCACTGCCGAACTCGCACAATCAGATGAGCCGGCTCCCTCGAAGGATTCTCCCGGAATCGTCGCGCCCGAACGGATCGTACAGGTTTGACATCACGGACCAACCCGTATTAAATCGATTTATGATGCGCACATTCGCCCGAAAATCCGCTTCCCTCCTGCTCGCGCTGCTGCTGATCTTCGCCGCAGGCTTCCTCGTGTCGCCCGCCGTCCGGGCGCAGCATACCGACGTCACTGTGTCAGCCGCCATCAGCCTGAAAGACGCGCTCGACGCGATAGAATCCGCCTACACGGCGCTGCACCACGACGTCACGCTCTCGGTGAACTACGGCGCTTCCGGCACATTGCAACTGCAAATCGAGCAGGGTGCGCCGGTGGACGTCTATATCTCGGCCGCTCCCAAGCAGATGGACGCACTCGCATCGAAAGGCCTGTTGCTCCCAGGGACGCGCAAGGACTTGCTGCGCAACGGAATCGTCCTGATCGTGCCACAGAGCTCCACGCTTGGCATCGCGAACTTCCAGGATTTGCTCAAAACGGACGTGAAGCGCGTCGCGCTCGGGGAGCCGGTCACGGTTCCCGCTGGGAAATACGCACAGGAAGTGCTCACCCACCTTGGAATCTATTCTCAGGTGAACGCGAAGGCGGTGCTGGCAAAGGATGTGCGGCAGGTGCTCACGTACGTCGAAACCGGCGATGTCGACGCGGGAATCGTCTACACCACCGATGCGATGTCATCGAACAGAGTGAAAGTGGTCGCCACCGCGCCGCCTGATTCGCACGAGCCGGTCATTTATCCCGTCGCCGTGATCAAGACGACGAAAGACCCCGCCGCGGCAAAAGCTTTCGAGGATTTTCTCTCCGGCCCACAAGCCCGCGCGATTTTCCAAAAGTACGGATTCTCCCTGGCCAATCGATAGCGTTGAGAACGACGCGCTATAGAAAGCTCAGTTCGATTGAACTACTTCGAAGAATGCTGAGCCCACGCCCAGACACAGAAGATGATCACAGGCTCGGCGAATGCAATGGGAAATAGCGCGAATATCCAGGCGGCCTTCTTGGAGCGCGTTCGCCAATAATAGGCGCTCGTTGCTCCGAGCCAGAAGAGCGCCGCGAGCGTGATTGGATTGAAGAGAACACCCCAGCCGGTAGAAACGTCGATCGCGCTTTCCGCGTAAATGCCTCGGACCGTGATGGCCAGCGGAAGAAACGCCAAGGCCACACAAATTCCGGCGCCATGCGTCCGGAACATGCTCACCGACCAATCAAATGCCCGAGATCGAGGCATGGAACTGCCGGTGACCGAAGCGTTCGGGCCGGTCGTAACGTGAGCGGTGATCGCTGCGCAAGCGATACAAAAGGCCGCCGGCGCAACGATATGAACAACTTGCCAAATGCGGTCCCACCATGTTGGGCTGAGGAACCAGTGCGATCTCCAGGGGGCATAGGTCAGATACAACGCCGCAATCACGAGCGACCACCGCTGGGGCTTCGGGCTCTCTATCGCAAGCGTCGCGGCCACGCCGGCGAGGGCAGCCGCGACAGTTTGGCCCATCGACGTCATCAGGCCCATGGCGACCGCATCGAGAACGCTATCGCCGTAGATTATTCGGCTATTGAGTTTACCGAAGACCCACGCCAGAGGTACGACTAGCCAAAGCGACAGCCAGAATATCCCAACGCTAATCAGGAGGTTTCGAATCCAAGGCATCGGGCTGCGCCCGAAACCTCCGAGCGTGTCCGGAAAATTGAAGGTCTGTTCCATCGCCAGCCTAACCTGATGATAGCAAGCGCGAGTCGGCGAAACCGCAGAGAAGGCGCAGTAGTAGCTAATCCGTCATCAATGAAGAAGGTGGCTCGCAGAAATCTCGCGAAGCGAAGCCGTTAGCGCGCGCCGGTCACCGTTGCAGGGACTTCGTGCGCCGCGGCGACTTGGCGTCCCACGGCAGGCGCGATCGCCCGAATCTCCTTCATGAGCTGGGCGAATTGATCGGGATACAGCGACTGCACGCCGTCGGACATGGCGCGCTCGGGGTCGGGATGCACCTCGATCAGCAAACCGTCCGTTCCGGCTGCCACCGCCGCGCGCGCCATCGGCGCGACCTTGTCCCGCTTGCCCGTGCCGTGCGACGGATCGGCAACCACCGGCAGATGCGACAGGCTCTTCAGCACGGGAATCGCGGCAATATCCATCGTGTTGCGCAGGGCCGTCTCGAACGTGCGGATGCCGCGCTCGCACAGAATCACTTTGTAGTTGCCGCCGGCCATGATGTACTCGGCACTCAGCAGCAGCTCCTCGATCGTGCCGGACATGCCGCGCTTCAGCAGCACCGGCTTCTGCACCTCGCCGAGGCCGCGCAGCAAATGGTAGTTCTGCATGTTGCGCGCGCCCACCTGGAAGACGTCGATGTAGGGCAGCATGATCTCGATCTGCGACGGGTCCATCACTTCGCTCACGACCAGCAGGCCGTTCTTGTCCGCCGCCTCGCGCAGCAGCTTGAGGCCCTCCTCACCGAGCCCCTGGAAGCTGTACGGGGATGAGCGCGGCTTGAACGCGCCGCCGCGCAGCAGCCTCGCGCCCGCGCGCGCCACCTTTGCGGCGATGTCCATGATCTGCTCGCGCGACTCCACCGCGCACGGTCCCGCGGCGACCACCACTTCCGGGCCGCCGATCGTCACGCCCTTGCCGAGATCGATGATCGTTCCTTCGGGACGCACGCTCCGCGCGGCCAGCTTGTACGGATGCGAAATGCGCACGATCTCCTCGACGCCCGGCGCCGAGCTGAGCGCGAGAAGCTCTTCGCGGCTCGTCCGGCTGTTGCCCACCACGCCGATCACCGTGCGCTCCTTGCCGCGGATCAGGTGGGCCTCGTAGCCGCACTCCTTGATGCGATCCACGATGTGATTGATGTCTGCGTCCGTCGCTTCGCTCAGCATGTTGAAAATCATTTTCGAGTCCTCGTCTTTCGAAAATCCTTCGCTAGGATTTCACGCTTTCCGATCGCGGCGCGGAAACGTACGACCCGAGAATCCGCAGCTCCACGACCAGTTGCTCCAATTCCCTCAGTGCCGCGGCCACTTCCGGGTCGCGCCGCGACGCTTGCAAATCCAGGTAGAAGCGGTACTGCCACGGCCGCCCATGCACGGGGCGGCTTTCGATCTTCATCAGGTTCAGATTGCGCCGCGCGAAAGGCTCGAGCGCGTTGTAGAGCGCGCGCGGGCGATGATCGAGCTGGAAGACGAGCGAGAGTTTGTCCGCGTCCTCGGCGGAATTTGCCTCATCGGCCAGCAGCAGGAAGCGCGTGTAGTTCTCGCGGTTGTCTTCGAGATGCTCGCGCAGGATCGCTCCGCCGTAGATTTCGGCGGCGCGGCGCCCGGCGATCGCGCCTCGCGTTCGGTCGCCCGAAGCGACTACGTCGCGCACGCTGCCCGCCGTGTCTTCGGTGGCGATGCGCTTGAGGCGCGGGTGCGCGCTGAAAAACTGCTCGCACTGTGCGAGCGCCACGGGATGCGACTCGACGATGGCGATTTCGTCGAACTTCGCGCCGGGCGCCGCGATCAGGTTGTGCGCGATGGGGATGATCACTTCGGCAAGAATGTTCAGCGGGCTATCGACGAGCAGGTCGAACGAGCGATGCACCGAGCCCGCCAGGCTGTTTTCGATCGGCGCGAGAATGTAGTCGGCCGCGCGATCGGCGATCGCGTTGAACGCGGCCTCGAATGTCGGCCGCGGCACGAGCGTAATCTGCTCGCCCAGCAGCTTCACGGCCGCCTCTTCGCTGAAGGCGCCGCGCTCGCCCTGGAAGGCCACTCTCGCATTTTTCGCAACGTGCATCTTCGTTTGGTCGATCGTTCCCTTGCCGGCTTAGCGTCGCGCCGGTTTCCGGCCGCCACCGCGCGCCGCTTCGGCTTTCGCTTCGATGCTGTAGCCGAAGCGCGTCTGCGTGCGAATCGATTCGTCGAGAATCAACTGGTAGACCTTGCCGACCGTTTCGGCGTCGAGCGGCCCGGGATTGAGTTGCTTCATGCGCGTCAGAATCTCCTGTTCGCGCTCCTTGGAGCGAAGCGGCACGCCCGCCTCGCACTTCATCCGGCCCACCTCGATGGAAAGCTCGGCGCGCAGGTTCAGCAGGTGGAGCATGGCCGTGTCAATCGCGTCGATTTTGCGTCGCCAGTCGTCGATCTTCATCCTGCCTCCCGTTTCCCGCCCGCTCTGCCTGCCGCTAAGTTGCCTGGAAGCCGTGTCATAGATGCTCCTCAGGGGGGCCGGAGCGTCAGCTCCGACATTCGGAGGCAAGAACACAGGGCTTTAGCCCCTGAAGATACTCCGGGGCTTCGCCTTGCTCCATTTATCAGGTAGCCTCCAACAACAAAAAAGGCCGCGTCCCCGTTCGGAGGTCGCGGCCCGGTTCTCGAAACCCTGTGCGGCTGTCTAGTTCCCTCGATTGCCCGCGCGCGTCTCGCCGGCCCGCTCCCCCGTGAAAGAGAAGCGGTAAGTAAAGGCGAAATAGCCGAGGTATCGCATCACGCGCTCTAGCTTTCCTTTCAACCTCGTTGCTGCCGCTAACGTATCCCGACTATACAGAACGCCCCTTTGAGCCGTCAAGCCGTTTCCCGGCACGGCGCCGGCTGCAATTTCGCTTTCTTAGCGGCCCTGCTGCGAGGTCGCGCTGTCGAACTCCTGACCGAGCCAACGCTTGAACGCTTCCATATTCTGCGGGCGACCGAGGAAATCCTTCACCAGCGTCGCGGCGGGCATCGAGCCGCCCGGTTCGAGGATCGTCCGCCGGTAGCGCATCGGTGTGTCGCCGGCCAGCGGATTGGCGGGATCGAATTGCGCGAAGAAATCCTCCGCAATCACCTTGTCCCACATGTAGACGTAATACGCGGACGAGTATCCCGAAAGATGATCGAAGGACGCGTACATGTGGGTCCCCGGAACCTCCGTGATCATCTGGTATTTTTGCAGATCGTCGAAGGTCACCCGATCCACGTCGACGTCCTCGGGCTTCGCCGCGTGGATGTCGAACGAGATCGCCGAATACGAATTCTGGGCCGCCACCGACATCGCCCGGCCGAACGCCGACGCGCGATTCATGCGCGCCACGAGATCCGCCGGAATCCGCTCGCCCGTCTTGTAATCTCGCGCGAACCCGGCGAGCACCTGGTGGCTGTGAATCATCTCCTCGAGCATCTGCGAAGGCGCCTCGACGAAATCCATCTCCGTCGTGATGCCGCTGATTCCCGCCCACTGCTGCTGCCCGCCGAGAATGTGGTGCATCAAGTGGCCGAATTCATGGAAAAAGGTAACCACGTCGCCGTAATCCATCAGCCCGGGATCGGTCGCGGTCGGCTCGGGAAGGTTGCACACCAGCGCCGCCTCGGGAAGTTGCTGGCCTCTCACGCCGTCGAGAATCTCAAACGTCGCATCGTGGGTGTATTTTCCCGGGCGCGGGTGCATGTCGAGGTAAAACCTCCCGACTGCTTTCCCGTGGTCGATCACGTCCCAGGTCTCGACGCCCGGCGCCCATTCCGAGACGCCCGTTTCCTGCCGGAAAGTCACCTGAAAGAGCTTCGCGGCGGTATCCAGAATTCCCTGCCGCACCTGCGCGTACGGCAGGTAGGGACGCATATCCTGCGAATTGAAATCGTATTGCGACCGGCGAACGAGCTCTCCGATATAGCTGCCCTCGTCCGCATCGATCTGCGTGGCGCCGGGATGCAGCTTCTGTTTTTCGGCGAGCAGCACCGCGAATTCGCGCTGCTCGAGAGGCCGCACGGTCTCGTCGAGCTGCTGGATGAAATTCTCGATGGTGCGCGCGTTGCCCGTCATCTTGTCGGCGGCGTTGTAGTCGGCCCACGACGAGTAGCCCAGGATCGTGGCGATCTGATAACGCAGTTTCAGCATGTCCACCAGCACGGCGCGGTTCTTGGGATAGCCGCGATTCTGCGCGACGAGGTAGAGGCGATGCCGCAGTGCGTCGCTCTTCGCGAACGTCATCACTGGAAACAGGTCGGGATAGTTCGTCGAGATCCTGATTTTGCCGTCCGCGCCGGGCTTGTGGCGATCGATGTAGTCCTGCGGCAGGCCGTCGAGCTCCGACGCGTCGGTCACCTCGACCGTCGGCTGGTCGTCCGCGAGATTGCGCTCGAACGTGGCCGAATCCGCGGTCAGCTGGTCGATCAGCTTTTTCAGTTGCGCGCGCGTCGCATCGTCTTTGTCGACGCCCGAGAGCCGAAACTCGAGAAGTTGCCGCGACACGTAATAACGTGTCGCCGGGTCAGCCTTCGAGACATCCAGCTTCACCAGCGCCTGATACACGCCCTGGTTCAACGACAAGCTCGTGCTCGCGTCGCTGGCCTTTTGAAACAGCGCCGTGCCGCGATCGCGAAATGCCGCCTCCGGATGGACCTCCTGGATCAGGTTCGAGACGTACGCCACCGCGTTGATCTGCCGGATTGCGTTATCGTAAGGAACGAGCGTGTTCTCGATCGTCCGCGGGCCTTTCACCGCGACGATCGCGTCGACCGATTGCTGCGCGGCCGCCAGCCGGTCGTTCTCCATCTTCTCGAACGCGGCCACGTCCGGCTTCGCGGCCCACAGCGGCGGCTGCGATTTCGGCATGTCCTGCGCGGCGAGGCTCGCGGCGCAGCAAACGACGAGCGCGGCGGTGCGTGCAAATTTCGCGACCAACGGCATGTGGGACTCCCCTCTCGAAGCAGCGGCGGGCATTTTTAGAAAAACCAATATACGCGAGGCCCAGCCGGAGTCAATCTTCCGCCCGCCTGCGCATATAAACCGCTTTTATGCCCGCCCTTCATAAATAGCAATTTGACTTATCCGGGCCCGTCGACGTTAATGATACTTGGACGCGGCCACCCGAAATCGGGTAGCCGCCGCCGAGAACAAACGAAAGCGATTGTCGATTCCCGGACGAGACGCTACTCTATGACACGCCCTACAAGACTACCGGTATTCTCCGGCGTATATGTAGCCACCGGGTGGGGGCCGCCCTCCTAAGCCGAGCTTAGGCGTATGCGCCCCGCACCTGATCCAGGCAGCGGGGCTTTTTTATTGGCTCGCCGGAACCGGCTCGAAGGAGCCGTCAGGGAAAGAGGGTCTCAATCGAAATGCAGAGCGACGCAATCAAAAAAGGAGTCGCACGCGCGCCCGCACGCGCGATGCTCAAGGCAACCGGCCTTACCGACGCCGACCTCGCGAAGCCGCTCGTGGCCGTGGCCAACACCTGGTCCGACGTCACGCCGTGCAACATGCACCTCCGCGGCCTCGCCGAAAAAATCAAGGACGGGATTCGCGCCGCCGGCGGCACGCCCATCGAGTGCAACACCATCGTGATTTCCGACGGCATCACGATGGGCACCGAGGGCATGAAAGGCTCGCTCGTCTCCCGCGAAGTGATCGCCGACTCGATCGAACTCTTCGTGCGTTCGCACGCCTTCGACGCCGTGGTGGCCATCTGCGGCTGCGACAAGACCATCCCCGGCACGGCCATGGCTCTCGCCCGCCTCAACCTCCCCTCGCTCTCGCTCTACGGCGGCTCGATCATGCCCGGCCACTTTCACGGGCACGATGTGACCATTCAAGACGTCTTCGAGGCGCCCGGCGCCTATGCGGCGGGCAAGATGACCGAAAAAGAAGTCTGCGAACTCGAAAGCAGCGCCTGCCCCGGCGCCGGCGCGTGCGGCGGCCAGTTCACCGCGAACACCATGGCCACCGCGATCAGCTTCCTCGGCCTCTCGCCCATGGGAGCCAACGAAGTCCCGGCCGTCGATCCGCGCAAAGCGCAGGTCGCCATCGACTGCGGCAAGCTCGTCATGCAGCTTCTCGCAAAGGATATCCGCCCCAAGCAGATCATCACGCCGGCCGCGCTGCGCAACGCCATCACCTCTGTCCTCGCGACCGGCGGCTCGACCAACGGCGTCCTCCATCTCCTCGCGATCGCGCGCGACGCCGGCGTCCCGCTCACGATCGACGAATTCGACCGAATCTCGAAGAAAACTCCCGTGCTCGCCGATCTCAAACCCGGCGGCCGCTTCACCGCTCCGGACATGACGGCGGCGGGTGGCGCGCGCCTGATCGGCAAGCGCCTCCAGGATGCGGGTCTGCTCGAGGATTCCCTCACCGTCTCCGGCAAAACTCTTTTCGAGGAATTTCGCGACGCCCGCGAAACACCCGGCCAGGAAGTGATCCGGCCGTTGGCGAATCCGCTCAAGAAAGAGGGCGGCATCGCGATTCTCAAAGGCTCGCTCGCGCCCGAAGGCTGCGTCGTCAAACTTGTCGGCCACGAACGCCTGCTCCATAGCGGCCCCGCGCGCGTCTTCGATTCCGAAGAGTCGTGCTTCGCGGCGGTGCAGCGCCGCGAGATCAAGGCGGGCGACGTGGTCGTGATCCGTTATGAAGGCCCCAAGGGCGGCCCCGGCATGCGCGAAATGCTCGCCGTAACCGCCGCGCTCGTTGGCCAGGGCCTCGGCGATTCGATTGCCCTGATCACCGACGGCCGCTTCAGCGGCGCCACGCACGGCCTCATGGTAGGACACATCGCTCCTGAAGCGGCCAGCGGCGGTCCCATCGCCTTCATTCGCGACGGCGACAAGATCACCCTCGACGTCCAGAAGCGCCGCCTCGATGTCGAGGCCAATCTCGACGAGCGCCGCGCGCAATGGCAGCCTCCCGCGCCGCGCTACCGCTCCGGCGTCATGGCGAAATACGCGAAGCTCGTTTCATCGGCGTCCGAAGGAGCGGTCACGAACGCCGCGTAGATTTCAGCAATTTCCTAAGGAGAAAAAACAAATGGCAAAGATGTTCTGGGAGAAAGACGCAAATCCGCGGGCGCTCGAAGGCAAGCGCATCGCCGTGATCGGATACGGAAGCCAGGGCCGCGCCCACGCCCTCAACCTGCGCGACAGCAAGCTCGATGTCGTCGTCGGCCTCCGCCGCGGCGGTCCCTCGTGGGCGCAAGCCGAGCAGGACGGCTGGAAGCTGGTCGGCCCGTCCGAAGCCTCCGAAGGCGCGGACGTGGTCGTGATGCTCGCGCCCGATATGGCGCAGCCCGCCATCTATACCCATGAAGTTGCCTCGAATCTCAAAGCCGGCTCGATGCTGCTCTTCTCCCACGGCTTCAACATCCATTACGGCCAGATCGCGCCTCCCAAGGATGTCGACGTGACCATGGTCGCTCCAAAGGGTCCGGGTAATCTCGTTCGCCGCCAATATGAGGCCGGCCGCGGCGTTCCCTGCCTGCTCGCCGTGCACCAGGATGCCTCCGGCCACGCCTTCGACCGCACGCTCGCCTACGCGCACGCCATCGGCGGCACGCGCCCCGGCGTCATCCAGACCACTTTCAGCGAGGAGACCGAAACCGATCTCTTCGGCGAGCAGGCCGTCCTTTGCGGCGGCGCGCGCGCTTTGATTCAGGCCGGCTGGGAGACCCTCGTCAACGCCGGCTATCAGCCCGAGTCGGCCTACTTCGAATGCCTGCACGAGCTCAAGCTGATCGTCGACCTCATCTACGAAGGCGGCATCGCCGAGATGCACAAGTTCGTCAGCGAAACCGCGAAGTACGGCGACCTCACGCGCGGCAATCGCGTGATCGACGACCACGTCCGCGCCGAAATGAAAAAGATCCTCGACGAGATCCAGACCGGCGTCTTCGCCAAGGAATGGGTGCTCGAGAATCAGGCAGGCCGCCCGCAGTACGCCAAGCTCCTCGAACGCGACAAGAATCACCCCATCGAAGCCGTCGGCAAGGAGCTGCGCGCGCAGATGTCGTGGATCAAGCCCGAATCGACAGCGGCGGGCCGTGGCAAAAAATAGCGTTTGTCGGTTGGGCCTTTCGATACGCCGTGATCAGCCGGGCGTCTTGTCATTCCGAAGACGAGCAGCGCAATTTCCGCGCCTACATTCTCGCATCGCGCGGAAATTGCGTGGTGTGGCGAGGAAAAGGAATCTCGGCGCGGCACGGTTCTTAGCGGGTCGGAGCTTCAGCTCCTGTCTGGCAGTTCGCCGCGGAGCGGCGTCCCCGCTGGCCATTCTCACGCCGGCTCCTGGTGGATGCGCGAACGCGCAACGGTTTGCCGGTGGAAGCGTGAGGCTTCAGCCTCGCGATAGAGCGATAGTTTTGGACTCGGCTTCAGCCGCGGGTTTTCCGGCCCCAGGGCGTCGGAGCTTCAGCTCCTGTGTGGCAACTCGCCGCGTAGCGGCGTCCTCGCTGGCCATTCCCACGCCGGCTCCTGGTGGATGCGCGAACGCGCAACGGTTTGCCGATGGAAGCGTGAGGCTTCAGCCTCGCGATAGAGCGATCGTTGTGGAGTCGGCTTCAGCCGCGGGTTTTCCGGCCCTAGGGGGTCGGAGCTTCAGCTCCTGTGTGGCAACTCGCCGTGGAGCGGCGTCCTCGCTGGCCATTCTCACGCCGGCTCCTGGTGGATGCGCGAACGCGCAACGGTTTGCCGGTGGAAGCGTGAGGCTTCAGCCTCACGATAGAGCGATCGTTGTGGAGTCGGCTTCAGCCGCGGGTTTTCCGGCCTTAGGGGGTCGGAGCTTCAGCTCCGACATCAAGCCTCGCAGCTTCTGCGGGGCTTTAGCCCCTGAGGAAGCCGTGATTCAGGGCGGCGCGGCGTAAGCGATGGCCTCTACAGTTCCCTTTCGCCGCGTCGCTGTCATCGGCACGGGCCTGATCGGCGGATCGTTCGCCCTGGCCCTGCGCAAGCATTTCCCCGGCACGATCGTCGTCGGCTACAACCGCGCCGGCTCGCTCGAACGCGCGCTGGCCCGCGGCGTGATTCAGGAAGCGGTATCCGACATCGCCCTCGCGGTGCGCGGCGCCGATCTCGTCTATGTTTCCCTTCCGATCGGCGCGACCATCGACGCCCTCGCCACCATCGCATCCGCCGCCGGGCCGCACTCTCTTGTCACCGACGTGGGCAGCACGAAAACAGCGATCTGCAAGGCGGCCGCCACTCACTTCCGCGGCGGCGCCCGCTTTCTCGGCGCGCACCCGATGGCGGGCAAGGAGAAAACCGGCGTCGATCACGCCGACGCCGAATTATTTCGCGGCGCGCCCTATGCGCTCGTCGCGAACGAAACGGATTCCGACCCGCGCGTCCAGGCCTTCGCTGAGATCGTCCGCGCGCTCGGCGCGCAGCCCGTTTGGACCGACGCCGACACGCACGACTGGGCCGTCGGCATCGTCTCGCACCTTCCCCAGCTCGTCTCGATCGCGCTCGCACAGGTCGTGCGCGACGAAACCGACGAAACCGGTATGCCGCTCACGCTCGCCGGCCCCGGCCTTCAGGACATGCTGCGGCTCGCCGGCAGCCCCTACAACATCTGGCGCGACATCCTGCTCACCAACACCGACAACGCCGCGCGCGCCCTCGACCGCCTCGCCCAGGCCATCGATCACCTGCGCCGCAATCTCGCCAGCAAGGAACTCGAGCAGGAATTCGCCGCCGCCAACGAAGTCTACAAACTCCTCCGCAAGTAAGGTCTCGCGCCTCTCAATTTGACTGTGATTAGACTGAAAGGAAACCGCAACTACACGGTGGTCTCCTCTGCGGCCTCTGCGTCTCTGCGGTAGTCTTTTGTCTTGCTTCTGCAACTTTCTAGAAAAGGAAATACCGCTGGGCGAGAGGCAGAACCTTCGCAGGCTCGCATGTGATGGGCGTGCCGTCGACGCTCACTTCATACGTTTCCGGATCGACGTGAATATCGGGCGTGGCGCTGTTGTGGACCATATCCTTCTTGCCGATCTTCCGGCAGTTCTTCACCGGCGCGACGATTTTCTTCAGTCCCAACTTTTGCGGCACGCCCGCCTTCACGCTCGCTTGCGAAACGAACGTGATACCCGTCGCAGCGGTCGCACCGCCGAACGCACCGAACATCGGCCGGTACAGCACCGGCTGCGGCGTGGGAATCGACGCATTCGGATCGCCCATCGCGCTCCAGGCGATGAATCCACCCTTCACGATCATTTCAGGCTTCACGCCGAAAAACGCCGGCTTCCACAGGACGAGATCGGCGAGCTTGCCGGGCTCGATCGATCCGATTTCCGCGGCCATCCCGTGTGTGATCGCGGGATTGATGGTGTACTTCGCCACATAGCGCTTCGCGCGGAAATTGTCGTTGCGCGCGGAGTCTTCGGCGAGCGGGCCGCGCTGCATCTTCATCTTGTGCGCCGTCTGCCACGTGCGCGTCACCACTTCGCCGATGCGCCCCATCGCCTGGGAGTCGCTCGAAAGCATGCTGAGCACGCCGAGATCGTGCAGGATATCCTCGGCGGCGATCGTCTCGGGACGGATGCGGCTTTCGGCGAACGCCACGTCTTCCGGCACCTGCGGATTCAGGTGGTGGCAGACCATGAGCATGTCGAGATGCTCGGCGATCGTGTTGACCGTGTAGGGGCGCGTGGGATTCGTCGACGACGGCAAGATATTCGCGAACGATGCGATGCGGATGATGTCCGGCGCGTGCCCGCCGCCCGCCCCCTCCGTGTGATACGTGTGAATCGCGCGCCCGGCAATCGCATCCACCGTCGCTTCGAGAAAGCCGGCTTCGTTGATCGTGTCCGTGTGGATCGCCACCTGCACGTCGAATTGATCCGCCGCCTTGAGGCACGCGTCGATGGCGGCGGGCGTGGTGCCCCAGTCTTCGTGCAGCTTCAGTCCGCACGCGCCTGATTCCACCTGCTCGGCAAGCGGCGGCAGCGCGGCGGCGTTGCCCTTTCCGAGAAAACCGAAATTCATCGGCCAGGCGTCCGCCGATTGCAGCATGCGCGCCATGTTCCACGCGCCGGGCGTGCACGTGGTGGCCGCCGTGCCTGTGGTAGGACCGGTGCCGCCGCCGATCATCGTGGTGATGCCGTTCGAGATCGCTTCGTAGATTTGCTGCGGCGAAATGAAATGGATGTGGCTGTCGATGCCGCCCGCGGTGACGATTTGCCCCTCGCCCGCGATCACTTCCGTCGCCGCGCCGACCACCAAGTCGGGATCGACGCCGTCCATCGTGTCCGGATTCCCGGCCTTGCCGACCTTCACGATGCGGCCGTCCTTCACCCCGATGTCGCACTTGACGATGCCCCAGTGGTCGAGAATCACGGCGTTGGTGATCACGAGATCGAGCGTGCCGTGCGGCCCTTCGCGCCTCGCGCCGCTGCTCTGCCCCATGCCGTCGCGAATTACCTTGCCGCCGCCGAAGGTGATCTCATCGCCGTAGTGCGTGAAATCCTTTTCGATCTCGATGATCAGGTCGGTATCCGCGAGCCGGATGCGGTCACCCTTGGTGGGACCGTACAGGTCGGCATAAGTGCGGCGCGGGATTTTCAGGCTCACTTTTTCTCTCCGCCGGCGAAGCCAAATCCCGCTTTGCGCGCCTTCTCGATGGCCCGCTCGCGCGCTCCGGAAGCATCGAGCGTGCCCTCGACCAGCGCGTTGAGACCGTGAATCGCGCGGCTGCCTCCAAAAACGGTCAGCTCAATCTCTTTCTCTTCGCCCGGCTCGAAGCGAACCGCGGTTCCCGCGGCGATGTTCAGCCGCATGCCGTACGCCGCGCCGCGATCGAATGCCAGCGCCCGATTGGTCTCGAAAAAGTGAAAGTGGCTGCCCACCTGGATCGGGCGGTCGCCCGTGTTCTTCACCACCACCCGCGCGGTGCGCCGCCCGACATTCGCTTCGATCGCGCCCGCCGTCTCATCGAGGATATATTCGCCCGGCTTCATCACGCGGCTCCGGTGATCGGGTCATGGATCGTGACGAGCTTCGTGCCGTCCGGAAACGTCGCCTCCACCTGCACTTCGTGGATCATCTCTGGCACGCCGTCCATCACCTGATCGCGCCGCAGAATTTTCGCGCCGAACGACATGATCTCCGCCACCGTCTTGCCGTCGCGCGCCGCCTCCATCACCTCGGCTGTGATGACCGCAACCGCCTCCACGTAATTCAGCTTGAGCCCGCGCGCCTGCCTCCTCCGCGCCAGATCGGCCGCCACCACGATCATCAGCTTTTCTTGTTCGCGCGGCGTCAGATGCAAACCGTCCTCCGAATGGGATCACAAATATAAACGAACACCGCTCCTCGCTCCCATGAAAATAACCGGCGGAACAAATCGAAGACTTTAATGCACCTTGCGGGGCTGCACAGCGGCGCGGCCGTAAAGCCGCAGCTTCGCCGCATTCCACAGCGCGTGCAGCCCGGCGAGCACGTCGCGCCCGCGAATGGCTAGCCCTCGCACCACGAGCCCATCCGCCACCAGCGTGCTGACGCCCCACAGCGCGTCGCCCGGCCGGCTGAATTCGCGTGCCGCCTCGCGCAGATACTCCTCGAGCGCCGCCCACGCGGCGGCATTGATTCCCATGCGGCAGATGTGAAACGTCGCCCAATATCGATACTCGCCGAGCCGCGCGATCGACCGCAGTACCGAGCCGCGCGGATCGAGCCGAATGCTCTCCGCGGCGATCAACCGCCCGCCCGCCGTCACCTCCGTGCGCATCTCGATGCTTTCGTACGCGAACACTTCGCCGCGCGCTTCCCTGCCCGGCGCAATCACCTCCCACCAGAAGAGCCCCGCGTCCGCCGCCAGATCGATTCGCGTCTGCTGTGAGAATCGCGCGCCCGCGTAGGGGATGATCGCATCCGGCACATATTCGAGCAGCGCACCCGCGCCGACGCGAACCACGTTCGTCTGCGTGGTCGCCGGCGCACCGCTGCGCGGCCGATAGACGCGCGTGCCGCCCGTCGTCGTCAGCTGCACGCTCGCCCTCGCGCCGAGATTCACGCCCAGCGAGAGCCGGTCGCCTCCGAGCAGCCCTCCCGACACGTTGTGCAAGTGCGCCAGCGCCGACCCATCCTCGAGCGCGAACGCCCGCACCACGCGCAGCGGCGGCTCCTGGACGCTCGCCGCCAGCACCGTGGCGCCCGTGGCGGGATCGCGCGCGAAATCCAGCGCAAGCGACGCCTCGACGCGCGCCGGCCCGGCACTGACTGGAGATTGTGCGTCCTTCGCTGCGGCGGGCGAACTCATCGGCGATCAGCTCACGAACAGTCGCGTCGAAAGCGCGGGATGCTCCATCGCGCCCCAATCGAGCAGCGGCATGAAGCACGAAACGCTCTCAGGCTCGCCCGCGGCGCTTCGAACGGCCGTCTCGATCATCACCGGCTTCAGGTGCCACAGAATCCGCGCCGCTTCCGTCTGCCCCAGCGGCAGCAATCGCTGGCACGCCGACACCAGGTTCGCCGCCGACTGATGCAGATACGCGAGCACGGCGCGATCTTCCGCAAAGCCAAGCGCCCCGCCGGCCAACCCGAACGCGAGCGAGTGATGGATCGCGACGCCGGGCGGCTTCTTCGCGGCCTCGAACGCTTCTCGCAGCACGCGCGACTCGCCGAGCGCCAGCACCGTCGCCAGGAAGTTTCGCCCGAGCGCGGCGCTGCCGCCTCGGCTCTCGCGCGCGGGCTTCAGCGCGCCCATCCGCAGATTCAGCTCGAGCCATCGCCCCACCGCGAAGCCGCTCGAAACGCCGGCGCTCAGCCGAAACGCGGCCCGGCAAAACACCGCTTCCAACGCGCCCGCTTCCTCGAGATATCCGCGCAGAAAACCGAAGAGCCCGCTCACGTCGAGAATTCCGGCATCGACCAGCGACTCGAGCCCAAACGAGTGCGCGAGCGAGCCGATCGGCAGCGCCGTATCGGCGAGATGGAGAAGTCGCAGCTCCGCCAGCTCAGCCGGCAAAGCGAGCGGCGACGCGGACGACTCCGGGCGAGGCGGGTCTCCTTCAGCGGCCACGATCAGTCCGCCGATTCGGAGCGCTGTTCGTGCGAGTGATTGTGCGGGTGCTCGTGCGAATGCGTATGCTCCTGTGAGTGCGACGCCCCGTGCTCATGCTCGTGGCCGTGCTCGTCGCCGTGCGAATGGGGATGTCCCACGTACGGCGCGTGCGCATCGATCAGCACTCGCCGCGGTTGCGCGATCTTCTCCTCCACCCAGGCAAGCACGCGGTCGAGCCCCACTTCATCGCGCAGGTTCGTGAACAAAAACGGCCGCTCCCCGCGCATCTTCTTCGAGTCGCGATCCATCACCTCGAGCGACGCGCCCACGTACGGCGCGAGATCGATCTTGTTGATCACCAGCAGGTCCGAGCGCATGATGCCCGGCCCGCCCTTGCGCGGTATCTTGTCGCCCTCCGCCACGTCGATCACGTAGATCCACACGTCGACCAGCTCCGGGCTGAACGCCGCCCCCAGATTGTCGCCGCCGCTCTCCACAAAAATGAGCTCGACCCCCGGCAGCGTGTCTTCCAGCTCCGCAATCGCCTGCAGGTTCATCGACGCATCTTCGCGGATCGCGGAATGCGGGCACGCGCCCGTTTCCACTCCGCGAATGCGGCTCACCGGCAGCGTCCCCTGGCGCATCAGGAACTCGGCGTCTTCCTTCGTGTAGATGTCGTTGGTCACCACGGCGAGGTTGTACCGCGGATACAGATGTTGCGTGAAGCGGTGCACGAGCGCGGTCTTGCCCGAGCCGACCGGCCCCGCGATGCCGATACGAAATGCGCGACCGCCCTGGTGCTCTTCCATGTGAGGTCCTCCAGATGCCGCCGGCGGGCTGGGCGCCCGCCCTTGTCGCTAACGCCGGTGAGCTACCTTCGCGGTCTCGGCGTGATCGCCCGAGCCGGAGGCTACGCCCACTCCGCCCACGCCCTGGCGCGCCAGCGTCACGAACGCCGAAGCCGAACGCGGCAGCGTGCGGTCGCGCCGGTAGACGATGCCCAGCTCGCGCCACACTTCCATGTCCGAAATCGGGATCAGCTTCACGGCTCCCGCGCGCGCTTCGTCCACCGCGAAACTTTCGCTGATCAGCGACACGCCGAGCCCCGCCGCCACGAACTGCTTGATCATGCCGACGCTCGGCAGTTCCATCGTCACGCGCAGCCGCGAACGAAACGGGCGAAACTGCTTGTCCAGCACCTGGCGCATGAAGCCCGTCTTCGGAAAAATCAGCGGCTGGTCCGCGATATCGGCCGTGCGGACGCTCTTGTACGCCGCGAGCGGATTCTCCGGGCTCACCATCAGCATCAGGCGGTCGCGGAAGATCGGATGCACCTTCAGGCTCGGCGATTTTACCGGCAGCGTCACGATGCCCACGTCCACCGTGCCGTCCTCGATCTTCTCGAGCACCTTGTGGCTGAAGTTGCGATAGATGCTGATCTGCACCGAGGGGAATTTGCGGCTGTACTCGGCAAAAATGTGCGGCAGCACGTAAAGGCAGGTCGCCTCGTTCGCGCCGATCGCCAGCGTGCCGCGAGGATTGCTGGCCTGGTCCGCCACCGCGCGCAAGGACTCGTTGCGCAGCGTCAGCAGCCGCCCCGCGTATTCCAGCAGCGTCTCGCCCGCAACCGTCAGCCGCACCGATTTGCCGACGCGGTCGAAGAGCTTCTGCCCGTATTCCTGTTCGAGCTGCCGGATCTGCGCGCTCACGGCCGGCTGCGACCGGTAGAGCTTCTGCCCGGCGCGCGAAAAGCTGCCTTGTTTCGCGATCTCAAGGAACGTTATCAGGTGATCGAAGTCCATAGGCCCAGATAGTATTCACCGCAAACGGCGGTGGCTAGTACTAACTCCTCGTTGAATGCGTCGGATTATAGCAAAAAGGAGTGGCCGCGCCCGAGACAAAGCCGAATCTCTTACCGGCGTGCGAAAGCGGTTCGCCGGGCCGCCGAGACAACGTGAGCGGCCTGCTGGCGAGCTACGCCTTCAGGATTTCCCGGTCTGTCTTTCTCTTACAGGGGTGAATGAATAGGGAGTGCACTGCGCCCCGCTCCGGCTGCGCCTTCAACAGCCGGGGCGTTCTCCTCTGGCCTTCGGACACACCCAATCCACCGCAAGCCAGGCACATCCCGCACTCCCCGAGACGTTGACATGTCCTTAACGGAGTCGGCGGCGCGAATCAATCCGTGTTTCTACGCATTCCGAAACTACTGGTCTTCGGGCGGCTCGAACGGCAATTCGTCTTCCGGGCGTTCGTGGATGCGAATTTCGCCTTGGTCGGCGTCGGGCGCGTTTTCCACCCCGCTGATCGCATCCGCTTCAAACGACTGCCCTTCTTCGATCAACTCCTCGACGCTTTCCGAATCCACGTCGATCGCCCGGGGCAGCCCCTGCAGGTCGCCCGACTGGCCCGCCGCGCCGTCACCCAGACCCCGTTTCGTGAGGCGCTCCGCCGGTTCAAACGTGCTGCCTCCGAGAGACGACCGCTCGCTGCCGGAAGACGTCTCGCGCGCCGTCCTGGAGCGCCGCACGGCGCGGCGTCGCACCGGCTTCTCGGCCCGCCCGGCTTTCTTCGCTCGCTTCGGCTTTGCGCGCCGCGCAACCCTCTTCTTTACGGATTTCTTCGCGGCTGCCTTCTTTCCGCGACTCGCTTTCTTCTTCGTCTTTTTCGCCACGGTATTCGCTCGCATTCCCCTCTGGAAAGTTGCCTTCCAGGCGGAATTGTACACCCTGCCCTGGCCGGTTCCAGACGAACCGCATGAGAATTCGGGACTGCGATTCCGGGGGCGGCTTGGGCTTCGAGACGAGCCCTCATCGCGAGCGAGAGCGAAATGACCTACTTTCGATGGTGATGGTGGTGATGATGGTGGTGATGCCGGGAACGCGCGCTCGCCGAACCTGCCAACGCGAGCACCGCAATCACTCCGAGCAACAGCGCGAAAAACCTCGAACGCTGCAAACGCATGGGGGCCTCCTGAGGCAAACCGCCGAAAACGTCTCTGAGAGTGTCCGAATAGGAAGTGTAAGGCTTGGCGCGGGTCGAGAGGTAAGGGTTACGTCCGGGGAGTTGCGCGAAACGCCACGTTGGTCTCCCGGCGGTCAGACCGGCTCGAAGGTCTGCTGTGCGTCTTCGGCGTGCAGCGGGTCGGCGATGTCGAGAGGGTTCACTTCCTGGCGCTCGAGACGCGCGATGATCGGCTCCCACGTTTGCGAGATGGGACACGGCAGATGCACCGGCTCGATGCGCACCAGTGGCAAGCGGTCCGATTTCAGCAGGCGCTTGGCGCGCGGGCTGCTGGTGAGCCGGAAATGCTCCGCAAGCACACGCCGCAGCCAGGCTTCTTCCTGCTCGTCGATCTGATCCTTCACGTGGTCCTCGATCGCCGTGCAGCGGACGAATTCGCGGTTGTAGTTGCCTTCCACGATCGATTTCCGCAGCGCGTAGATCAAGCCTCCGGTCATGCCGGACCCCATGTTCACTCCGGCCGGCCCGAGAATCACGGCGACGCCGGAAGTCATGTATTCGCAACCGTGGTGTCCCACGCCCTCCACCACCGCCAGCGCGCCGCTATTGCGCACCGCAAAGCGCTCGCCGGCGCGGCCCGCGATGTAGAGTTGGCCGCTCGTCGCGCCGTAGAGGCACGTGTTTCCCGCGAGCACGTCGCCGCGACGCGAAGCTTCCACGCCCGAGGTGATCGCGATCGTGCCGCCGCTGAGGCCCTTGCCCACGTAATCGTTTGCCTCGCCCAAAAGGCGCAGCCGCAGCCCCGGAATCGTGAACGCGCCGAAGCTCTGCCCGGCCGAGCCGCGGAATTCGCAGTCGATGGTGGACTCGCGAAGGCCCGCGTAGCCGGAACGCCGCAAAATCTGGCCGCTGAGATACGCGCCGATCGTGCGATCGGAATTGGCGATCGGGAAGCGAACCGGCTTGCCCGGGGGGTTCGGCTGCTCGAGTGCGCGGCTCAGCTTTGTCTGGAGAGTGCTGGGTTCGCGCGCGGGCTCCGGGAAATTGCCGGTCGGTACGGAAACTTTTTCCAGCAGCGCGCCGAGCGAACGCTCCGCAGCCGGGTTCCGGGGCTTCAGCATGTGAACCGCGCCGGAAATCTCGTCGAGCGAGCGGACGCCCAAGGCCGCCAGGCGTTCGCGAACTTCCCCGGCCACTCCACGGAAATACGCGACCACCATTTCGGGGCTTCCCGCGAAACGCGCGCGCATCGTCTCGTCCTGCGTGGCGATGCCGGCAGGACACGTATTCAGGTGGCATTGCCGCGCCATCACGCAGCCGATGGCGAGCAGCGACGCCGTGCCGAATCCGAATTCATCCGCACCGAGCATCGCGGCGACGATCACGTCGCGGCCGAACTTGAATCCGCCGTCCGAGCGCAGCCGCACGCGGCTCCGGAAACCCGTCATCACCAGCGCGTTGTGCGCGTCTCGCAAACCGACTTCGCCCGGCAGGCCCGTGTTCTTGATCGATGTGAGCGGAGAGGCGCCCGTGCCGCCGTCGAACCCGGCGATGGTGATCACGTCCGCGCCCGCCTTGGCCACGCCCGCCGCGATGATGCCCACTCCGTCGCCCGAGACGAGCTTCACGCCGATGCGCGCGGTCGGATTGATCGAGCGCAGGTCGTAGATCAGTTGCGCCAGATCTTCGATCGAGTAAATGTCGTGGTGCGGCGGCGGTGAAATCAGCGACATCCCCGGCACGGCGTGCCGCAGCCGGGCGATGTACGAATTCACCTTGGCGGCGGGAAGCTGGCCGCCTTCGCCGGGCTTCGACCCCTGCGACATCTTGATTTCGAGCTCGTCCGCGCGAGACAAGTATTCGGCTGTGACGCCAAATCTGGCCGAGGCTACCTGCTTGATTTTGTTGTTCGCTTCCGGCTCGAAGCGGTAGATATCGGGATCCTCGCCGCCTTCACCCGTATTGCTGCGCGCGCCGAGCCGGTTCATCCCGATGGCGAGCGCGCGATGCGCCTCGGGGCCAAGGGCGCCGAGCGACATCGCCTGCGTGCTGAAGCGGGCGAGAATCGAAGCCTCCGACTCCACTTCCTCGATCGGAATCGGCTTGCCCGGCACGAATTCGAGCAGATCGCGAACGGCTACCGGATCGCGCGTGTCGGCGAGTTCCGCGTAGGCGCGATACGCCTCGGGGGTCGGCGCTTTCAGATACTTGTGCATGCGCCGCACGAGCTCGGGAGAACTCGCATGGCGCTCGCCCGTTTGACGGAAGCGGTAGAGTCCTTCGTCATGCAACGTGGCCGCTTCCGTCCCGAAGGCGCGCGCGTGGCGCCAAAGCGTGTCCTCGAGCAGACCTTCGAGCGTCTTGCCCCCCAGGGCGACGGCCGCGTCGTCGAAGAACGCTTCCACAACTTTTTCATCCAGCCCGACAGCCTCGAAGAGATGGCTGTTGCGATAGCTCGCAATCGTCGAAATGCCCATGCGCGCGAGCACTTTGCGGAGGCCTGCTTCCACCGCCGGGCGATACTTCGCCGCTCCGCCGGGCTTCAGCGCCTCCGAAAGCTCAAGCGCGATATACGGGCAGACGACGCTGGCTCCGACAGCCACGAGCATCGCGATATGGTGCGTCTCGATCACCTGCCCCGTTTCCACGAGCAGCGGCGTATCGTACGCGCCCTCGCGCACCATTTCCTTCCACACCGCGGCCGTGGCCAGCATCGCCGGCAAGGCGGCGCGCTTCGAATCCGTATTCCGGTCGCTGATCACCATCACGGCGGGCTTCGATTTGGACGCCGTGGACGCTTCTTTCCTGATCCGGTCTAGCGCGGCCAGGGCGCCGTTCACGCCTCCGGCGGCCTCGAACGTGATGTCGATCCGGCTCGCGGGCTGCAGCAGCGATTCCACCTGCGCCGCCTGCCCCGCGTCGAGAATCGGGGAGGCCGCCACGAGATTGTGGCCGAGATACACGTCGAGGGACATGACGTGCGATTCGCGCAGCGGGTCGATCGCCGGATTCGTCACCTGCGCGAAACGCTGCTTGCAGTAGTCCCAGATCGGACGGTGCATCGAGGAAGCAAAGGCGGGCGGAGCGTCATCGCCCATGCTCCACGTGGCCTCCTTGCCATCCGTGCCGAGCGATTGGAAGAGAAGCTTGAACTGGTCGTCAGTCCACCCGAGCGCCGAGGCGATTTTCTTGGGCTCGACGGTCGGCGCCTGGACGACGCCTTCCAGCGCCGCAATCCGTATGGGCGGCACGTACGGGCCGCCGTTGCGCGCGTACGTCAGAAGGCCGGAGAGATCGTTGCCGCGGAAGACTCCGCTGATGGCCGGATCGACCAGCAAGATTTCGCCGGGCCCCAGCCTTTGCCGCTCGGATACGTGCTTGCCCTGCAAGTCCGTGAGGCCTGTTTCCGATCCGCAGACGATCAGGCCTTCCGAAGTCACCGTGTAGCGCAGCGGACGCAAGCCGTTGCGGTCGAGCTTCGCACCCACCACCTGGCCGTCGCTGAAAACGAGGGCCGCGGGACCGTCCCACGGCTCCTGTTTTTGCACTTGCGCCTCGAAATAGCGGCGCAGGTCCGCCGTCATCGTGCGATCCGATTCCCAGGCGGGCGGTACCATGCGCAGAACCGCCGCCGCCGGGCCGTAGCCGCGATGCAGCAGGACTTCGTAACCGTTGTCGAAGCTCGCCGAGTCGCTCACGCGCTCTTCGAGCACGCGGAACGATTCCGGCGCGCCCAATTCCTTGCGGAGCGCATTCTCTCTCGCCCGCACCCAGCGGCGGTTCGCTCCGATCGTGTTGATTTCGCCGTTGTGCGCCACGAACCGGAACGGCTGCGCGAGCCGCCACGTCGGCTGCGTATTCGTCGAATAGCGCTGATGGAACATCGCGAACGGTGCCGTGAATTCGGGGCTCGCGAGGTCCGCGTAAAATTCGCGGAACTGCACCGGCGCCATGAGTCCCTTGTAGACCACCGCGCGCGACGACAACGAACAAAAGTAAATTCCGGCCGGGCCTTCCGATTCCACCCGCTTCCGGAAAAAGAAGAGCGCCCGCTCCAAATCGGCTTTCGAATCTTCAGCTGCGAAAAAGCACTGGCGGATCGTCGGTACGGTGGCTTTGGCGCGAGGCCCGAGGAGGGTTGGATCGGTTGGCACTTCCCGCCAGCCAAGACAGCGCAGCCCGCTGGTCTTCGCGATCGACTCGATCGCCGCAACCGCCGCGGTTTCTTCGCCGGGGGGAAGAAACGTCATACCCAGGCCGAAGGATTCGGGCAGGTCGAATCCGGCCTCGTGGGCGGACTTGCGGAAGAAGTCCTGCGGGATCGGGGTCAGAAGTCCAGCGCCATCACCACTTAGGCCGTCCGCGTCCAAACCGCCACGGTGCGAAAGGCGGGCCAGCGCGGTGAGAGCGCGGTCGACGACTTCGCGCGACGACGCGCCGCCCAATTGGGCGATAAACCCAACGCCACAAGCATCATGGTCGACCCGATTCCGCCAACTTCCTGTCATGGTAAAGACTAAGGTACCGCTACACACTCGGAAAGGTACAATCCACAATTTTGATGCAACCGATCAATTTTGATTGGGAGTACGCAACGGTTTGGTTATCCACGAGACGCGTTCTGGAGCGTGCGTGGCGCGGCCAAACAGGAAGTTTTAGTGCGGTTTACGGAGCAATCGCCCGCCATTTTTGTCCGCGTAAGAGGCCTTAACGCCGGATGTACGCGAGCGGCACTTCGCGGGCTCGCGCCGGATTGTTGCGTTTATGTTACTTCGAAGCGGCGCTCTGCTCCTGTGCGGCGTATGTGGGACCTGCGATGTGGCGTCCGTTGGTGTGAGTCGGATCGCGCCATTCGCGGCCTTCGCGGCGCAAGAGTTCGTCGGCTTGGGCGGGGCCCCAGGTGCCCGCGGCGTAGTTCGGGAAATCGCGCGGCGGCAGCGCCTTCCAGACGTCGAGAATCGGCTGAACCACTCCCCAGCCCGCCTCGACCATATCGGCGCGCTGGAACAGAGTGGGATCACCCATCATGCAATCGTACAGCAGCGTTTCGTAGCCGGTGGACGGGCGCGTGCCGAAGTAGTCCGAATATTGAAAGTCCATATTAACGGCGCCCAGGCGTACGACCGGCCCCGGAACCTTCGCCTCGAAACTGAGAGATATGCCTTCGTTCGGCTGGATATTGATCACGAGCTCATTGGGAGTGATGCGATCGACGGACGTCTTGCGGAAAAGCACGAACGGAGGACGCCGGAAGCGGATCACGATTTGCGTCGAGCGGGCCGCGAGGCGCTTGCCGGTGCGCAGATAGAAGGGCACGCCGGCCCAGCGCCAGTTGTCGATATGGAGAGCCATCGCGACGAAGGTGGGAGTCTGCGAGTCGGCCGCGACGTGAGGCTCGTGGCGATACGCGGGAACGCGCTTGCCGTCGATCATGCCTTCGCCGTACTGGCCGCGCACGGCCTGATCGAGCACTCGCTCGGGGCTCAGGGGCTGAATGGCGCGCAGAACCTTCGTTTGCTCGTCGTGAACCGCGTCGGCATCGAAATCCGTAGGCGGCTCCATGGCCGAGAGAGTGATCAACTGGAAGATGTGGTTCGGCACCATATCGCGCAGAGCGCCGGCCGTTTCGTAGTAGCCGCCGCGCAATTCGACGCCGAGCTCCTCGGCTACGGTGACCTGGACGTGATCGACGTAGCGGCGGTTCCAGATCGGCTCGAAGATTCCGTTGGCGAAACGAAACGCGAGAATGTTCTGGACCGTTTCCTTGCCGAGATAGTGGTCGATGCGATAAACCTGCTTTTCATCGACAACCTGGCCGACCGCGCGATTCAGGGCCACGGCGGAAGGCAAATCGTGGCCAAAAGGCTTTTCGATCACGACGCGGCGCCATTTGTTGGCGTCCTGCCGGGTAAGGTTGGCGGCTCCGAGTTGCTCGACGACGACGGGAAAGAATTCGGGGCTGGTGGCGAGATAGAAGAGAACGTTGCCCTGAGTTCCCTGCTCTTTCTCGACGAGCTTCAACGTGTCGGCGAGGCGTGCGTAGAGTTGCGGATCCTTGAAATCTCCGGAGATGTAATAGAGGCGTTTGACGAACCACTCCCAAGAAGACATGTCCACGCCCTCTTCGGCGAACTGCTTGATGTCGTCGGTCATGCGCTTGCGGAACTCTTCGTTGGAGAACGGCTCGATGGAAACGCCGACGATGGCGAACTGCTCGGGCAGCAACTTGCCGCGCGCGAGGTTGTAGATCGAAGGGATGAGCTTGCGCTTGGTGAGGTCGCCGCCGGCGCCGAACAGGGCGATGGCGCACGGACCAGCGGGAGTGCCGGGCGTGCCAATCGCATTCGCGGAATCAGTCGCGTCCATCAGAAGCACCTCCCCGTGGCAGTTTTCGCTCGCGCATCATATCCATCTTAGCGGACGAGGCGGGGACTGCAAGCAAGCAGTCCCGCCGATTCGCTTCGCGTTTCCAAGCGCTCAACATTCCATAAGAGAAACGGTGGCGGCAGCATGACAGGGCACCCGCGAGCGGCCGCCGAGCCACAAAGATAGATGCGTTCGCTGGAGAAACAGACGCGCGAAGAAGCCGATCTTCCAATGCGCCGAAAGCGGCGTCAGGAAAGAGCCTGCTGGATCGCCTGCTGAAGCTTCGCCAGGCCGGCGTCAAGGTCGGCGCCCAAATGCACGCGAAGAGCGCGCCGATTGCGCTCCGCGAGCACCTGGAAATCTCCGCGAGCCTGAGCCGCCTTCACGATGCCAAAGGTGTACTTCTGACCCGGCACGGGAACGTCGGCGGGGTCGTCGCAGGTGATCTGGAGGAACACGCCGGAATTGGGCCCGCCCTTGTAGGCTTGGCCGGTGGAATGAAGGAATCGCGGACCGAAGCCGAGGCATGTCGCAACGCGCTTCTTGCCGCGAACGGCGTGGCGAATGGACTGGAGCTGGGATTCGTGCGCGTCGTTCATCTGAATGTAGCCAAGAACCGCGAAGTAATCGTTGGCTTGGAGCCGATTGAGGTGCGCGCGCAGATAGCCGACGAGGGTGGCATCGCTGCCGGCAGCCTGTTTCAGGGCGGCGGCGTTCTTCGCGTCGGTGAATAGCTTGATGCCGCCGTCCTGGAGCACGGGCGATTCAGGCGGCAGCGAACCCTTCTGCTCATATTCGGACGTGAGTTTCTTGGTTTCGATCTTGCTGGCCTCGACGTCGGGCTGGTTGAACGCGTTGATGCCGATGATCGAACCGGCGACGGCGGTGGCGATCTCCCAGCGGAAGAACTCCTGCGCGACGTCGTAGACATCGGGAACGGTGATACGCACGACGGGATGACCCGCCTTTTCGAGGGCATCGACCGCGGCATCCTGTTTCGCGTCCGGAGCTTTCGCGAGGCGCAGATAGGCGAACACGCGGTCGCTGCCGTAGACGTCCGGCGAGCCTAGCTGCTCGCGGTCGACCGGAATAATGCCCTTGCCTTCTTTGCCGGTGGACTCCGCCAGCAATTGCTCGAGCCACGCGCCCAAATCGCCGATACCCGGCGAGGTGATCACGGTGAGCTTGTCGCGGCCGTTTTTCTGGGCCGTGCCCAAAATCGCGCCGAGGATCACGCCGGGATTTTCGTCCGCGGGGACCACGGAAGCGCAGGCGTGGGCCATCTCGTCGGCAAGCTCGAGGAACTTGTGAATGTCGACTCCCTGAATCGCGCCGGGCACCATGCCGAAATCCGAGAGCGCCGAATAGCGACCGCCGATGCTCGGGAGACCGAAGAAGACGTGGCGGAAACCGTCGGATTCCGCAACTTTCTGCATGTGGGAACCAGGGTCGGTAACGGCGATGAAATGCTTGCCCGCCTGCCCCTTCCCGACAGCTTTCTCGACGCGATCGAAAAAGTACTGCTTGAAAATATTGGGCTCGAGCGTGCTGCCGGACTTGCTCGAGACGATGAAAATCGTTTTCGCGATATCGATCGAGGACTCGACCGCCTTCACTTGCGCGGGATCGGTCGAATCGAGGACGTGCACTTGCGGGAAGCCGCCGATATTGCCGAACGTGAGCTTCAGAACTTCGACGCAGAGGCTCGATCCGCCCATCCCGAGCAGCACGGCGTGCTTGAATCCCGCGTCGCGGACCTCGCCCGCAATCTTCTGGAACTTGTCGCCGGAGGCAAGCTGTTCTTCCGTGATGCCGAGCCACCCGAGCCATTTGCTCTCGTCCGCATTGGTCCACAGAGAAGCGTCGCGCGCCCACAAGCGCTTCACCTTGTTGTTGTTCTTCCAATCTTCGAGCGTTTCCTTTACGGCTTTCGCGAGAGCGTCCGGCAGCCGATACGATAGGTTCGCGGCGGAGCTCGGCGCGGCTTTCGCGGCCCGCTTGTCGACGGCTGCGAGCAGCTTGTCGAAAGCGTCGGCGAAAAGCTTGACGGCATCGTCGGTCAGCTTGTCGGTGACGGCCTTGATCGAAATCCCAGCGCGGGCCAGATCGTCCATGGTCTTGCGCGCATCGTCCACGTTTTCCTCGAGACTGGCGCGCGGATGGCCGTGATCGCGAAACGCGTCGAAGGTAGCGGGCGGAATGGTGTCGACCGTGTCGGGCCCAATCAACTCCTCGACGTACATCACGTCGCGATAGGCGGGGTTCTTGGTGCTGGTGCTGGCCCAAAGAAGGCGTTGGGTCTGAGCGCCGCGGGCGACGAGCCCCTGCCAGCGCGGGCCGCTGAAAATCTCCTTGTAGGACTGATAGGCGAGCTTGGCGTTGGCGACGGCAATTTTGCCCAGGAGGCTGCGGAAAAGCGCCTGATCGGCGGGATTCTTCGCTTCCTTGATCTTCGCTTCGAGCATGCTATCGACGAGCGTGTCGATGCGGCTGACGAAGAAGCTGGCCACGCTGGCGACGCCGCTGGGATCCTCGCACTTTTCGACAAGCGTCTCGAGGCCGGCGATAAACGCTTCGGCGACCTGCTCGTAGACGTCCTGCGCGAAAAGCAGCGTCACGTTGATATTAATGCCGCGGCTGATCAGCTCGCGGATTGCGGGTATGCCCTCACGCGTGCCGGGAACCTTGACCATGAGATTGGGGCGATTGACGGTATTCCAGAGGCGAACGGCCTCGTCGATCGTCTCCTGCGTCTTGAAGGCGAGATAGGGAGACACCTCGAGGCTGACGTAGCCGTCGCGGCGCTTCGTACTGTCGTAAACGCCCCTCAGTGCGTCGGCGGCATCCTGAATATCCTTGATCGCGAGATGTTCGTAGATTCCGACGGCGTTCAGGTCGTTGCGCCGCGAGAGCTCTTCGAGCTCTTTCGAATAGTCGGTGCTGCCGGCGATGGCTTTCTCGAAAATCGCGGGATTGGAAGTCATGCCGCGAAGGCCATCTTCCTGGATCAGGCGCGCGAGTTCGCCGGTGGTGAGGAGATTGCGGCGAATGTAGTCCAGCCAGACGGACTGTCCGAAATCGGCTAACGCCTTCAGAGGGTTGATCGTTTGTGTGGATTCTCGGGCGTTGGCAGTAGGATTGGCTGACATTCTTTCCCCCTTTTTGCGTCCCAGAGGTTCGATGCAAATCGCGCCGCCTGGTGACGTTGCAATGCGGCCCAAGTCGACCGAATTCGATTCTACCGCACGCTTCGGGCGGCGGCGATCTTTTCGCGGAGGGCCGCGATAAACGAATGTGACGCTACCGTGACATTAAGAAATCTTCATGAAAATCACACGCTTGCGACCGAACCGCCATCCACACGGAAGTTCGAGCCGGTGATGAAATTCGCCTGCTCCGACGCGAGGAACACGACGATTCCAGCGGTCTCGCCGGACCTGCCCGCCCGGCCCAGCACGATATTCGGCCGAAACTCGCGAAGCAGGGCCTGCTCCGCCTCGTCCACGGTGATGCCGCGCGCGCGGGCCTGGCCTTCGAGCATACCTTCGAGCAGAGGCGTGCGAATGAACGCGGGCGATACGGTATTCACGAGAATGTTGTCTTTGCCGTAGGCCTTCGAAAGGCTCTTGGTGAGGCTGTTCATGGCGGACTTGGACGCGTTGTAATGCGGCATCATGGCATCGGGCTGCACGCCGGATTCCGACGAGATGTTGATCACGCGGCCCCATTTCTGCTTCTGCATGTGCGGCAATGCGGCGCGCGTGGCGCGGACAGCCGACATCACGTTGAGAGCGAACGCGTCGAACCATTCCTCGTCGGTAAGATCTTCGAAGGAGCCGAAGCGGCCCACGCCGCCCGCGTTGTTGACGAGGACGTGGATCGTGCCGAAGCGCGACACTGTTTCGTCGACGGCGCGCTTGGCGCCATCGGGCTTGGAGACGTCGGAGGCAACCGTCAGGATCGAGCCGCCGCCCGGTTCTTTGCCGAGCTCAGCAGCCGTGGCCTCGAGCTCCTTCGCGTTGCGCGCGTTGATCGCGACGCTGCATCCTTCGCGGACGAAAGCGGCGGCAATCGCACGGCCAATTCCCTTGCTCGATCCTGTGACGAGAACGACTTTGCCCTTGAGGCCGAGCTGCATTCGTGTCGCTCCTGAACGGTTGGATGAAAGCACGCGGCAAATGGCTTCGCAGCTTTACAAACGGGCATCAAAATGACAAGCTCCGAAACGCACGAGACATCCGACTCCCGGCAGGATAGCGCATGAAACTCTACACGCCTCGCGAAGCGGCCCAGGTGCTGGGGATCAGCTACCCAACCTTGAAGCAATGGATTTACAAAGGAAAGCTCGGCACGGTAAAGACGGCCGGCGGCCACCATCGCGTACCTGAAAAGGAAGTGGATAAATTCCTGTATCGCGCGTCGGAGCAAGGCGAGGTGAGCGAGCGGCGCACGAACTACCGCAAGATCAGCGGGCGCAATCAGTTAGTGGGCCGAGTGACCGACATCAAGATCAGCGGACTGATCGCGCAGGTGTCGCTCTCGATCGGCGGCCAGCACATCACGTCGATCATCACGGCCGACGCGGTGCGTGAAATGCGGCTCAAGGTCGGCGACAAAGCGGCGGCGCTGATCAAGTCGACCGAAGTGATGATCGTGCGGCCCTGAGCCGATCGCTCGAGGCCATTGGTTTCCGTCCAGTCTCAGGCCGATCCGCGGTCTCCCCGGTGAAAACCATACTTGCGTAGCAGGCGAAACGGGCGCAGCGCCACATACAACGGGGCGAGGCGGCCCGGCAAACACGCCATCTCCCAATCCTCTTCCGCTGGAACAACGGCGAGTCGAATGGAATAACGCCAGCCCGCAAGTCCACCGCCAACCATACGCCGGCGAAACGAGAAACGCCCAGCCGAGGCGAAGCCACTCGGATCGCCATCGAGAAGCCAGCGCGTCACCTGAGAAGCCAGGGCTGCGGCCGCCGAATCGCGGCTCACGCGCGCCCCGACCTCATCGGGAAGGCGGGCGCCGAGCATGCCGGCGGCGAGAGCCAACCCGAGATGAAGGATGCGCCGAGCATTCCAGGAGTCGGCGCGACGGTAAACAGCGTTCCAGTCGAGCGCCGGATACGCGCGCACTAACTCCGCGACGTCGACGACCCAGGAAAGCTTTTGCCAGAAGTCCTTGGAGCCGTGGATGCAGAGCATCACGAGCGTATCTTCGGTGGCGAACGTGCGTATTTCATGGCCGCTGAACGCCACCGCGGCGAGGCCGCGCGCGAGGTCATCGAGATCGGGGGGCACGGGAAAATGGCGCAGCGTGCGGTCCGTGTGGAGCTCGAGGAAAATGCGGCGCGCTTCGTCGCGATAGTTGTATTCGCCGGGGACAAGCGCGGAGGCGGCGCTGTCGGAAAGAATCCAGGGAAACCGCGGGCGATAGCCGAGGCCGACGACGATTTCGTTTGCACGTGCCATATCGCGCTGCGGCAGGATGATGTCGAGGTCCTCGAACTCGCGAAGCGTGACGTCTCCGTAGGCCTGCACTGCGATGACCGGCCCCTTGTAAGGCACCGCCAGAATTCCGGCGCCGCCGAAACGATCCATCAGGCGAATCAGCTCAGCGGTGAGAATCAAGCAGCGTCCCGTATTGGTGCGCACGGCATCGGATAAGCGCTTCAGGGCCGGCGGCGGCACGACGTCCGAGGCGCAACCGGAAAGATGGCGGAGAAGGAGCGGGCGCAGCGAGTGATCCGTCGCGGAGGCGAAAAGAAGGTCCCAGTCCATTGGGCCGGCGGTGAGTTCGCGGATCTCTTGCGCGAGCGCCGTCGAGAGCTGCGTCCTGGCACAACATAGGAGCAGGCGTTTTTCGGGGCGCACGTTTGGGCTGATCGAGCCGGCCATTCAGTGAGTCGGGAGCGGACGCGAGGATTCTACGATAGGCGGAGCGGGCGATTCGAGGTTTCTTGGAAGCGAGGAGTCCTCTCGCCACCCCCGGACTTCGGGCGGCGAGAGGATGCCGGGGGATTCCGTGCTAGGCCGCCATGTGATGCGACCAGGCGCCTTCCATGCTGATCTTGCGTCCGATCTTGGTGAGCCGGTTGCGCAGGCTGGCCGGATCGAGGCCGGCGCCGGCGCAGACGCGGGCGAAATCCTGGGTGTCTTCGAAGAGAAACTTCTGAGCGTCGCGGCGCTGGCGCAGGGTGCCGTTGCGCCAATCCTCCAGAGCGCGGGTGACGACGGCGATCCACAAATGGCGCTCGGCGATGCATTCCTCGGTGGTCTCGGAGTGCGAAATTCGAATTTCTTTCACGGTTTCCATGTCTGCTTTCCCCCTCGCCGGATGTTTCGCGTCCGGTCGGAGATGTGGAAAGCACACGCGCGGCCAAGTCGGAGAAAGGGAGGTGCGGCGACCGTGGTGTCGCAACTGGTGATTGTGGGGGATTTACGGCTGGGGTTACATGGCGCTTATGTGGGCGCTGACGGAGCGGCTGTTTCGCAGGCGCGCACCTGTTCCAGAGGCGCACTGCTGGTGCGCCATCGCGCGCCTCAAACGGTGGGCTGTGGCGAGACGATTTCGCGCAGCTTCGAGGCAAGCGTGGCGAGGGTGAAGGGCTTTTGCAGCAGGACACCGCCCTCGTTGAGGACTCCGCGGCGGACGATCGCCTGGTCGGTGTAGCCCGTCATATAAAGGACCTTGATGCCGGGCCGGGTGTTGGTGACGCGCTCCGCCAGTTCACGCCCGTTGATGCCCGGCATCACGATGTCCGTGATCAGCAGATCGATGGGACCGGCGTGCATCGCCGCGAGTTCGAGCGCCATGTGGCCGTTTTCGGCGACGAGTACTTTGTAACCGGCGATTTCAAGGTATTCGCGGGTGAGGTCGCGAACGCCTTTTTCGTCCTCCACCAACAGCGCCACGCCCGAGCCCCGCGGCACGGACCGTGAATCGGCGAGGCCGTCGTGATTGCCGTCGGACGTTTCGTCTTGAATTTTGGGCAGATAGATCTTGAACGTGGTGCCGTGGCCGGGCTCGCTGTAAACCCAGATGTAGCCGCCGCTCTGCTTCACGACGCCGTAAACCGTCGCGAGCCCGAGGCCCGTGCCCTTCCCTTTTTCCTTTGTCGTAAAGAACGGCTCGAAGATGTGCGCCTGCGTTTTTTCGTCCATGCCGCAGCCATTGTCGGTGACCGACAGGACGACGTATTTGCCGGGGGCCAGAGCGACGGTGGGATGGGAGGTTGAGGCGTCGAGCTCGACGTTGGCGGTTTCGATCGTCAAGCGTCCGCCGGTCGGCATGGCGTCGCGCGCGTTCACTGCGAGATTCATCACGACCTGTTCGATCTGGCTGCGGTCGGCTTTCACAAGCCAGAGATCGGGGACCGTGGAGGTGACGAGGTCGATGTCCTCGCCAATCAGGCGGCGGAGCATTTTCTCCATTTCGCCGACCACGGTGTGAACACTCAGCACCTTCGGTTCCATGATCTGCTTGCGGCTGAACGCGAGAAGCTGCCGGGTAAGCGCCGAAGCCCGGTGCGCGGCTGTCTGAATCTGCTCGGCGTTCCTGCGCAGCGAATCGCCGGCGGGGAGGCGCTCGGCCAGTAAGTCGGCGTAGCCCTGAATCACCATGAGCAGGTTGTTGAAGTCGTGCGCGACGCCGCCTGCGAGGCGGCCGACGGCTTCCATCTTCTGCGCCTGGCGAAACTGCTCTTCGAGCTGCTTACGATCGGTCACGTCGAGGGCCATGCAGATAGCACCGTGTATTTCGCCGCCCGCGCCACGCAGCGGCTCGACGTGGCATGCGTAGGAGCCATCCCTCCATTCCAACGGGAAAGTTCTCGACTCGCCAGAGATGGCGCGGTAGTGCGCCGCTACGGGCGGAAACGTGCGGTCGGCACTTTCGAAATATTCGGAGAGCGAAGTGCCGACGAGCTGGTTGTGGTCGAGACCCAGGCGCGACAGGCCGGCGCCGAGCATCGACGTGAAGCGGAGACCCGTATCGACGGTCCAAATGACGGCGGGAAGCTGCTCGATCAGCACGCGGAGACGCGCCTCGTTCTCGCGGCGCGCTTCCTCGGCACGCTTGCGCTCAATGGCGAGCGCGATTTGCCCGCCGACGGAATTCAGGAATTCGAGGTCGCGCTGCGTGTAGGCGTTCTCGCGCTCGTAGTCCTGGACCACGAGCACGCCGATCTTCGCCGCCGGAGTGCGCAGCGGCACTCCCAGCCAGCTGCGGGAGGCGGTGCCCTGAATCTCGACTTCTCCCACATCGACCAGCTGCCGGCAGCGTTGAGCGGAAATGAGCATCGGCTGGCCGGTGCGGAAAACGTACGCCGCGCAGCCCCGCCCCAGCTTTTCCGGCCCGGGCTGCACGTCATACTTGTCGCTGAAGAACGGAAACTGAACCATGGCGGCGTGATCGACGAGCGCGATGAAGCAATTCTCGGCCGGAACTACCCGGTTTAGAGCCTTGTGGACGAGGCGGAGAAGGTCGTCGAGATTGTCGGTGACGCTCATGGCCTGCGTGATTTCCGTTGTGGCTTGGCGCTCGAGTTCGGAGCGCTTGCGCTCGGTGATGTCCACGGCGGTGCCGTCGTGCGTGACGATGTCTCCGTTGGCGCCCCGCAGCGCGCGAACGTTGAGCGAGACCCAAAGCCGGGCGCCGTCTTTGCGCAGCATGTGGCACTCGTAGCCTTCGAGAATGCCCTCTTCTTCGAGCCTTCGCCTTACGTCTTTGCGCGTTTCCGGATCGACGTAGAGCTGGCGACCGATGTCGTGCACTTCGTTGATCATTTCGGCGGGTGAACTGTACCCGGCGATGCGAGCCATCGCCGGATTTACGGTGAGAAATCGTCCGGCGGGAGTCGACTCGAAAAAGCCTTCCACGGAATTGTCGAAGATTCGCCGGTATCTTTCTTCGGCCGCGCGCTGCGCGTTTTCCGCGTGAAGACGCTCGGTGACGTCCTCATACATCCCGAAAGAGCCGATCGCCTTTCCGTTCACGACGAGCGGCACGCCGAGGATTTGGACGTCCACGAGAGCGCCGTCGCGGCGGCGGCGCTTGGCCGCGGCGCGCACCACCTCTCCGGCCACCGCACGCCCGATCAGAGTGACCATGTCCGGGCGCTCTCCCGGAGGCGCGAGTAGAGAGTCGAGTTCCTTCCCGCGAATCTCTGAGAGCGGATAGCCGAACAGGCGCTCGAAGGCCGGGTTGCACATCTGCACTTTTCGCTCCGCATCCACGGTGACGATCCCGAGCGGATTGTTGTCCGTGAGGGCGTGAAGGTACGCATTGTGCTCGGCGACTTTTCGCTCGGCGGCAAGCCGCTCCGTGATGTCCTGCGCCACGGCGAGCGCGGCGTTCTTGCCCGCGAAGGGCATCGCCTGGGTGGTGATTTCGACGTCGAAGATTTCGCCGTTCTTGCGGCGGTGCCGCCAATGTCCCCGGTAGGCGACGAGCCCTCCGTTTCGCCGAAGCGACTGCAAAAGCCTGGGCACATCCTCGCGCGGGCGAATGTCCGTAACGCGCATACCGAGGAATTCTTCGCGCGTATACCCGTATTGCTGGATGGCAGCCGCATTGACTTCGAGAAAACATAGGGTGTCGCTGTCGATCACATACATGGGGTGCGGGTTCTGCGAGAAGAGCAATTCGAGATGCTTGTCTTTGGCGAGGGGGGCATCGGACACGGCAGGACATTCTTCGGCCGGGCGCGAGCTCTTCACGCCCGCGGCGGCGCGGCGCTGGAGGGCGCGCCCGTTTCCTGGGCGCCTGGAGCCTGGCTTCAAAGGTCCTCTCGGCATGACGACTCTAGGGAGCGTTTGGCGCCCGGAGTGGGAGGGATGCTCGGGATGCTCCGCGGCACGGAACCCCACCCATCCTGTATAACGGATACGGATGGAGCGGCGAACGGTACGTTGGTACCGAAAAGCGGGCGCTTGTCTATTTACTCAATATGTAAGATACGCGCGGCGATACGCTTACCGCGCGTCAGGCGGAGCGGCCGGCGAACGTCAGGCGAATAAGAAACTGCTTTCGAGGGGCTTTTGCACCGCGTTTAGCCAGCGGTTAAGATGATCATCGAGGCGGCGAACATGAGCCAGAGTCAGAGCGAAAAACCGTCGAGCGTGGCCAAGACACAGGAAGAGCTTCTCCAAGACGAAATCGAGAGCATCGCACAGGCGGAAGGTTCGGACCCGTTTGGGACACTCGGTCCGCACTGGGTCGAACGCGGCGGGCGCCAGGCGCTGATCGTTCGAGCTTTCCGGCCGGGAGCCGCGAACGCTCTGGTGCTCTGGGGCCCGGATCGCCAAGCCTATCCGGCAATCCGCGTTCACCAGGAAGGCATTTTCGAGGCCGCGCTGCCTGCGGACGCGCTCAAGCTCCGCCGGGGCGAGGCGGTGCCTCCCGCTGCCTATCGGCTGCAGTTCCGCTTTGCAAACGACACGAAGTTCGAGACCTACGACCCTTACGCTTTCCCGCAGGTACTAAGCGAATTCGATCTCTATCTCTCCGGCGAAGGCACCCACTACGAAAAATACGAAAAGCTGGGGGCGCACGTCCGCGAGGTGGCGGGCGTCAAGGGTGTGCACTTCGCTGTCTGGGCACCCAACGCGCAGCGGGTGAGCATTGTCGGCGACTTTAATCTTTGGGATGGACGCGCCAATCCGATGCGCAACCTTGGGCCGACCGGCATCTGGGAGATTTTCATGCCCGGGCTCGATGAAGGTGCGCTGTATAAGTTCGAGATTCTCTCACGCGAGGGGCACCACCTTGGGCTGAAATCCGATCCCTACGGCTTCTCGGCCGAGATGCGCCCGAATACGGCGTCCGTCGTTTTCGACATCAACAAGTACCGGTGGAACGACGCGCCCTGGCTCGCGAACCGCAAAGCGCAGGACTGGCAGCATTCGCCGATGTCGATTTACGAGATTCATGCGGGATCGTGGAAGCGTAACGACAAGGAAGATTACCGCTGGCTCACCTATCGGGAGCTGGCCGAACAGCTGATCCCCTACGTGAAGCAGCTGGGCTACACGCATATCGAATTGATGCCGATCATGGAACATCCATTCGACGCCTCGTGGGGATATCAGACGGTCGGCTATTACGCCGTAACGAGCCGCTTCGGCTCGCCGTCCGATTTCATGCATTTCGTCGACCGCTGCCACCAGGAAAACATCGGCGTGATTCTCGATTGGACCCCGGCGCATTTTCCTCGCGACGGGCACGGCCTGGCGTTTTTCGACGGCACGCACCTCTACGAACACGCCGACCCCAAGCAGGGCGAGCATCCAGATTGGGGCACCCTGGTCTTCAACTACGGGCGCAACGAGGTGCAGAATTTCCTGCTGTCCAATGCGCTTTTCTGGATCGAGAAATATCACATCGACGCGCTTCGCGTGGACGCCGTGGCGTCGATGCTCTACCTCGACTATTCGCGCAAGCCGGGCGAATGGATACCCAACATTCATGGCGGACGCGAAAATCTCGAAGCGATCGCGTTCATTCGCCGCTTGAATGAGGTGCTGCACCAGCGCAACCCGGGTGCGCTGACGATCGCCGAAGAATCGACGGCGTGGCCGGCGGTGTCGCGCCCCACCTACGTCGGAGGGCTTGGTTTCGACCTGAAATGGAACATGGGCTGGATGAACGACACGCTGCGGTACATGGCGCTCGACCCGCTCTACCGCCAGTATCACCACAGCGAGTTGACGTTTTCGATGCTCTACGCTTTCCACGAGAATTTCGTTCTGCCACTCTCGCACGACGAGGTCGTGCACGGAAAGCGCGCGCTGCTCGAAAAAATGCCGGGCGACGATTGGCAGAAGTTCGCAAACCTGAGACTTTTGTTCGGGTATCAGTTCGCGCACCCGGGCAAGAAACTTCTCTTCATGGGCAGCGAGCTCGGGCCGCGCAACGAATTCTGGGAAGGCGGCATGGTGGAATGGCCGCTCGAAGCTTCTCCGCCTCACCAGGGTTTCCAGCGCCTGCTGGCCGATCTGAACCGGCTGCACGCCCACGAGCGACCTCTGCACCAGGTCGATTTCGAATCGTCGGGATTTGAATGGATCGATGCGAACGACGCAGCAGCGAGCGTGATCTCGTTCTTGCGGCGCGGCCGGGATGCCGAGGAATTTATCCTCGTGGTCTGCAACTTCACGCCCGTGGTGCGCGAGGAGTATCGCGTGGGAGTGCCGCGACCCGGCTACTACCGCGAGATCTTGAATACGGATTCGAAATACTACAGCGGCACGGACATGGGCAATGCGGGCGGCGTGAACGCGGAACCCATCCCGTGGAACGACAGGCCCTACTCGATCAAGCTGAAGCTGCCGCCGCTGGCCGTCTCGTATTTCAAGCCGCACCGGGACTAGTTTTCGGCGGGAGCCGGCAAGGATCGAAAAGGGCAACCGTGGCTCGATTGCCCCTCCGGTGAGGCCTGCGTTACGCCGCGGTCAGCGCGAGTTCCTTCGGTTCTTCGAGCGAGGCCGAAGGCCAGCTCTTGAGTTCGGGCATGCAGTGCTTTACGAAAGTCTTCACGTTGCGCACCGATTCTTCGTGGGGCATGCCGCCGAAATTGAAGTTCGGCATGATGCCCTGCATGTCGATCGTCTCTTTCGTTTTCGCGAGCTTGTCGAGGACCTGCTGCGGCGTTCCCCACGGCATCAACTGAATGTAGTCCTCGACGGCCTTGTCGACGCCCATTTCCCGCAGCTGCTTGCTGAGGTCGGCATACCGCTCATAGCTCTTCGTGTGGTCGAAATGCTTTCCGAGCATCTCGTAGTGATCGAGGGCCTCGCGGTAGTTTGCCGAGAGATACCTGCGAGCCAACTCTTCGGCGCGATCGGCGCTCTCGTCCACGAAACAGAACCCGGAACAGAACGGCTTCGGGGGCGGAACGTTCGGATGAAACTGCGCCCACGATTTGTGGTAGAGCTCGAAATCGGCTTTCACCAGGTGCCACGCCTTTTGCACGATCACGAGCAGGCCCAGGCCGAGCTTCGCGCAGATCGGCACGGAGTCCGTCGAAGCGGCCGCTGCGAACGAGCGCCCCTTGAATGATTTGAACGGCCGGGGACGGATTTCGCGACGCGGCTGCTGTACGGTCGCGCCACCCTCCATGAAGCCCGTCTCGAGTGCCTCGAGAATCAGCGCGGTATATTCGTCAAATCGCAGCCGGCCCTCGCTCTGGTTGATCCGGAAACCTTCGAATTCCCGCCGCGCGAGGCCGCGGCCGACCCCGAGAATAAACCGGCCGTCAGAGTAGTGATCGAGCAGAACGATTTCTTCCGCGAGCCGCATCGGGTCGTGCCATGGCACCACGATGACCATGGAGCCGAGTTTCACGCGTTTCGTCTTCGCGGCCAGATACGACATCAACTGCGGAACGTCCGGGCTGATCGAGTAACTGTCGAAGTGGTGCTCCGTCGCCCAGATCGAGTCCATCCCAAGCTCTTCGGCCATCAGGCAATTGCCAATCTCTTCCCGCAGGAACTGCCTGTCCGAATATCCACCCAAGTGTTGAAATCCGGAACCATAGCCCACATGCATGATGTTGTCCTCCTATGAGAGCCCAAAAGCGGCGCCGCCCGCGCATTCCCCAATTCGCGGGACTATATCAAATTACGCCTCTTTGAACCAAACCATCAAGTTGCCTCTCTCGGCCCGAATGCGCGGGGCAAAAAGAAGGAGGGCCGATGTACAATGGGTGCGCTCCAAAACCAAGACCGAAAGTTCAAATCGAATCCATGTCGAAAAACGGGCAGCATTTCGTCGCAATCATTGGCGGAGCCATATCCGGGTCCGTCGCAGCGGAGATTCTCGCGGACCGGGGAATCCGCGTGGCGGTGATCGATCAGAATAGACGGCCGTACGGCAAGATCGAGGATGGGCTGCCTCGATGGCACGTCGAGCAGCGGAAGCAGGAGTACGAGCGGATCAATGCGCGGCTCCGCAAGCCGAACGTTTCCTTCGTCCCGTGCACGAAGCTCGGCCGCGACATCGACTTCGAGGATCTCTGCCAGAACTGGGGCTTCTCGGCGATCATTCTGGCCAATGGAGCCTGGCGCGACCGCGATATGGGCGTGCCCGGAGCCGAGAAGTTTCTGGGAAGGGGGCTGGCCTACCAGAACCCTTTCATCTACTGGTACAACCACAAGAACGAGAAGGACTACTCGGGGCCCCGCTACGAAACTCCGGACGGCGCGATCGTGGTGGGCGGCGGTCTTGCCTCGATCGACGTGGTGAAGGTCCTCCAGATCGAAAATTACGAACGGGCCATGAAGTCTCGCGGCATCGAAACGAGCATGCACGAGCTTGAAAAGGGCATCCCGGCGGCGTGCAAGGCGCATGGAATCAAGCCTGAGGATCTCGGCGTCCAAGGATGCTTGCTGATCTATCGGAGGCGCGAGCAGGATATGCCACTCGCGCAACCGCCCGACAACGCGACGCCCGAACAGATTGTGAAGACCGAGACAGTGCGGCAGAAGATGCTGAAGCTGGCGCGGGACCGCTATCTCTTCCGTTTCCAGGAGCGGCGGCTGCCGCTCGGGTTCGTCGAGGAGAACGGCCGCATCGTGGGATTGCGCGTCGGCGAGACCAAAGTCGAGGGGCGGAAAGCCGAACTCATCCCGGGTTCGGAGACGATACTGCCGACCACGCTGGTTGTGTCCTCAATCGGGTCGGTACCCGAAAAAATCCAGGGCGTCAACATGAAGGGCGAATACTTCACGTTCGTCGACGAGCATTTGCCGCGCTACGAGGTCAGCAAACACGTCTTCGGCGTCGGAAATGTGGTCACCGGACAGGGCAATATTCGCGTGTCGCTGGTGCACAGCCAGAAGGTGACAACTCACCTGATCGAGAACTATCTCGGCATCGGCGATTCCGACGGAGACATTTCCGAGATCTACCAGGCGGCGGAAGAAAAAGTCGCCGGGCAGACCGAGGCCATCGAGAAAAAGATCGGGGCTCTGCCGGGACTATCGGACACGCAAGTCGCAGCGATCGAAAAGCGGATTCGCGAATTCCAGCAGAAGGCCGGATACACCTCGGACTACGATTCCTGGATTGCCAAGGTCACGCCGCCGGATCTGGAATAGGCGCCGCGCGCGGAACCCTGCTTCGTATCCCATCCACGCACAGAGGTCCATGCTCCGGCGATCTACTGCTCCGGCGGCTGTTGCATCATCATCATCGGATTGAACGGCTGCGGCGTTCCCACGATCTTGTCGGCCGCGTCCGTGACCACCTTCGTCAGGACCATCGACGAATCCTTGCCCTGCTGCTTCACGACGCCGAAAGGCGCTACCTTCTGGCTTACCCAGGTATCGCCCGAGCCGTCTTTCATGCGGTAGTGCTCGCACGAAAATGTTCCGGCAGGCGTCGTGATCGATTCGGTTCCGACGTTTTCGGCGAGATTGCGAATGTCGGACGGGGCTGTTGCGCCGGCGTTCCCATGGCCCATCTGCATCGGCATTTCCATCGGCGGGCGTCCGCCCATCTGCATGATCACCTTTTGCGCCGACGCGGCCCCGGGCACGATCAGCACCTTCATCACCATTTGCCCCATTGGACCGCCGGCCGTCGTCCATTCCATCCAGAAGCCATCTTTGCCGTCGACCGATTCCTTGCCGACGACAGCATATTCGATCGAGGTCTTCTGGCCGCCCGTGGTCTGCACGTCATAGACGGCGCCCGAACCCACCACCGGATTGAAAACGCCGCTCGGCAGCGACCTTTGGCGCATGCCCATGCCCATCTGGGCGTTCGCGCTGGCAGCCGCAAGCGCACACGCAAAGAAACACACGCAGAACGCCAAAGCCTTCTTGTTTTTCATGACACTCCCCCATTTCGCGAAGCGGTTTCCGGACACCGAGCTGAATGGCGCCATTGTAACCCCGACTGCAAGAATTTCGCGCGGAAAGAGCGGGTTAGTTCAGTTCGCGGTAACTGATCAGACGAATACGGTGGTGATCGATCGCGCGGCGCACTTGCGGAGCGAGCAACCCCTCCAATTCCAGCTGCCGCTGCTGCTGCAGCCGTGAGCCGGTGCGAACCAGATCTTCGTCACAGAAGCCGGGATGGAGCATGATTTCGGTGGTGCCCTCCGGAAGCGCGTCGATCAAGTGGCAGAGGGGTTCCGGTCCGAGCTGCCCGGTCGCGGCAACACCGAGAAACGTGCCCGGCGAGCGGAGGCCATGCTTTCGCGAGATGGAATCGAAGTTTGCTGAAAGCAGGCGCACCACTGCGACCGCCGCGAACTGCTTGGGCGAAGCTCCCGATTCGCCGCAAATCACGCGCAAGGAATGCCGGAGAAACTCGGCAGGCTTGCGCACGCGCGTGATCCCAAGGTCCTGTGCCACCTGCGCGAGCACTTCCATCACGCGAGGATGGGCGTGCGTGTGTTTGTGCGTATCGAGATGCGTCGGCTCGATTCCCGCGGCCCGAATTTTCCCGATCTGGGCTCGCAATTCCCGGTCGATATCCTCGGCGCGAATCGCTCCGCAACTTACCCGTGCGACAAACTTGCCGAGCGATCTCGGCATGTGGCCGCTCTCGTCGACGAGAGAGGCAACGTCTTGCGGTCGCGCGACCGGCGGTCCACCCGCGAGAACGAGGTGGCATCCGACGCCTAATCTGGGATTTGCGCGAGCGCATTGCACGGCATGATCGAAAGCCGGCGCATTGGCCATCAGCGTCGTGCTCGTAAGAATTCCGTCCTGGAAAGCACGGACAATTCCTTCGTTCACGCCCCGGGTCAGACCGAAATCGTCCGCGTTGAGAATCAGTTCCTTCATTTTCAGTTGGTCTTATTCAGGCGAGAGAAAAATATATCACGCGGCCCGGGAATCCGACCACAGAGCACTTTCCGCGCCATGCCGCCGCGCCAATTGTGAATGCTCCGTGAAAGTTTTCAACAGTTCTGTTGAAATCCGTGTGGAAAAGCGCCGGTCGACAATCGAAATCACGCGTCGCAATCGCATTTTCTTGCTCTTTGCACAACTCCGTGTGCACACTTTGTCGCGCCGAGCTCCCGCGAAATAAAAATCCGGATTAGAAAAAACTCTGCGGAAACAAGCTTCTCAGTACCAATGCGGAGGAGGATCGAGCTTGATCGGGACAGACTGTTCGCTCTGCGCAATGTCGTACCACTTGCCGTACGTATGCCATCCCTTTGCAATCACTTGAATCAGGATCTTGCCTTGCGGAATCTCCGGAACTTTTACCGAGCCGTCCTGATTCGTTTTGAAATTCAATTCCTGCAGTTTCTCGTGCCGCAGGAATCCGCCCGGTGTGTAATAGCGGACATAGACGCTCGCATTTCCCACCGGTTTGTCGTTCGCATCCGTCACCCGGATCTTCAGTTTCGTCATTCCGGCGTCGACTTGCGAGTTCTCCGTCGCGTTGCTGCTCGCGCTCGATGGATCGTTCGCCGGCGCATTCGAGGAGTTGGATTGCGCCGAGAGATTGTGGCCGGCACCGAAGAAAACCACGGCTACGATTGCCGCGCCCAACAAAGGGCGGAACTTGCAGTGAGTGTTCGACTTCATGGCGCTTCCCTTTTACTCCAATTGTCCGGGCCGCTCAAGTCCCACGTATGTAGCAATCTCACAATCTACGAGGATCGTAGCGGCACTTCTACGGGCCCACCGAGTCATTGACCCACGCGAGATATCGGCGGGACCCGGCAACGATCGGCAGCGCGACAATCTCCGGCACGTCGTAGCTGTGAAGCTGCTGAATTTTCTTCTGCAGCGCCGGCAGTCGCCTGCGCGAAGTCTTTATGAGGAGCAGGAACTCCTTCGCCGACTCGACTTTGCCCTTCCACCGGTAGACCGATTCAACGCGAGCATCGAGGACATTCACGCAGGCCGCGAGCTTCTGCTCCACCACCGCCCGCGCGATTCGTCGCGCCTCTTTTGCCGAGCCACACGTCACCAGCACCACCACCTTGTCCGTCATCGCCACCTTTACTCTTGAGCCGCCGTCTGCTGCGATTACCCGATACTCGGCTCTTGCGCGACAAGATACAATACCGTCCCATGGCTGGCCAAGCGATCCACTTCGGCACGTCGGGTTGGCGCGGCATCATCGCGGAAGACTTCACGTTTTCCGGCGTGCGCCGGGCCTCGACCGCGATCGCCGGCCACCTGCGAGCGAGCATCAAGTCTCCGGTGCTGATCGTCGGCTACGACACGCGATTCTTTTCGGAGGAGTTTGCCAGAACCGCCGCCGGAGTCCTGCGCTCGAACGGCTGCCGCGTATTTATCTGCGGCGCACCCACGCCCACTCCAACCATCGCGCATGCCATCATTCACGGGAAGCTCGACGGCGGAGTCAACATCACGGCGAGCCACAATCCGGCCCAATACAACGGCCTGAAATTTTCGGGCGCGGACGGCGGCCCGGCTCTGCCCGAAATCACGAAAGATATCGAGAAGCGCGCCGCGCCGGTCAAAGATGACTCCGGCAATCATCACGAAATACCCGACGATTTCGAGCGAATCGATCCGCGCGAACCGTATTTCGAGCAGCTCGATCGGATGGTCCGCTTCGATGTTGTCTCAAGGTCGAAAGGCAGCTTTGTTTGCGATGCCGTTCACGGCTGCGGCGCGGGCTGGCTCGACCGCATTCTCAGCGATCACGGGGTCGCGGTCACGGCGATTCGCGGCGGGCGCGATGTGCTGTTCGAAGGAACCGGACCCGACCCTTCGGAGGAAAATCTCTCCCCGCTAAGAAAAGCGGTCGCCGAGAAAAAAGCCCTCGCCGGACTGGCGACGGACGGCGACGCGGACCGATTCGGCATCGTGGACCGCGATGGCTCCTTCGTCTCGCCCAACCACATTCTGGCGCTGGTATTCGACTACCTGCTCGAGACGCGCGGCTACAAGCTCGGCGCCTCGCGCAGCGTCGCCACCACGCATCTGCTCGACGCCGCCGCCAAGTTGCACGGCGTGCAAGTCTACGAGACGCCCGTCGGGTTCAAGTATGTCGGCCCGCTCCTGCGCGAGGACAAAATCGCTCTCGGAGGCGAAGAAAGCGCCGGCATGACCATTCGCGGCCACCTACCCGAAAAGGACGGCATTCTCGCCTGCCTGCTCGTCGCCGAGATGATCGCCGCGCGCCAGTCTTCGATTGGCGACCAGTTGCGCGATCTCTTCCGCCGCGTTGGACGCGAATTTTGGCCGGTGCGCTTGAATCTTCATCTCTCGGACGACGCGCAAGCCAAGTTGCCGCAGCGCCTGAAGTCCGACTTCAAGGAGTTCGCCGGTCGCCGCGTCGCGCATGAAAACAGGCTCGACGGACTAAAGCTGATCTTCGAGAATGGCGATTGGGTTCTCATGCGCCCCTCGGGAACAGAACCTGTCGTGCGCATCTATACCGAGGCTGGCTCGGTCGAGGCTTCGGAAAAGCTCGCCGCCCAGGCGCGCGCATGGATCACGCAATGAACAACCACCGCACGGACGATCAGCCCGCGAACTTCACCGAACACTTCGGCGAATTTGTTCGCCGGAATCTGAGCTGGTTCCTGGCGGCCGGCCTTGCGCTCCTGCTCTTGCAGGATGTCTTTGGAACCCACGGAGTGCTGGCCATGCGGCGATCGCAGCAGGAAGCGCGCGAGGTACAGCGGCAAATCAATCAGATGAACCAGGAAAACCGCGAACTCGAAGAGCGCGTGAAAGCGCTGAAAACCGATCCTCACGCGATCGAACGAATCGCGCGCGAAGAAATGGGCCTCGCGCGGCCCGGCGAATACGTCTTCAAGATCCCGCCCAAACCGAAGGACGGCTCGGCCACTACGCCGCCGTCGCAACCGGGCGATCCGGCCACGCAGCCCTAGTCCACCCCGCCCTCCGCAGGCGTTCCCGGCGAGCCTCCCACGTGTTCGGAACGCCATCGCCGGAGCCATGCCCAGACTTCGTCGCCTCGTCCCTTGAACCGCGCTCGCACCATCGACAGCAGCACCATAGCGATCGTGATTTCGAAGAGCCCGATCGTCGCGCCCCGGATTCCCTGCGACTGTTTATCGAAAAGCGAGAAGCACCCGTAGACGAATTCCATGTGCACCCAGTACACCAGCAGCGAGGTCTGGCCGAGCTGACGGAACGGGCTGAATCCGATCGCCCCCCCGCCCCACCGATACCACGCGTATCCCCCCAGCACCACCAGCAGCACCACGCCAACGCGTGCCAGAAAGAAATTCGGGCTCGTGTGCCAATAATCGTAGGAGGCATATAGCTGCATCGGTCGCGCGTCGAGCCACATCGATAGCGCCAGCAAGCCCGCCCCGGCCGCGCCAACAAGCGCCACCGCGCGCGCAGGGTTTCTCGAGGACCACTCGCTGAACAGCAGGAATCCCGTTGCCAATCCCGCGAACGCGAACGCAGCCCAGGGGAAGATCGGGAAGAGCCACGGCTGCGGCGCGTTGTAAGTGTGCACGCCGTTGAAATAAGACTCGAGATACCAGGGCAGCCAGCGCGGGCGCCAGGTCGTCCAGATCAGTGGCGTAGCGAGGGCAATTCCCAGCGCGACGCCGGTCGATGCGAGCACGCTCGCCATCCGCCCTTCGACCAGCCACAAAAGCACGCCCATCAACGCGATCGACAGACCGATCACGTTCAACACGTCCACGCGGAAAAGGTCCGTCCACGGCGCGCCCGGCCAGCCCAGCACGAATTCCTGCACGCGAAAGACCAGCGCCAGAAGGAAGATTTCGCCGCCGCGGCGGATCATGCGCCTGGCAATTTCGCCCCGGGCCGATCCCTTGCGCCGCATGCCATCCGCGACGAGCGCGACCGTGATCCCCGAGAGAAAAATGAATAGCGGCGCCGGCAGCGTACCGCTCAGTTGCGACCACCGGAAAAACGACGAATTGCGCGCCGTGCCACCCAGCCACGCGTCGTAGCAGTGCACCTCGAACATTGCGAAGCAGGCGAAGCCGCGCAGCCAGTCGATGTACGCAAGTCTTTGTATCTGAGGCCGAGGCATCGGGTTTGTTCTTCACAGCATCGCTGAGGCTGAAAACCAAATCAAGCCCCTACAGGTGTTGACGCCACGCGAGGTCCGGTAGAATCGCTTCCGATGGCAACTTCCTTCAAATCGAGGCAGCTCAGTTGGCTGGCCGTCGGGGCTGTCTGGGCGCTTGTCGTTGCGGCCGCAGCGTTTCTGGGCTTGCGGGCCGGCTTTGGCGGCCGGCGGTTTGCGGACGCGCTCGGTGTCGCCGCGTTGTTGTTTGCGTTCGAGTTGTTCCTGGCACTGCCGCGCGTCCAGGACGCGGTGTCGGCGTCCTTCGGAGGCAGGGGCGGAATTCTCGCGCCAATTGTGCCTCTGTTCGCCGTTTTGCTGTACTCCTGGGGCGTCGCCGGCGGCTTGCGGATGATGCTGATCGGTGCGCCCTACGCCGTCGTTCCGGCGTTGCTGCTCGCGAGTAGTAGAGCGAAGGCGCCGGGCGCGTGGGAGGACTACGCCGCGCTCCTGATTCTTTGGCTCCCGGTCGAGTTCCGCTGGATGTATCGCCTCTTCCCTTACCCGGCGCCGCTCACGCACACGCTGACGATTCTGATGGCGCTTGGCACGGGCGTGGCCGCGTTCGTCCTGTTGCGGCGGCTACCGGGGGTCGGCTACACCCTGGAGTGGCGGCGCGGGTTTGCCTTTCACTTCGGCTTCAATTTTCTCGTCTTCTCGGCGATCGCGATACCGCTCGGACTCAAGCTCGGCTTCCTGCATTGGAAGCCCGCGCTGCCGGCGATTCGCGCGATTTCTCTTTCGGGGCCGCTGGGCGCTGTGCTCTCGGGGGCCGGCATACTTCTCTTCACCGCGTGGCCTGAGGAGTTTCTGTTTCGGGGCCTGCTGCAAAATCTGCTGTCAAAAAGCTTTCGGAGCGGATGGACCGGACTGATCCTCGCGTCCATGATCTTCGGCCTCTCGCATATCCTTCATGCGCCGTTTCCGAATTGGAAGTACGTGTGCCTTGCAACGATTGCGGGATTCTTCTACGGCCGGGCCTGGATGAAAACGGGGTCGCTCGTGCCGGGGGTCCTGATTCACGCGGCCGTCGATACGTTGTGGCACATCCTGTTTCGTTAGGCTCTGAGCGTCGCTCGGAATTGCGCGCGGGTCACTTGCGCGGTACTTTGCGAAGGCCAAGCTTACGTCCCACGGCGAACGCGACATTCACAGCTACCAGCGACACGACGAGCCAGAGCGCGGCGTGCGTCGCCGGCATACCCTGCTGATAGGCGCGATAGCAATAAAACGCGACGAACCCGTCAACCACCACGAGCAGCAAAATCGTGGCGGGCGTCACTTGACGACGCCGGCCAGCGGGCTCGAAGCGGTCGCGTAGAGTTTCTTCTCGATCCGACCCGCCAGGAACGCTTTGCGTCCCGCTTCAACCGCCCCGCGCATCGCGTCCGCCATCAGGACGGCATCCTGCGCGCCCGCGATCGCGGTGTTCATGAGCACGCCGTCCGCGCCCAGTTCCATCGCGATCGCGGCGTCGGACGCCGTGCCCACGCCCGCGTCCACGATCAGGGGCACTTCCGTAATCCGCTCTCGCAGAATACGCAGGTTGGCCAGGTTCTGGATCCCCATGCCCGATCCGATCGGCGCTCCGAGCGGCATCACGGCCGCGGCGCCGGCATCGATCAGCTTGCGCGCGGCGATCAAGTCGTCGTTTGTGTACGGCAGGACGACGAAACCCTCCTTCACCAACGTCTTCGTGGCACGGATCAATTCCTCCGTGTCGGGGAAAAGCGTCTGCTCGTCGCCGATCACTTCGAGCTTCACCCACTCGGATAGCCCGACTTCGCGTCCGAGGCGCGCTGTGCGGATCGCGTCGTCGGCCGTGTAACACCCGGCCGTATTCGGCAAAATGAAAAGCTTCTCCCGGTCGATATAATCCAGCAGCGATTCCTTCGTCCGGTCGGTGAGATTCACGCGCCGCACGGCGACCGTCACCATCGCCGCGCCCGAGGCCGCATGCGCGCGTGCCATTTCCTGGAAGCTACGATACTTGCCCGTGCCGACGATCAGCCGCGAGCCGAAGGCCCGCCCCGCGATCACCAATTGGTCTGCCATATCGCTTCTCCGGGGTTATTGTAACCCAAGGTCGCGCAACCCACTCCGGCTACACAGCCCGCTGCGGCTTCGGCTCCTCTACATCCGCGTACATCCGCTCGATCACGTCGCGGTAGCGGTCCTCGATCACGCGCCGCTTTAGCTTCAGGGTGTACGTGAGCGCGCCGTCTCCGTAGGTAAAGTCCTTTTCGAGCAGCGCAAAACGCTTCGGCTTTTCGTATTGCGCGAGCGAAGGAGTGAGCCGCTCGATCTCCCGCGAAATCAAGTCGCGAACCCATGGGTCGGACAGCATCTGCCCCGGCGTCAGCGTGTCGCGGCCGGCGTCGCGGCCCGCGGAAGCGATCGTGGCGAAATTCGGCACGAGTAGCACGGAGACGAACTTGTGCTTGTCCCCGACCAGCATCGCGTTGGCGATATACGGCGACGTCTTCAGCATGTTCTCGATAGGCGCAGGCGCCACGAATTTTCCCCCGGCCGTCTTCAGGAGTTCCTTCTTGCGGTCCGTGATGATGAGGTTGCCCTCATCGTCAAGGCGACCGATATCGCCGGTCGAGAACCAGCCGTTGGGCGACAGCACTTCTCGCGTCGCTTCTGCCTTGTGGTAGTAACCCTGCATCACGCACGGCCCCTTCACCAGAATCTCGCCGTCGTCCGCAATGCGCACCTGCACGTTCGGGATCGGGCGGCCCACCGTGCCGATTTTATTCGATCGCAGCGAATTGGCTGTCACGATCGGCGACGTTTCCGTCAGGCCATAGCCCTGAAACACCGGCAAGCCAACGCTCCAGAAGAACTCCGCAAGCTCGGGCGCCAGCGGCGCGCCGCCCGCTGTGAGCAAACGAATTCTGCCGCCGACCCCGGCTCGAATCTTCGAATAGACGATCTTGTCCGCGAGGTCCCACTGTAGCCTCACGAGCGGAGACGCACTTTTGCCGTAGGCCCGCCACGGCACGGCTTTCGCCGCAACGCGCATCGCCCAGTCGAACACCTTTCGCTTGATTCCCGTTTCGCGGTGCCCCTGCTCGATCACGTTTGCATAGATTTTTTCGTAGAAGCGCGGCACCGCCCCGAGAAGTGTCGGGTGAACCTCCAGCAAAGCCTGTTGCACGGTTTCCATCTGTTCGACATAAGCGATGGATACTCCGTGAAGGAAACACGCGTAGTCGTTCGTTCGCTCGTAGACGTGCGCAAGCGGAAGGAACGACAGCCCCACATCCGCGGGCGTCATCTCATAGCCCGCCGTCCCGTCGATCAAGTTCGAGCTCAAGTTCGCGTGGCTGAGCATCACGCCCTTGGGCTCGCCCGTGGTCCCGGACGTGTAAATAATCGTCGCCAGTTGATCGGGTCTCACTCCAGCGGCCCGCCGGCGGTATTCCGCGATTTCGACAGCGCCGGCTCCCGCGATTAGCGCATCGTAGCGGAGGCTTTCGCCTTGCAAATCGGCCGGCGGCGCGACCGAGATCGTGTGTTCCAGCTCGGCCAAGTCCGCGCGACATTGCACTATCTTCCTCGCCTGCTCCTCGCCAGACGTGAAGACAACGCGTGCGCCAGAGTCCTTCAGGATGTACGTGATCCGTTCCACCGACTCGTGAAAGTACACGGGCACTGTAATTCCGCCGATGCCCTGAACCGCTAGATCCGCCACGTGCCACTCGGGGCAGTTGGGGGCGAATACTGCCACGCGATCTCCCGTGCCGACACCCATCTCGAGGAGCGCCTTCGCCACGCCCGCGATTCGCCGCACGAGTTCTTCCGAAGAAATCGACTGCCAGCCCGCGGAGGTCCGATAGATCTGCGCGCGTGGGCTCGGAAACCGATCCATTGCATCGAGGAAAGCCGGAGGAAGCGCGGGGTACTCCGTCGCCATGCCAGCACTCTAGCCTATCGCCGTCGCGCCGCGCAATGCAGCGCTGTGAAAGCGTGGCCGCAATGCGATAAGATGCACGAAGGTCGTTCATGCCAAAGATCGCCGCAGAAGACGCGACCGGCTCCCAGCCCATCCGCGCGCCGCGCGGCACCTCCCTTTCCTGCAAAGGCTGGCAACAAGAAGCGGCGCTGCGCATGCTCATGAACAACCTCGATCCCGAGGTTGCCGAAAAGCCCGAGGATCTGATCGTCTACGGCGGGCGTGGCAAAGCGGCGCGCAATTGGAATTGCTATCACGCCATCGTCGCTTCGTTGCGCTCTCTCGAAAACGACGAAACCCTGCTTGTGCAATCCGGCAAGCCGGTCGGCATTTTTCGGACGCACACCTACGCCCCGCGCGTCCTGATCGCAAATTCCAATCTCGTGGGCCAATGGAACGACTGGGCGCACTTCGACGAACTCGACCGCGCCGGCCTGATGATGTATGGCCAGATGACCGCCGGCAGCTGGATCTACATCGGCACGCAGGGCATTCTGCAAGGAACCTACGAAACGTTCGCAGCCGCAGGCCGCAAGCATTTCGGAGGCGACCTCGGCGGAAAACTGATCGCGAGCGGCGGCATGGGCGGCATGGGAGGCGCGCAACCCCTGGCCGCGACGCTGGCCGGCGCCGCGTTTCTCGGTATCGACGTCGATCCCGAACGCATCAAGCGCCGAGTCAAGACCGGCTATTGCGACGTGATGGTAAACAATCTCGACGAGGCCCTGCGCATCCTGAAGAACGCCGTGCGCAAGCGCGAAGCTACGTCCGTCGGCCTCGTCGGCAACTGCGCGGACGTAATTCCCGAGCTCGCCCGCCGCGGAGTTGTCCCCGACCTGCTCACCGACCAGACCAGCGCGCACGACCCCATTGGCGGCTACATTCCGCAAGGACTCGACGTAGCCCAAGCCGCCGAGCTGCGCAAAGCCGATCCCGCCGCCTACCGAAAGCGCGCGCTCGAATCGATCGGCAGGCACGTCGAAGGCATGCTCGCGCTCCAAAAGCTCGGCTCCGTCACCTTCGACTACGGCAACAACATTCGCACTTTTGCCTTCGAGCAGGGCGTGAAAAACGCCTACGACTTCCCCGGCTTCGTGCCCACCTACATCCGCCCGCTCTTCTGCGAAGGGCGCGGACCATTTCGCTGGGCCACGCTCTCGGGCGAACCTTCCGACATCCATCGGACCGACCAGCTCGTGCTCGAGATGTTTCCCGACAATGAAATCCTTTGCCGCTGGATCAAGCTCGCCCAAAAACGCGTCCGCTTTCAGGGACTGCCCGCGCGCATCTGCTGGCTGGGCTACGGCGAGCGCGACAAATTCGGCCTTGCGCTCAACGACCTCGTCGCCCGCGGCGAGCTCAAAGCGCCTATCGTGATCGGCCGCGATCACCTCGATTGCGGGTCGGTCGCCTCGCCTTATCGCGAAACGGAAAGCATGCGCGACGGCTCCGACGCGATTGCCGACTGGCCGTTCCTGAACGCCCTGCTCAACACCGCCAGCGGGGCCAGTTGGGTCTCGATTCACAACGGTGGCGGCGTGGGCATCGGTTACGCGCAGCACGCCGGCCAGGTCCTCGTCGCCGACGGCACAAGAGAAATGGCCGCGCGCATCGAGCGCGTGCTTACGAACGATCCCGGCATCGGCGTCGCCCGCCACGTCGACGCCGGCTATCCCGAAGCCATCGATTTCGCCCGCAAATCCGGAATCAAGATTCCGATGGACTAAACCATCGCGATTGGAAGTGATGGCCAACTGGCTGATCACCGGCTGCTCGGAGCTTCTCACGCTTCGCGGTCCCGTGCCGCGGCGCGGCCGCGCGCTCGGCGATCCCGGGCTGATTCGCGACGGCGCGCTGCTCGTTCGCGGCGACCGCATCGCCGCCGTCGGCCCCCGCCGCAATATCGAGCGCCTCCGCGAATCGCGCGACGCCGAAAAGCTCGATCTCGGCGGCCGCGTCGTGCTCCCGGGCTTCGTCGACTCCCACACCCACCTGATTTTTCCCGAGTCCCGCGCCGCCGAACACGAGCAGCATATTGCCGGAAAAACCTACGAAGAAATCGCGCGCGCCGGCGGCGGAATCCGCTCCACCGTCGCGGCGTTGCGCCGCGCGCGTCCCGCCGCGCTTCTCTCCCGCGCAGCGACGAACCTCCGCGAATTCGCCGCCCACGGCACCACCACGCTCGAAGCCAAGAGCGGCTACGGCCTCAACTGGGAGAGTGAACGCAAAATCCTCGAAATCCTCCATGAACTCCACCAGGCCCAGCCGCTCGATATCGCCTGCACGTTTCTCGGCGCGCACATCGTGCCGCCGGAGTTTCACCGCCGCCCGGACGCATTCGTCGACCTGCTGGTGAAGCGCTGGATTCCCGCTGTCGCCTCGACGGGCCTCGCCGAATTTTGCGACGTCTATTGCGATCGCGGCGCCTTCACGGTAGCGCAGTCCCGCCGGATTCTCGCCACCGGACGCGCCTGCGGCCTCGTGCCGCGAATTCACGCCGAACAGCTCGCGCACACCGGAGCCGCTCGCCTCGCGATCGAAATGCAGGCGGCCAGCGCCGACCATCTGGAGAAAATCGACCGCCGCGACGTTCGCGCGCTCTCGCTTTCGGGCGTAGTGTGCACGCTGCTTCCCGGCTGCTGCTTCCATCTCGGCCTCGATTCCTACGCACCGGCTCGCGCCCTCATCGATTCGAACGCCATCGTCGCCCTGGCCACGGACTTCAATCCCGGCACCTGCCCCACCCTCAGCATGACCATGATCCTGGCCCTCGCCTGCAGCCAGATGCACATGACTCCCGCCGAAGCCGTCGCTGCCGCCACGATCAATCCCGCCTACTCGCTTCGCCAGCAGGATCGCGTCGGCTCACTCGAAGCCGGCAAATATGCCGACCTCGCGGCCTTTGACGTGGCTAGCTACCGCGAAATTCCGTATTATTTTGGTGTGAACCTCTGCAGCTTGACCATGAAGCGCGGCGTCGTGATCCACTCGAAATGAAACCGCTCGTCGAATGCGTCCCTAATTTTTCCGAAGGACGCGAACCTGCCAAAATTCACGCCATTCTCGCTGCTATCCGTGAGGTCCCCCACGTCTTCGTCCTCGCGCACGAGAGCGACGCCGACCACAATCGCAGCGTGATCACGCTCGCCGGCGAACCCGACGCCGTCGCCGAAGCAGCCGTGCGCGCCGTCGGCAAAGCCGCCGAGCTCATCGACCTCACGCGCCAGACCGGGGCGCATCCCCGCATCGGCGCCACCGACGTCGTTCCGTTCATTCCCGTTCACGGCGTCACCATCGAAGACTGCGTGGCCCTCGCAAAAAAAGCCGCGGACGAAATCTGGCGGCGCTATCGCATCCCCGTGTATCTCTACGAGGCTGCCGCGCAGCGCCCCGAGCGCACCAACCTCGAGAAAATCCGCAGGGGCCAGTTCGAGGGCCTTCGCGAAGAGGTCCTCACGAATCCCGATCGCGCCCCCGACGTCGGCGAGCCGCGCCTTCATTCCACCGCCGGCGCAACCGTAGTCGGCGCGCGCAAGTTCCTGATCGCCTACAACATCAACCTCGACACGCCGGACGTCGAAATCGCGAAAAAAATCGCCAAAACGATACGCTTCTCGAGTGGCGGCATGGCCTTCGTCAAAGCCATGGGCGTCGATCTGCGCGCACGCAACCTCGCGCAAGTCTCGATGAATCTCACCGATTTCGAGCAGACCCCGGTGCACGCCGTCTTTGAAGCCGTGAAGCGCGAGGCCGCGCGCTACGGAGCCGGCATCGTCGGCAGTGAGATCGTCGGCCTGATTCCCCGCCGCGCCATCGAAATGACCGCCGACGCCTATCTCAAGGTCGAAAACTTTTCGCCCGCTCAGGTGTTTGAGAATCGACTGGAGGAAGCGCTGCTCGCGGCCCAAGCGGCGCCGTGCTCGGGATTCGCCTCGCTGGCCCAGCCCTTTATCGACGTCGTCGCCCGGCCCGCTCCCGCGCCAGGAGGCGGTTCCGTGGCTGCGCTGGCCGGCGCGCTCGGCGCGGCTCTTGGGCACATGGTCGCCGGCCTCTCGGGTAAGAAGAAGTTCCCGTCTGCGGATCCCGCGGCTCTCGAGGCTGTCGCGAAGGACTTCCGTGCCCGGTGCGAACGCCTTTCGGCGGCTATTGACCGCGATGCATCTTCCTACGAATCAGTGCTGGTGGCCCATCGCCTTCCGCGCGAAACTGAAGCCGAACGGAAGCGGCGCGACCAGGCGATTCAACGGGCTTTCGAAGGCGCGATCGAAGCGCCTCTCGAGATCGCCCGCGGCGCGGCGGAAGTTTTCGAGAAGCTCGGGCAACTGGAGCCGATGTCGGCCCCTTCTATGGTTTCGGATGTCCGTGTGGGCCGCATGATGGCCGCCACGGCGGTTCGCGCGGCGCTTGAAAACGTGCGCACGAATCTCGAGTCGATCGCCGACGGGGCATTTGCCGCCCGCGCGCGCGCCGAGGCCGAATCTTTGGCGGCGCGAATCGTGGAAAAGCCGCTCCCGGCAGGCAGGATTTAGTCGCAGTTCTGAGGGTCAAAACGTGAAAAAGCTTATTCGCCCCATCGCCACGATAGCTCTTTTATTGGCAGCTTCGGTCTTTCTACCTCGTCCGAGTTTTGCCGGCACGCTCGGCACGGACATCATCGGCATGTTTCCCAAGACGGTCGGCGAGTTCGCCTATGCCGACATGAAATCCGCCCGCCAGTTTCCCTGGTTTGCTCAGCTTCGCGAACAGCTCCTGCCCAGCCGCTTTCGGCAGTTCGAGCAGTTCCTGAAGACGGCGGGCGTCGATCCGAATACGCAAGTCGACGAGCTCGCCTGGGGCGCGATCAACGCCGGAAAGACCGGCGGCGAGCAGGTACTCGGCGTCGCGCTCGGAACCTTTGACCCCTCGTCCAGCGAAGCCCGCTTCAAACAGCAGAAGCTGCCGATGACCGATTACCACGGCTACCATCTCTACGCCTTCGGCAGCGGCTCCGGCGCGAACGACATCCTCTTCACCTTCGTCGACGCCAATACGGCCGCCTTCGGAATCCGCCCGGCCATGGAGAAGATGATCGACGTACGCACCGGCGTCTCCGAAAGCCTGCTCACCAACGATCAACTCTTCCCCCTGATCAATCAGTCCAACGGCACGGGACTCATTTGGGCCGTGCTCGATCAAAGCTACACGCATATCGCCGTGCAGCAATTGCTGCCGCAGGCGAACCAGTTTCCCCAGGCCGCCACGATCATCAATCGCATGCGCGCGATGACCATCAGCGTGGCTGCTGATAGCGGCATCGACGCCCAGTTCGAGGCTGTCTGCAGCTCCACCGACGACGCCAATCTCCTCGCCGCCGCTCTCCAAGCCGGCGTCATGTACCGCCGCTACCAGGAAGCGCAGGATCATCCCGATCTTGCGAGCGCGCTCGATCAGATCCGCGTCACGCCGAGCGGCGATCACCTCAAGATCGACGCGCCCGTGAGCCAGGATCAGCTCTTGTCGCTGATTCGCACGCGCGCTTTCGCCGTGCCGATGTAAGCCTTGGAAGTAATCGGGAAGAAGTTCTTGCGAATGCGATAGGGGACGTTGCGTCGAGCCGTTACGTCTTCGATTTTACCGGCCGGCAGTATTTGATCAGCACGATCGACGGTCGGCCGTCGCGCGTTCCGCGCTGTACTTCGTCTACCAGCCCTTCTTTCATCAACTTGTCGCCGTGCTTTCCGTCCCGGCCGTCTGGATGGTGGCCGGCATGTGCAGGGGCAATCGACAGCTGAATCGTAATTTCGATCCGGTCCGCAAATCGTGAGGCGGTCACGTGGACTTCCGCCGGCGACTTCGGATCGCTCCCGGCCAGCGCCAGCAGCTCCCCGCAAGCTTCTTTCGTCGCCGTTGCCAGATGCTCCTGCGCTTCCTCGGGGAGACCTGCCTGTTGCGCGCTATGCCCGGCAATCACTCCCGCTCCGATCAGGAGCCGGGAATCGTTGTGTAGCCAGCTGACGATTTGGACGACAGGTGTCGTGTGCTCGGAATCAGTGGGCATCAGACTCTGCCAGCCGGACGTCGCACGCCTCCCGGCAGTCTGGGCAATAGTATAAGCCATCGATACAGAGGCGCACGTGATTTTGCGACTGGCAGAAGCAGCAGTATTTCTCGCAGGTGCACTGCCATTCCGGCTTGTCGCACTGCGAGCAAAGAGTGACCACGATAAGCTCCCGATCGGAACCTGTTGAGCCTATGGTAGGGCCACCCGGGGCCTGCCGACAAGCGCCGCGCGTTCTCCTTGTTTGCAACCAGGCAGCACGTACAATGCTTTCCGGTCATCTCACCGTCAGGAGGACACTCTCATGTACCCCGCCGCGTTTCGCTACACCCAGGAACATCAGTGGATCCAGCTCGACGGCTCGAACGCCACCATCGGTATCACCGACTACGCTCAACAGGAGCTCGGCGACATCATCTCCGTCGAATTGCCCAAGCTCGGCTCCCAGCTCAAAACGGGACAATTCCTCGGCACCGTCGAATCCGTGAAGGCCGTCAGCGACCTCATGAGCCCCGTGTCGGGCGAGGTCGCCGAGGTCAACTCCAAGCTCAAAGACGCCCCCGAAACCATCAACAAAGATCCGCATGGCGCTGGATGGATCGCCAAGCTCCGCCTGGCCGATGCCAAGGAACTCGACGGACTGCTCGATGCGGCCGCCTACCAGAAATTTGTCGACGAGAAATCCAAGGAAGCCGCGGCGGGCTAGTCGTCACGATAGGTGGCGAAGCCTTACGGCTGGCGGAGCCGCCTGAAGCAAAAAAAACGGCGCGCGTCGCCATCAAGGGCTACGCGCGCCGCAAAAGCAGAGTGAGTTTATCGCTTCTCGTTCTTGGCCTTCTCCGACGGAATGCCCCGGTGCGCCTGCATCGAAGACGGCCGCATGTCCGGCGTGATCTTCGCGCTGGCGGTCGCCGCGGGGAGCGAAACCTCGCGCCCGTCCGGCGCGGCCGCTGCCGCCGCCTCCGCCAGCCCTTCCGGAGAAGGTGCATCGACCGGCAGGAGCGCGCCTTCGGCTTCCTTCAGGAACGTGAGATTCGTCGAAGTGCCGTCCCAATCGATCGAAAGAACATCTCCCAGGATCACCTGTTCGGTGGCCAGCAAGCTCGCCAATGGATAGACCACGTGCCGTTCGATGGCTCGCTTCAAGTGCCGTGCGCCGTACTTGAGGTCGGTGCCCTCGCGAAGCAGGAAGTCCCGCGCCGACTGCGTCACGCGGAAAAGGAACCGGCCCTTCGCTGTCTCGAGCACGCGCTGCTGCACCATCCCGAGTTCGATTTCGAGGATCTGCTCGAGCTGCTGCGATCGCAGCGGATGGAACACCACCACCTTATCGATCCGGTTCATGAATTCCGGCGCGAACTTCCGCTTGGCCGCTTCCGAAGCCGTGCGCTCGACCTTTTCATCAAGCTTCGGCTTCGACTCCGGGCGAACCGTCGGCGCAAAGCCCAGGCCGCCGGTCATCAGCTCGGTGATCTCGCCGCCGCCGAGGTTCGAGGTCATGAAAATCATGGTTTGCGAGAGGTCCACGCGCCGGTTGTCGCCGAGCGTCAGCGTCGCCTTGTCGAGGATCCCCAGCAGCAACTGCCAGAGCGCGTCGCTCGCCTTTTCGATTTCGTCGAATAGCAGGAAGCTGATCTTGAGTTTGTCGGTGTGGTATTGGGCGAGCGCCTCCTGCGTGATCAGCGGGTGCGTCTCGCGGTGCCCCAGGTATCCCGGGGGCGAACCGATCAGCTTCGCGATCTCGTGCGAGTGCTGGAACTCCGCGCAGTCCACCTTGATCACCGCGCGAGGATCGCCGAACAACACCTCAGCCGTCGCTTCCACCACGCGCGTCTTCCCGGCGCCCGTCGGCCCCAGAAACAGCAAATTCCCCACCGGCCGGCCCGGCGAATTCAGGCCGGCACGAAACACTTGATACAGGTCCACCACCGCCTGCACTGCTTCGTCCTGCCCCACGATCTTCCGGCGCAGCCCCGCCTCGAAGTCTCGCGACTCCAGGCTCCGTAGCGTCGGATCGAGTTGTACTGCTTGCGCGCCCATGGTGTTGCTCCCTACCGGAACCTTCTTCCGCCCTCCGCATTGCGCGGCACCGACCGCTCGAATTGATCCAGCTTGATGTCGAGCGTCGACCGCAGCAATCGTAATTGCGTGACCAGTTCCCGGCTTGAATTGGCCCGATCTGCCAGCGTCAGCAGCGGCGGCGACAGGTCGGCCAGGTCCAGGTTAAGGTTTCGTAATGTGCTCATTAGGCTCTGCACGTACATCGACCGAATATCAAAGAGCTCGACTCGGCTGTTGACCTGCTCCCGCAGGCCGGACCAGTCGAGATCGAGGAAGGGGTGGTTCCGCGATACTTTGCGGACGATTTCGTCGGTGATACGCGGTCGCTCGCCCAGCCGGGCCAGATGTAGCTGCTGCACCTTGCCCTGCCGGCGCACGTTGTGAACCAGGTAGTAGGTGTTCCCTTTGCGCCGAACGAAAGCCACAACCGTTCTCCTTCCGGGCCAAGGACCGCTTCAACGTTTCGTAGTGTATGGCCCTTCCACTACACCGTCAATGGTACGATGCTCCCCGTTGCAGAAGGTTGCTTCGAACTGGTTATTACTCTTGCGGAACGATGTCGCGGCGGCTACACGGGCACTTGCGAAGCTTCCTCTGTGGTTTTCAAAATGGGATCGATAAACAAAACTTTCTCTCTGCCTTATTAGACGCCCGATTTGGCGTTCCGGTTGGCGAAAGGAGCACGCGAATCGCATGTCTTGGGAGCCGATCTACCGTCTTGTGAAACGAATTCCCCGCGGCCGCGTAACCACCTACGGCGCCCTCGCGCGGGCATTGCAAGTCCCCGGTGGCGCTCGCGTGGTCGGCTATGCGATGGCCGGCTGCCCCAGCGGGCGCGGCATTCCTTGGCATCGCGTGGTCGGCGCCGGCGGGCGCTTGATCATTCGCGAGCCCTACGCAAGCAAGCAGCGCCGCCTGCTCGAATCCGAAGGCGTCGAACTCGGTCTCCGCTCGCTCGACATGGACCGCTTCGGCTGGCTGCCCAGATCGGCGCCGAAGAAGCGCGCCCGTACCGGCTCGCACAAGCGCAAAAAAGCGTAGCCGTTCGCGCTCAACTTCCGATTGATATAGAATTCTTCTTCTTGGAATAATTTCTGTTGTCGGAACTTAAGGACTCATCTCGTGGCTGATGCCGTCATTCAAGTCGAAAACCTGAAAAAGAACTACGGAGCCGTCGAAGCCGTCCGCGGTCTGAACTTTATCGTCGAGCGCGGCGAGGTCTTCGGCCTTCTCGGTCCCAACGGCGCCGGTAAGACGTCCACCGTCGAAATGCTCGAAGGTTTGCGCACGCCCGACGGCGGTATCGTTCGCGTCTGCGGGCTCGATCCCCAGAAAAGCGGCGAGGAGTTCAAGCAGCGCATCGGCGCCGTCCTGCAATCCACGGCTCTGCCCGATAAGCTCCGCGTCAAGGAAGCCGTCGAGCTCTTTGCGCAGTTTTACCATCACCGCGCGGACACCGAAAAACTGCTGGCCCGCTTTCAGCTCCAGGAGAAGCAAACCGCCTTCTACAGCCATCTTTCCGGCGGCCAGAAGCAGCGCCTGGCCCTCGCCATGGCCCTGGTGAACGACCCTGAGGTGGTCTTCCTCGACGAGCCGACCGCCGGCCTGGACCCGCAGGTCCGCCGCGAAATCTACGACATCATCGAGGAGCTCAAGCGCGAGAAGAAAACCGTCCTCCTCACGACTCACTATATTGAGGAGGCCGAGCGCCTCTGCGATCGCGTCGCCATCGTCGACCACGGCCGCGTCATTGCCCTCGGCACGCCCCGCGAACTCAAGCACAGTTCGGCCGGCACCACCCGCATCGAGGTCCGCCTCGCGCATTCTCCCGTCAACGGCCTGCTCGCCGGCCTCGACGGCGTCTCCGACTGCCGCGAATTCGAGGGCACCTACGTCCTCCACTCCTCCCGGCCGCCACAGACCATCGTCTCGCTCGTCAAGCAGCTCGAAGCCGAAAACAACGAATTGCAGAGTCTCGAAATGTTCTCGCCGTCCCTTGAAGACGTCTTCATCGAGCTCACCGGACGGCGACTGCGTGAATAGGAGCCAATATCCGTGAGCAGCACCTGGACCCTGACCAAAATGCGCTTGCGCCTCGCCGTGCGCAATCGCGCCTTCTTCTTTTTCAGCCTCGTGATGCCTCTGATCTTTCTGTTCGGCGCCGTGGCCCTGATCGGACACGGTCGCACCGAGTGGGTCGGCTACATCCTCGGCGCTATCCTCACCACCACCGTCATGGGCAGCTTCTGGGGCCTCAGCGTCCAGCTCGTCACCTTCCGCGAACAAGGTATCCTGCGCCGCTTCCGCCTCGCTCCCCTCGGCGCCGGACCCATGCTCGCCTCGAGCATTCTCGCCAATTACTTTCTCGTTCTCCCTGTCGTCGCGTTCGAAATCCTCGTCTGCCGGTTCGCCTTTCACATGCAGTCCTGGGGCGACCTCGCGGCCATTCTTTTGCTCGTCACCGTCGGTTCATCGACCTTTTCCGCCCTGGGCCTGATCGTCGCCAGCGTTACCAACACCATGCAGGAAACCCAGATGATCAATAACCTCATCTGGATGGCCTTCCTCTTTCTCTCTGGCGCGACGGTTCCACTGGCCGTCTTCCCAGGCTGGCTCCAGCGCGTCGCCCTTTTCATTCCCGCGCAATATCTCGCGACTGGCCTCGAGTCCGCCGCCACCAGCCTCACCACGCGCGCCGAGATGATCACGGACACCACCGCGCTCCTCCTCGGCCTCCTCGTCGCTTTCGAAGTCTCGCGCCAGCTCTTCCGCTGGGAGCCCGAAGCAAAAGCTCCGCGCCGCGCCAAACTCTGGGTTCTTGCCGCGCTCGTCCCCTTTCTTGCCTTCGGGATCTGGGAAAGCGCCACCGGCACGCGCTTGAAGCATATCGACCAGAATTTCGATACCATCCGTGCGATGGCGGAGCGCATTCCGGGCGCGCGCTGACCCGGTCCCGGCCCCTCGAGCGGCCGCATCCGCCCCCGCCTCACCAACATCGAAGCTTCTTTGAGCTCGGTCGCGCAAAACGCTGGCCCGCGCGGCCCCGCGCCACAACCTGGAGGACAGATGAAAGCGATTCGCGTGCATGAATTCGGCGGGCCGGAGGTGATGCGCCTCGAGGACGTTCCCGATCCCAAGCCCTCCGCCGGCCAGGTAGCCGTGCGCATTGCCGCCGCCGGCGTCAATCCCGTCGAAACCTATGTTCGGGCCGGCGCCTACGCTTCTTTGCCGAAGCTGCCTTACACCCCCGGCTCCGACGCCGCCGGCACGATCGAGTCCGTCGGTCCGAATGGTTCGCGGTTCAAAGCCGGTGACAAGGTCTACGTTGGCGGCAGCATCACCGGAGCCTATGCCGAGCTCGCGCTTTGCGACGAACGTTCCGTCCACCCGCTGCCCCCCGGCCTATCCTTCGCCCAGGGCGCCGCCGTCCACGTCCCGTACGCGACCGCGTTTCGCGCCCTTTTCCTCCGCGGCAACGCTCGCGGCGCCGAAACCGTTCTCATCCACGGCGCGAGCGGGGGCGTGGGAACCGCCGCCGTCCAACTCGCCCGTGCCGCTGGCTTGTACGTCGTCGGTACCGCCGGCTCCGAGCGCGGCAAGAAGCTCGTCGCGGACGAAGGCGCGCAAAAAGTGCTCGACCACAAATCCCCGGCTCATTTCGACGAGGCCCTGGCGGCCACTGGCGGCCGCGGCTACGATCTCATCATCGAGATGCTCTCCAACGTCAATCTGGGCCGCGATCTCCCGCTACTCGCGCCGCGCGGCCGCGTCGTCGTCGTCGGCAGCCGCGGGCCCGTCGAGATCAATCCGCGCGACTCCATGGGTCGCGACGCCAGCATCCTCGGCATGAGCCTGCTCAATGCGTCGATCGAAGAGCTCACCAGCATCCACGCGAGCCTCGGCGCCGGCCTCGAAAATAAGACTCTGCGCCCCGTAATCGGCCAGGAGCTTCCTCTCGCCGACGCCGCCCGCGCACACAAGGCTATCCTCGAGCCCGGCTCCTACGGCAAAATCGTCCTGTTGCCGTAAGCCAGGTTTAGATTTAAACGTAGCGCCGGGTTCGTCAGCCCGGCATCTTCTCCACGAGGAGGCACTTCATGCAACGCACCGCAACCGCGGTTTGGAACGGTACCCTACGCGAAGGCGCCGGCAGCCTCTCGACGCAGAGCGGCACTCTCGCCGACGCGCCCTACTCCTTCGCCACGCGCTTTGAGAACGCCAGAGGCACCAACCCCGAGGAGCTCATCGCCGCGGCTCACGCCGGCTGCTTCACCATGGCCCTCGACGCGCAGCTAGCGACCATGCATTTCACCCCGGAAAAACTGCGCACCACCGCCACCGTCACCCTCGATAAGGTCGACTCCGGCTGGGCGATCACGAAAGTCCATCTCGACGTGACCGCGCAGCTCCGCGGCATCTCTTCGCAGGCTTTCGAAGCCGCCGCCATCAGCGCGAAGGAAAATTGCCCGGTCTCGAAGCTCCTGAAAGCCGAAATCTCCATGACCGCGCACCTGGAGCAAGCGGCATGATCTTGGCGATCGTCGCCGGCACCCTGATCATTCTGAATGTGCTTTGGGAGGCCTTCGAGACGATCATTCTGCCGCGGCGCATCAATCGCCGTTGGCGCGTCACCGTTTTGTTTTATCGCGGCACCTGGCTGCCGTGGCGAGCCATCGCTCGTCTTTACAAGAAGGCGCGAACCCGCGAAACCTTCCTGAGCTTCTACGGTCCGCTTTCGCTCCTCACGCTCCTCGTGTTCTGGGCCACGTCCCTGATCGTCGGCTTCGCTCTGCTGCTTTATGGCGCCGGACACCAGGTCGACTACGCGCGCCAATTCGAAACTTGCCTATACCTCAGCGGGACCACTTTCTTCACCCTAGGTCTCGGCGACGTCGTCCCGCACACGCACGTCGGCCGCATCCTCGCTGTCGTCGAAAGCGGCCTCGGCTTTGGCTTTCTCGCTCTGGTGCTCAGCTACCTGCCGGTCATCTACCAGGCGTTTTCCCGGCGCGAGGTCAATATCGTGCTTCTCGACGCGCGCGCCGGCTCCCCTCCCACCGCCGCCGAACTCCTTCGCCGCCACGCCGAGCCCGACGGCATGGAGTCTCTCCAGCGGGTTCTTCACAATTGGGAGCGTGCCGCCGCGGAGATTCTCGAGAGCCACGTTTCCTATCCGGGCGTCACGTATTTCCGCTCGCAGCATAACAACGAATCCTGGCTCGCCGCCCTCGCCGCCATCCTCGACACGTGCGCGCTACTCATCGCCGGAGTCGAAAATGCGTGCGCCCGCCAGGCCCGTCTCACCTTCGCCATCTGCCGCCACACCGTCGTCGATCTCGCCCAGCTTTTCAACGCCGCGCCGCGCAGCGGGTTTCCCGACCGCCTGCCCGACTCCGACTTGCAGCGCCTCCGCGCAACCCTCGCCCAGGCCGGACTCAAGCTCGCCGACACCGACGCTTCAAACCGCAAGCTCGCGCAGCTTCGCGATATGTACGAGCCTTACCTTGCCGCGCTTTCGCGATTTTTCGATATGCAGCTCCCGCCCTGGATTCTCTCCAAGGAAATCGCGGACAATTGGAAGACCAGCGCCTGGGGCCGCATCACCGGCTTCACAAACGTCCCCCGCCCCGAAACCGACGACCACTCCGATTAGCCCGAATTGCGAACCTGCCTGGAAGCCCGAGCCTCCATGCCCGCGCAAAATTTGCCAGGCAGACCGGCTTCACCTCCCGCAAACGTAGCGTCGGCGTCCCGCCCGCTCTTCGATCTTGATTTTTCTCCGTAGCGTTGCTTACCGCGCCCGATTTGCGGGCATTTCCATCCGCGAAACGCGGGCCACACCCGGCGCACCCCCGCGCCAAATTGGCTGTCGCGCATCGCATCCCCCCTCGATCGGCCCCGAGTCTCCTCGGACCCCTATGCTATAATTTTCTCTTCGCACGGCCATAAATGCGGCCCGGAGAACATTCATGAGCATCCCGAAAACCGAGAAAATCTGGCACAACGGCAAATTCATCGCCTGGGACGACGCCAAGATCCACGTGATGTCGCACGTCGTCAACTACGGCTCGGCCGTCTTCGAGGGTATTCGGTGCTACGAGACCACGCAGGGTCCCGCCGTTTTCCGTCTTCGCGAACACATGCAGCGCCTGCTCAACTCCGCCCACATCTATCGCATGAACGTTTCATTCAATCTCGAAACGCTCTGCCAGGCGACGCTCGATCTCATCCGCGAAAACAAGGTCAACGCATGCTACGTGCGCCCCATCGTGCTTCGAGGCTATGGCGACGCGGGCGTCGATCCGCAGGGATGTCCCATCGAGGTCTATCTGGCCTGCTGGGCCTGGGGAAAATATCTCGGCGAAGAGGCGCTGCGCAATGGCGTGGACGTCTGCGTCAGCTCCTGGAATCGTCCCGCGCCCAACACGCTTCCCCAGATGGCCAAGGCCGCCGCGAACTACATGAATTCGCAGCTCATTCGCATGGAAGCCAAAATCAACGGCTACGAGGAAGGCATCGCGCTCGACGTGAACGGATACGTCAGCGAAGGCTCGGGCGAAAACATTTTCGTCGTCGTCAACGGCTCCATTCACACGCCTCCCCTCGCCAATTCCGCTCTTCCCGGGATTACCCGCGACTCCGTGATCACTCTCTGCCGCGAACTCGGCTTCCCGGTCGTCGAGCAGATGATCCCGCGCGAAATGCTGTATATCGCGGACGAAGTCTTCTTCAGCGGCACCGCCGCCGAGGTTACCCCGGTCCGCTCGGTCGACCGCGTCAAGATCGGTTCGGGCTCCCGCGGCACGGTCACCAAGAGCGTCCAGGAAGAGTTCTTCGCGATCGTCAGCGGCAAGACTCCCGACCGCCACGCCTGGCTCTCCCCGGTCGGCGTGCCAGTCGCTCGCTAGGCTTCGCGGGAGTCCCGTCTCGAGTGGAACCGGCACTCCTGCCGATGCTCTTCCGACCTCCGGCACGGCTATGAGGAGACGAATCGACGATCCTCTCTGTTCCCAAAGTGGAAGCGCGGGCCTTTCGGCCCCCGGAAACGACTTGCGTCGATTCGGGCTTCAGCCCCGGAGAATTCCCCTCCCGCTTTGACTCTCTCCTCCCCCTTCCAGTAGAATCGCGCGCTTGGCAACGCCCCACGGAGGATTTCTGTACCGTCTCCCACAGAAGTTCGCTGCCGAATTTATCGGAACTTTCGCAGTCGTCTTTGTCGCGGCGGGCGCGATCTGCGCCGATCAATACTTCCGCGCCGCCGGCGCCACGGGCATAGGACCTCTCGGCGCGGCCCTCGCCTACGGCCTTGCGGTCGGCGCGATGGTCAGCTCCTTCGGGCATATCTCGGGCGCCCACCTGAATCCGGCCACCACGGTCGCCTGCTGGGTCACCCGGCGTCTCGGAACGATCCACAGTCTCGCCTACGTCGCCGCCCAATTGCTCGGCGCCACGGCCGCCGGTTACACCCTGAGCGCCATTCTGCCTGAATCCACCTGGCGGCCCGTTTCGCTCGGCGCCCCCGACCTGGCCTCAGACTTCACCCGCATGCATGGCATGGCCCTCGAGGCAACCCTTACTTTCGCGGTCGTGATGGTCGCTTTCGCCACCGTCGTTGACGCTCGTGGCGCCTTCCGCCGCGCCGCGGGACTCCCGCTCGGCCTCGCCGTCGCGGTTGGCTACCTCGTCGGTGCCCCGTTCACCGGCGCCGCCATGAACCCCGCCCGCGCTTTCGGCCCCGCCCTGGCCCTCACTCCCCATCACTGGCAGAATCACGGCGTCTACTGGATCGGCCCGCTCTTCGGCGGCGTCCTCGCCGGCGTCATCTACGACCGCGTCTTCCTCCGCGACCAACCCCTCGCTTAGTTGCACATTTGGAAACCGTTGCCCCTCAATCCTTGCTGTCCCGCTCCGCCCGGTGCTAGCGTGACATGAAGGCTTCGCACTCGGGGACATCCTATGGCCATTAGCATTGACGATCTGCTCCGCCGCGCCGTCGAAAACCGGGCCTCCGACTTGCACCTCAAGGTCGGCAACCATCCCTATCTCCGCGTCGACGGCTTGCTGAACGCCATCACCGAAGTCCCCCGCATCACGCCGGAAGAAATGCTCTCCATGGCCTTCAGCATGATGACCAACCGGCAGAAGCAGAAATTCAAGGAAACCGCCGAGCTCGACATGGCTTACGGCGTCGCCGGCCTCGGCCGCTTCCGCGTCAACGTCTTCCAGCAGCGCGGCAATGTCGGCATGGTCCTTCGCGTCATCCCGACCAAGATTCGCACCCTCGAGGAGCTCGAACTCCCCCGCGTGCTCGCCACCGTCTGCGAGGAACAGCGCGGCCTCGTGCTCTGCACCGGCACCACCGGTTCCGGCAAGTCCACCACTCTCGCGGCCATGATCGACCGCGTCAACTCGCTGCGTCCCGAACACATCATCACCATCGAGGACCCCATCGAATATCTGCATCGCGACAAAAAGGGCTTCATCAATCAGCGCGAAGTCGAGGTCGATACCTCCTCGTTTTCCACCGCCTTGCGCGCCGCCCTTCGTCAGGATCCCGACGTCATTCTCGTCGGCGAAATGCGCGACCTCGAAACCATTTCCACCGCGCTCCTCGCCGCCGAAACCGGCCACCTGGTCCTTTCCACTTTGCACACGCTCGACGCGACGGAGACCATTCAGCGCATCATCGCCGTCTTTCCGCCGCCCGAGCAGAAGCAGATCCGCTTGCAGCTCGCTTCCACTCTCAAAGCCGTCATCAGCCAGCGCCTCGTGCGCAAGACCGACGGCGCCGGCCGCGTGCCCGCCTGCGAGGTGATGATCGCCACCGGCTATATCCGCGATTGCATCATGAATCCCGACAAAACCCGCATGATCCGCGACGCCATCGCCGCCGGCACCAGCCAGTACGGCATGCAGACCTTCGACCAGTCGCTCTTCGACCTCTACTCGCGCAATCTCATCACTCTCGAGGAAGCGCTTATGCGCGCCTCCAACCCGGACGATTTCCGCCTGCGCGTCCAGGGCATCCGCTCCTCCGCAGATTCCGCCCGCGAGGAGATGGAGCGCGCCATGACCGAATTCGAGCGCACCGGCCCCCGGAAGTAATTTCGAAAATCGAAACTGGCGAAGTCGCCGGACTAGCGCCTTCCGATCGAGTTCGGTGTTCGGTTCTCCGTTCTTGGTTTTCCCTTTGCCATTTGAAATCTCAGATTTCAGATCACCGGCTTCCTTAAGATTTCTCCGCGCCGGCATCACGGTCGCTCATTCTCACCCGAAGGCAGTCGCGCTTTTCCGATCATCGAGCCGGTGTTCCGTGTTCGGTGCCTGATTTCCCCTTGCCATCTGAAATCTCAAATTTCAGATCACCCCGCCTCCCTCAAGCTTCCCCGCGCCGGCATCACGGTCGCTCATTCTCACCCGAAGGCAGTCGCGCTTTTCCGATCCTCGAGCCGGTGTTCTGCGTTCGGTACCTGATTTCCCTTTGCCATCTGGAATCTCGGATGAATCCGTCTCACAACGGTCCTTAGGGGATCGGAGCTTCAGCTCCGACATAACGATGCAAGAAACTCGGGCTTTAGCCCCTGAGGATACTCCGACCTTCGGCTCGCAGATTCATGCTTGGTCTCAGATGTCAGATCACCCCGCCTCCTTCGGATTTCCGCGCGCCGCGTCCACAGGCCGCCCATTTTCACTTTTCCGTTTTCCAATTTCCGGGCCCTGAGGCTCCTTGCTTCCCTGCCTCCTTGCTTCTATCCTTCCCCAGGATGCGCCGCTCCCCGCCACAACTCGACACCGAGGCCGATCTCCACTCCTCAGCACTCCGCGCCCTGATGCGCCGCGCGCACTCGATCCACGAGATGCGCGAATACCTCGCCCGCCGCTGCGCCGATAAAGACACCGTCGCCAGCGTCATTGCCAAACTCCGCGAGCGCGCCTATCTCGACGACGCCCGCTACGCCCTCGACTACGCCCGCTCCCACGCCCAGTCCCGCCGCCAGGGGCGCTTCCGCATCGCCCGCGAACTTCGCGCCCGCGGCGTCCCCGACCGCCACATCGACGCCGCCCTCGACGCCGTCTTTGCCGAAACCGACGAGTCCGCACTCGTTCGCGCCCGTCTGAAGCGCCGTCTCGCGCACATCCGCGGCCCGCTCGACGACCGCAAGCTCGCCTCGCTCCACGCGAGCCTCTTGCGCGCCGGCTTTTCCTCGGATCTCATCCGCGCCGAGATCCGGGCCGTCACCCGTTCCCACGTTCCGGACGCCGAAATCCCCTCGCCCGACGAATAGCCGGGCGTCCGCTTTTCTGAATCGCTTTTTGCTCTCGGAATCGATACAGTATCGCCGCGCCACCCTGGGGGAATGTACATGACGAAAAAACTCTGCTTATCGCTCTGCGTGCTCTCTCTCTTCTTCGCCTTGCATGCCGTTCCGGCATCCGGCCAGGACGCTCCCGCGAAGACTTTCAATTTCCGCTCCGAAGCGATCGTCGAGATGAAAGCCGCGCAGGACGAAATCGTCAGCCTCGCTCAGGCCATGCCCCAGGAGAAATACACCTGGCGCCCCGCCGACGGTGTGCGCTCGGTGAGCGAAGTGTACTTGCACATTGCCGCCGGCAACTTCGGCCTCACCGCCGTCGCCGGCGCGCCGCCGTATCCTGGTTTCAAATTCCAGGGTTTCGAGAAGTCCACCACGGACAAGTCCAAAATCATCGAGCTGCTCAACCAGTCGTTCGCCTACGCCGAAAAGAGCGTCGCCGATATGTCCGATGCGGATATGTCGAAGCCCCTCAACTTCCAGGGTTTCAACACGGTCGGCGCGGTCATCTTCCATCTCGTCGCCCACGATCACGAGCATCTCGGCCAGTCGATCGCCTACGCGCGCATGAACGGCGTCGTTCCGCCGTGGACCGCCGCCGCGCAGCAGCGCATGCAGCAGCGTCCGCCGCAGTAGCGCCGGTTCGATTCAAAATCCGACGCTGCCCCTCGCGTTTTTCGAATCGCTCCCTCGGCTCGGCGGCGGGTATACTGTCGCACTCGCGGCGCGCCTTGCTGAGCGCCCCGCGACCGGAGCGTCCGAGTGGCTTCCGCCAACTACGCCGGCGCCGCGCCCTCTCCCTCCCGGGGAAAGGGCATCTGGTTCGGCAATCACTGTTTTTCCGAGCCCGAGGTTCTTCCCTGTTCTTTACCCGCCCGAAACTCGGGGCTTTACGCGATCCTCGTACCCGACGCCGCTTGCCATCCGCGCATGATGCGCGCGATCTATTTCGGCGAGTCCGGCAACCTCTCCGCCCATCTCACGCCTTGGCACGAAAAATATCCGTCATGGTGCGACGTCGCTTCAGGCGCAATCCATCTCCACGTAGCGTTCCTGCCGATGGAATCTTCCTCCTGCGAAGACCGTGCGGCGGTTCTCTCGGACTTGATCGCGCAGTATCATCCCGAGTGCAACGCCGCCGCGGAACTGCCGCAACGGCACCAATAACGCTACCGCCGGGGCCCTTACCGGCCTGTTTATCGATTATAGAGACGCGCTTTTGGCGTGTTTTGACGTGATAACTCCCGGCGCACGCGGTCCCGCGCCGAGCCTAACTTTCCTCGCGCTCGTGCCGGAAACATTCTGCGTGTTCGCACGTCGCGCACGTCGCAACCATCTCCGGCGTCGGCTCTTTGCCGTGCGCCACGTCGGACGGCATCATCGCCCGTTCCCTCCCCTGCTGCGGCCTTTCCCTCGGCACCACGGTTCCGGGGAACGCACAAAACGAAACCGCGAGTTCCTCCTGCGTGAGGCGCGCTCGAATCAGCAGCGGTACGCGCGACCGGAATCGCAAGTCTACGTAATTCCACGCCACGGTCGCATCGCGCCCCGCCGCGGCGGCCGAGCCGGGAACCACCCGCGAGTGCGCGTGCCGCTCGACGATCTCGCAACCCGATTGCAGTGCCGCGTCGTACAATGCATTCGATAGCTGACAAAGCCCGCCGCCCACCGCCGGCACCAGGCACCCCTGCTGCAGCATGCGCCCCACCACGTACCCTCGTTCCCTCGTCGCTCGCCCAACCTGTTTCCAGAAGCTGAAAATCTCCCCCGGCAGCAGGAGAACGTCATCCAGCTCCTGAGCCGCCATCCGCAGGTTGTGGATCTTGCCTTTCTGAAACACCGCCTCGGCCGGGCGCTCGTCCGACCACAATTTGCTCCGCGACTCGGCGACCACTAGAGAATAAGGACCGTCGTGCATCTTTTCGCAGCGGCTCAGGCCCTCGAAGAAATCGGCGATGCCGCGCCGCATCCTCCGCCGCGCGATCCGCAGCCGGAAAAGCAGATCGCTCGCGCGGCTGTGAGAGGTCTCCGCGCCGGCCGCGGCGTGTTTCAAACTGGGCAAAATCTCGGTCACTTGAATTTGCGAATCGTCCGCGCAAATCCATTCCAATCGCACGTCGTGCCGCGGTCAATGGTACGGAAGTCAAATCGTGATTCGCGGCCGCGCCGAATCGGGTCGACGCCGAAAAAAACAACAGGCGGCGCAACACACCGCGCCGATGCTTTTCTCTAAGGGTCAGTATTGGTACAGCTACGCGCGACTGCACCGACCTGTCCCCCGGGGTAATTGACCCGCTGTTCCCTGTCTGGCAAGGTGAAGTTGGCAGCGGCTGGCTCGCCCTCTCGTTCAACAGGGGAACCCACGCCCCCAGCTAAATCATCTGCTCGGTTCTAAAGTTTCGCCGACTGCCACCGATCTAACCGTTTGAAGCGAAAACACGTTTGCCTTTGCCCGCGCATGCCGTCACCGCGGGTGTGGGCCTGCGTCAGCCGCCCCCAGCCGGTCTGACACCCAAACGTTCACCTTTCGACGGTCAACAGTAACTTCCGGGGGTTTCACCATGAAACGAGCTGCTCTCGCACTGACGATGTTCCTGCTGGGTTCCGCGGCACACGCGCAATCGCTTGCACAACCGAGTGTCTCTCACGATTGTGGCTCGACCACCTCCTGCTCCGTGAGTTTGGCCAACGCCACGACCGTCGGAAATACGCTTCTGGCTATCGTGCGAATGGGAACCACGAATAAGGCCGCCACAACGGTCTCGGACAATCTCGGCAGCAGCTACACGCTGGACGCCGCCGTCGTCCAGACCGTCGATGGCCACTCGCTCGCCGTCTATCGCGCTTCCGTCGCCACCGCCGGGACCCCCACCTTGACGGTCTCGAATAGTTCCGCCTCCACCGCGCGCATCATCGGCTTCGCCGAAGTCTCTGGCCTCGTGCAGGGATCGCCCGACCAGGTCGCGGGAACCATCGGCTCGAACGGCACGCCGAACGCCGGCACGCTTTCCCCCACGCAGTCGAATGATTACATCCTGGTCGCCGTTTCCACGGCCGACAGCGAGTCATTCACCTGTTCGAACGGGTTCCTTTGCGAGCAGACTCTTTCCAAAGGCGCTTTCGGCGATCAGGACCAGACCACTGCCGCCAGCATCAGTGGATCGATGTCCATCGGAGCTCCCGATCAGTGGGCCGCCATCGCGATCGCCTATAAGAGCACTCCCCGCGTGCCGCTTTCGCTGCAGCTCAACTACAGCGACGGCACTCCCGTCCTCGGCAGTCTCCAGCTCTCGCTCGTATCGGGTACCAGCAGCACTCTCGTCGCGAGCTGGCCGATCAGCTCGAGCGGCGCGGTTTCCGCCTACTTGCCGATCGTCACGTCCGGCAGCTACACCTACACGGCCGTCGATCCCACCGGCAAACAGCTTCAAGGACTCACCATACTTCCCGCGGCCGTTGCGGCGCTCGGCTTGCACTCTGTTCAGGGCAGTCTCACTCTGAATAAATCCACCGACGCGCTCGTGATGCCCGTTTCCCTGAAACTCCAATAGCGTTTTTCACGGCTATCGGCTCGCGCCTGCTCTTTTCTTTCGCCGCGGCGGGGTTACATGTTCCGTAACGGAACAAAACCTCGCCTCCCTCCCTCCTCTCTCGGGTTCGTTACAATGTCCGCGTGCCAAGGCGAACTTGCACAAGTCGCGCGGAGTGGCGTCTTCAGCCGGGCAAACCTGCCGAACAGCTCTCTCCGCATTACCGCCTCGACTGCGATTTTGGCACCGGGGTCATCACCTGCTGGGAGGATGGCGGGAGCGAGCCCATCTACGTGTGCGAGAGTCACGCGAAGCAGTTAGGACGCCCGCGCAAAATCGTCACCGATATCCGGATCGTCACTCCGGCTCCAGGCGCCGACGGTAATCTCGCGACCGCTCAGGAAACCATTCAGGAGGACGCCGAAGTCGCGACCGTGCCTGCCGCGTCTCCCGAACGCGTCGCTTCGACAGTGGCCGCTTCGCTAGCCGCCGCACCGATTTTGCCGGAAGTAACGAATGCTCCCCTGGCGACCGTCGAACCTCCGCCTGAAGTAGCTGCAGCACCCGAAGCAGTCGCGCAGGCGCCTGCTCCGGCTCCCACACCCGCGCCCGCGGTCGCGCCTCACCCGAAGCCAACAGCAACTTCGGAGTCCGCGCGCAAGCCTGCCGATACGAAAGCGGCACGCACCGGCGATGCGTCGCCGCGTTCCCCTGTCCGCGATCTCATCTTCGGCAATCCGGCGAAAGCGATTGTCGACGAAGCGATCTGGAATATGCCGGCGGGAAACCACCAGGCGTACAAAGCGGCGCTGCAGCAGGGAAAATCAGCGGGTGAAGCGGCCGAGGCGGCCGGCGGCCAGATGGCCATGATCCATCGCAAGATCGGCGACTACTCGCTGCGGCTCGAGAATTTCCTTTCCGCCTCGCGGTCGAAAGTCAGCCTGGGCGAAACGATCGATAAGCCTCTCGATCAGGCGGTTCTCGAGATCATCGGCGGCTCCCTCAGCGATTCCGAAAAAGACGCGGCGGTGCAGCAGCTCGGCGGCTTGCAGCAATGGGCAAAGCAGGGCTGGGAGGGCGACATCAGCCTCCTGCAGGCCAATCGAATCCTGCTCGCCATCGGAGACCGCATGAACTGGGGCGGCCCGGCGGCGACCCCCGAAGAGTTCAAGCCGCTCTATCGCGCGCTCTTCGACAACCTCCGAAGCGCCATCTGCAAGGGCGCTCCCGAAACGCAAAGCCTTCACGACCGGCTGATGAATCTCTACGCCGCGAAGTCCGACCTCACCGCCTCGCGCTAGTGCGCGCCGTCAGCGGACGCCGTGGCCGCTGCTTCTTCGAGATCGATTTGATCACGATCTTTCCCTTCCCCGATTTCGGCAGCGGCGGATCGGCGTCCGCAATCGCTCGACGAATCAGCTCCCGCACATCCGGCTCCGCGATCGTCGCCGCGCCCTTCTCCAACACGATACTCCGCACGCGGCTGCCCGACCCTTTCAAGCGCCCTGTGGGATCCGCGAGCCCGGCGCCGTCGAGAAAGAACAGCGTCACCCACCTCGGATACAACGCGATCGACATCACCGCGTCGCTCGCCCGCTCGCTCGCCGCGAATCCGATGGCCAGCGCATTGTAGTTGTCGTACACGAGCTCGAATGCGCCCGGCACGAGCTTCCGCATCGCCCGCAGCGCCGCGCGCGCCGTCTTCGCGATTCCCGGCTCATACTTCCCAAGAAACGAATCGAGCAATCGCTTCGCCGTCATCCCGGTTCCTCCCCTGGCGGCGCGCCGTTCCTCACCGATTCACGCGAAAGCCGACTTCGATCACCTGTCGCACGGCAACAGGCTTTCCGTCCGGACCCTTTGCCGGCTCCAGTTGCCAGTGTCTCACCGCTTTGATGGCTTCCGCCGTCAGCCCCGCTGGCAGACCCTTCACCACTCTCACGGCCTGGATGCGGCCATCCGTTCCGATGACAGCGACCAGCGTCACTATTCCTTGCACCCTCTCGATCGCCGCTTCAGACGAATAGTCCGCGCTGGGGCAGTAAACACAAACCGGCGCTGAAAGCGCTGTCTTCGCGTCGGGGTAATCGGAAATATTTTCGTGACTACCCTGGGGAAGGTCGATCGCGACCAGCTTGGCCATCTGCTGGTCGAGCGGAAACGAAGCCATAAGACCGTCGATGCCCTTTCCATCCTTTGTTCGGAATACTTTGATCTCCACGTTCAGTCGGTTGTCCTGCTGAATGGAAATTTCCCCGCTCACGAACGCCTTGGCTCCCAGATCGCGCGCCCACGCGAGCATCGATGCGAGGTCGCCAAGCATCTGTGGCGAGTAGAAAGCTGGATCGGCTGCCTTCTCGATCCTGCTTCGGTCCTCCATCTTCAGCTTCGGAGACTTTGCCAGCTCGGCGTTCAGCTCATCCGCCAGTTGCGCGCCCAGCGCTGTCATTCGGTCGCCGGGTCCGGAGAAATCGAAAACGGCGATCTTGTCCTGCTTCGAATCGACAATCGACCCCGAAAGCTTGGCCGCCGCAGCCTCCATTGGCGCTCCCTGCGACCGCGCTTGACCGGCGCTCATCAACAAAAACACGCATATGGCGGACCATCCCGCCGATCGAATCAACGCCGATCGCATCAAGCAGCAGCCCTCCGAACGACATACCTCAAGCGAAGTGGCGCAATGGTAGCATGCGTGGCGACCCGGCCTGAGGCGTCGGGCGGCTCGCAATGACGATGCCGGGCCTAAACGCTAGCAGCCCGCCAACCGCCGCGTCATGTCTCCCGCCGGAATCTCCGCGCAGCCCGTCGCATTCTCGCCGCACCACAACGTCGAAAATCCTCCGTCGCCCCGGCTCTCGGCCTTGGCCCGCAACGGCGCCAGGGCTGCCGCGGCCAGCGGAAACGCCGGCGGAATCTCGTTCATGGGACCGAGCTCGCGCATCAACCGGTTCACGATTCCACGCGCCGGGCGCCCCGAGAAGACGCGCGTCATCGCCGTGCGTCGCGCGTCCGCGCTGCGCAAGGCCGCCCGGTGCACCGCGCTCGTCGTCGCCTCCGGACACAGCAGGTATGCCGTCCCGATCTGCGCCGCGCACGCCCCAAGCGTCAACGCCGCCTTCACGGCCGCCGCGTCCGCGATGCCGCCCGCCGCGATCACCGGCAGCTTCACCGCCCTCGCGATCTGCGGCACCAGCGCGAACGTCCCCGCCTGCGTCGTCACATCCTCGGTCAGGAACATCCCGCGGTGCCCTCCCGCCTCCGCCCCCTGCGCGATCACGGCATCCACGCCGCGCGCCTCGAGCCACAACGCTTCCTCGACCGTCGTCGCCGACGCCACAACCACCGCGCCCGTCGCCTTCACCCGCCCCAGCAAATCCGCTGCCGGCAGACCGAAATGAAAACTCACCACGCGCGGACGAAACTCCTCGATCACCTCCGCCGCTTCGGCGCTGAACGGCGCCCGTCCCGGCCCCGCCGCGATCGCGCTCGCATCGATCCCGAATTCCTTGTAATACGGCGCCAGCAGTGCGCGCCACGCCGTCTCTCGCGCCGGGTCGGGCTTCGGCGGCGTGTGGCAGAAAAAATTCACGTTGTATGGCTGCCGCGTTGCCCCCGTGATCGCCGTCAACTCCGCGCGCGTCTTTTCCGCGCTCAGCATCGCGCATGGCAGCGACCCGAGCCCGCCCGCATTCGACACGGCAATCGCCAGCGCGCTCGTCTGCACGCCCGCCATCGGCGCCTGGATGATCGGTAGTTCCGTCCCAAGCAATTCGCGAAACGTTTTCACGCTTTTCTCCGCGAACACTCTATCGCTCGAGCCTCCAGCTTTCCACTAGCCCCAGTGCCGTTTCCCGCGCACGTACAAGCGCCGTTTCCCCGCAGCACGCACCGAGCGCCGGAGGCGCGATTGTACCCAGCCCGGCATGGAGCTTTGCCTGCCGCCCAGGCAGGCAAAGCGGAATGCCGGGTTCGCGCGTTCGCGAAGCCCAGTCCCGAAGGGACGGTTGACCTCCAGCCTCGTTTGCATTTTCTCGCGCACTCACCGCAGCGCCGTTTCCCGCGCACGTACCGAGCGCCGGAGGCGCGATTGTACCCAGCCCGGCATGGAGCCTTGCCTGCCACCAGGCAGGCAAAGCGGAATGCCGGGTCCACAGACACGCGAAGCCCCAGTCCCGAAGGGACGGTTGACCTCCAGCCTCGTTTGCATTTTCTCGCGCACTCACCGCAGCGCCGTTTCCCGCGCACGCACCAAGCGCCGTTTCCCCGCAGCACGCACCGAGCGCCGGAGGCGCGATTGTACCCAGCCCGGCATGGAGCCTTGCCTGCCACCAGGCAGGCAAAGCGGAATGCCGGGTTCGCGCGTTCGCGAAGCCCAGTCCCGAAGGGACGGTTGACCTCCAGCCTCGACTCGAGACGCCTCGCGTGCCCCTCAGCCCTTCCGCAATATCCCGCTCTTGAGCCAGGACACCGCCGCCCCCAGCGAATCTCTTGCTCTTGCCCGCCTCTATCCATACAATGTCATCGTGAGTTATTGTGCCCAATACGATTTGGGGCGGCTGGGGCGCCCGGCGCCCCGGATGGACTGCGCGGCTCGATTTCTAATCGACAATCGGGCGATCCGAAATCGCCGTATCTTCAAGAAAACAAAGGATAGGGGTCCAGTCTAATCGACACGCTTGCGGCACCCCCGAGGATCATGACCGGAAACGAGATTCGCAAAACATTCCTGAAATTCTTCGAGGAGCGCGGCCATCGCGTCGTGCGCAGCTCCTCGCTCGTCCCGGCAAACGATCCCACGCTGCTCTTCACCAACGCCGGCATGAACCAGTTCAAGGACATCTTCCTCGGCCTCGAGCAGCGCGACTACAACCGCGCGACCAGCTGCCAGAAATGCGTCCGCGCCGGCGGCAAGCACAACGACCTCGAAAACGTCGGCTTCACCAATCGCCACCACACCTTTTTCGAGATGCTCGGCAATTTTTCCTTCGGCGATTATTTCAAGAAGGACGCGGTCGCCTTCGCCTGGGAACTCGTGACCTCGAAAAACTGGTACGCGATTCCGGTCGAGAAACTCTACTTCACGGTTTTCGGCGGCGCGGAAGTCGGCCGCGGCAAGAAGCTCGAGACCGATAGCGAAGCGGCCGCGCTCTGGCTGAAAGTCGGCGCCGCCAAGGACCGCGTGATCGCCGTACCCGGGCTCAAAGAGAATTTCTGGGCGATGGGCGACACGGGTCCGTGCGGGCCATGCACCGAGATTTTCTACGACATGGGACCGGCGGCCTCCGATCAGGGCCACACCGATTGCAAATTCGGCTGCGAATGCGGGCGCTACGTCGAGATCTGGAATCTCGTCTTCATGCAGTTCAATCGCGATTCAAGCGGCGACCTGACTCCGCTGCCGAAGCCCTCGGTCGATACGGGCATGGGCCTCGAGCGCGTGGCCGCCGTGCTGCAAGGGAAAATTTCGAATTTCGATACCGACCTGTTCATGCCGCTGATCCACAAGGCGGAAGAATTCACCGGCGCGCGCTATGGGAAAGATTCGAAGCTCGATCCGTCGTTCCGGATCGTGGCCGATCACGCGCGGGCCACCACGTTCCTGATCGCCGACGGCGTCATGCCCTCGAATGAAGGCCGCGGCTACGTCCTGCGCAAGATCATGCGCCGCGGCATGCGCCACGCCCGGCTGTTGGGGCCCACCCGCGCGTTCTTCACCGACATGGTGGCCGCGGTCCGCGAACTCATGGCCGGCGCTTACCCCGAGCTGATGGGACCTGCGGGCGAGCACGCGCTGAAAGTTGTTGGCGAAGAGGAGCATCGCTTCCAGCGGACGGTCGATGTGGGGCTCACGAAGCTCGATGACGATCTCGTGGAGCTAAGGAGCGCGGGCAAGAGCGGCTCCCCGGCCTACGCGGGCGAGAAAGCCTTCAAACTCTACGACACGTACGGATTGCCGCGCGATTTCATCGAGGACGTTACGCGCGACGCGGGCGTGAAAGTCGATTGGGACGAATTCGAGCGTGCGATGGAGGAACAGCGGACGCGCGCGAAGGCTTCGTGGAAGGGCGTCCACAAAGATGTGGCGAATCCCGCCTACACGAAGCTGGCGGCGACCTTCAAAACCGAGCCCGATTTCTACTACGGCACCGAGGCTCGCGACTGCCGCATCGAAGCCATCCTCACCAAAGACGGCCCGGTGAACGAGATCAAGCCGGGCGCTGAAGCCGAGATCGTTCTCGACCGGACTTCGATCTATTCGGAATCGGGCGGCCAGGTGGCCGACACCGGCGGCTTCTACGACAGCTCGGAATCGCTGCAGGTGGCCGAAGTGCGCGGCGCCTACTACCCGGTCTCGCGCCTCGTGGCGCATCGCATCGTCGCGAAAGAGGATTTGCGGGTGGGCGATCGCGTGGCGACCCTCGCCGATCCCGAGCGCCGCGCGCGCAACATGCGCAACCACACGGCCACGCATCTGATGCACGCCGCGCTGCGCAACGTCCTTGGCACGCACGTCAAGCAGGCCGGTTCGCTCGTCGCCCCGGACCATCTGCGCTTCGATTTTTCGCACTTCGCGGCCGTCGATGCGGCGGAACTCGCCGAAATCGAGCAGCAGGTGAACGACGAGATCCTCAAGGATCTCGAGATGCGCATGGACATCATGAACATCGACGACGCGCTCGCTTCCGGCGCGCTCGCGTTCTTCGGCGACAAGTATCCCGAAGCCAACGTCCGCGTCGTGACGATCCCGGACGCCGCCGCGCCCCGCGGCTTCTACAGCAAGGAGCTCTGTGGCGGCACGCACGTGCGGCGCACCGGCGAAATCGGCATGTTCAAGATTCTCGCCGAACAGTCGGCCGCAGCGGGCGTTCGGCGCATCGAGGCGATTTCCGGTGACCGCGCGCTGGCCGATTACCAGCGAGCCCTGGCCACGCTACGCTCCGCGGCAGGCCTGCTGAACACGTCCGAAAATGGCGTGATTGACGCACTAGAACGCCAGTTTGACACGATAAAAACGCTTGAACGGCAGTTAGATGGCCTAAAACGCAAGGCTGCGGGATCGCAGGCTGGCGATCTGCTGGCCGACGCGAAGGAAGTCAAGGGCGTTCGCGTGCTCGCCGCCCGGGTGAACGGGTTTGACCGCGAAGCGCTGCGGCAAATGGTCGATTCCCTGCGGCAGAAGCTTGGCTCCGGAGTAGTCGTGTTGGCGTCCGCCGAAGACGGCAAAGTGGCTCTAATTACGGCAGTTACGAAGGACCTCATCCCCAAGCTTCATGCAGGCAAAATCGTCCAGGAACTGGCCAAGCTGGTGGGCGGTTCCGGCGGCGGTAGACCCGATTTGGCCGAGGCTGGCGGAAAAGACACATCCGGCGTAGAAAACGCCTTGCAGTCCATTTACCCCCTTCTCGAGCGATTGTTATAATTCCCGCAACGCCAGAAACTTACGCCGGGGAAGCTCGTCTTCCCGGGCGCAATTGTCGCTGCGCGTTTTCGCGTTTTGACCTTGTTCGGAGCGGAGCGTTTTGCCTTCCCAAGGGATGAGCGGATACATGACCAGAGCGAGCATCGTCGTCATCACGGCGGCAGTGTGGCTGGTGATGTCCGTACCGTCCCAAGCCCAAATCGCATCGTACGTAGATGAGCACGGAAGAACCGTCTACGTGAACGGGGATTCCCCGAGGCATAAGAGTGGGGGTACTATCAGTTCTACCCCGGCTCCGCCTGCGGCGGGTTCCTCGGAGTCGGCGAATGCCGCCGGCGACCACCTGGACCAGATCGTTCAGGCGGCGGCCGAGCGGCACAACCTGGACCCGGCGCTGGTGAAAGCGGTGATCAGCACGGAGTCGGGTTGGAATCCTTCGGCGATTTCGCGTAAGGGTGCGGTGGGTTTGATGCAGTTGATTCCGGAAACGGCAGAGCGCTTTGGCGTCGGGAATGCATTCGATCCTGCCCAGAACGTGGAGGGCGGGACATCGTACCTGAAGCAACTGCTCGATCACTATAACGGCGATTTGACGAAGTCGCTCGCGGCGTACAACGCCGGCGAGCGGGCCGTGGATCAGAGCGGCGGAATTCCGGCGTACCCGGAAACCGAGCGGTACGTGCAGAAAGTGACCGACGCGTACTTCCGGCCGAATTCGGGCCGCGACCCGTCGTTGTGGAGCAAGCCTCGCGCTCCCATACGGCAGGAAACGGACTCGAACGGGCGGACTATCTTCACGAACGAATGAGACGCGAATGGCTTTGGCTGGCCTAAAATCGAACGGAGCGCGCGCCATGTGCGCTCTCGCGGCGGCGACCCTGCTGCTGACCTGCCTTGCTTTTTCCACCCGGGCCGACAAGCGAACCGATGCGCGCGACCAGTTTGCGACCGCTGTAAAGATGCGGACGATGCTCGAGGGCTACCTCGAGAAAGACCGTTCGCGGTCGGATTACGTGGAGACAGTGGCAGCCTTCCACAAGGTATACCTGATCACACCGGACGCGGACGATGCGACTTCGGCGCTGATCGCCGAGGCGGAGCTGTACACGGAGATGGGGAAACTGTACGACCCGTCGTATTTCAAATCCGCGATCGCGATGTACTCATTTCTGGTGAAACAGTATCCCGGGAGCCGGTACCGGGGCGAGTGCGTGCTTTCGGTGGCCAAAATTCAGAAGGACGATCTCGACAAGCCCGAGGACGCGGAGACCACGTACAAGGGATATCTGAAGCTCTTCCCGCGCTCGGCCAAAACGGCGGAAGTGCGCGAAGCGATCAACGAGATCGAGCACCCGGACGAGGACAAGAGCCCGGCGCCGCGGGCGCAAGCGGCTTCCGATCGCGCCATCGGCAGCGACAGGCCGGAGCCGGTTGCCGCAGCGAGCCAACCGCCGAATCAACCCGCGAGCCAGTCCGAGGCCGTGGATGAGGCTGCCCGGATGCTGCCGGTCGACGCGCCGCAGGTGACGCCGAAGGCCGTGGAAGACGGCCTACCGACCGTGAAGGACTTCAAGACGTGGAATTCGCCGGATTCGGCGCGGATCGTGGTGAATCTCGCGAACACGGTGGACTTCAAGTCGGCCCGAATCGCGTCTCCCGAGCGAATCTATTTCGATCTTCACAGGGCGCAGCTTGGATCGAAGGTGCCGCGCGAGCCGGTGAACATCCCGGGCGGCATGTTGAAGACAATTCGGGTGGCGCAGAACAAGCCCGACACCGTGCGGCTGGTGCTGGATGTGCAGGGCGCCAAGGACTACTCCGCGTTTCTGGTGGCGAATCCGTACCGCCTGGTGATCGACCTGCGATCGAAGCCGCTCGCCCATCCGGAAGTGGCGTCGACAACGGCGCCGGTGATGCCGGACGCGACGCTGAGGAGAGCGCCGGATTCCGCCCCGCCGGCGCGCGCGGCCGAGACCGTTTCCGTGAGCGCAAATACGACCGCATCGGCGAGCGAAGCCGGCGACCCGCCAGCCGCGGCCCGATCGGTCGCGAAACCGGGATTGAAGGGAACGAAACCGCGTCCACGCGCCACTCTGACGGAATCGGCCATGCTCGAGCCTCCGCCCGAGGCCCAGCCGAATCGCGACGGCGAGCGGTCGCTGACGCGCGCGCTGGGACTCAAAATCAACCGAATCGTGATCGACGCCGGGCACGGCGGCCACGACACGGGAACGATCGGGCCGCACGGCCTTCTCGAGAAAGACGTGTGCCTCGACGTGGCCCTGCGCCTGGGAAATCTGATCGAGCAAAGGCTGCCGGGCGCCGACGTAATCTACACGCGGAAGGACGACACGTTCGTTCCGCTCGAGGAGCGGACGCAGATCGCGAACGACGCGAAGGCCGATCTCTTCATTTCGATTCACGCGAATTCGAGCGAGGACCCCTCGGCGCGCGGCGTCGAAACCTATTACTTGAACTTCGCCACGTCCGCAGAAGCAATGGAAGTGGCGGCGCGTGAGAACGCGAACTCGCAGGAATCGATGCACGATCTCCAGGACCTGATCAAGAAAATCGCGCGCAACGACAAGATCGAGGAATCGAAAGATCTCGCCGAAGACATTCAGGACAGCTTGACCGGGCGGCTGCAGCTCGTGAGCCGCAACGAAAGGAATCGGGGCGTGAAAAAGGCGCCGTTCGTGGTGCTGATCGGGGCCAACATGCCCTCGGTGCTGGCCGAGATTTCGTTCCTGAGCAATCCGTACGACGAAAACCTGCTGCGGAAGGCGCCCCAGCGGCAAAGAATCGCCGAGGGCCTGTATCGCGGCATTGCGGAATACCTCGAAAGCCTCAACAGCCTTTCCCCGAACAAAGGTAAGTTGATCACGGACAATCACGTCGCGGACACGCGCCTGGCGGACGGAACGGTGGCGCAGTCCGGGAACCCCAAGTAGAATCCCGGCATCTAACAAGAGAACGGGGATCCATGCACAGACTTCTTTCGTTTCTCTTCGCAGCGCTATTGGTGACGTCGGTGAGCGCCTCGGCGCAGCAGATACTGCCGCATTCGTTCGCGGGGTGGTCGCAAACCGGAGACCAGATCTTCGGCGCCTCGAGCGTGCCGAATGCCGCGAATTCGGAAGCAAGTGCCGCGGGCGTGGCCGCGGAGTATGGATTCACCGGCGGCGAGCACGCGACTTACACGCAGGGCGCGGAGTCTCTCGACGTCACGCTCTACCGGATGAAGGACCCGACGGGCGCTTACGGCGAGTACTCCTACCAGCGGGGCCCGGGAATGCAGCGCGCCGATTTGACGGAACATTCGTCGATCGCGCCCGACCGCGCACTCGTGCTGGCGGGAAATCTCGTGGTCGACATCCAGGGCAAGAATCTGAACGCGCGCAACGCGGACCTGAAGGCGCTGGTGAGCGACGTCTCGCAGCACGCGCAGGAAGGGCCGTTGCCGACGTTGTGGCAGGATCTGCCGCAGAAGAACCTGGTGGAAGGTACCGACCGCTACGTCCTGGGGCCGCAGACGCTCAATCAGCTTTTCCCCGGGGGGCTCGGGGAGTCGATAGGGTTCTCGAGGGGCGCGGAAGCCGAACTCGCGCAGTATCACCTGGGGGGGCGAAACGCCACGCTGCTGATCGTCGATTTCCCCACGCCGCAGATGGCGGTGCATATGCTCGGGGACATCAAGACGAAATACAACGTGAACGGGTCGCAGCCGGGTTCGAGCGCGCCGCCACTCTACGCGGTGAGATCGCTGACGCTGCTGGCGGTGGTGGCCGGAGCGCCTTCGCAGTCGCAGGCGGACGCGCTGCTGGCGCAGGTGCAGTCCGGAGCCGTGCTCACCTGGGATGAGCCGACGTTTCAGTTCAAGGAGCCATCCATCGAGATGATGGTGGTGGGCGCGATCGAGGGAACCGGAGTGATCTGTCTCTTCGCGCTGGTGGCCGGGCTGGCCTTTGGTGGGGTGCGTTTGTTGGTAAAACGCAGCATGCCCGGGAAGATATTCGATCGCACGAGCTACGTCGAAGTGCTGCAGATGGGATTGGTCAGTAAACCTATCAATGCAGAGGACTTCTACGGCACTCCCGGGGGAGCCCCAACGGGTCCAGGGCCCGACAAGAATCTGCCCGACCGGGTCGCCCTCCGCATATTCCGCTGAAAAAAATAGGGTTACACCGTGACGGATTTTGGCTTTCGGACTTGACTTCCCGCGGAGTGCCCACTAGACTGCGGTCGAGGAAAGGGTTCTGCGGCCATCCGCGCATTGGCCGGGAACTTTCTCCCCTCGAAAGCCCGCCGCAAGGCGGGCTTTCTGCTTTTAGGCCCGGAAAACCGGGATTTGCCCCTCACATAACAAGCAGCCCTGCTTCTTTTTGTACGGTCACGCGCGGGCGGCGGCCAGGACTTTTTCGTAGTAACGCTCGTAGAGCGGGATGATGTCGTTCGAGCAGTACTTGCGGCGGGCGTTGGCGCGCGCCATTTCGCCCATGATGCGCCCGCGGTCGGCGCGGGTGAGAACGTCGAGCGCGAATTTCGCGCCGGCGGGGACATCGCGCGGCTCGAAGAGATAGCCGTCGATGCCGTGCGTGACGACTTCGGGCAGGCCGCCGACGTTGGTGGCAAGAACGGGAACCTGGCAAGCCATCGCCTCGAGCGCCGCTAGACCGAACGACTCCGAATCGCTCGGCAGCAAAAACAGATCGGCGAGGCCGAGTTTTTCCTGCACGTGGTCCTGTTTACCCAAAAAGAAGACATCTTTCGAGAGGCGCTTCTTGCGCACGATGTATTCGGCCGCCCCGCGGTCGGGACCGTCGCCGATCAGGACCAGCTTGGCCGGAATTTTTTCGCGAACGAGGGCGAAGATTTCGACGACGTCGGTGACGCGCTTGACCGGCCGGAAATTCGAGAGGTGCATCAGGATGGGCTCGCCCTCGGGAGCCCAGCGGGCGCGAGCCTCGGCATCGTCCGAGCGCTTGTAGAGGTCGCAATTGACGAAATTGGGAATCACCTCGATGGACCGCTTGATCTCGAATTCGCTGAGGGTGCGGTCGCGCAGGTAGTGCGAGATGGCGGTGACTCCGTCGCTCTGTTCGATGGAGAAACGGGTGATGGGCAGGTAGCTGCGGTCGTTGCCCACGAGGGTGATGTCGGTGCCGTGCAGCGTCGTAATGAAGGGCAGGCGGCGCGGAGCGGCCATCATGCGGGCGAGCAGGGCGCTCACCGAGTGCGGAATCGCGTAGTGAACGTGCAGAAGATCGAGAGAGGCCTCCTCGGCAACCTCGGCCATTTTGGTCGCAAGCGCCAGGGTGTAGGGCGGATGGTCGAAGAGCGGGTATGTGGTGACTTCGACCTCGTGAAACCAGATTCGTTCGCTGGTTCCGCTCAGGCGGATCGGCATTGCGTAGCTGATAAAGTGAACTTCGTGCCCTCGCATGGCGAGCTCGAGGCCGAGCTCGGTGGCGACGACACCCGATCCACCGTAGGTTGGATAGCAGGTGATCCCGATTTTCATGGCGTCAGGCGGGCGGCTGAATCCGGCTGCAACCGCCGCCCGGCAACTACGTCGCGGAGATGGGGCGGCTTCTACTGACCGTTGGAGCCGCCGTTCGCCGCTTCGTCGCCTTCCTTGTAGACGTAACGAATGCTGTGCTTATAAAGAAGAAGATTGGGACTGCCGTAACGGGTGACCTTGATGCAATCACGATCGTACCATTCGATGGTGCCGCGAATCACTTCGCCGTCCGTCAACACAACAGCTACGGGAGTGCGGGACTGCATCTGCTTTACGTAGTAAAAGTTCTCTGCGTACGTCTGATCGGGAGGCGCGGGCTTTTTTCGGGGACCTGCAACTGGCTGGGGAGCGACTTGCGTAGGACGCGGAGAGAATGATTCCTTGCCGTCCCCAAGGGAAGGACGAAACAGCTTGCGATTAACCATGGCAGCTCCTAAGTAGTATATTGGTTATGACTACGCGCGAAGGGATTCGGTTGCAACATTTCCCAAAAAACTTCCACCGAAAAACTGCGATTGAGGCCTAGCGTACGCTCAACGACGCGACGAGCGCATCCAAGCCCAGTTGACGTCCGGTATTGCGGCGAATCCGGCTTTCGAGGGCATCGACACCGCGGGTAGCCCGCAGTATCCACGCCCAATCAATCTTCCTGCCAAGGCTTTCGACTTCCCGGCTCAGATCGGGATTGCGAGGAAGCCTGCCTGACGGACCGAAGGAAATCTCAAGCAGGTCTGTGAGCACACTATAGAACAGGCTCAAAATGTTTTCAAAGGATTCCTGCTCTTGCTTCGCAAGCTGAGCAGTTGCGGCGAAGATGTCCGTGAATCCCTGCCCGGAAGCGGAGCGCTCGAGAAGCTGGAGCACGGTCCTGCGCAGGCGCGCGGATTCATCGAGATCGAGCGAAAGCGCAGCGCCGGGGCTGCCGTCGGAGAGCTGGGCCGCGAGTCTCCGCTCGGCGGGCTTGCGGGCGGTGCGTTCCGTCAGGAACGCCTCGACCTGCTCGACGGGAACGGGCGCGAAATGAAATTGCAGGCAGCGCGAGCGAATCGTCTGAAGGAGCGAATCGGGATTTTGCGCGAGCAGAATCAGAGTAGCGGACTCGGGCGGCTCCTCGAGGATCTTCAGGAAGACGTCGGCGTCGGTCCAGCGCATGGTGTCCGCGCCATCCATGATGAAGACCCGGCGGCGGCCCTGCGGCTTGAAGTACGCCGCGCGCTGAACGGCGCGCAACTGGCCGACGCGAATCATGGGGCGCGCGACCGGCGTGCGGAGGCGTACCGGATCGGGGACGATCACCCAGACGTCCGGGTGCGTCTCGAGGATCAGCGGCGTGCGTTCGACGGCGGCCGCGTCCGCACTCTCGCCGCGCTCGGCGAGCCCGGCCTGGATGAGCGGAGTGGGGTCGGCGAGCGGCGCCATGCGCAGGCAGGAGTCGCATTCGCCGCAGAAATCGTCGCGCAGGCGCCGGCAATTCGCCGCGTGCGCGAACATGCGGGCGAGCGTGTATTTGCCGATACCGCGCGGGCCGGTGAAAAGCAGGGCGCTCGGGACGCGTTCACGCTGGAGCATGCCGCGAAGGGCGCGGAGGATGCGTTCGTTGCCGAGGAACCGATCGAAGCCCACGTCAGATCCTCGCACCGAGCGCGGGAGCCACGCGCGCATCGATGGCGGCCAGGATTTCGGCGTGAATCGCGCCGGTCGGGCGAAGCGAGCCGGAGGCGGCGTCGAAGCACTCGATTTTCGCCCAGTGCGGCTGGCGCGCGAGGGCGTCGTAGACCGACGAGGCAGCTTCGAGGTGCGCGATGTCGGCTTCCTGCAGATCGCGGCGCAACTTGGTATAGCCGCGCGTACCACGCTCGCCGCGCTGGCCGGCAAGTCGATGGGCTTCCGCGGCGGGCACGCGGAGATAGATCACCAAATCCTCCGCGGGCAGGCCGTAGATTTCGTATTCGAGCTGCTTGAGCCAGGCGATGAATTCTTCGCGCTTTTCCGCGGGCACGCGCGCGCCCTGGTGCGCAAGGTTCGAGGCGATGTAGCGGTCGGCCAGGACGTTCTTTCCTGACTGAAGCGCGCCTTCGATCGACGGCTTCGATTCGAGCCGGTCTCCCGCATAGAGCAGCGCCGAAAAATGCGGGTCGACGGCCGCGAGCGGCCCGAATTCGCCATTCAGGAAGCGGGCGACGAGTTTGCCGAAGAAGCCGTCGTACCGGGGAAAACTGACTGGCGCGAAAGCCACGCCGCGGTCGTCGAATGCACGGGCCAGAAGATCGAGCTGCGTGCGCTTGCCGGAACCGTCGATCCCTTCGATCACGATGAGTTTTCCGCGGACGAGCATGGAAGTGAGTTTCAGTGTAGCGCGGGGGGCGGCGAGTGGCCAGCGGTTCATCGCCCGGTTCCTCGCCCGGTCGATGCGCGTGCTAGAATCGCGCGCGTGACGACGGAAAACATCGCGCTGCGCCAGAATCTCGAGCGCGTGCGGGAACGCATCGAGCGGGCGACCCAGCGCGCGGCGCGCAAGGCGGACGAGATCACGCTCGTGGCGGTGTCGAAGACTTTTCCCGCCGAGGCGATCCTCGCGGCCCATGGCCTCGGGCTGCGCCATTTCGGCGAGAATCGCGTGCAGGAATTCGAGGTCAAACAGCCGAAACTGGCGGTTCTTGACGCTGTGTGGCACTTCATCGGGCATCTGCAGCGGAACAAGGCGCGGCGGGCCGTGCATCTTTTTCAGCGGATCGATGCAGTCGATAGCTTGCCGCTGGCGCGGGCGCTGGATTTGGAAGCGGCGGCGCGGGAGAAACGTCTGCCGGCGCTGATCGAGGTGCGGATCAGCGACGAACCTTCGAAGTCGGGCATCGGCGAGGGCGACCTCGGGACGCTAGCCGAAGCGTTCGCGGCAATGACGCACGTGAAACTGCGCGGGTTGATGGGCGTGCCGCCGTATTTCGAGCAGGCGGAGCGGGTTCGTCCGTACTTTGCGCGCCTGCGCGAGATGCGCGACGGAGTGAGCGCGCGGCTCGGCGTCGCGCTGCCGGTGCTCTCGATGGGAATGAGCCATGATTTCGAAGTGGCCATCGAGGAAGGCGCCACCGAAATTCGCGTGGGGAGTGCGCTCTTCGGTGAACGCACTCGCGGTGCGGGGTAGCTCGCGCGCTCGCCGGCAAGCTCTCGGGGCCGGTACATCTTCCCCGTCGTTCTTCGATTCTTCGTGGCTTCGACGTCTAGTCTGGAAGCGGCTGGCCGGTGGTCTCGAGGCCGAAGGGCAGCAGGAAGAGGCCCAGCAGGAACGGCAGCGCGGTCAGAGCGACCGGAATGCCGATCGTGTGGAAGTAGGAGACGCCGGCGCCCACGAGGAAGGTGAACCCGGCGCCGACGAAACGTCCGACGGACGTGGCGAAAGCGAACGCGCTCCCGCGGCACTCGGTCGGGTATTGCTCGGGAAGCCATAAAGTGTACATCGCGAAATTGGCGCCGCCGATGCCCAGGAAAAACAAGCCGATGAAGAACCACTTCATCGCGTCTTGCGGAAGATAGAAGGCGTAGCCGAAGGCGAACGCGAGCGACGCCGCCATGCACACGAAGAAAAGGCCGAGAGTGATGCGGCGGCCGAGGCGTTCGGCGATCCACGGCAGCGGCAGGCAACCGACGATCGTTCCGAACGAGAGAACCATCGTGGCGTAGGAGCCCAGGCGTGGCGCGAGAAACGCGGAGAGATGCTGGCGCGAAACGATCTCGGCGACGGCGGTGGGAACGTAGACCGTGCCGCCCCACAGGCCGATGATCGAAATCAGCACGTAGGCGGAATTCAGCAGCGTCCGACGGCGGAATTTGGGGCTGAAGATCATCGCGAAAGGATGCGAGATCTTCTTGGCGGTCGCCTGCCAGCGGGCCGGTTCGTGGACGCTGTACATGATGAAGCCGATCAGCAGGGCCGGGACGCCGCCGATGGCGAACATCGGCCGCCACCCGTGCGTTTCGCCGACGAAATGGTTGGCCAGAGCGGCGAGAAAGAATCCGAAGTAGTAGCCGGTGTGCATCAAACCCGCGCCCATCTTGCGCCGGCTTTCGGGCCACTCTTCGGCGACGAACGTCCCGCCCATGGCCCACTCGCCGCCGATGCCGATGCCGGCGAGCAAGCGGCAGGCCGCCACCTGCCAGACGTTTTGGCCGAACGCGGCCAGCAGCGTGAACAGCGAGTAGCACAGGATCGTCAGAGCGAGAGTGCGGACGCGGCCGAAGCGGTCGGCAACCGGGCCCCAGACGAGCGCCATGCCCCAGCCGACGAGGAACAGCGCGAAGAGCAGGCCGCCGTAGAAGCCGACGTTCGCGGCGGTGGCGGGAATGCCCGACCTCGGCAGGAGCTCGCGAAGCGCCGGCACCAGCACGAGGGCGTAGATGAACGAATCCATGCCGTCGAGCGCCCAGCCGGCCCAGGAAGCCCAAAAGCCGCGAATCTGGTTCGAGGTAAGGCGAACGGGCCCGGCCATATTCGAAGGGGTGGGGGGCGTAGTCACGACGGGCGTGGATTGTATGGCAAAACGCGCCGCTGCGGGAGGATTTCTCGCCGAAATCTTGACGCGCGATGAAACGAGCTATGATCGAGAGGGCGTTGAAATCCGATTCCATGGTCGAAGTAACCGAACACGCGGAAGGAATCGCGTTTGCGGTGCGCGTGGCGCCGCGGGCAAGCCGCGACGCGATCGAAGGAGCGCATCAGGGCGCGCTGAAAGTGCGGCTCACCGCACCGCCCGTCGACGATCGCGCCAATGAAGCGCTGATTCGCCTCCTGGCTGAACGTTTGAACGTGCCGAAATCGGCTGTTAGAATCGTGGCCGGGGGAAAGAGCCGTATCAAGCGCGTGGAAGTCACAGGCGCGCGCCGCGCGCAAATCAGCGAGATCTTGAGTTCATGCCGGACATAAAAGCGATTCAGGCGAAGCTGCGCACCAGCAAGATCGACGGCTGGCTCTTCTACGATCATCATCATCGCGATCCCATCGCGGCGCATATCCTCGGCCTCGATGGAAACGGCATGGCCACTCGCCGCTGGTTCTATTTCATTCCGTCGAAGGGCGAACCGAGAAAACTCGTGCACCGGATCGAGCAGGGCGCGCTCGATTGCGTCGAAGGCGGCAAGAACGTCTACTCCGGCTGGCAGGAGCTGCAAAGCGGCCTGCGCAAGCTGCTCTCCGGCAGCACCAGAATCGCGATGCAGTATTCGCCGGAGAACAACATCCCGTACATCGGCCTGGTGGATGCGGGCACGATCGAACTGGTGCGAAAGCTCAAGAAGAAAGTGGTGACTTCGGCCGACCTGGTGCAGACGTTTGAGGCGGCGTGGAGCGCGCAGCAGCTCACCTCGCACCTCGAAGCGGGAAAGATCATCGATCGCATCACGCGCGGGGCGTTCGAAGCGGCGGCGGCGAGCGTGGAGGACGGCAACCCGATCACGGAATTCGAGCTGCAGCAGTGGATACTCGAACAGTTTCGCGCGAACGGAATCACCACGGCCGAGCCGCCCGTGGCCGCCGTACAGCCGAACAACGCCAATCCACATTACGAACCCAAACAGGGCGCGTCGAGGCCGATCCGCGCGGGAGATCTGTTGCTGCTGGATATCTGGGGAAAATTCGCGAAGCCCGGCAGCGTGTATTACGACATCACGTGGACAGGCTATCTCGGCAAGCGCGTGCCGGACGCCTACGCGAAGGTCTTCGGCATCGTGCGACAGGCGCGCGACCGCGCGATCGACTTCGTGAAGAAATCGGTGGAGGCGGGGCGGACGATTCGCGGATGGGAAGTGGACCGGATGGCGCGGGACACGATTCGGAAGGCGGGCTACGCCAAGAATTTCGTCCACCGCACCGGGCATAGCATCGGACAGGAAGTCCACGGCAACGGAGCCAACATGGACGGGCTCGAGACGCGCGACGACCGTACCATCGTGCCCCATACGTGCTTCTCGATCGAGCCGGGCATTTACCTGCCGGAGTTCGGAATCCGCAGCGAAGTGAACGTTTACGTGGGCGAGAAAGAGGCGCGCGTCACCGGCGCCATTCAGGAAGAAGTGCTGGCATTGCTGGCGTGAGGCGCGCTGGATGAACCGTGGCTGAAGAACCCGTGCACGAAACCGCGCCCGCCGCAAGCCACGGGAAATCCCTCAGCGCAATTCCCTTCCTCGTCGCACTCGCCTCGCTGGCCATCCCCGGGCTCGGCCACGTGTGGCTGGGCCGATGGGTGCGCGGGCTGGCTTTCTTCGTCGCCGTCGGCGGCCTGGCGGTCACGGGCTACTTGATGCGCGGCCAGGTATTCACCTCGGTCTCGAACGATCCCTTCGGCAGGCTCGGCTTCGCTGCGGACGCGTGCTCGGGCGTGTTCTATCTTCTGTCGCGATTTCTGGAAGCGGCGGGCCCCGATCTTTCGAGAGCGGCGGGCGATTACGGCACGCGATTCATCGCGTCGGCGGGAATCGTCAATCTGATCGGCATGCTCGACGCCTACGGCATCGCCAGCGGGCGGAGAGACTAGCCGATGCACGCGGGACATTTTCATCTCGGCCACTTCCCCGCCATGCTGATTTTCGCGCTGCTGGTTTCGGTCGCGCTGGCGGGTCTGGGCGGACACAGCACGGCGCAGCGGATCAAATATGCCGTGTGGTGCTTTGCGCTTTTTCTCTTGATCGGCATCGGACTCGCGTGGCTGATGTATCCGTTTTCGCGCTGAGTTCTTCAGGGCGATGTCTACCCGATGGACTGCGACAGCCTCGGGATCGATTCGCGGTCGTTTCGCTTCTGGTCGATCTGGGTTTTCCACTCAAGCCAGCTCTCCCTCATCGAGTCTTTCTTCGGAGATGCCGGAAGACATTCAACCTGCTTGCGCCCTTCTTCCCAAGCCGATGTAGCTTCCTCGTACCGTCGGGCGACCCAATGCATGCAAATCGCGAGACGTAGCTGATTTAGAGGCGAACCAGCGGGCCCAGCCAAGGCCTGTTGGGCCCAAATCTTGGCCTTTTCTTCGTCCTCTCGGTACCAAGCCTGAAAGATCGCAGCTTCCATGAGGATAAGCTTCTGAAATTCGGGCGAGGCTATTCTGAATCGCTCCAGGCACTTTTCCAGATTCCCAGCTGCCTCGTCGAATTCTCCACGATCCAGATGGGCGACGTAAGCGAACCAGAAGGCCCTCAGCGCGTCGCGCGACTGATCCGCGATGGCGCAAGAGTGGACAATCCAGGTTCGCTTCAAGTGCTTGGGTCGAACACCCGCATCACTTTCCATCTTTAGCGCGAGCAGGGACAACCAACGTCTAGCTTTAGCACCAGAACGGACCAGACTCAGCAATCGGGCTCCGTCCGTAAACATGCCGTTTTCGCGCCGGTAGGGGATAAGATTGACGATCACTATGACGACAGAAAGGGCGGCCCAAAAGAGGAGAAATTTCCCCACCGAATGTTGCCACTTGTCCAAGGCCTGGCTTACAAAAAACAGCCAAACGCACGGCACGGCTAGAACATTTGCAATGGGCCCGGCCGCAATGTAGATGCCGAGCCTTCGACGAAGCCTTCCCAGGCGATCGATTCTCATCGCGGCCATGCCGTCAAGGCCATGCCTTCCTTGCAGCTTGAATTTCAGTCCTTTCGCCGATTTGACCAGTGCGAACGGCCCGACTCTGACGGTTTCGAAGTGAAAGCCAACAATCCGCCCTGCGACCACGTGTGCCAGTTCATGGCTCGTGAGAATCATGAGTGAGGCACCCAGATAGAAAACCAGAAAGGCCAGCGAATTCTCCGGAACGGATGCGTCGATGAGCGCCGCCACCTCCTTCCGGAGAACGTTCACAAATCCGGCGCCGACCGGTTCGTCGCCAAGCGCGAAAAAAGCGACAGCAAAAGACAAAACTCCGATGGTGAAAATACCGATAGCCACAAATAGATGGCGCCATCTGAGCCGGCCTCGGCGAGGAAGGGGGGATTCTAAGTCCAAAATCGGTGTCGAGGACGGGGCGACCTGGATGCTCATGTAGGTAATTGTCGCTCAGTAAAGCATAAGGACATTCAGGAGAAAAGGCTGACGGTGTACGATAAATATAGACTTGGATCCCGGCCGAAACCGTCGGACGAGCGGACGTTGTACTCAAAAGCTAGTCCGACGCCTGAATTGACGTGTACACAAAGTCCTGGCTGGCACGTCTTATGACTGTAGGGATTACCTCTACTTTAGGGGGACGTTCGATCTATGAATAGGCGACAACTGCTCTCATTGTTGGGAATATCTCCCGCGCTTTTGGCTGCTTCTCCAGCGGAAGCGCGCGCGAAAAAGCACAAGCAAGACGCAGCGAATTCCGGAGAGGACACCGCGAAATTCACGGCGCTTTCGCCGAAGGGCACGCCGCCGCCGATTCAGCGCTTTTCCATGGCGCCGCGGCTGAGCACGGTGCAGGGGAAAACGATCTACCTGGTGGACACGGGATTCCTCGGCGCCGATCAGCTGCTCCTACAAATCGCCAAGTGGTTTCAGCAAAACCAGCCCGACGTGAAGACTGTGCTGCGAAAGAAAGCCGGTACCTACCCGGAGGAAGATCCCAAGCTGTGGGCCGAAATCAAGGCCAACGGCGCCGCGACCATCATGGCCATCGGCCATTGAAGCGGCTGCACCCCAGCGACCGTCGGTCACTGCATAACTATGGAGAAGATGGGAATCCCGAGCGTGCCGCTCGTGACGCGCGCGTACGAAGATCTCGCCAAAGCGACGGCGGTGCAGCGCGGCATGCCAACGCTGCGTATCGTCTTTACGGTTCACCCGATCTGGGGCAAGACGCCCGCAGAGTTGTGGACGGCGGTGAACGGGCCCGATCCCGTGACGGGAAAGCCGATGATGAAGGAGATCCTCGACGATCTCACGACGCCGCTTACGGCCGAGGATCAGAAGTCGGGGCTGCTGCCTGCTCCCGCGGGCCCCGAGACGTTCGGTCCCGACACGCTCGACAGCCTGCAAAGCTACTTCATGGACAACGCGATGACGGATTACCTGCCGATCATCGTGCCCACGGAAGCCAGAGTCGCGGCGATGCTCAAGGGAACAAGCCACCAGCCGGACGAGCCGGTGGGAAAAGCAGCGGGCTACAAATACAACGTCAAGCAGGTGGCGGTGAACGCAGTAATGGCGGGCTGCGACCCGTCGTACTTCCCCGTGATTCTCGCGATCGCTTCGACAGGAGACCTCGCGCTGGGCACGTCGACGACGTCGTTCGGCTACTCGATGATCATCAACGGGCCGATTCGCGACAAGCTCAACATGAATTACGGGATCGGAGCGCTCAGCCCGTTCGCGCAGTCGAACGCAACGATCGGCCGCGCCTGGACCCTGATGGGGAAAAATCTGGGATCGGGAGCGATTCCCGGCCAGACCTACTGGGGCGGCCAGGGCAATACGCTGAACTACAACAACGCGGTGGTGGCGGAAGACGAGAAGAACAGCCCGTGGACTCCGTTTCACGTTCAGAAGGGATTCAAGCCCGAGGAAAACGTGGTGAGCCTCTTCAACGGATGGGACATCCGGCAGGGCCACGGAGCCAAAGGCGCGGGAGCCGTGATTCCCAAGTTCGACGAGCAGATCAGCAGCATGTTCCCGACGCTGACGCGGATGTTCAACGCGCTGGTGATCTGCGACCCGCTGACGGTGAAGTCGCTCGTGGAGCAGGGTTACGACACGAAGGAGAAGCTGCAAGATTGGCTCTGGAAGAACACGACGATCTCGGCGAAGGAATATCGCGATTCGTTCCTCGCGCACGTGTGGCTCTATCCGCGCGCGCTGCGAGGCGAGGAACCGTACGCCACGTGGTACAAAGTCCCCGAGGACACGCAAATTCCCTGCTGGCCGAAGGCGTCCGATATCGAATTCGTGGTGGCCGGCGGGCAGACGAACACGTTCTTCCAAGTGGGCAACATGAACTACGTTCGGAGCGTATCGATCGACAAGTGGGCGTAGGAACAGCCTGCTGAGACGCTCCGATTGAGACGAGTGAGCGGATGCGTTCGCTTGCGCGATTTTTGGTAATCGTGACAGTTGCCTGGCCGGTGCTCGCGCAAACCACAGGAAAGCGCGCCGGTTTTCATTGGGATTGGCGCCACGCGAGGGAACTCAGCGCCCGACAGTCGCTGCGCGATTCGTCTCTTCCTCAAGGAGACAAAGATGCAATCGCAGGGTTGATCGAGGACGAATTCAACCAGCACGAGTATGGCCCCGAGATCCAGTCCGAAAGTCAACTTCGGAAAGCTGTCCTCGATACTCGAATCGAGCTGGTCGACCTCAACGGAGATGGCATTCCGGAAGTGGTGGCGCAGGCCATGACGGATTGCAGCCCGACTGGAAATTGCGACGTTTGGATTTTCCAGAAGGCTCGGAAAGGATACCGACTGCTACTCGAGGGATTCGGCCAAACGATCACGATTCAGAAGATGCGCAGTAGTCGATTCGCGGCAATCGTGATTTCGATGCACGGCTCGGCCACTGAATCAGAACTGAGAGAGTATCGCTACGCCGACGGGCGCTATCGCGAAACGGGGTGCTATGGCGCATCGTGGGAGGAGCGGGAAGCCGACAACTCGGTGCGCGAACTGAAAGAACCGAGGATCACGCCTTGCGAATCTCGGTGACGCCTGCTCGGCCGTGCGAAACCGTGCCTTCCGCCTGGAAATAGCTGGAAATCGATAGTAACTACCTCAGGACACGTCACACGCTTGTCACGACGGCGTCATGCCTCAGTTGTCGTGCGCGCTCTACCCTCCCGTCGAAATCAGAAAAAGGGTAAAAGCTGCCTCGCAGCTTTTCGTGAGCCGGTGCGCAGAAGACGATGGGGGCCCGGCCGGAGACGGATGTGCGGACATGCGGCCGGAAACACTGAGGCTCGGTCCGGCTCCGGTGCGCCCGAAGGAGCTCCATTCAATGAAATTGTGCAGTGTTTGCCTGCGAAGAGCACCTCTCGCGATGGTCTTCGCACTGTCACTCGCTGCAACGGGCAACGCGCAAGCCATCCCGAACAGCGCGTCTGACGAGAGCGCCGTGCATTTCACGGCGGGGCAGCGGCTCGAGTGGTTCGTCGACAATACGATCGGGACCGGAAGTCTCGCGGCCGACGGGGCGAGCGCGGGAATCGGCACAGCTTTCAACACCCCGGGCATGCGCGGCAGCAGTGCAGAGAGTTTCGTGAGGCGTTACGAGATGCATCTCGCCGCGACCGCCGCCGGGAACGCCCTGGAAGCAGCCTCAGGCGCAATCTGGGGCGAAGATCCGCGCTATTTCCGGGTACCGACAGAGTCGTTCGGCAAGCGGCTGCGGAATGTAATCCGGATGACTTTCGTGGCGTACCGAAGCGACGGGCATCTGGCTCCGGCTTACGGCCGGTATATCGGAATCACGGGCAGCAGTTTCCTCGCGACTTCGTGGGGAGAGAATGCTTACAGCCTGCACGAGGCCGTGCTGAGCACGCTGGGCGGATTCCTAGGGAGAATGGGAAGCAACGCGTTTCAGGAATTCTGGCCCAGCGTGAAACCACACCTGCTGCGCCATCTGTCGCCGGTGCACCCTTAATGCGCTTGGCGGCAACCACGAACAAACAAAAAAGAGGGGCCGCGATGCGCCCCTCTTTTCGTTATAGGCGTCTCGAGCCGCGGCCTACGTGAGGTCTTCAGGCTTCACCGGCATGTGGCGGATGCGTTTGCCGGTAGCGGCGAAGATGGCATTGCAGATGGCAGGAGCGAGCGGCGGAACGGCCGGCTCGCCCATGCCGGTCGGGGTCTCGTCACTCGGCACGATGTAGACGTCGACGGTGGGCATCTCGTTCATGCGCAGCATGTCGTAGGTGTCGAAGTTGGCCTGCTGCACGCGGCCCTTGTCGATCGTGATTTCGCCCTTCAGGGTCTGCGTGAGGCCGAAGACGACGGCGCTCACAGCCTGCTGGCGAATGATGTTGGGGTTCACGACGCGGCCGCAATCGAGAGCGACGGTGACGTGGTGAACCTTCACGCCATCTTTATCGAGCGAGATTTCCACGACCTCGGCGACGTAGGTGGAGAACGCCTCGAGGACGGCGATTCCGCGATAGTGTCCTTTCGGAAGCGGCTTGCCCCACTCGCCCTTTTCCGCGGCGAGATTGAGCACGCCGAGGTGACGCGGCTTTTTCGAGAGCAGCGCCTTGCGGTATTCGTAGGGATCTTTCTTGGCGGCGGCCGCGAGCTCGTCCATGAAGCTTTCGAGGAAGAAGCCGTTCTGCGACGCTCCCACCGACCGCCAGAAGCCCATCGGGATGGGTCCCTCGACCATGTGGTAGTCGACGAGGATGTTGGGGATGTCGTACGGCGTGTCGGAGATGCCCTCGACGCTGCTGGAATCCATGCCGTTCTTCACGGCGTCGGGACCGAAGAACCAGCGGGAGATGGAGTCGCAGGCGACGCGCGCGGTGAAGGCAGTGGGCATGCCGTCGGGACCGAGCGCGGCGGCGATTTTGACGTAGGAAGCGGGACGATAGTAATCGTGCTGGGTATCGTCCTCGCGCTTCCAGGTGACCTGCGCGGGCGCGTTCATGTGCTTGGAGATTTCGCAGGCTTCGGTGACGAAGTCGGACCAACCGCGACGGCCGAATCCTCCGCCGAGGTAGGTGGTGTGCACGAACGCCTTATCCTGCGCGATCCCCGCGATCTTCGCGGCGGTCATCTGCGAGGGAGTCTGGAACTGCGTCGGCGCCCATACGTCGGCGCGGTCCGCCTGGATGTACGCGGTGCAGTTCATCGGCTCCATGGTGGCGTGCGCCTGATACGGAGCCTGATAGACGGCCTCGATCTTCTGCGATGCGCTGCCGAGCGCGGAGTGGGTGTCGCCTTCCTTGCGCGATACGACGCCGGGGGTCTCACAGGCATCGGCGAAACTCTTGAAGATCGTTTCGTTCGAGGCGCTCGCGTTGGGGCCTTCATCCCATTGGACGTCGAGAGCCTTGCGGCCCTGAAAGGCGGTCCAGGTATTGTCCGCGACCACGGCGATGCCGTCGGAAATCTGGAAGACGTCCTTCACGCCGGGAATCGCTTTGGCCTTCGTCGCGTCGAAGCTGGCGACCTTGCCGCCGAAGACCGGGCAGTGTTCCACGGAGGCGTGGACCATGCCGGGCTGGCGGACGTCGATGCCGAAACCGGCCTTGCCGTTGGTCTTGATCGGCGTGTCGAGGCGCTTGAAGGGCTTGCCGACGACTTTAAATTGGCTCGGATCCTTGAGCGCGACGTTCTGAGGAGGCGCGACTTTGGCGGCGGCTTCGGCGAGGCTGCCGTAGGAGGCGCGGCGCTTGGTTGCCGCGTGAATCACGGCGCCATCTTCCGCGTGGCATTCGGATGGATCGACGCCCCACTTCTGGGCCGCCGCGGTGATAAGCATCACGCGCGCGGTGGCGCCGGCTTCGCGCATCGGCTTCCACGCGGAGTTGACGCTCTGGCTGCCGCCCGTGCCCTGCATGTGGAACGCGGGATCGAAATAAACGACCGCCGCGGGAGCAAATTCGATGCGGACTTTGCGCCAGTCGCACTCGAGCTCTTCCGCGGCGAGCATGGAAAGCGAGGTGACGACGCCCTGGCCCATTTCCGACTTGGCGATGAGGATCGTAATGTTGTCGTCGGGAGCCACCTGGATGAACGCGTTGAGCACGTCGGGAGTGGCCGGGCTGCCATCGAGGCGCGACGCTGCGAGGACTTCCCTGCGCCCCGGCAGGTAGAAACCGATCACCAAGCCGGCGGCTCCGGCGATGCCGGTCTTGAGGAAATTGCGACGATCGAGTCCGTTGGTTTGCGCGCTCATTCAGCACCTCCGTTGGAGACCATCATCGCGCTTGCAACGAGTTCGGAGCGGCCATCGGCGTTCGCGGATTTCGCGCCGCCCGCCTGCAATTCGGCGGCCCGGTGAATTGCTTTGCGGATCCGGTCGTAGGTGCCGCAGCGGCAGATGTTGCCCGCCATTGCGTCGGTGATTTCGGCGTCGGTGGGGCGCGGAGTCTTGGCGAGAAGCGCCGAGGCTGTCATGATCTGGCCGGATTGGCAGTAGCCGCACTGCGGAACATCGACCTCAATCCAGGCGCGCTGAACGGGGTGACTGTCGGTGGCCGAAAGCCCCTCGATGGTGGTCACCTTTTTGCCGGAGACGCTCGAGATCGGCGTGATGCAGGAGCGCGTCGCTTCGCCGTCGATGTGGACGGTACAGGCGCCGCAAAGCGCCATGCCACAACCGAATTTGGTGCCGGTCATATTGAGCGTGTCTCGAAGCACCCAAAGCAGTGGCATATTGGGGTCCACGTCCACTGTCTTGGGCCTACCATTCAGAATGAAGTGAGTCGCCATTCAAAACCCTCCGTCGAGTGGTCGAACTTATACAATCGCCGGGCTTTACGCCCAGAAATTCACTTTCGTTCAAGCTACGCCATGGGCATCGGAGTGTCAAGTTGGCGTGGACTGTGACTGTAGACGGATTGATCCGTGATCCAGCAATGAAATAGGGCCTTTTTTCGTTGTTTGGAAATTTTCCGGGCGGATGTTACAGTCGAACGATCACCGCCGAGGTAGCTCAGTTGGTAGAGCAGCCGATTCGTAATCGGCAGGTCCCCGGTTCAAGTCCGGGCCTCGGCTCCATCTTTCTAGCGAGCACTGGAACAGGTCCCGCCGGTATTGCTGATGATCGATCCTTCAACGGAAATACTATAAGAGCAAGCCCTAAGCCGGCGTTTGCGCCGTCGGCATTTGCCGCAGCAGCCAGCCATTGACCGTGCGCGTCAGAACGGGTTGTACTCAGCGGTTAGTGTGCCTTCCCCGTTCAAAGAATGCACAAGAATTGAGCAGGCTCCCACCGTCCAGCCTACGAAGGAAGATGCTGTAAACTGTAATCCATTTCTCGACGAGCCCCCTTGCGTTACATAGGGTATGCCGGCGCCAAAGCACTCCCAGGCGAACTCCACGTTCGCGGAGAGATTTACGACCGCCCACGGCGGCAGGGGACCGTAGGCAAACGCGTTCTGCCAACCCGATTCGCTTATGCTGATTGTGTTTGTTTCACCGGCCATTTATGCCTCCCGTCGGACTATTGGGTTCAGCGATTCCTGCAATTCCCCTCTTGAAGCGTTCGGTCTCGGCTTGCAGTAAATGGAACCTTCTACCAGCAGTGAAAGCCACGTATAACTTAGCGAGCAGCTGTGTTTCGTCTCGTATTGGCAGAAACTTCACCGGGAAAAATTCTCTGGCGTGTTCAAACGTCAGAGTCACACCGTCAAGTTTGCAGTATCTCCCACCAGGTTGATCGGCAAGAAGCGCGGTCAACTCCTCGAGACTGCGAATTGGGAATACCGTCTTGCCATGAACACGGGCAGTGAGTTGCGTTGCGTAGTACAGGTCGGGATGTAACTTCAGTGCTTTTTCGTATAGAGCTATCAGCTGGGGCATAGAAGCGAGCCTCCATCGAACAGTAAGTCCAGAGGACGGATATTACATCTATTTCTCATATGTTGCACGGTAATATTCGAATGCTTACCATTGGTTCAACTTCTTCACGGGACGCGCTCGCCGCGAAGCCACTCTAACGGGCCAAACGGCACGCCGAAACGGGCTGTTTTATTGCAGTTGCGGATCATCTCCCGGGCAAACCGGTTGGAAATCAGAAAGTGTATTTCAGCGCCAACTGTATCAGCCGCGGATCGGCCGTGTTGACGACCTTGCCAAAGAGCGGTTGGTTGTCCACGTCGCCGTTGACGGCGTCCGGACCGAAAAATTGCGTGTGGTTGAAAACGTTGAAGGCTTCCGCACGGAACTGCAAGGTCTGCGTTTCGTGAATCTTGAAATTTCGCAGCAGCGCTAAATCGGTGTTGAAAGCGCCGGGCCCTGAAAAGTATCGCCGCGGGGCATTTCCGATCGTCCCGAGAGCGTTGTCTTTGAATGCGAGAGGGTTGAAGTACTGCAGCCCGTTGCTGTGCGGATTGGCGATGTCGAGAGGTTCTCCCGTGAAATCAGGGAGGTCCAGGTAGCGGTTGTTCACGCCGTTGGGGCTGCTTCCCTGCAAGGAGTTGTCGGCGTTGGTGCTCAATGTCACCGGGAAGCCGGTGCTTGCGCGGGTGACGCCCGTTATTTCCCAGCCTTCGAGCAGAAAGTGCGCGTGGTCCGTCAGCCTTTGCAGCGGCAAACGGAAATCGTAGGTCGCCACGAAGTTGTGCGTGAGGTTCCAGGCCGAAATCGCGCGCGTGAGGCCGAAATCGAACGGATCGACAGCATCCGCAAGCGACGAGGATTGATCGATGGACTTGCTGTACGTGTAGCCGAGCGAATAGGTGAGAAGCTTGGTCGAGCTCTTCAAGCTCACTTCGAGGGCGTTGTAGTTTGCGTTTCCGATGCTGCCGATGTAGTCGTCATTCCCGAAGTAGTTTCCGGGCACGCTGTCGTTGATGAGAGTCGGATTCAATCCGACGCGCGTGCCTTGAAGTGTGGCGCCTGCCGGATAGGTGGTTCCACCGAACACTAACGATTCGGCAAGCGTGTACTGATTGTTTTCGCCGCCGGGTCCACAGGACTCACCCGAAACGAGAACGCCGGGCTGGTTCAGGGCGAGGCAAAGAGCGGGATTGCCGGGATTCGCCGAATACACGAGCAGCTGGTGATGAGTTTCGGAGCCCACGTAGCTCAAGCTTAAGACAGCCTGTCCCGGAAGTTGCCGTTCGATGGAGAGGAAATAGTTCTCCGTGTAGGGATACGTGTCCCAGGGAACCGGGGCGGTCATGCCGGACTGCGGGTTGTAGACGCCGACATAAACGACGCTTGGGTTCGGATGGCTGGCCCGCGCGTTTAAAGGCGGAAAGGTAAGCGGATACGGTGTGATTCCCGGAGTGCCGTCGGCCAAGTTGTAGGGAGTCGCAAAAAGACCGTTGTAAACGGTGTCGCTGAGTCCGTAGGGAGGCTGAGGTTCGTCAACACCGATCGTATTGCCCTGGATGACGGTGTTGAATATGCCGTAACCCGCGCGGATGCTGGTCTTCCCGGCCGCTCCGAAAATCTTTGCGAGAGGGCCCGCAGCCTGGTTTGGCGAATAGGCTATGCCGACTCTGGGAGCAAAGCGAAATTTTTCGGGCACGAGCGTATTCGGGATGCCGGGATCGGTCGGGTAAACGAGTCCGGGAAACGCATTGGGGTACACGACCGACTGCTCGCCCGGCTTAAAGGTGGGCACCTGATCATATTTCTCGGACCAAAACCGCATGAGTTCGACGCGCAACCCGTAATTGAATGTGAGATTCGGCTTGACGCGCCAGGAATCCTGCCCGTACCAACCCGCGTACCTGTGCCGCGGATAGTAGCGCCCCGAATCTTGCTGATTGAACTGGTTGGGCGCTCCGATGAGAAAGTCCGCGAAATTGCTGCCTGTCTGATAGCCGTCAAAGATGAATGTGCCGTTGAATTCCGCGTCGGGATTCACGTTGACCTGCTCGAAGCTCAACTGGAATCCGACTTTGAGGGTGTGATTGCCCACGACCTTCGAAAGACTGTCGCTCCCGGTGAAGGTGTTGTTGGACTGGTTGACGTCCGTGATCGGCAATCCGAATACGAATTGGCCCTGGAACACGATGTTTTCAACGCCCGTGATCGCCGGGTCCAGAGGAAAGATGCCGGCCGTACCCGCCCCGGTCACGAACCCTTGCGACTCATAGCTGGGGCCAAGGCCGCCGTCCGGTTGCCCTACCACGTTGGAAGTGCGCATGAAGCTGAAATGGGCCTCGTTCACCGTGTTCGTGCCGAATGTCCTGGTGTGCCCCAGGCTGATGAGCTGCGCGCGACCATGATTGATGCCGTTAAATCCCGGCACGCTGGCGCCGCCCTGGCCGCTCGGGAAGGGGTTGTTCAGGAAGTAGTCGTCGAAGAAGTAGTAGGCTGAGAAGTTCCCCCAGGCTACGGAGTTCTTGTCGACGCGAAAGCCCAATTTGTCGTCGCGGACCCTTTCGTTTTCCGAGCCGGTGAATGTGGTTGGTCCGTCATTGGGCTGGGGAATGTATTGGAGCAGGGCCTGCGCTGGAGCCGACCATGCTTTCTTCGGAATGACGGCGCCGGGGAACACGCATGGCGACAGGCCTGAACTCGTGCAACCCGGCGTGTAATAGGGTTCGCCGTTCGAGACCGGGTAACCCAGCGAATTTTGAAGCTGCGCCGCGAGCCCGGAGCCATTCACGGTCATGTTGGCAAAAGAGCCGGCCATGTCGCTGAGGTTGCCGGTCAGATCAGCGAGAGACGGCACGGTGACGAGACCGGTATCGAGGCCCTGGATTGTCCGCGTGCCCTGGTAGTCTCCGAAAAAGAAGAGCTCCCTGTTTTTCTTGATGGGGCCGCCGAGCGTGCCGCCGAACTGATTCTGTTGATAGGTTTCGAGGGACGGTGAGAAATAGCTGCGCGAGTCGAGATCGGTGTTGCGCAAGAACTCGAAAGCGTTACCGTGAATCTGGTCGGTGCCGCTCTTGGTGACCACGTTCACGATGCCGCCGGAGTAGTTGCCGAACTCGGCGTCGAAATTGTTGGTCAGCACGCGGAATTCTGAAATGGAATCCAAATTGGGGATGATGCTGGTGCCGCCGTTCATCTCCTCTTTGACGTCGGACCCATCGACAAGAAAACCGTTGGCGTCTTCCCGCTGGCCGCTGATCGATTGATTGCCCGGGTTGAGGTCGCCGGAAGGCGGGATCGCCACCGTGACACCGGCCATCACCACCGAGTCGGGCGTTTGAGTGGACATCGGCACGATGCCGGGCTGGAGAGCGAGCAGATCGGTGTAGCTGCGGCCGTTGAGGCCGACGGAAGTGATAACGGGGCCGGTGATGACATCTCCCATCTGCGTGCTCTCGGTCTCAACATGCACCGCGGTATCGGAGACGGTGACCTGCGAGGTGACTGTGGCCAGCTCGAGCGTAACGTCCGTCCGAAGCTCCGTATTAACGTCGATCGTGATGCCTGTCCGCTTGTACGGAGCAAATCCCGGCTGGGTGACGTCAAGCTCGTAGGTGCCGACGGCGAGGGTCGGAAACGCATATTCTCCTTGCGCGTTCGTCTGGGTGGTCTGCGCGGCCTGTGTTCCGATGTTTCGAACAACGACGGAAGCCCCGGCGACCACGGCGCCGCTGTTGTCCGTCACACTCCCCGAGATACTTCCTCCGGTTGCCGCGGCGACTCGCGGGCACAGTAGAAGAAAGATGCCGAAAAAGAGGATGCCGTGTTTCATCGCACCGATTGGCCCCCAATGCCCCAGACCCAGAGATGCTTGCGCCCATTGCTCTGTTCCGCTCTACAGCTCGGATTAGATCGCGAGCGACTCCCGAAACTCACAGGGTAATCGGCCGCGCCAGCCTCGAACAAGCCATCTTTCGGCCATATATCGGCTGGACAGACGCGAAGAGATACAGGCGCCATATCGGGGAGCTGGCAGGCATAACCGAATGCCAGTCAACAGGTTACGATGCCCGCACAGGGATCAGCGAGCAGGCGGGAGGTCAGCGCTCCGTTTCGAGCGATCGCTCGATGGCGATGCGGACGAGCTGCGCGCGTGTACGCACCCCGGTCTTTTCAAATAGGCGCTGCAGAGTGGCCTTGACGGAGCTTTGCGAGGAGCCGGTGTTGTGGGCGATCTCTTTGTTGGTAAGGCCCTCGAAGACGCCGCGCAGAACTTGAAGTTCGCGCTGGGTTAGCTGCGCCGCAGCCTCTTGGGTGAGGCGATCGGTCGAGGGCATTTGCATTTCGGAGGCTCTTGGATCGACCCACTCGTTGCCGCCGGCAACGTGTCGAATCGCCTGAAGCAACATCGCGGGCGAATTGTGCTTCAAGAAGACTCCAGAGACGCCGAGATTTCGCGTCTCGGTCACCTCGAGGGGAATCATGCCGGCCGTCACCATGAGGATCTTGCCTGTGTAGCCGGCCTGATTGGCTTTCGCTATGAAACTCGTGCCCGTTTCGTCGCCGAGATCGAAATCGAGCAGCACGACATCGATGGACATGCGGGAGAGCGCTTCGAGTCCTTCGGCCAGAGTTCCGCACTCCGTGACGCTCTCGAAATCCGGCTCGGTGTCAAGGAGGCGGCGAAGGCCCTCGCGGAACAACACGTGATCATCCAGCAGTAAGACTCTTAGGCGTTGCATCTTCCCCCTGTGAAGATTCGGCCGCAGCGATCAGTTCCAGCACAAACGAACATCCCGGGTGCGCGGCATCATGGCGCAGTTCACCCCCAAAGGAACGCATGAAAGCGCGCGACAGATACAAGCCGAGCCCGGTCGCATCCGCACCCTTTTGCAAGGGCTGAAAGATTTTCTGGTCGGGCGGGATGCCGGGCCCGCTGTCAGTAAAGCGGATCGAAATTCCGTCTTCTTTCGCATTGGCGGCGACCTCGATCAACTTGTCGCGAACGGGCTCGAGCGCGCGCTGGCTGTTCTTGGCCAGATTCAGCAGGACCTGCATGAGGCTGTGACGGTCCGCCTGGACGGAGCCGAGCTTTTCGGGGACGGTCCATTGAAGCCGGATGTCGGACTCCTCGCTCATCTGCTCGAGGACGATTCGAAAATCCGTTAGAACCTCTCCCAGGTCCACATTGTCGGAGCGGGCGGCGATGCTTCTCTTCAGTTCGAGCGAGGCGATCTTGCTGAGAGTGCCTACAAGAGAGCCGAGGGCATCGAAGTCCTGATCGCCATGCAGAGAGCCTTTGCGGACCAGGTTTTCGTGCATCACGCCGATCGCACCGCAAACATTGCGGATTTCATGGGACACGGCCGCCACCAAAATGCGCGATCCGGCGAGAAGCTGTTGAAGGCTGGTTTCCTCGCGTTCGCGCAGATGCTCGGACGTGTCGACGACCATCGCCGCGAGGCGAGGGCCGGCCGGAGTGCTGTAGGTGGAGAAGAAAATATCAGCCAGGAAGATTTCGCCGTTTTCGCGCTGGCCGCGAGTCTGCATCTGGGTGCGAAAGATTTTCGCCGTCTCGTCACCCGGAGGGACGGAGCCGAGCGCCGCAATGTAGCGCGCGATATTCCGGCCGGAAAGGGAGCCGTCCATTATTCCGAGCAACCGGTGGGCGGCCGGGTTACCGAGGAGTATCTCGCCTGCGGCGGTCATGGTGAGGATCGCGGCCGGGCTGGTGTCGATGAGGAACTTGAGTTGTTCTTCCGCGGCGCGCTGAACCGCGAGACCTTCCTTTTCGCGGCGGTAGCTCTTGGTGAGGCTCAGCGACAAGAGCCCGGTAACCGCAAGAGTCAGGAAAATCAATCCGTCTCGCGCGATCTCCATTTCCATGGGAAACGGATCGAGCCGATCCGACAAGAATGTGCAGAAAAGCGCGACAAGAATCACCTGCCACCAGGAGCAAACCGTTCCCAGTAGAACCATCGGAAAGATGTACAAGAATCCTAAGGTGGCGTTGATCTCTACTTGCCAGTCGGTGATCGCAATAGCGGCGATGAGGATCGCGGCGTACGAAATGGCCGCATGGCTGCTTCGGCGAAAAAATCGGGGGATCATGGATTCGGACCAATCATATACCGCTGGACGCCTGGAGGGGGTGCCGCGAATGTCGTTCGGCGGCAGCGTCGCGCTCACTGGGCGGGTCCTGGTTCGACTCCGGGCCTCGCTGCGGACTTTCTAAAACGCTTACTGCCAGAAATGGGTCGCCAGGACGCGCGGGGGGCCCGATTTGCCGTCGATGACCTGGGTCGCGAGGACGATCTCCGCGTTCTTGTGGCGCCAATCGCCGGGCGCGAGTCTCGCGGCGTCTTCCATGTCGCGCTCGCTCGTGAGGAATTCGCCGGCCGCGATGGTGCCGTTTTCGCCGAGGCCGGCCGCGATGATTACTGGCTGCCCGGTGATGGGGTCGGAGAATCGGGCAACGATCGCATAGTCTTGCGTGAGTTGCGAGTATTGTTCCGCGAAATTCACCTGCCAATCGTGCCGCGAGGGATTCGCGCGATCTTCGATCCAGACGAGGTTTTCCTTCGGCGCGAATCCGAAATGGAATTGCAAGGATTGCGCGATGCGCGTGGTCCAAGGATTGTCGATGCCGGCGACCAGCACGACGGGCCCTTGCCGCAAGTCGGTGAGAGAGGTCGAAGCGGCGGCCTGAAGGCGCGAGGGCTTCCCTTTGCTGCCCAGGAATTCCGCGAGATGGAAGAGCGCGTTTGCGTCCGCAAGCTTCACTCGATCGGGGCCGTAGTAGATGTGGTCCGAAATCGTCCCGGCGACGTTCGGTTGGGCGCCGGAGGGAGGCAGGCCCGGCTCGCCGATGCAGACGAGCATGGGCCCCGGAGCCTGGAGCGCGGAATTCCAAAAGTCCCCGAGGGCGCCGTCTGATGCAAGCGACCTGACCCAGGCGATCCGGACGAAGACGACGACCAGCGCCGCCGCCAGAATCGCGTAGCCCCACCACCGCGCGCGCGAAGAGAGCAAGCGTCGAGGAGGCGCCGGCTGCAGAATCGAGGCCGGGATGGCGCGAGCCAGGCCCACCGAGGTCCTTTCGGCCGGCAAGTGAAACTCCGGAACGTAAGAGCCCGGAGGCAGATCGATGCGGAGCTCGGTCTCGCGGCCGGGCTCGTGATAATACTGGGCGATTCGCTTGCGAATTTCACCGGCGGTGATGCGGACGACGGGATCCTCGTTGGTGTCGTAGCCGGGATCCCGGCCGAAGACTTCGACACCGAGAGTCCGTTCCTTGAGGTGCCCTTCGCCACTCAGTGTGTGTTCGACGACGTAACGAAAAAGATTTGGATATCGCTTGCTGTGCTTGAAAGAAGGATGCGCCAAGATTCGCTCGAGCTGCTCTTGGACGGCTTCGCGTTCCGCGGGACTCGTGGGCAGCCAGCGATTTTCGGTCTGGGAACCGAGCTGATCAAGCACAGTAACCCGCAACATGCGCCCCCCTGTCCCCCGAGTGCGGACGAGTCTCCACCTTGCGCCGGAGGCGTGTCAATCGAAAAACACGCTAGCTACCGTATGATACGTTCGCGCGAATCTCTGGAACATACTGATACAGCTGCCATTTAAGCAGCACCCGCCTGTTAACTACCGTAGTGCCCTTGATCCGTTGCGTCCGCTCCAGCGTACCCTCCCGGCCCGACAACAAGGGTGGGCCATTTCCAAAAACCGAAAGTGCAGGCGCTCACACGGGCCACACGAGGGGAATCGTCGGCCATCGTCAGGCGCCGTCGGGGTGTGAATCCACGGAGGGAGAGTACATGCAGATCAAGACGTTCGTATCAGTGGCGTCCAGGGTCCTCGTGGCACTGATGATTCTAGGCTTGGGCGTCGCAATGCCAAGCCGTGCGCAGAATGAGAGCGGGTCGATTTCGGGCACCGTGCTTGATCCTCAGCACAAGGCCGTGCCGAATGCGCCGGTGACGGTGACGAGCGAAGATCAGAAATTCAGCACGTCGGCGAACACGGACAGCGAGGGACACTATTCTTTCCCCGTGCTGCCTCCGGGCACTTACCAAATCTCCGTCGCGGCCACCGGCTTCAAGGCTTTCCGGCAGCCGGGCGTCGTGCTGCACGTGAACGATAAGCTCGTGGTTCCCGACATTTCTCTCGAAGTCGGAGCCGTGTCGGAATCCGTGACGGTCACGTCGGAAGCACCGACACTGAAGACGGAGAGCGCGGAGCTCTCCGATACGCTTGAAAACAAGCAGATGCAAAACATCGCGGTCAACGGGCGATCTCCGTTGAGCCTGGTGACCCTCACGCCGGGAGTGGCGAGCGCGGTAAGCGTCGAAACAGCCGGCACGGGAGGCATCAGCGAATTCTCAGCAAATGGAACACGCAACAACTCAAACAATCTGACGATCAATGGGATCGGCGACATCGATACGGGGCTCAACGGCGTGCAGAACGTCACCGTCAGCCTCGACAGCGTGCAGGAGTTCACCATATTGACCGGAATATACCAGGCGCAGTACGGGCGATCCTCCGGTGCACAGGTAAACCTGGTGACGAAGAGCGGCACGTCGCAATTCCACGGAAGCGGCTACTGGTATCACCGCAACGAAGGACTGAACGCGAACAACGCCTTCCTGAAGGAAGAGGCCGCAACGCTGCCGGGAGGGGCGACGAATCCCGCGTATCACAGGCCTCTCTTCCGGCTGAACGACCCCGGCTACACGATCGGCGGTCCGATATACATTCCGGGCCATTTCAACACAAACAAAGACAAGCTCTTCTTTTTCTGGAGCGAGGAATTTCAGCGGCAGCTCGTGCCGGTCGGGGCGACGAATGTGTGGATTCCGACAGCGGCCGAGGCGACAGGCGATTTCTCCGGGGATGCCAATCCGTACATCAAGGACCCGCTCTCGAGCCAGCCGTGCAACCAGGCGACCGCGCAGACGGCGGGGTGTTTTCAAGGATTGAAGAACGGGGTGCCGACGCTCGGGGTGATCCCGGCGAGCCGGCTATACGGGCCGGGGCTGAAATATCTGCAACTGCTCTCGAGCGTCGATCCGAATGCGGTGCCGGTGAGTTCGGCGGTCCCCACTAACTACTCCTCGGACATATCGAGCAAGAATCCGAGGCGAGAGGACGTGCTGCGGATCGATTACAACGCGACTTCGCGGCTTCGCCTCGACGGGACATACATCCACAACGCCAATGCGACGACCAGCCACTACGCCGGCGACCTCGAACCGAACGACAATTTACCGCTGACGACGTTTGTTACGACGACGCCGGGATATCAGTGGAGCGTCGGCGGAACCTATCTTTTCAGCACGACGCTGCTGAACGATTTCGAAGTCGGAGTGAGCAACAATTCCCTGCACAATCCGGTGCCGGGAATCCTGACGACCGCCGGGAGCGGCGTCTCCCTGCCGCTGCTGTCACCGAGCGCCGTGCAGGATAGTTTCCTTCCGAACCTCGGATACGGCAGCAACGCATTCAACGGTGGAGGGGCGACGGTCAACACGGCCTATGCGCCGTTCTTGAACTACAACACGGATATCGACGTGACCGACAACGTGAGCAAGGTATGGCACCAGCACACGTTCAAGACCGGCATCTACGTTCAGCGCAGCCGAAAGAGTCAGACGTCATTTGCCGATGCGAACGGAAACTACAGCTTCGCCTCCGATCCATCGAACCCGTATGACACCGGGAACGGGCTGGCAAACATCGCAACCGGAATTTTCGACACGTTCGACCAAGCCAACGCTTTTCTGACCGGGAAATACCGCTATACGAACGTCGAAGGGTATTTCCAGGACACTTGGAAAATCACGCCGACGCTGACTTTGGATGCGGGCCTGCGACTCTCCTGGTATCAGCCGCAGTACGACTCGGGCCTGCTGATGTCGAACTTTTATCCGAATCTGTACAATCCGGCGGACGCGGTGACTCTCTCCCCCTCGGGCACCATCGTGCCAGGCTCCGGTAACCCCCAAAACGGCATCGTGCAAGCGAGCGGAGGCAATCGATACCTGGTCGACAATCGGGCCCCGCAGGTTGGGCCTCGACTCGGGTTGGCTTGGGACGTGATGGGAAAGCAGCAAGTGGTGATCCGCACGGGCGGTGGAATCTATTTCGACCGGATTCAAGGCAACCGCGTCTTTGAGTTGATCCAGAATCCTCCGGAATCGAGCCAACCCCAAATTCTGTATGGCTGCATCAACACGCCGCTCAACTGTCCTTCCGGGGCGGCCACCGTAAGTTCGACGAGCTCCCTGAGCTTTCCGCCCACGTTGTACGCGTCATCGTCGAACGCGAAGATCCCGACGGTGTACGAGGCGAGCTTTCAGGTTGAAACGAAGCTGCCTGCGGGGATGGTGCTGGACACGGGGTACGCGGGCACATTTTCCCGGCAGCTGACCGACGAAGTGAACCTGAACGCGATCCCGTACGGCGCCACATTCCTGCCGCAGAATCAGGATCCGACGCTTCTCGCGGTGGGATTCAACTCGCAATTCCAACCCTGCACCGGCCCGTCGGGTTACACGGGAGCTTGCGCGAAGCCGGTCAACTTCCTGCGCCCCTTCCCCGGATACGGGGATATCTTCCAATTCAACAGCGGCGCCACGGCGAACTACAACTCGTTGCAGGTGTCGCTGAACCGGCGCTTCTCAAAGGGCTTGTTTCTCGAGGCTTCGTACACATACAGCAAGAATCTGACCAGCACGCCCACGATCGGGATTGTGGGTGCGGATTTCGACCCGATCTACATCGGCGGCAATCCGAGCCTCATACGCAAGGCCGATTACACTTACTCGGGATTCGATCAGCGGCACAATTTCGTCGTCAATTACGTGTACAACTTCCCCGACGCTTTCCATTCGGGCTGGCTTCACACCATGCTGGACGGATGGCAGATCTCGGGCGTAAGCCGATTCGCGACGGGATTCCCCTATCAGGCGACGTTCTACGAGCTAGGGGTTGGCGACGACCTCGATCTGTGCATCACAAGCTGCTTCAATCTGATCGGAGGAAGCTACGGCCAGCCGACGATTACGGGCTCGTACACGGAAACGGCACGCATCGCGTTGACGGGTGCGCCGATCTACGGCAGCGGCGGCGCGCTACACCGGCTGAACCCGGCGGCATTCGCGCCGCCGACGGCCCCAAGCCTGGGAATGGAATCGCCACTCGAGAACGCGTTCGGGCCTGGATGGAACAATTGGGATATGTCGTTGCAGAAGACGTTCGCGATCAAGGAGCGCTACGCGCTTGAAATGCGGCTCGACGCGTTCAACGTGTTCAACCACACGCAATGGAGCGGGGTGAACAGCCTGGGGGTTTACTTGCCGACGCCGGGCGGCCCGATCTTGCTCAACGGTCTCGGTGGAACGGCGAGCGACACGACCGCGTTCGGAACCGTAAACGGCGCCCGCGATCCGCGCATATTGCAGACCGTGCTTCGGTTTACATTCTGATTCCGTTGACCCCCACTCCGGAACCCGGGTGCGGCCCGGAATTTCCCAGCGGCTGCACCCGGGACAAACCGAGAGGACGCCGTTACGAACACGGGGCCTGCAATCAGCAAGCGTGGCATGATTGGGTCGCAACCCGCTCGCGGTGTGAAGGCGAGGGGGCCGGCCCGGTAGCGAAGATGATTCCCAGTTGTGACCCGGAGGAACTATGCGAATCCGCAACAAACGGAGCGAGGGACGGAAATCGGACCTGATTGACGCAGCGGGCGCCGGACGAAGATCTCTCATGAAGGGCGCGGCGACTTTTGCCGGCGTGGCGGCCGCTTCTCTGCTGCGGCCCGTGTCGGCAGCGGAACCCCCGAGCGCCACACCTCCCGCTGCCGGGATATGCAACACGCTCATCGTCGCTTCGAATGAAAATGCGATCGTCGAGACTTCCGCCGGCAAGGTTCGCGGGTTCACGCGCAACGGCATCAACACGTTTCTCGGGATTCCGTACGCCGGTTCGACGGGAGGAGCCGCGCGATACCAAGCGCCAACGCAGACCACTCCTTGGACCGGTCTGCGGAGCTCGATGCAATACGGATTCGTGAGTCCGCAGGAACCCCGCGCGGGATGGGCCGACGACGAAGTGGCGTGGATGTTCGACTGGGACGATGGACGCCCCGGCGAGGATTGCCTGCGCGTCAACATCTGGACGCCGGGAGTGAACGACAACAAGAAGCGGCCGGTGATGGTCTGGCTGCACGGCGGCGGGTTTTCGGCGGGTTCGGGGCAGGAGCTGAAGTCGTACTATGGGGAAAATTTGAGCCGGCGCGGAGATGTGGTGGTCGTTTCGCTCAACCACCGGCTGGGCGTGCTCGGATATCTGAACCTGGCGGAGATCGGAGGACCGAGTTACGCCGACTCGGCGAATGCGGGAATGCTGGATATCGTGGCAGCGCTCGAGTGGGTGCGCGACAACATCGCGAACTTCGGCGGCGATCCCGGGAACGTGATGATCTTCGGTCAATCGGGCGGAGGCGGAAAGGTAAATGCGCTGATGGCGATGCCGGCGGCCAAAGGCTTGTTCCATCGCGCGGCGGTCGAGAGCGGCTCTTTACTCGATGCTTCCGCGCCGGACGATTCGGCCAAGCTGGGCGCAGCGGTGTTGCAACAGCTCGGACTAAGCGCGTCGCAAATCGACCAGATTCGCGATGTGCCAGTCGGGCGATTAATCGACGCGGGGATTGCGGCCGTGAAGAGTCTCACCCCGCCTTTCCGCCCGGGCGCCGCGTTCCGGCTTCCTCGCATCGGATGGCAGCCGACCGTCGACGGCAAGAATTTGCCGACGCAGCCGTGTGATCCGGTGGCGCCGGCGATGTCCGCGGAGGTGCCGCTTCTGGTCGGGACCGTGCTGAATGAATTCGCCACACCTTTGTACGATCCCACGCTTTCGACGCTCACATGGGACGGGCTCAAGACCCGAGTGAAAGCGTCTTACGGGGACCGCAGCGATCACATCATCGCGGTGTTTCGCGCGGGCGCGCCTGAAGCCGGCCCCGGCGAAATCATGTCGCGAATCTCGGCAGCGCCCGTGCGGCAGGGCGCCATTACGCAAGCCGAGAGGCAGGCGGCCCTGAAAGGCGCGCCCGTGTTCAATTACTGGTTCTGCTGGCAGACGCCGGTGCTCGACCGACGGCCCGGCGCTTTCCATTGCAGCGAGATTGCGTTCGTTTTCGACAACACCGACCGCTGCGCTCCGATGACGGGAGGCGGTCCCGGGCCTCGCGCGCTCGCGGCGAAGGTGAGCGACGCCTGGATCAATTTCGCGCGTCACGGGAACCCCAACCACAGCGGATTGCCTCACTGGCCGGCATTCAGTGCCGACAAGTGTCCCACCATGATTTTCAACACCGAGTGCGTGATGAAAGATAATCCCGACGGCGCGGAGAGAGAGAGCTTGCGCGAGACCTGAAGACTAGAGTAACTGTCTCGCGCAGGATGTACGCGCAATCGCGATCTCGCACGATCGAGGTTTCACCCCGGGGGATACGTGAACCAAAGATTCTGGAAGTTCAGCGCCATCGCGGCGACGGCGTTCGCGACGGCAACACTGGGCGTGTCCGCACATTCGCAGGCAAGCCAAACTGTGGCTCAGATACCGGGCGTCGATTCGGCAGACTGCCACCCCGGGGCCGGCCCTCGGCCGTGGACCGATGCAAATCAGACGCCTGAATGCCGGGCGCTCGAAGTGATCGCGCAGATGACGTACGACGAGAAGTTGCGCTTTGGAGGCTACGGCACGGGCGCGATCCCGAGGCTCGGCCTCGAAGCGGCGCCGGGTGCCGACGGACCTAATGGCATTGCAGGGGGAGGACTTTTTCCGGGACCGATTCCTCCACGATCGCTGAACGTCACGGCCTTCCCCGATGTGATCACGCTGGCAGCAACATGGGATCCGGCGCTGGCAAGGCGCTTCGGCGTCGCCGTGGGCGAAGAGTTCGCGGGCAAGGGGATGGGATCGGTGCTCGGCCCGACAATCAATTTGCTCCGGACGTGGCACTGGGGGAGATCTGCCGAGACGTTCGGCGAAGATCCGTACCTGATGAGCGAAATGGTGGTCCCCGAGATCATCGGCATCCAGAGCCAGCGCGTAATCGCAGTGGTGAAACATTTCGACGGCAACAACCAGGAGTACGGGCGGACGGGTGTGAGTCCGGACTTTGCGGGTGTGGACGAGCGAATCTCCGAAAAGGCGTTGCACGAAATCTATTTTCCGCACTTCAAAGCGGCCGTGGAGCGAGGGCACAACGGCGGAATCATGTGCGCGTACGACCAGATCAACGGCCAGTTCAGCTGCGACGACGCCGATCTGCTGGGCAATCTCCGCAAATGGGGCTTTGACGGATACATCGTTCCCGACGCCGCGTTTGCACAACGGAGCGCGCTGGCTGCGGCGCTCGCGGGTGTAGATGCCGTGTCGCCACCCAAAGAACTCGACACGCTGATCAAAGACGGCAAGCTTCCCGCAAGCTTCCTCGATGTGAAGGTCTTTCATATCCTTACGCCGAGTTTTCGCCTCGGCATTTTCGACGAGCATCCGAGAGGCAGCGCGGAGGCGAATGTAGCGACCGCCGAACATGCCGCGCTCGCGCGGGAGATTGCGGAGCAAGGGGCAGTGCTGCTGAAAAACGCGGGCGACGTGCTGCCCTTTTCGAGGCGCGTGACGTCGATCGCGGTTATCGGCGATGACGCGGGTCCGGACGCGCAGGTGATGGAAACGGGAAGCGCGGAAGTGCACGTGATGAAATTGAGTGTTCCGCTGGACGCGATTACCGCTCGCGCGGGAAGCCGCGTAAAAGTCAACTCCGCACGGGGCACGCTGGGCATCGGACCGCTCCCACCTGTGCCGAGCGACGTCCTTACGCCGTCTTCAGGACAAGGCCACGGGCTCGATGCGCAATACTTCAAGTCAGCCGACTGGTCAGGCGAACCGGCGGCTACACGCGTCGAAGCGACAATCGATTTCGCAGAAACTCCGCTGGCCGAACTCGGCGGCGCGTTCCCGCAGGCAGGAGCGGCCGGCGGCGCGTCTCTGAGGCCGCCTGCCTGGTCGGCGCGCTGGACGGGCACGCTCATGCCCACGACGACGGGTCTCTACCGCTTTTCCGTGAGGTGCGGCGGAACGGCGGAACTCTTCGTCGACGATCAGGCGGTGGTGACCGTGATGCGCGCCGATTTCCCGTTGACGGCTCAAGGGCTGGTGCACCTCACGGCAGGCCATGCAGTGCCGATCCAGATGAAGTATTCGAGCGCTTCAAATCTGCTCGGACAGGGCATCAAGCTCGGGTGGCAGCCCCCCGATTCGGAGATGCTCGCCAAGGCGGTGGCGGCTGCAAAATCGTCGGACGTGGCAGTCGTATTCGTGGGCGAACAAATGGGAGAGGGACACGACAAAATATTTCTGGGCCTGCCGGGCGATCAGGATCGCTTGATCGAAGCTGTCGCCAGCGCGAACCCTCGCACCGTCGTCGTGCTTCACACGTCGAATCCCGTGTCGATGCCCTGGATCGGCAAGGTCGCGGGCGTGATCGAAGCGTGGTATCCGGGACAGGAAGCGGGCTCATCGATCGCGTCGGTGCTGTTTGGCGACGTAAACCCTTCTGGCAAGCTGCCGGTGACGTTTCCCGCAAACGAACAACAGGGACCGGCGCGGACGTTTCTCGAGTACCCCGGCGACGGCCATACCGTGGATTTCGACGAAGGCGTTTTAGTCGGTTATCGCTGGTACGATGCGGAAGATCAGAAGCCACTCTTTCCATTCGGATTCGGGCTCTCCTACACGACGTTCGCCTACAGCCAGTTGCAGATGGAGGGAAGCGGCGAGAGCCGCACCGTGAAGCTGCGCGTGACCAATACCGGCCGCCGGGACGGCGCTGAGGTGGTGCAGCTATACGTGGGCGACCCACCTGAGGCGAACGAGCCTCCGCGCCAATTGAAGGCTTTTCAGAAAGTGCGGCTGAAAGCCGGCGAGAGCAGGACCGTGGAGTTGACGCTGAATCGCGCGTCCTTTTCCACATGGGACGAGGCGTCGCACGGGTGGAAAGTCGTGCCCGGAAACTATACGATCAGCGTCGGGAGTTCCTCGCGGGACATCCGTGCGAAAGCGGACGTCTCGATCTCAGCGCCCTGAGCGGCATCCGAAGAGGAAGCACAGGATTTCGATGCATGCGAAGAACCTCGTTGCGGTGGCCCGGCAACCTTCGGAGGGAGAATGATGGTCGGTCGCTCAAAAACGGCGAAGGGCGGAATCGTGAGAATCGGACGGTGGCTCTTGCCGGTCCTTCTGCTGTTGTCGCTTGGCAGCCTGCAAGCACCAGCGCGATCGGGACCGCCCGACGACTCCGCGATCGACCGGCGCGTCGATTCGATTCTGAGCAAGATGACGCTTGAGCAGAAGATCGACTTCATCGGCGGCACGGACAGCTTTTTCGTGCGCGCGCTCCCCGAATCCGGAGTGCCCCGGCTGCGCATGGCAGACGGGCCGATGGGCGTGCGCAACTTTGGTCCCGCAACGGCGATGCCGGCGGGCATCAACCTCGCGGCCACGTGGGACCCGGCGCTCGCGCAACAAGTCGGAACGCAGATCGGCCGGGACGCGCGGGCGAAAGGCGTGAACTTCGTGCTGGGGCCGGGCCTCAATATCTATCGCGCTCCGATGAACGGCCGGAACTTCGAGTATTTCGGCGAGGACCCATATCTGGCGGGCAAAATCGCCGTCGGCTACATCGAGGGCATGCAGAGCCAAGGCGTGAGCGCTACGGCGAAGCATTTCGTCGCCAATAACTCGGAATACGACCGGCACAACGTCGATTCCGTAATCGACCAGCGTACTTTGCGCGAGATCTATCTGCCGGCATTCGAAGCCGCGGTGAAAGATGCCCACGTGGGTGCGGTGATGGACTCGTACAATCTCGTAAACGGCGCGCACATGACCCAGAATCCGCAGCTTGACTCGGAAATCCTCAAGAAGCAGTGGGGATTTCGGGGCGTGCTGATGTCCGATTGGGTCGCAACGTACGATGGCGTGGCCGCGGCCAATGCCGGCCTCGATCTGGAAATGCCGGCGGCAATGTTCATGAACCGCAAAACGCTTCTTCCAGCGATTCAGGACGGCCAAGTATCCGTCGCCACGATCGACGACAAGGTTCGACGCATTCTGCGGCTCACCGTCACGTCGCACTGGCTCGACAGGGATCAGACGGATCTCTCGATTCCCCGCTATAACCTCGAGGGGCGCGACGTCGCACTCGAGGCCGCCCGCGAAGGCATGGTTCTGCTCAAGAACGACGCAAACGCGCTGCCCTTGAACAAGAATACGATCAAGTCCGTCGCCGTGATCGGGCCCGATGCTTATCCTGCCGTGCCCGTCGGCGGCGGAAGCGCTGGCGTGCGGCCCTTTGCAGCGGTGAGTTTCCTGCAGGGCATCGCAAACGAGCTCGGTCCCTCGGTGCGGACCACCTACCGCCGCGGAATTCCGGAGCTGAGCGAGCTGGCGCAGAGCACGAATTTCGCAACCGCGGCCTCGGGCGGCGCACCCGGCTTGGAGGCCGAGTATTTCTCGAACGAGAGGCTGGAAGGCGAGCCCTTCCTTCACCGCGACGATCTGCACGTCAATTTTGGAGCGGTTTCGAACGCAGACTTGGGATTCGTCCCGGCCGCGCTGCCCGGCGGGGCGGGATCGGCGCGATGGAGCGGATACTACACGGCGTCAGACGCCGGCGACTACGATTTCTTCGTGCAGTCTACCGGCGAAGCCGGCGGCTACTACCGCCTATATGTCGACGACCACATCGTCCTGGACGACTGGAATCTGGCGAAAGCGCTGGTGGGATCGTCAACGATCTCGCTCGCGGCTGGGCCACACAAGATCGTGCTCGAACATCACGGCAGGCCCGGCTTTCTGGGCGGGCGGTTTCGATTCGGAGTCGTGCGGCACGGGAATTACGTCGATCCCGATGCGGAGAAACTGGCCGCTTCGGCGGACGCTGCAATCGTTGCGGTGGGCTTCGATCCGGAAAGCGAAAGCGAGGGCGCGGATCGCACGTTCCAGCTGCCTCCCGGGGAAGATGAGCTCATCCAAAAGATCGCCGCCGCGAATCGACGCACCATCGTCGTGGTTACCTCGGGCGGCGGCGTGGACATGAATAACTGGATCGATCGCGTTCCCGCCGTGATCGAGGCTTGGTATTCCGGCCAGGAAGGCGGCACGGCACTCGCGCAGGTGGTTTTTGGAGATGTCGATCCGTCTGGCCGCCTGCCGGTGAGTTTCGAGAGAAGGTGGGAAGACAATCCGGCGCACGACAGCTACTATCCCGAAGCCGACGGCCCGCGCGTCGTTTACAAAGAGGGCGTATTCGTCGGTTATCGAGGATACGAACGCAGCGGGATCAAACCTCGCTTCCCATTCGGCTATGGGCTGTCGTACACCAGTTTTCAGTACCGCAACCTTTCGATTCGGCCGCTGTCGCCGGCTGGGCCGAGTTCACCCGCGACGGGTCCGCGCTTCGAAGTTTCCTGCGACGTGACGAACACTGGAAAGCGCGACGGCGCGGACGTCGCCGAGGTATACGTCGGAGAGCAGCATCCACCGCTGCCGCGCCCGGCCAGAGAGCTGAAGGGTTTCGAGCGGGTGAGCTTGCGCTCCGGAGAGACAAAGCGCGTAAAGGTCGCGCTCGATGGCCGCGCGTTCGCATATTACGACGTGAATGCCCAGCAATGGCGCATCGATCCCGCGAAATTCACGATCTCTATCGGCCGCTCGGTGGAGGAAATCGAACTTACCGGAACGGTCTCGTTGACAGGCGCGATGCTGCCCCGCTAAGCCGGGTGAAACGCGCTGCCAAGCGCAAGTGCGACGGCTTGGCCCGCTTTTCGCCTGAATCTCTGCGGCTATTGCCTCAATGGATTGAGTGCGGCGTGATCAAACGCGGCTGCTTGTCCCCGTCGGACATGCCTTCGATGCGAATTTCATGGCCCGGCCGCGGAGCCGAGCGACTCAGTAGACGCGCATCCCGCCGGTCCTCATCTCTGGGATCCGGCTCCCTGCGCTTTCCCGTGCCTGTTTCCAAACAGCCGAATCATTTCCCGGTTGAACGCCGGAATGTCGTCGGGGTTGCGGCTTGAAACCAGGCCGTTGTCGACCACGACCTCTTTGTCCACCCACTCGGCGCCGGCATTTCGCAGATCCGTCTTGAGAGAGGGCCACGAGGCGATCATGCGCCCGCGCGCCGCACCCACCTCGATCGCCAGCCACGGGCCGTGGCAGATGGCGGCCACGGGTTTCCCGGCGTCGAAGAATGCCTTCACGAACTCCACGGCCTTTGGCTGCATTCGGAGCGAGTCCGGGTTCTTGACGCCACCGGGCAGCAGTAGCGCGTCGAAATCCCCCGCGTGCGCCTGGTCGAGCTTCTCTTGCACCGGATAGCTCTCGCCCCAGTCAGTGAACTTCCAGCCGCGGACCTCTTTGCTTTGCGGCGAGACGACGCGCGTCTCCGCGCCCGCCGCCTCGAGCGCCTTTCGCGGCTCGGTCATTTCCACTTGCTCGAATCCGTTATCGACCAGAATCGCCACTCTCATTCCCTTGAGCTCGTCCATTTCTCACCTCCGCCCCCATGCTAACGTCCGCGGCGCGTCCTGTCGGTCCGTGGCATGCTGTATCTCCTGCCTGAACGATACGGTATCCGTGAGAGGCAACTGTGTCGTTCGCGGGCTTTCAGGGCTCGTCTGGAGGGCGGACTTCCGACCCGCTGCGCGCTTCCTCCGGCTCGAAGATCGTGACCTCCTTCGGCGTGAGGAACACGGCTTCATCCCTGGCCAGGTGCAGCGCCTGAAATTGCTCCTGCGACAACTCCACGCGCACCGTCGCCGCCCACTCCGTCACGGCCTCGACCTTCACAAGCGGCCCCGCTGCGTTGATGTGCTTGATCACGCCGCGGAAGTGGCTGCCGCCGTTGGCCTGCCGGGTGATCTCCAGCAGGTGCGGCCGCACGAAAATCGGCTTGCCACTCGCCTCATCGTGAAAATACGTCTTCCCGTCGTCGATGCGGCCGTGGAACAGATTCACGTTGCCGAGAAAATTGTAGACAAACGAGCTCGCGGGCCGATTGTAGACGTCATCGGGACTCCCGGCCTGTTCGATCCGGCCCTCGTTCATCACCGCGACCAAGTCCGCAAGCTCGAGCGCCTCCTCCTGATCGTGCGTCACGAAGACACTCGTGATGTGTACTTCGTCGTGCAGCCGCCGCAACCACTGCCGCAATTCCTGCCGCACTTTCGCGTCCAGCGCGCCAAAGGGTTCGTCGAGCAACAGCACCCTCGGCTCTACCGCGAGAGCACGAGCCAGGGCCACGCGTTGGCGCTGCCCGCCGGATAACTGCGAGGGATAGCGGCCGGCCTGGTTCTGCAGCTGGATGAGCCGTAACAAGTCGTTCACCTTTTCCCGAATCTGCTCCCTAGGGGGCCGAACGCCTCGCGGCCGCACTCTCAGGCCGAACGCGATGTTTTCGAACACCGTCATGTGGCGGAAGAGAGCGTAGTGTTGAAACACGAACCCCACCTGCCGCTCGCGCGCCGTCCGGTCGGTGATGTTCTTGCCGCCGAATTCGACCGCGCCCGAGTCTGCGAACTCGAGCCCCGCGATGATGCGCAGCAATGTTGTCTTCCCGGACCCTGAAGGCCCAAGCAGGGCCACCAACTTCCCGGCCGGAATCTCCAGATCAACGTGATTGAGCGCGCGGAATCGACCGAAATCCTTGGTGACGCCGCGGACACGAATGCTCATGCAGGCATCTCCCTGTTTGTCGTCTCTGCACGCCTCGCCTGCTCTCGCGATTTCCATTCCACCGCACTCTTCACCACGAGTGTCGCCAGCGCCAACAGCGCAAGCAGCGACGCCACCGCAAATGCGGGGACGAATTGGTAGTCGTTATACAGCACCTCGATGTGCAGCGGCATCGTATCCGTGAGTCCACGGATGTGTCCCGAAACCACCGACACGGCTCCGAACTCGCCCATCGCTCGGGCGTTACAAAGGATCACCCCGTAGATCAGCGCCCACTTCACGTTGGGCAGCGTCACCCGGAAGAACGTCTGCCAGCCGCTCGCTCCCAGCGTCAGCGCCGCCTCTTCTTCGTCGTTGCCCTGCGCCTCCATCGTTGGCAGCAGCTCCCGCGCTACAAACGGAAACGTCACGAAGATCGTCGCCAGCACGATTCCCGGTACCGCGAAGATGATTCGGATGTCGTGCGCGATCAACCATGGCCCGAGCAAACCCTGCAGGCCAAACAGCAGCACGTAAATCAGCCCGGAAACCACGGGCGACACGGAAAACGGCAAATCGATCAACGTGATCAATACGGTTTTTCCTGTGAAATCGAATTTGCCGATAGCCCACGCCGCCGCTATTCCGAACACTGCGTTCAGGGGCACCGCGATTCCCGCTGCCAGGAGCGTCAGGCGGATTGCGGACTGCGTATCAGGATCGCCAAACGTTCGCAGATATGCCCGCACACCGTCTCCCAACGCCGTGTAGAAAACCACGCCGAGCGGAAGGAAAAGAAAAATCCCAAGGAATAGGACCGCGATCGCGATCAGGGCCCAACGGACCGCGGCTGGCTCGGACGTCGCCCGGCACGCGGCGCCGGTGCCGGCCGCGAGATCGAGTGGAGATAAAGTTGCCGTGGACATGGTCTCCGTTATCGGGAATCCCCTTGTGCGCACGCGGCCCGCAGTGCAGTCGCTTCTCCCGCCTCGCGCGCTGATTCTCTCTCCCCGCGCCTCCCGGCCCAGCGCTGGAGCATGTTGATCGGCAGCAGCAACGCCAGCGACACCACCAGCATCGCCATCGCGATTGCCGTCGCGCCCGCGTAGTCGTATTCCTGGAGCTTCGTGACGATGAGTAGAGGAGTGATCTCCGTCCGCATCGGCATGTTGCCCGCGATGAAGATCACCGAGCCGTATTCACCGACGGCGCGCGCGAAAGCCATTGCGAAACCGGTGATTGCCGCCGGTAGAATCGTCGGTAGCAGCACGCGCGTAAACGTCCGCATGCGGCCCGCGCCGAGGCTCGCCGCCGCCTCCTCCAGTTCCCTGTCGAGATCCCCGAGCACGGGTTGCACGGTCCGCACCACGAATGGCAGCCCTATAAAGGTAAGCGCAATCACCACGCCGAGCCTCGTATACGCGATGTGGATTCCCATTCGAGCGAGTGGCCTGCCCAGCCAGCCATTCGGCGCATAAATCGCCGTCAGCGAAATGCCCGCGACCGCTGTTGGCAGAGCGAACGGAAGATCGACGAGAGAATCGAGCAGCTGCCTCCCGGGAAACCGGTAGCGGACCAGCACCCATGCCACAAGCGTGCCGAACACCAGATTAATCGCCGCCGCGATCAGCGATCCCCCGAAGCTCAGCCGGTAGGACGCCATCGCCCTCGGCGACGTCACCACCTGCCAGAACTCGTGCCACGTGAGCGAAGATGCCTTGAGCGCCGCGGCCGAAAGGGGAATCAGCACGATCAGACATAAGTAGAAGAGCGTCACGCCGAGCGAAATCCCGAAACCCGGCAAGATGGTTCGCTTCTTGAGTAAGATCGCCATGTTCCTTTCGGCCATTCGCTCTCGGGGGAAGAGCTATTGGCTCGATTGGTAGATTTGGTCGAAAACTCCGCCGTCCGCGAAGAACTTTGCTTGCGCGTTTCTCCATCCGCCGAACACCCCATCAACGGTGATCAGCTTCAGCTTCGGAAACTGCGCGGCGTATTTCTTTGCCACCGACTCCAACCGCGGCCTGTAGTAGTGCTTCGCGGCGATCTCCTGGCCCTCCGGTGAATAGAGGTATTCGAGATACGCCTGCGCCACGGCTCGCGTGCCTTTGCGGTCGACGTTCTTGTCGACGACCGCTACAGGCGGCTCCGCCAAAATGCTCTGCGACGGCACCACGATCTGGAACTTCCCGGGCCCCAGTTGATTGATCGCGAGGAAAGCCTCGTTCTCCCATGCGAGCAGGACGTCCCCGATGCCGCGTTCGACGAAGGTATTGGTCGAGCCTCGCGCGCCCGAATCGAGCACGGGCACGTTCCGGTAGAGCCGCGTCACGAACTCCCTGGCTTTGGCGTCGTCCCCTCCTGGCTGCTTGAGCGCGTACGCCCACGCAGCGAGGAAGTTCCAACGTGCGCCGCCCGACGTCTTCGGATTCGGCGTGATCACCGAGACGCCCGGCCTCACGAGATCGTCCCAATCCTTGATGTGCTTAGGGTTGCCGTTTCGCACAAGAAAGACAATCGTCGACGTGTACGGTGTGCTGTTGTTCGGCAGCCGTGATTGCCAATTTTCCGGCAGCAGCTTGGCTTTGTCGGCGATCGCGTCAATATCGTAAGCCAGTGCCAAGGTCACCACGTCTGCCGGCAATCCGTCGATCACGGCGCGTGCCTGTGCGCCCGAGCCGCCGTGCGATTGCTCGATTGTCACGCTCTGTCCCGTTTTCGCCTTCCAGTACTTCGCGAAGGCGGCGTTGTAATCCTGGTAGAGCTCCCGTGTGGGATCGTAGGAGACGTTGAGGATGGTGAGGCTCTGGGCGCGTGCATGCCCGCCCAGAGTCAGAAGAGTGGCAGCCAAAATCAGAGCCGCCAGCTTTCGCTTCAACACGCCCGATGGTTGCGGTCTCATCACGTCTCCCTTAGAACGTGTAGATCAGGTCGAACTGCAGCCGTTCAAGCCAGGGCTGCGGCGCGGTTGTGCTGCCAAGGTTGAGCGGCCGGCCGATCAGCGCCGTGAACGAGGTCTGCACGTTGCGATGGACCTGGTAGATCACCATCGCCCGGTGCTCGCTCACATTGCTGCCCTGCCGGATGTCGCTGTAGTCGAAATTCGAGAGAACGGCTTCACGCTCGATCATGATGCGCGTGTAGTCGAACTGCCAGTCGCCCCGCTTCTGCGCCCGTCCAACCTGGATTTCACCCCAATAGCCGCGGCGCTGGTTTGCATCGCACGAAAAGTTGGTCGACTGCGAGTAATGGACGCTCGACGTATTCACCGGCGCCGTCGCGAGGAACGGGACGTTGGCGCACGCCTCGGTGTTCTGCACGTAGTCGCCGATGATGGCGATTGGCCACTTGTCGGATGGAGTCGTGATATCGAATCTGGCGATGGAATCGAAGAGCCCGAATTTGGACTCGAACTGCGCGTTCGAGATGCTTGTGACCCCGGTGTTGTAGGACGTCCCGCCCACGGTCACGACGTTCGTCGCGGTCGTCGTCAGAATCGAGTTCTGCGGCGTATTGCCCGTTCCGAGCGGCAGCAAGCCCGTCAGCGGCGTCTGTGGATTCTTTGAGCTGGCTCGCGCAAGTGCGAGAGCGATCGCGTCCGCGTCGTGGTAATCGTAATATCCGGTGAAGGCGCCGAATCGCAGCCACGGCGCGAACTGCCACGTGGTTTGAAACTGTCCGCCGTAGACGATGCTGGTCGCCGCGCTCTGGTCGGTCGGCAGCGTCTTCGAAATCTGCGCGAAGGGCAATTCGAATCCTACGAAAGCGACTTTCTTCAGCACCGGCGTGTCCGTGTTGAAGACCAGCGTTTCCGCCGCCCCGTCGGGATTCAAGTCCTTGTCCCAGGTGAGTTCCGTGTTGTACCAGGGATACGCGAACTTCCCTCCGATCAGCGTCAGCTCGTGGAACTCGTGCGGGTTGTATTCCACGTACGCCTTGTCGATCGCGATCGTCTTCCGGCTGAATTCATTTGCCAGCGTCTGGTTGGTAGTAGTGGGGTCGTTGATGTCGCCGGACGCCAGCGAGAATCCGCCGCTGAAGTCGTCGTTGAGCTTGGCATTAATGTTGAAGCGAACGCGGAAACGCTCCCGATTCTGGTCGAGCGACTGGTTGGACGGTCCGCCGAAGAAGGGCTCATCCCGCAGCCGGATATCTCCACTGAACGAGAACGGCCCGAAATCCTTCAGCCGGTCTTCCAGATTGCCCACGCGCGTCGACCAGTCCTGCGGCACCGTTGCCTGGGTGCTCTGCTGCGTCGGCCCGATCGGAACGGCCACCACAGCCGCAGCTACAGGCGCGGATACGGACTCCGCATCTGCGTTGGGGGCGACTCCGAGCTTTGTCTCGAGATCCGCGATGCGCGCCAGTTCATCATGGAGCGCCGCTCGCTCTTCGTCCAACTCCTTGCTGTGCTGGTCGAATTGTCTCGTCTGCTCCGCGACGCTTGCTTCCAGTTGCTTCAGTTCCAAAACAACCGGCGAGTTCGGATCGGCTGCTCCCGCCTTGGGGGTCTCCGCCTTGCCGCTTGACGACGCAGGCGCGTTTGCTCCCGGCCCGTCGGCCCCTTCCGCACCCCCCGCCGTGGCGACTCCGGCGAGGCTCGCGCTCAGCATCAGCGCAATCGCAATTCCCTTCACCTTCCAACGTGGACGTGTCGGCATTCCTGTCTCCTGGATTTTCCTGGGCTGGCCGCGCCTGCCGGCGCGACCCCGAATGCGAGTTGACTTGCTCTTGGCTTGGAACGAACGACTGCGAAGGAAACTAGTTGCGGCTACAACAGAGGTCGGAAAGCGAGGTATGGTCGAGAATCTTCGCGGTGGCGTCGCGAACATCCAGCAAAATACGGAACAAAGGACGATGCTTCGGATCGTCGTTCACGCGCCGCCGCAGCGACTCCGCATCTTCAAACGGAGCCAGTGGGCCGTCGATCCGGCGGATCACTTCGCCGAGCGAAATTTTCTTCGCTGGCCGCTTCAGCTGGTACCCGCCATTCGCGCCGCGGAGGCTGTCCACAATCCGCGCCCGCTTCAGGTCCAAAAGAATGGCTTCGAGGAACTTCTCCGGCAAGTCTTCCTCGGCTGCGATGTCCTTGATCTTGACGACACCCGCGGGATGTTGCGCGAGTACCGTCAGCGCCTGCAGCGCGTAGAGCCCTCTTTGTGAAATTCTCATGGCGAAAGGTGTCCGGTCACAGACATTGTCTAGTGACTAGGCAAAGTCTATCTACTTGATAGAGATTTGTCAAGCCGAGATTCCAAAACGATGCCCGATCCCGTGGAGACATTCACTCCCTCACCGCGTCGCGTGCTACGATGCACTCCATGCCTGTGCCGACCGAAGCGCAGTCTCATTCCGATCGTGAACTCCTGCGCCACACGCTGGCGACGCTGGCGTACCGTGCCGGCAAGGCATTTCGCGACGCTCCCGAAGGATTCGCCGAGTTCCGCTCCGGCGAGAAGACGCGCACGCCGGGCCAAATTCTCGCCCACCTCGGCGATTTGCTCGATTGGGGGCTCTCGCTCGCGAAGGGCGCCCAGGAGTGGCATAACTCTCCGGCCCTGCGCTGGGGCGACGGCGTCGCCCGGTTTTTCACGGCCTTGCGCGCCCTCGACGATTTTCTGGCGTCCGACGCACCCCTCGAAACGCCCGCCGGCCAGCTCTTTCAGGGGCCGGTCGCGGACGCGTTCACCCACGTCGGCCAGATCTCGATGCTGCGCCGCCTGGCCGGCTCACCCGTTCGGGCCGAGAATTACCTCCGTGCGGACATCAGGGTAGGTCGCGTGGGCCTTGAGCAGAGCGCGCCCAAGCGCGAATTCGAGTGACCTGGATGTGTGCGAGGAACTGCCGGAAAAACGAAGGCTTCTTTGTCGGGGCGAGCCCGAAAAAGCGTACTGCAATAGAATAGCCGGGCGACACCGGCTGAGGGACCCGAATCGCCCGGCCTTTTCTCACCCATCTCCGCAGGGTCTGGGTAAGAACTTGTTATGCGGCGTGCTCGCCGTTCCGCATGAATTCGTAGCGTTCGATCGCCGCCGCCACTCCCACTTCTCCCGAGTGTTCGGGGCTGCTGCGCAGCACCCTTCCAAGGCAGCGCACGCGGACCGGACCCGCCTGAGTGAGCTCGTGCGGGAGGGTCATCACGATCTCGACCGGCGACCCGCTCTTGAGCCCTTTGGGCAGGTGAAAATACACGCCGCGCGAGCTTACCTCACGCGACTCGGTCGCCGCTTCGCCCACCACCATTTCATCCGTCCAGCGGACCGTCAACGGCAGGCGCATCAGGAATCGCCGCGATGTTCGTCTTTCTTTCAAAGCCACAGGATTCTTTCCTCCCGATTGCCCGTGTAGAGTAAGGCCGGGCACAATTCCGGCCAATAGAGCAATGGGGTCAATTCTGAAGGCCCCCTTTGGTACGGAAGTACCAGGGACAGTCGGGCTACCGAAACGAAACTTGCCACTCGAGGAAAGTTGCTCGGAAATCGATACGGAAGGCGGGACTTAGGCGCTCACGCCTGGTCGATCAGGCGATGATGAATCGCGTAAAGGGCTAGCTCGAGGCGGTCGGAAACGCCGAGTTTGTCGAAGATATTGTGAAGGTGGTTTTTTACGGTCTGCTCGCTGATGAAAAGCTTCTCGCCGATCTCGCGGTTGCGGAATCCCTGCGCCACCAGCTGAACGATTTCCTTTTCGCGGTCGCTGAGCAGGGGCTTTTCGCGTCGCGAGCCGGATTCCGCGGACTTCTTGAACGCGTCGATCACCTCGGCGGTCATCCGGTTGTCGAGCCAGATTTCACCGTCGAACACCTTGCGGATCGCCTTCACGAGCAGGTCGCTGGCGGATTGCTTCAGCACGACGCCTCGCGCGCCGAGACGCATCGCGCGAACCACGTCCCGGTCGTCCTCCGCCGCCGTCAGCACGATCACACGCGTGGGAGTCGAATCGAAGTTTACTTCCTCGAGCACTCCCAGCCCGTCCTTTTCCGGCATGCGAAGATCAAGCAAAAGGATATCCGGCTTCAATTTGGCGATCATTTTCGTGCATTCGACGCCGTTCGAGGCTTCGCCGATGATCTGGATCTCCTCGGCTCCTTCGAGCAGTTTGCGAAGGCCGTCCCGAAAGATCGCATGGTCGTCCGCGACCAGGATCCGAATCGCCTGTTTTGTTTTGCTCATGTTAATTGAATGGAATCTCGACGGTTAGACGCGCGCCGTGCCCCGGATTCGACTCGACTGTCAGCGTGCCCCCCACGCTTCTCGTACGTTCTTTGATCGAAATCGGGCCAAGACGCAACCGGTCCAGTTCCTCGCTCGTATATCGCCCAGAGAAGCTAAAACCCCGCCCGTTATCATCCACGACGAGCGACACTTTCGCCTCGTCTTGTTCTAGTTTTACCACGACGTGGCTGGCCTCAGCATGCTTTTTTACGTTATGTAGTGACTCTCTGTATATCTGGAATAACTCCCTGCAAATTCGATCCGGAACACGCAGGTCGCGTGCCTCGACGAAAAGATCAATCGCCAATCCATGTTCGAGGCGAAAGCGCTCGGCGAAACCGTGCATCAACTCACGCATGTCTGCGCTTTCCACGCGAACCGGCCGCAAATCCGTGACGAAGCGTCGAAGCTCGTCGCTCTCCTGCTGTACTGTCTTCTGCAGACCGGCCAGGTCCGCGCAGGTCTGCTCGATAGGCCTTTCGGGCAGCCTCTGCCGAAGCACGTTGAGCTGAATCTTCAGGCTTAGCAGCGTCTGCAGGATCCCGTCGTGCAGGTCGCGCGAAATGCGGCTGCGCTCCGATTCCACGGCGTGGGTGCGCAGGCTGCGCAGTAGAAAAATATTCTCGAGCGGCGGCCCGATCTGCCGGACGATATGCTCGAGCCATCGCAGGTCACCCGCCGAAAACCGCCCGCGCGACGCGCGCGGGTTTCCCAGCAGGACGCGCCCGATCGGCCGCCCGTCAGACTCGATCGTCACCGCGATCAGCTTCGCCCCGACCTCTGCCCTGGTAGACTCCGGAGGCGCGGACACACTGCGAACTCTCTGCCCCGTGCGGCGGTCCCAGCCGAAGCCTTCGCCTTTCCCGCCGTTGAAGTCCCAGCCCATCGAGACTTCGAGCGTATCGAGCAGATAGGTATCGGAGCGGTTCAGCGCGAGCGTCTCCGGCGGCGCCTGCTGCGTCTCGGTGAGCTTCACTTTCCAGACGAAGATTCGCTCGAGATCGTCGTCGCGAATCGCCAGGCTCGCTTGGTCGCACACGAACGCGTCAGCCAGCTCCCCCAACGCCTTTCGAATCGATTCCGTGAGCCCGCGCTCGAATCGCAGGGTGCTTCCGATTTTTTCTAGAAATTGCTGCCGCGCCAGGTGTTCGCGCTCGCGCGCCCCGAGAAAGCCCATGCCCAGGCCCGAGACCAGCGTTCCCAGCCCGATCGCGATCCAGTGCCACCAACCCGCCCACTGGAAGGATTCTTCCGCCGCCACGCGCAGGATGATTCCTACCGTTGCCAGCGCGACCAGGGCCAGCATGGCGCGTTCGTTGCCCCGCGTTGCCAAGGCGAAGACCGCAAACAGAAAGAGAAACCAGAAGGCCGACACAGAAGGTGTCAAGTAGACGAATACGGCGAGCACCAGGAAGTCGAAGAGCAGGGGGATCCGGAATGGTACATCGCTCAGAAACCGCTCCGCCAGCGCCGCCGCTACCGCAATCGCCAGATATGCTGCCAGGAACACGACTGAGGCGCGCCGCACAGATGTCTGTGATGTCTCGAGCAACGCGACTAGCGAAAGCGCGGCGATCACGGCTCGCGCCAGGGTGACCTGTCGCTCTAAATACAGGCGCTCGGTGTTGTCCAAGAGCATTGCGTGGTGGCTTTCCCTGAAAGTCTAGCAACTCCCTTTCGCCCTGCCACCCACGCCCGAGGCCTCGTGTCGTCTTTTGGTAATCGCGGCGCGGCGCAGCCGAAATTCCACAAAACCCTGTGGAAAAGCGCCCGGAGTGGCATTGACACGGGGTGCATAATCGTTTGAGAAGCATGCAGGACTGAGGGACCTCCGGGCTTGGCGCAACGATATACGCGGAAGGAAGTGGGACGCATCCTCGGCGTGGATGCGAAGCGCCTGCGCTATTGGGAACGGCTTCGGCTGGTTCGTCCAGAGGCGCGGTGGGGGGAACGTTTCTACAGCTTCGGCGATCTCGTCGCTCTACGCACCGTCAAACGCCTCACCGAAAATCGCATTCCGGCCCAACGTGTCCGGCGGGCCGTCGCGCTGGTAGAGCAGCAGTTTGGCGAGGCGCCGCTGCCGCTGCAGGCGCTGCAATTTCTCGAGCAGGGCCGCGACGTGCTCGTGATACCTCCCGGCGCGGCGCGTCCTTTCAGCCCCATCAAGCAGCAGTGGGTTTTCGCTTTCGACCCCGCACCGCGCAGCCGCCCGAAGTTGCACGCCATGGCCAGCCCGACGGCGGAGGATTTTTTCCAGTCCGCGCTCGATTGCGAGACCTCGCCCGACACGCTGCCCGATGCGGTCGACAATTACCGCCGCGTGCTCGATCTCGCGCCGCACTGGGTCGACGCGCACATCAATCTCGGCGTCGCGCTCTACCAGATGGGCGATATTCCGGCCGCGCGCGCCGAATTCCTGGCCGCCGTGCAGATTGACCCGCTCAACGGCATCGGACGCTACAATCTTGGGTGCGTCCTCGAAGAGCAAGGCGAACTCGACGCGGCCATCGACCACCTGCGCCGCGCGGCACGGGCGATGCCCGCCCACGCGGACGTTCATTTCAACCTTGCGCTCGCGCACGAAAAGCGCGGCGAACGCCGCCTCGCCCGCGAGCAGTGGATGCTTTATCTCCGTTACGCGCCCAACGGCCCTTGGGCCGAACAAGCTCGCATCCATTTGAAGAAGTGCTCGCCCCGCCGCAAGCGCAATGCCCCGATTCCCTTCCCGCGCAAGGCGTAGTCAGCCCCGTTCCAAAATCCAGACAATCTGGTTCACACTGAAGGGCCGCGGGTGTATAAGGTGCGTGCCGACGCGGAATCACGGGTCGTCACGGAGAAAGAACCGAAGGGGGAACTTTTGAAGACTGCACTCAGAGCAACTCTGCTTTTCTTTGTTTCGAGCACCATGTTATTCGCCGCGCCGAAGGCCAAAATGCTGCCGTCGCCCTGCGACAAGGCGTGCCTGACGGATGCCGTCAATAGCTACCTGGCCGCGCTTGTGGCCCACGATCCCGCGCAGGTTCCGCTTTCGCCGCACATCGAATTCGTCGAAAACACCGTCGACATGCATCCCGGCGAGGGACTATGGAAAACGGCCACAGCGGGTCCCACGACGTTCAAGATTTACGTCCCCGATCCCGTTTCCGAAGAAGTCGGATTCATGGGCGTGATGAAGGCGAACGACAAGCCGATCATCCTGGCACTGCGGCTGAAAATCCGGCACGGTGAGATCGTCACGGCCGAGCACTTGATCGCCGGAAATCTCCGCGAGACTTCGATGAAGAATCTGGAGTCGCCTCGCAAGGCGTTCCTGACGGACGTCCCGGCAAAGGAACGCGATTCGCGCGCGGACATGATCCGTATCGCCTCGATGTACTATCCCGCGATCACCACCTCAGACAAAAACAACGCGCCTTTCGCCGACGATTGCGTCCGCCACGAAAACGGCATGCAGACAACCGGCAATCCGCCTCCGGACAAGCCCGGCTTCGGCTCGCTCGGCGCTCTCGGCTGCGCCGCGGGACTCAAGACCGGCGGCCTCGCCTACATCACGCGCATCGAACCGGTACGCGTGATGATCGCCGATCCGCAGACCGGATTGGTTTTCGGACTCTCGCAATTCCGGCAGCCGATGAAATCCAAAACGGAAAAGATCGTCGGCGTTCCCGGCGTCCCTTCGATTCCGATGAACTTCAAGCCGTTCGATTTGCCGGCTGCCCATGTCTTCAAGGTCTACGACGGCAAGATCCACGAGATCGAGGCGATGGGCTTCACGATGCCGTACGACTCGAAGACCGGCTGGGAGAACTCGCCGGACCACGGCCGCTGATTCCCGGGCGAGCGGTCGATTCATCGACCGCTCGCGTCTCTGGCACCGAGTGCACGCTTGAGGAATCCGGCGATTAACTGGCGGGCGTTCTTGGCCAAAGCCAACGAAACAACAACAATGCGCCGAAGCCGCCAAGAAACTGTGCCGCGACGAACGGCGGGACATCGAGAGGCCGAATCCCCGCGAATGTATCGCTCAGACACCGGGCGATCGTGACCGCAGGATTAGCGAACGACGTCGATGCCGTGAACCAGTAAGCGGACGTTATGTAAGCGCCGACCACAAAGGGCACGATGCCCGGTCGGGAACGCGCCGCTCCCCAGATCACGCACACGAGCCCGAAGGTCGCGACAAACTCGCTGAAAGTCTGTGCGGTTCCGCTGCGTGCATGGGTACTCGCCGAAACCACGTGCAGACCGAACATTAAGTGGGCGACGACTGCCCCCACGACCCCGCCAAGAACTTGACTCGCCGCGTAGCGTCCCGCTTCGGCCCACGGAAGGCCGCCATCCGCCGCTTCCATGACGCTCACTACGGGATTCAGATGCGCGCCCGACACGGGTCCGAACGCCCCGATCAGGGCCACGAGAGCCGCACCGGTAGCGATCGCGTTCGCCAAAAGCGCCAGGGCAACGTTGCCGCCCGACAAACGTTCGGCCATGATCCCCGAACCCACCACTGCCGCCACCAGAAAAGCAGTTCCGAAAAACTCCGCTGCCATCCGGCGTGATATCGAGGGTTTCATTCGTGGCCGATTCTGTCGATTTCCTTCTGGATCGCGAGCGTGCCAAGGCTCGCGAGAGGGAGACTCAGAAGAAGCCCTATCCTCCGGTCGAGCATCAGGTAGGCGTCCCGGTAAGCACGCTCTATTTGCTCAGGTGTTCCCGCAACGCCAGCGGGGTCCGGAACGCCCCAATGCGCGGTCATCGGCTGTCCGGGCCAGATGGGGCAGATTTCTTTCGCGGCGTTGTCGCAGACAGTGAACACGAAGTCCATCCGCGGCGCGCCTGGCTTCGCGAATTCGTCCCAACTCTTACTTCGCAAACCGGCTGTGGGTAGATGCGCCGATTCGAGCTGGCGCATCGCTTCCGGCCGCACACGACCAGCCGGATGGCTTCCCGCGCTGTATGCGGTGAAGGTCGGCCGGCCCTTATGATTCATAATTGCTTCGGCCAAGATCGAGCGCGCTGAATTCCCAGTGCAGAGGAATAGAACGTTGTAGTGTCCAGGCGTCATGATCGCTATCTCCCGGCGGGTTTCCGGGCGCGGATGAACGCACTCGCAAATTTCCCTTCCACTTGAGATGCGATCGCGTCCACATCCACCCCCTTGACGCTGAGGAACTGGCGCGCATCCTCGATTTTGTACACGCGCGTCGCCTCGATTTCGATTCCGACGAATCCGGCGGCCGTGAGCCGTGCGCGGTAATCGGATTCGTCCAGCGCGCCGGCCACGCAGCCAACCCAGAGCTCGACGTTCCGGCGCAGCTCAACCGGCACAGGGCCTCGCACTACCACATCCGACACCGCGAAGCGGCCACCTGGCCGAAGCACGCGAAACGCTTCCTGGAGCACGCGATTCTTGTCCGCCGAGAGATTGATCACGCAATTCGAGATCACCACGTCGACAGAATTCTCGGGCAACGGAATATTCTCGATTTCACCCTTGAGGAATTCCACGTTCTCGATCCCCGCCTTGCGCTTGTTCTCGTCCGCCAGCGCGAGCATTTGGTCCGTCATGTCGAGACCGTAAGCTTTGCCGGACGGTCCGACGCGCCTCGCCGACAGCAACACATCGATACCGCCGCCCGAGCCAAGATCGAGAACGGTTTCACCAGCACTGAGTTCCGCAAGTGCGGTCGGATTGCCGCAACCGAGCGACGCGCGAAGGGCCTCCTCTGGAAGCTGTGCCGCCTGAAGAGCGTCATAGAGGTTCGACGTGATTGGGTCGCAGCAACCCTCGCTGGGACTGGCCCCGCAGCAAGAGCTCCCGCCGGTCGCAGCGCGTTCTGCCGCCTGCCCATATTTTTCTTTCACAATTTCCTTGATGTTTCCCTCGGCCATTGTCCCCATCCTATCTGCACAATTGAACGATCGACTTCGCTTCGAGCGCCTTATTCCGGGTGCAGCATTCGGCGTACAGGAATTGCAGAAGCTCGCGCAGCGCCTCGGTATTGGCCGTGTAGTGAAGGAACGTGCTCTCGCGCCGGACGTTCACGAGACCCTCGGCCTTCAGCTTGTCGAGATGATGCGAGAGCGTGGAGCCCGGAATCTCCAGTTCCTGCTGGATGTCCCCGGCAACAAGGCCATCCGGATGCGCGGACAGCAGCAGTTGCATGATCCTAAGCCGCGCTTCCGTGCCCATCGCCGAGAACATGTCGGCGTACTTCAGGACTTGCTCGGCGTTTTTCTTAGCCTGAACGGTCGTCATATTTCGATATTTGCAGAAATATGGTCGCGTGTCAAGATGGCTTCGCCCCGCGCGGGGTCGCAAGGAATTTCAAGCGAACGCCATCGCTTCGTATAAACCGGGCCCCCGTAGTGTTAAACTGTTTCGGACAGTCTGTGGTGAGCGTAGCTCAGCCGGTAGAGCATCGGTCTGTGGAACCGAGGGTCGTGGGTTCAAATCCCATCGCTCACCCCAATCCCGCCAAAGCACAACGCTCCGACCTCAAGAACGGGATGAGCCACGATCAGCGATCGCCCTTGTTACGTTCTCGGCAAAGCGTCGCCGACGTCCAAGCCCGGGCGAAACCGCAAAGTCTTGCTAGGCGATCCCCTCGACGATGCGCAGGTCTCGATCGGCAGCACCGTGGATAAATCGTAGCGCCGCCTGATATTCTTCCCCGTCGTGGGCTGCAATCGCCTTCTCCACGCTGTCGAATTCTATGATTACGACGCGTTCCTTGAGCCCGCCCTCATAAGCTGCAGCCGCTTCGGCGCGTGCCAACAAACGTCCTCCGGCTTTCGTAATGGCGGGACCGGCAAGCCTTCCGTATTGCGCCAACGCTTCCGGGTTCGAGACAGAGCGATAGACGGAAATCCAGTATCCTTTAGCCATTTCATCCTCCCTTAGTTTCCAAACGAGGCGCTCAATTGCGCCAGCCTCTCTGCATCGAGCCGACCGGCAAGTGGCAACCTCCAAATCAGCCGAGTCTCGCGGGCGAAAAAGTCGACATTGGACGGGTGATCGTCACACATGGTGAAAGAGAGCCCTGGGTGCGACTACGCACTACCGCATCAGAAGAGCCGCGAGCTCGTAGCCGCTTGAGATGGACAGACGTTCGTAAGCTCTGCGCCGGTAAGTAAGCACGCTACTGACCTTAATGCCGAGATCCTGCGCGATCGTCCTGGCGGTGAGTCCCGCGGCCGTGCGAGCGCAGACGGCGCATTGCCGCTTCGTTAGCTTCGCATCAAGCGCCGCTATTCTCTGAGTCATCTCTTCAATCCGGGCTTGCCTCTTCGTCCCTAGTTTTGGCGATTCGGCCGTGAGTTGGTAGTGCTTCCTCAAGAGAGGAAGCAGCAGGTGTGACAGAGCGGCTATGCGCTCTTGCTCCTCATTGCTAAAGCATCCCCAACTCGAATCCCTGTACAGATTCAAGACGAACCAGCCGTTCTCGGCCCAGCGCGCAAGCGTGAGCTTCTCAACGACCGCCGGCCTCAAGTAACAGTCGTTCAAGTATTGGTAATTGCTGATGCTGTCCGGGTGGACACGCAAATTGATCCATTCGGTGTGTGACGTGTTGCGGATCGTATGGTACGCGGGATCGAACGTGAAATACCGGCTGATGTATCGGCGGATTATTTCGCCGGACAGAGGATTTCTGCCACTGTGCACGATAAGGCGAGGATTTTCGGGCGCTTGCCAGACCCACCCCGTCAGCTCGCAAATCGGGGCGACTGCGGAGACCATCTCGAAGAAGGCGCTCGTCGCACCCGCGGTTCCGGTCGAGCGGACTGCCTTTTCGCAGAAAAACAGCCAGTCATGTTCGCTTACAGCGGACATTATGGCACCCCCCCGGGTCTGGGCCGGAACTCTATGCTTGCTGATCAGGTGTGTCAAGGCGTTTGTTTGCTTTGCCTTATGCTCGCCAAGCCCCCCAAATATAAGAACCAGTTACTATGATTGTAGATACTTTGTATCTCGCTTTATGCGTCCCCTAAATCATCGGATCAGGTGCGGCGCCGAACACCCGCCAACAGCCGTTTCATCGCGCAAATGTCTCCCGCATGCCCGGCCAGAAGAGCACCCCAGCGCACTGCCTCCCGGAAGACTCTCCGCGTCGGTCAGTCCAGCACTTTCTTCGCCCACGCGCTCTCTAGGTGATCGGCGTACACACGGATTTTGTTTCGGTATAGAGGTCAAGCATCTGGCGTCCCATTTCCCGCCCCCAGCCGGACTGCTTGTATCCCCCAAACGGCATCGCCGGATCGAGAACGCCGTAACAATTGATCCACACGGTTCCGGCGCGAAGTTCCGCGGCGATGCGATGCGCCTTCTTGATGTCGCGAGTCCACACCCCCGCGCCGAGCCCGTAGGGCGTGTTATTTGCCTTGGCTATGAGATCGTCGACGTCGCTGAAAGGCATCACGGTAACCACCGGCCCGAAGATTTCCTCGCGCACCACTTTCATCTTGTCGTTCGTATTGACGAGGACGGTCGGCTCCACGAAATAACCCTTTTCCCCGTGGCGCTTGCCTCCCGTAGCAGCCTTGGCTCCTTCCGTGTATCCCGACTCGAGGTAGCCACAGACACGCGCGAGCTGCTCCTGCGAGATGAGCGGACCGATCTGAGTAGTAGTGTCCATTCCGGGGCCAATGCGGAGACTCGACGCGATCTTCGACACACCGTCGACGACCTTATCGAACTGTGCGTCTTCGACGTACAGCCGTGATCCAGCGACACACACCTCGCCCTGGTTGAAGAAGATCGCGTTGGCGGCCCCGGGAATGGCGCTATCGATTTCCGCATCCTTGAAGACGATATTCGGAGATTTTCCGCCGAGCTCGAGCGAAAGTTTCTTCAGATTTCCAGTCGCCGCATGGACGATCAGCTTGCCGACTTCCGTGGACCCGGTGAACGCAATCTTGTCGACCAGCGGATGCGCGCAGAGTGCGGCGCCCGCCGTGGAGCCATAGCCCGGAATAATGTTGATGACCCCGTCCGGGAATCCGGCTTCCTGGATGAGCTCGCCCAAGAGGAGTGCCGTGAGTGGGGTTTGCTCCGCGGGCTTCAGCACCACCGTGCAGCCAACCGCGAGCGCCGGCCCCAACTTCAGCGTCGCCATGACCATCGGGAAGTTCCACGGGATGATCTGGCCCACCACGCCGATCGGCTCACGCAACGTGTACGCGAGAAATTTCCCTTCCGGTTGCATGGAGAGCGGAATCGTGCTGCCCTCAACCTTGGTGGCCCAACCCGCATAATAGCGCAGCGTGTCGACCGAAATGGGTATGTCGGCTAAGCGAGCCATCACCACCGGCTTGCCGTTGTCGAGCGATTCCAGCTGCGCGAATTCCTCCAGGCGCGCTTCGACGAGGTCAGCCAGCCTCCACATGAGGCGCCCGCGCTCCGCGGGCGTGAGTCTCCGCCACGGTCCTCGATCAAACGCGGCGCGCGCAGCGGCGACGGCGCGGTCGATATCTTCCTTGTCGCCTTCGGCCACGTGGGCTAGAACTTCGCCGGTGGCCGGATTATAGGTGGGAAAGGTCTTGCCAGACGCAGCATCCACCCACTTCCCGCCGATCAGAAGCCGTCGAGGCTTGGCGACGAAATGATTCACATTCGGATCGACAGCAACCGTTTGCGTTGCGGTAGCCACCTTTCTTCTCCTTCTCCGTTTGGGCTCGAAGCGCCTGATGCGGTCCACCTGCGTCCCAACGGGGACACACTCTGCGCAAAAGAACAGTGGAATGAATCCCTGGGGGTTTACCGCCAAGCGACTAAAGGCGAAACACCTTTCGCGCGGTCTCGCCCAGGATATTGCGCTTTGCCTGCTCGCTTAGAAAAGACAATCCTGCGATTTGCCCCGGTACGTCGAAATCCCAGTGCGGCCAGTCCGACGAATACATCAACTGCGTCTCGGCATGGATCGCCTCGAATGTGGCCTCAAGCAGCCGAGGCATCGTCACTTCCAGCGGCTGCGAAGTGAAATACATGTCCGCGATATACTCGCTCGGCAGGCGCTTCAGCAGCGGCGCGTCGGACTGGCGCATGAGATATTCGTGGTCCAGGCGCTGCATCATAAATGGCACCCACGCCAGCCCGCTTTCGATCCATACCAGTTTCAGTTTCGGAAAGCGCTCCGGAAGGCCGTTGATGATCCAGTTTGTGAGGTGGGTCATATTGCAGGTGACGAAGGACATCGAATGAACCGAAAGAAAGCGATTCATCGTCGTCGTCATCGTGTCGCCCCAGCTTGGGCCCGCGTGGAAGGCCAGCGGAAGGCCGCGCTCCTCGAGCTCACGGTACAGGCGCATATAAACGTTCTTGTGCACGCCCTCGTGGCGCTGGCTCGCAATCATGAAGCCGACCACGCCGGGTGTCTCGCCGAACTCGGCAATCATTTCCATGCAGGCTTCCGGATCGTGAAACGGAAGGCTAAGCAGCGTTTTCACGCGCTGCTCGCGCGGCAGAATCGTTTCGGTGAACCAGCGGTTGTAAGCGAACATCATGGCCGTGGCGATCTCCGGCTCGGGATGCAATCCCATTTCGAGCATCGGCTGCGGAAACACGATCTGCAGGTTGATTCCCATCGAGTCCATGGCTCTTCGCACGAGAGTCAGGTCGCGGTGCTCGTCTGTTTTCTCCACGTGCTCGGCGAGCTCGGCCTGATGGGGAATGCGTCCGAAGACGTCCTGGAAGGTCATGCCGACGGAGTGGTTGCTGAATGCCACGCGCTGCGCGTTGGGCCAGTCCTGGGTCATCGTTTTCGCATTATGGCGCAGCACGGGATTCTCGAGGCGGTCTAGAATTTCACCCCAGGAATCGAACTCCACGTGATGGGCGTCGAGGTCCACGATGAAATAATCTTCGAGGTGATAGCGCGCGATGTCGCGGCGCGCGTTCGCGAGAATTTCCCGGGAGTCGGTGCGCGTGGTGATCTGCTGTACCGGGTGTTCCGTGGCTGTACCCGACGTCTTCAATGTCCTGCTCGTACTCATGGATATGTCCTCTCAAAAACTGCACGACGATCGAGCTCGCGCGTCATACGCCTTCGCCACCGCCGCCACGCGGCGCTGTGCGCGAGAACCACAGAGCCAAATCGAAGGGGTTCAAGTGATGCGCGCGAAGCAGAGCGCACGCCACCACCATCGCCTCAGTCGTTGAAACCGTCCCGTTGATCACGGGGACTGCCGGTCCCGTAGATGGCGCCTCTTCCACTATCGCGGCGTAGAGCTTTACCGCGCCGCTTATCAGGTTTGTAACGCCCGCGGGTGGCACATTCGCAATTTCGCCGGCCTCATTGGTTCGCTCTATTTGCGCGTTCAGTTCGACGAGTAGCGCGGATAATTTCGCGGCCTCGTCACGCGGTGACATAGATTCCGTCCGTAGCCTCCTCCACCGCCACGCGAATCAGCCTGGCCGAGGGCCGCCCCGGGTGCACGCCGCTCTTGATGTCGTACTCGAATCCATGCCACGGACAGACGATGTGCAAACTTGATTCATCGAAGGCGAAACCACGGCTCTCGCCGCCGGGCTCGATCACCTCGGTGACCCGTGGGATGATCTTGCCCTGGCACACCGGACCGCCTTGATGCGCGCAAATATTCTCCCAAGCGTATAGCTTGCCCGCGACGCGGAAGATCCCGATCGTTCTGTCGCCAACATCGACGACGAGACGTCCTCCTTCCGGCACCCGGTCACTCGCCCCTACGAAGACCCGTTGCGATGTTGCAGACATGTATGGCCGATAGAGGGCACGACAGCATGCGCCTCCATGCTCCTTTCAATGAATTTAGTTTCAGTCTCTGTCGTCGAATTACCTGCCCAACGGGGAGACCCTGGGCCGTCGAGTCCGATGGGTCACGCAGGCCCGGGCCGGGCGCGCCGGCCTCACCTCGCGGTCGCGGCATGACCGCGAGAGCGACGGCGACGATTCCGATTGCCGCGATCACGCAATTCAGTTGAAACGCCCGTGTGTAGTTCCCATGAAGGTCGAAGAGTTTTCCGCCGATGTACCCGGCCGGTGAAGCCAGCACCGAGGTGACGAGCGTCATCATCCCGTTCAACTGCGGAAAAGCCGCCGGGCCATAGTAGTGCGCCGTGATCGTCGACACGCACGTCAACGTCCACCCGGAGGCCACGCCGTAAGCGATGGCTGCGGCGTAAGCGATCGTCAGCATGTCGGGCTGCACGACAATGGCCAGGTAGGAGCCGACGAAGTAGATGCTGAGGCCGATCGCGAAAACCAGGCGGGCGTTCAGGATGTCCATCAGCAAGCCGCCGAGCCAGTGCCCGGCGATGGTGCCGATCGTGAAGAGGCTCATCGCCCAAGCCGCGCTGGACGAACCGATGCCAGCTCCACGCAGCCGCAGTATCCAATGCGCTACGAAAAAAAAGAACGGGAACGTCGTGGCGACCCCGCCGACCGCGATCAGCCAGTAGGCCGAAGTTCGATAGGCCTGGGCCGCAGTCCACGGATAACTTGTCGTCAGCGTGTCGGTCCGTGAGGGCCGACTCTGCTCCTCCGGGGGGATTCCATCCACCGTTTGTCCCAGCGATTGCGGAGTCTCTTTGACGAACACGAGCGCGAGCAGCGCGGAAATCAGGCTGGCTCCGGCGACGATTCTCCATCCCGCGCGCCAGTCTCCACCCGCCGTCCGAAGCATCTTGTCCAGAAAAGGTGAGACGGCAAAGCCCGCAAAGCCGGGCGCCGAAAGAGCAATTCCCATCGCGCGCCCTCGATAACGCCTGAACCAGCGGGTCACGGCAGTTGCCGCCGTGAACAGCGTCGAGAAACTGATGCCTACGCCGTTGATCACGCCGAACGCAATCAGGTATTGCCAGGGCTTCGACGCGTCGAACGCCATGAAGAGAGAACCAACGCACGTCAGAGCCGCTCCAATGATGAATGTCGCGCGGACCCCGCGTTTGAGAATGGAGATCGCGACGAACATCGAGGCAAGGCCGACGAATAGGTTGATCAACGTGAACCCGAGACCCAGCGTGCTGCGGCTCATCGGAATTTCGTGAATCATGTAGCCGTTGATCACCGAACCCCCGTAGTACGGGAATCCCATGTTGAAAAACACGAGGAGAAACAAAACCGCCACGAGTTTCCAGCCGTAGAATGGTTGTTTGTCGGCCACTCTTATCAAATCCTTCGACTCAGCGCAGCGCAAACGCGGCGTAGATGTTGATCGACGAAATAACCACGTATTGCTTCCCGTCAACCGAGTACGTGATGGGGCTGTCTCGCGGATCCACTCCGCTCATGGGAAACGACCAAAGCAGTTTGCCCGTGTCCGCATCAAGCGCGAACACGTCGCCTTCGTCGTCTCCGGAGAAAACCAATCCGCCTGCAGTCGATAACGTGCTGACCCACGCCGGCGCTATCATCCGGTACTGCCACTTCATTTTCCCGGTGGTTGCATCGAGAGCCCGGATCGCACCGTAGGCGCTGTCGCCGCTCTGAAAATTGGCTCCGGTCGGCGTAAACACCGCCGCCAATTCCCGGGCGCTGACGTAAAAAAGGTTGTTCTCGGGATCGTAGGACGGCGCCGTCCAATTGTTCGCGCCGCTCGTGCTCGGATTCGTGAGCGTGCCCGTCGGCGCTGGGTCATAGCTCGGGAGCTTGATCGGCCGCCCTTTCTCATCGAGGCCCTTCGCCCACGTCTGGCTTATGTAAGGAGCGCCGGCTACGAATTCCCCCGTCGCCCGGTCCAGAACGTAGTAGAAGCCGTTACGGTTCGCCAAGCCTACGAGCTTTCGTCGCTTGCCTCCCACCGTCGCGTCGAACAGCACTGGAATCTGCGTCGAATCCCAATCGTGAATATCGTGCGGGGTGAACTGAAAATGCCACTTGAGCTTTCCCGTGGTCGCGTCGACCGCTAGCAACGAACACGTGTACAGGTTGTCGCCCGGGCGCGTCCCTCCGCCAAAAGCGGGTGACGGATTTCCCGTGCCGTAGTACACCAGATTCAGGTCCGGGTCGTAGGATCCTCCGTTCCAAACGTCCCCGCCATTTCCCACGGCCCCGCCCCACGTGTCCGCACCGGGTTCATCCTTGTTCGGAACCGTGTAGATCCGCCAAAGCCGTTTGCCTGTCTTGGCGTCGTACGCATCCAAGAGACCCCGCGCGTCGCGGTCTCCGCCTCCTGTTCCGATGATGACTTCTCCATTGATGGCGAGCGGGTTTGCGGAAATTGCGTGGTTGTCGGAGTTCTTTTCGACCTCGACGATCCAGCGGAGCGCTCCCGTCTTTGCATCCAGCGCGGCGAGATGGCAATCGAGCGTCCCGATGTAGACCGTGCCGTCTAGTATCGCGACTCCCCGATTGTTCGCGTGCAGCCCGATGTACTTCACGTCCTTGGGCATTTTGGGCGACCAACTCCAGATCTTCATGCCCGTGCGTGCGTCGAGCGCGGTCACCGTGCTCGGCGGCTCGACGATGTACATGAGTCCGTCTACGACGAGCGGAGTCGCCTCGATGAATTCCCCCGTGATCTGCGAGCGCTGGTAAATCCACACCGGACGCAGACTCGCGACGTTCGTTTTGTTGACCTCCTTCAGGCCGGAAAAGCGATGCGACTGATAATCACCGCCATACGTCAACCAATCCTGCGGCGTTTTGTCCGCGTTGAGAATCCGCTCGTAAGGAGCGCTCTGCGCGAACCCGGCCGCCGAACCCGCCGCCATCACGATCGCCAACGCCAGGGCATGCTTCATGGCCTTCATTGTGCCGCCGCCTTCAGACTGGCCAGATACGCCGCCAAATTGTTTAGGTCCGCATCGGACAAGCTGCTCTGACTGGGCATGAAGCTCTTCCCCGGTTCTTTCTCGAGCGACTTCAGATCCGCTTTGTGCAACGAGTGGTAATTGCCTTTGGCATCTTCCAGCACGATCTCGAGTGTGCTTTCAGCCGCGCGCATTCCCTCTACGGCGCGTCCGTCTTTCGTGACCGCGCGAAACATCAGATATTCCGTCCATTTGCCGATCGCAATGCCTGTCACCGGCGACTTGGGCAGGTTCGCACCGGGGTTTTGCAGTTCCAGCCGCATGAAATCTGCTGGTCGCAAGCTACCGATTCCAGTCAGATCGGGACCGAGATCTCCTCCCACACCATTCACGATGTGGCAACTCGCGCAGCCGTTGGCATCGTAGATCGCTTGGCCCTTCACGGGATCGCCGGTCGCGACATCTCCCATCGCCGTGTTGCCCAGACTGCGGATATGCGCCACGATCTGCATAAGCTGGGCATCCGTTAGTCCCGCAAAGGCGGGCATACCGGTTCCCGGCACTCCGTTCTTGATTATTCTGGCGGTTGCTTCATCGCCTAGCGTCGCGGGAACTCTTTGGATGTTTGGCCCTTGTCCGCCGCTGGCATCCTGCCCATGGCAACCCGAGCAGGACGAATCAAAGAGCTGTTTGCCCGTGCTGAGGTCCGGTCTCCTTCCCTGCGGGCTATTTGCTGCGAAAGCTGGTGCACCAAACAATCCGACGAACGTGGCCGCCGCCGCAATCGCTGCGGATATCGAACATCTCGCGCTCATAAGAACGAATTCTCTCCCCCACCGATTCCAACGATCCGGGTGCGCTTACTAGAAATTGCGATGTGGAAAAAGGTTGCGGCCCCTTTCCACATCGCATTGAATCCGGCTGTTTAGAATATCCACTTCAGGGCGAACTGCATGATTCTCGGGTCCGTCGCCAAACTGAACCCGGGAAAACTCGCCCCACCGGCCGCCGCACCGCTCGTAACTTGGCCGAACGTCGAGCTGTTCAGCGTCAACGACGGATCGCCGTAATTCACCAAATTGAACACGTTGAAAGCTTCGAAGCGAGCGTCGATCTCATTCCGTTCATTGATCTTGAATTTCTTCGTCAACGCGAGATCGAAACCATGGATCGAAGGCCCTTTGATCGTATTGCGGCCGACATTCCCAAGCGGGCCGACGGTGATCGGGCCGATGCCATTGTTGATAACGTTGCCTGTAAATCCAGGCGTCACGGTCGGTGCCACGAACGCGTGGGGATTGATCCATTGCACTCCCAGGTGGCCACTCGTCACCACGCCGTTCGATACCGTCGCGGGCAGAATCGTATGAGCCTCGTAAACTTGCTGCCCCGCGACGGAATTCGGTCGCTGGCCGACGTCATTCACCGTCCCCACGATGCCGATGAAAGCGCTGTCGGCGTTCGTCGTCACACTCAGCCAATCGGAACTCAGGTACGAAACGATCGGCGAGACTTCCCAGTTCCCCAGAAGTGCGTTCACAACCCGGGATTGGAACCGAGGCGATTCGTACACTCCGTTCGCCACGAACTGCTGGTTGCGGTCGAAAATGCAGTTCCCGTATTCGTCCTTCAAGTCGTTTCGAAACGCCGGAACGTTCACCGATGTCGTCGCCTCGCCGTTGTCGATGCAGTGCGACCAGGTGTAGTTCGCGGTCATGCTGAAGTTATGGCTCACGCGCTTCTGCACGCTCAGCAACAGGCCGTTGTAGCTGGAAACTCCGTTGTCCATGTAGTCCAGTCCAGTCGAGATGAGTTGCCCCTGGACCGGATTGATCAGGCTCAGAAGTCGCCGCTGCTGTGTGTTCGTCAGCGACGTGCAGGCACCGTCCGCCTTCAGACCGTCAGGATCTGCGGCGTACGGCGCGGGAAAATTCCCGTTTGCCGTGCAGTTGCCGGGAATGTAGATCGCGGGATTGAAATCTCCCGGGATTGCGTTGTGGACGCCGTGGTTTCCGATATAGCTCGCCGTAGCTGACCAGCTCTGTCCGAACTGCTTCTCGAAGCTCAGGTTCCACTGCTGCAGGCTTGGCGCTTTGAAGTGCAGCTGATTGAAGCTCGCATACGCGCCTGCGGTTATGAACGGAGTGCCGGGGGTTTGCGGAATCGGGAAAGGATCGACGCCCGTCGTGCCGTTATACGTGAACGTCGCGAACGGATTCGTGAGGTTCACAGCGTTCAAAGTCATCGCGTCGGCGAACGGGGGCCCTTGGTACATGACTTCGTTCAGCTGGAAGCTGGCGAAGTCATAGAAGATTCCGTACGCCGCGCGAACGACTTCCCGGCCCTTTCCGCGTGGATCCCAGCTGATGCCGATGCGAGGCGCAAAATGTTTTGCATCTCCCAGGTAGGAATTTCCGAACCCCGAATAGTCACCTCTTGAAACGCCGGGTTTCGCCGGATATTCCATGCCCGCCAGTGCATTTGGATACACAACGCTGTGCACCCCGGCGATATAGCCCGCCATGTTGAAGAAGTCGCCCTGCCCCTCGGGATTGTGGTACGGAATGTACGGCTCCCAACGCAGCCCGTAGTTCAAGGTCAGCTTCCGCGTCAACTGCCACGAATCCTGAAGGTAGAGTCCGAAATAATTCTTTCGATTGCTCTGCTGGATTGGGTTCGACAGCGTCAAGCTCGCGACGTCCCCAAGCACGAAGTCGGCCAACCCGATTCCCGTCGTGCCGCCCGTGATCGAGAAGTTGCCGTTCTCCGTGAGTGCGCTCAGAGAGTTGCTGGAGTAGCGAACCCACTCTCCGCCGAACGCAATTTGGTGCGCGCCGCGGCTGATAGCCACGTCGTCTGCGACTTGCCAGTCGGTATCCGCGAAGGGAACTAGTGAATTCGCGCCGCTGATGTAGCTGAAACCGCTACTGACGCTGATCGCCGAGTAATTCGGGAACGGGCTGTAGTAATTGCCGCCAACGCCAAGTTGCGTCGGCGTCTGTATCCCGGGAAGGAACGGCACGCCCTTCACGTTCTTCGCCCTGTTCAGGTTCGCGTGGAACGAATTCACCACGGTATTCGAGACCAGATACGTGTCGCCGACCGTGACATCCTGATAGGAATCGTTCTGAATGCTCTGGTTCAGGGTCAGCGGGCTCGTAAAATCCGGTGGCAGATCGAAGTGATCTCGGAAATAACGGACGAACATCGTGTTTTTGTCGCTTTGGTGGTAATCGATTTTCGCGAGTTCCTCATTGTCATTCGTGCGAACTCGCGTCGTAAAGCTGATGGTCCCGCAAGCCGTGTCCGGTGACGCAGGCAGCAGCGCCGCGATGTTCTTTGCCACCTGAATGATGTCCGAAGAAGGAATCATGTTGTTGGCGAACGGCGCTTTCAACGTAACTGCGGTCGGTCGGCACGCCGTCGACGCGAAAGTTGAAAAGTCTCCTGTCATTTCTTGCGCCGTGGGCACGGTAGCGCTTGAGCTGGTGGCATCTCGTACGATCGTGTCCTGGTAGGCGCCGAAAAAGAAGAGCTTGTCCTTCTTTATCGGGCCGCCGATCGTGCCGCCGAATTGATTGCGTTTGAGCGGGTCGCGGACGGGCGCGAAGAAGCTCCGCGCGTTGAATAGGCCGTTCCGGACGAACTCGAATGCGTCTCCGTGAAATTGATTCGTTCCCGATTTAGTTACGGCGTTTACGGTGGCCGATGAATGCATCCCGTATTCCGCAGGTACGGCGGTCAGGTCCACTTTGAATTCCTGCAGGGCATCCGGCAGCGGCAGAGGAAACGCGCTCAGCTCTTGAATGTCGCCGCTGTTTCCGCCGTCCAAGAGGTATGTGCCGGCACCGGGGTTCGTGCCCACGAACGCGACCGTGTACTGGCTAGGAAAACTCAGAAGATTGTTGAATTGCCCGATGTTGTTTACTTGGGCTCCCGGCGTCAGGGTCAGCAACTGCATGGGGTCGCGTCCATTCAGGGGGAGCTCGACCACCTGCTGCTGGTTTACGACCTGCCCGATAATGTTGCTGTGCGTTTCCACCATGGCAGCCTCGGCCGAGACGGTCACCTGTTGATCGACCGCGCCAACCTGCAGAATGATGTCTACCGTGGGGTTCGACCCGACTTCCAGCGTGATATTCTGCTGCAGGTAATTCTTGAAGCCGTCTTTTTTGACCTCGATCTGATAGTTCCCTGTCGGCAAATCCGGAAATGTGTACGACCCGTCCGCGTCGGATTGGGTCGAGCGAACCAATCCCGTGCCGGTCTGTGTCAGCACAAGTTGCGCGCCGGCAATACTTGCCCCGGACGAATCTGTAACCACCCCGCTTACCCTCGAGTTCACGACGGCCTGCGCGAACGACGGCGCGCAGAGAAACAACATGGCGAGCGAAACCAAGAAACACTTCGCGATCTTCATTTCCCCATTCCCCCTGATTTCAGCTGATGCAACGCCGCTCGTTTTCGGGAGTTGAGCGAGTTGATCTGTGTTGTCTTGGTATCACGTCCCAAACAAGTCGTCTGTCCCTTCAACTGAGTACAGCTTTCGAAAAGTTCGCGCGGCACACCACGACAGTCCGATAGCGCGCGCATTCGATGGTGTCTTTCGGGCACGTCGCGACTTCCGCAATTCCCGAGGGAACGCGGCCTATGGCGAGTCGTGCCTGCTCCGCGGGGCTAAGAGATCAGAGCCGGAGTCCTATCCGACAGGGGCTTCGGCTGTCCGAATTTCGCGATCACCTGTATCGCCTCCGCAATGTCTTTGCAGTCCTTCAGGTTCATCCATTGCTCGCGAGCGCGATCCGCCTGGTCTTTGGTGACCTGCTTCAGGTCGCAAATTCGGTTGTACTTTGCGACGAGTTCGTCATGTGACATCGGGGTCGCGGGCTTCCCCGTGAAAACTCGCTCCTCCCCCGATTTCTTGCGTACCGTGATTCTCGTGCCGTTTCCGAAGGCCGGATCCTTGTGCGGGTAAATCGTCACCTTGTTCATCAGCTCCCGCACCTTCGGGTCCATGTATTTTTCTCTCGTGAATGAATCGAGATAGATTTGTTTGTCGATGATCATCCGCGACACGATGAACGGAAGGCTGTGATCCGCGGTTTCCTTGTTTCTCGGATCCCATTTCGGCGGATCGGCGTCTTCCTGCCACAGTGCAAAAGCGAACTCCATCTTGATCGACTCGATTTCGTCCGGTCCCGTCCACGCGACAAGCTCGGGCGCGATGTGTTCGCAGAAAATCTCGGCGCCGCCCACCAGCGGATACCGCTTGTAGCCGCGGCCCTGTCCGTGCACCGTCTCGATGGCTGTTCGGCTATCACCGCTCGCGAGGAAGCGAAGGTCCCTCGTAAACGGACCGATATGCGCGATCAATCCCCAGCGGCCTTCGAACGGTTGGCACGCCCCCGTCATCCCTTCGCTGGCCAGCAAGGCCGCCCAAACGCCGTTGCGCACCTGCTCCGCGCTATGCGTCCCCTTCCACATCGACTGCACACCGGTGTGCGTGACGTACATCGGCATGTGCGGCACCATCGCCAGCGCGACCGCATTCGCCAGTTGATCCTGGTTCAGCCCCATCATCTTTCCGCACGCCATCGCTACACCGACGCTGTGATACGGCGCGTCGAATCCTCCCGGGTCGTAGTTTCCCTTGCCCGTGTCTCCGATCGCGGTGATCACCTCGTAAGCGATCGTCATCGCTTCCATCACTTTCGGGCCGCTCGCATGCAGCGCCTCACCCATCGCGAGAACGCCGCCAAACATCTCGTTCATGTGCGCGGACGCTCCGAAATCCGTGTGGCGAATCATGGCTGCGTTCGTAAACGCCGCCATTTCCGGCGTCGTTGTGATCCCGTACCCCAGCACGGTGCACTTCAGGTCGCCGCGCATCGTTTGAGACAATCGGGCGTTGATTCGCGCCGGCTCCGACTCGAATCCGCCGTAAATCGACCCGATCGTGTCCACCATCAGATAGTTGTAAGCTTCCAGGAAGGAATCGGTCGCATCCAGTTGGTAGGAGCTCACCCAGTCGACGATTCGTCGACTGCACTCGTCCATGGGACCGTTGCCAAACGCGCGTCCAGAGTTGTTCACCCACCCCGGTCCCGAAAACATCTGGTAGCCGGTCTGCCCCGACGTGACCATCTCTTCGCTCTCCACGATGTCGGGCCACTTCTGATCGCTGTCCGTCGATGCCGGGCCCAAGGGTCCCAACGCGCGGCCCTGTTGAGCGTTCTGCGCGACCACACCTTGCGCGGTCAGCATTCCCGCCGCCGCGACTCCGGCGCCCACGCCCAGCTTGATGAGCTTTCTCCGCCCGATCGTAGTGGCTTGCGAATTCCTTTTTTCGTCCTGCTTTTTTTCGCTGCCCATTGGGTCCCCCTTCTCACCGTCGACAAACTTCATGGCGTCTGTCTGGATTGCGCGGCCGCTGCCGCGGCTCCAGCGTTGGCTTGCGCCGCATCTACGGCCGGCATCGCCAGCACGCGATGAGGGTCGATTCGAAACGTGATGTACACAAGCTTGTCGGTCTTGATCGCCGTAAATAGATGAGGCGTGTTTGGCGGGATCACGATCACGTCGCCCGGGCCCACTTCCCGGCTCACCCCGTTGCGCACCGCCTTGCCGCCGAAGCCCGGGCCGACACGAACGTTCGCCGGATCTACCTTTTGGTTCTCGATCGTGCCCCCGGTTTCGAAGGTTCCGTTGCCGGACACGATGTAATAGATTTCCGTGATGTCGGTGTGCTCCTCGACCGTGTCGCCCTTCGGTGTGCGACGCAACGCATCGATCGCGATGTTGTACTTGCTCCGGCCATCGTCGATCCCCACGACGCGAAGCACGTGCACCACGAGCCCCGCGCTCTCTTGCGCCGACACGGCTTCGATTTCGCTCGCCTTCACATCGGCTGCCGTTCCTTGCGCCAACTGCAGAACGGGAGGGTCGGCCGGCATCTGATTCGGAGAGAATGTCTTGAACGGCGACTGCGCCTGCAGCCCGCCCGGAGTAACCACTCCCGCGACGAAGAGCACAAAAAGACCACAACATATCTTCCGCATTCCCGCCCCCTAAGATTCCTGACCTTCGTTTTGCATCCCGCTGCCGGTCGTACGCGCGGCAAGCGCCGTGCGCAGCAATGCCGGTTCAGTCAGATACCACAGCAATTCCTCTTTTGTTGTCATCCGAACTGAGTACAGGCGGGCTTCCCCATCTTGCAATCGAAAAAAATCGGTGTATATTCCCGCGCATTATGCACATCACCAAGGCCCAATGCAGAAGGGAATTTCTGAAGTTTATCGCCGGCAGTCCCGTCATCGCGTCTCTCGGCGGAGCTGCTGCTTTCTTGTCCGAAGGTGGAATTGAGGCTCAGGAAACCAACGCGCCGGCTCCGCAAAACGCAACATCTTCCGATGTGATCACCGATCCATCCCAGGCTCTGGACGTCTTCGACTTCGAGGAGCCCGCGCACCGCAGAATGCTGCCCGGCCACTGGGCCCATCTGGCGGGGGGAGTCGACGGAGACGCCACGGTTCGCGCCAATCGCGAAGGCTTCAATCAGTTTTACTTGCGTCCTCGCCGTCTGCGAGATGTCCGAAAAGTGGACATGAAGACAACGGTCTTCGGCACCACCTATGGCTCGCCTCTATTCACGTGCCCCACTGGCGCGCAGAGAAACGTTTGGTTGCCGGACGGAGAACTCTCCGTTTCTCGGGCCGCCAAAACGCGAAACGCCATGCAGATGTTGGGTTCGACGGCGTCGGAATCGGTGGAAGACTGCTGCGCCGCGCTCGGTCGGCCGGTCGTCCAGCAAATTTATGCGCCCGCCGCTTTTTCGAACTGCGAAATTCTCTTGAAGCGCCTCGAAGCGGCAGGCGTCACCACCATCGTGCTCACCGTGGATGCTGCTGGCGGGAGAAACGCGGAGACCGAAGAGCGTCTTCGGCCAAAGGATCTCAGTTCATGCTCGCAGTGCCATGACGGTCCGAATGGCGGCAATGCCCATATTATGGACAAAGGATTCGACCGAAAAGCGCCCGCCGTTCCTTTCGACTGGAACTACGTCGATCAGATGCGCCAGGCCTGGAAGGGCAAGTTCGGCCTCAAGGGTATCCTCACCACAGAAGACGCATCTCTCTGCATCAAGCACGGGATCGACTTCGTCCACGTTTCAAATCACGGCGGACGCGCCACTGAGACCTTTCGCTCGACCATCGCCACGCTGCCGGAAATCGTCAAGGAAGTGAACGGTCGCGTTCCGGTTTTTCTCGACGGGGGCGTCCGTCGCGGCACCGACGTGTTCAAGGCTCTTGCCCTCGGCGCCGCTGCGGTTGGAATGGGCCGTCCTGTGCTCTGGGGCCTTGGCGCATTTGGTCAGCCGGGAGTCGAAAGAGTTCTCGAGCTCGTCGAACACGAACTCAGGATCACGATGGGCAGCAATGGCTGCACCAAGATTCAGGAAGTCACGGCGGATTACATCGGCACGCTGCCGTGGCCAGACACCATTCTGCCCCGGGAAGCCCATTAACTCGCGAGGCTTCCATTGTTCGAACCATCTACCCGTCGCACGAAAGCTGCGGCGCAAGTTTTAGATGCTCATTTCACCGAGGCTTGAATGAAACGCTCAAATCCCAAAGGTTATACAGCTCCTCTCTCCCCAACCGGGAACGAAGGCATCGTCCCTCCTCCACCGTGGCATTACTCCGGCGACCTCACGATCGTCGAGTACCGCACGAATCCCGACGCCGTCATCGCCCTGCTTCCAACCGAACTCGAACCCGCGGACGATCCCGGCGCCGTCGCCGCGATCTTTGCAGATTGGCAATCATGTTCCGACGATGCCCGCGAATTGCTCGACCCCATTCAGTCGCAGTACAAAGAATTCATCATCATTGTCGGCTGCAAATACCAAGGCACGCCGGCAAGCCGATGCGTGTACATCTGGGTTGACAAAGATTTCGCGATGTATCGCGGCTGGATTCAGGGCTTCCCGAAAAAACTCGCCTCGATTCACATGTCGCGCACCTACTCCGTCGGCAAAGCGACTCCCAAGCTCGAGCCGGGCTCCAAATTCGCGGGAACTTGCACGGCGGGCAGCCGTGAAGTCGCCCACGCCATCGTTACGCTTCGACAGGTCTCCAAAACCGGCCCCACCCTGCACGGCCCTCCAATGCACAACACGCGCCACTTCCCCGCCCTCAACGGAACCGTTCCCGACGTATTCGAGCTCGTCAGAGGCGCTGCCTATGACTTTGCCGGTACCGAGGTCTGGGAGGGTGACGCCGAGATCACCTTCGGTTCGAAGACGCCCGAAAATCTTCAGGCAATCGCGCCCAGGGAAATCATGAAAGGCTATCGACTGACCTTCGCCTATTCCACCAAAGGAGGCCAGGTCCTGGCGAAGCACGACCCTGGCGCCTAGGATCGGGCATTCCTTCTTGGCGTCGTTTCGGCAGCTTCATCGCCGGAACCGTCACCCGAGTTTCAGTTTGTACGACTGGGAGTGGAAGAGAATGGCAGCTTACTCCCCCATGCCGTTCTCTTCCTGCTTCCATACCCCCCACCACGCAATCACGACATCGTCGGTGCACGCGAACCCCTACTTCAAACGTCCAGCGTCGGCCAAGTCGCCCGGTGCGGCTTCTACGGATGCACCGTAGAAGTGCGGATTGCTGGCCAGCCCCACTTGGTCTAAAGAAAATGGCTTCGCCCAACCAGGCGGGCAACCATGACCGAATCCAGAGCTGAGCCAGCGACAAAGGAAGTTTCGTCCATACTCACCTCCCTTTCGAACAACGGGAGTCCCTCTGCCTCTCGGCGTTCTCTGGCCGGCAGAAGGAAGCACGTTCGCCTCAGGGCAATCACCGAAAACTACAGAACTGCTGCCGAAATGGCGCGAAGGGAAATGTTCTCGCTTTTGCTCAACGTAATGGATCTGGCCGTCGAGACCTGCAAATCCGTCCAACTCCAGGCAGATGTCGCCGTCTTCGAGAGACGGCTACACACCGCGAAGCGGCTCTACACGCGAGCGGTGGCACGTTCGAGTTATTACCGGATGACCCCTCAGGATGTGGCGCAACTCGAGCTCCGCAGCGCGCGTCTGGCACTGGAAATCTCGGGGCTGGAAAAATGGCTCCGCGACCGGGGAGTTGAGTCGACTCGTAGCGCGGACCCTGGCAGCGGTAACGTCGTCGCCGCTTAGCGAGAGCCCTGGTTCCTCTCATCCACTTGCGCGAACCACTGTATGGCGCTGCCGCAGCCGCGCGGGGGTGCGCCGGCTGTCCGAATGTGGCTGGTTATTGAGCGTCGAAATCGCCGTTGCGGCGCTCGGCGCTCCACGCGGCGAGATGCTTCCGGATCTCGGCGTAGCATTCGCAAGCGCTCGCTTCGAGGCCCGCGCGGTTCTTGATCTGGACGCGCCCGCGCGAATAGCTGATCAGCCCGGCTTTTTGCAGCAATCCGGCGGTAATCGTCACGGTCGCGCGCCGCGTGCCGAGCATGTGCGCGATGAATTCCTGCGTCAGATCGAACGAGTCGCCCGCTCGATCCTGCGTCATCAGCAACCATCGCGACAGCCTCTGCTCCACTTCGTGCAGCCGGTTGCATGCGGCCGTCTGCACCGCCTGCAGGTTGAATTCCTGGCTGTAGCGTATGAGATTGAGACGCAGGAGCGGAAACGCGTCGAGCATTTCCAGGAGATCGTTCGCGGCGACCCGGAAGCCCGAGCCCGGCACCTGCATGATCGCGCGCGTGGGGCTGGTGCGCAATCCCGCGAGGAGCGGCGATCCCGTAAAACCCTCCGATCCCACGAGGCCAACCTCGACGCTCTTGCCGTCAGGCATGACGTTCAGAATCGACCCGCAACCTCCGTTTAGGAAATACGCGAACTCGATCGGCCTCCCCGCCTCGTTGAGAATCGTGCGAACGGGCAGCTCAACCAACTCCATCCCGGACACAATCGCAAGGGTTTCCTCGGCAGGCAATTTCAGAAGGAGAGAGTTGCGGACCGTGTCGGTGTCAGGCGCAGCCATTCTCGCACGTGCCATGCTTCCTATCCTCGTGCCGCGCACAATCTGGAAGATCGCGAACTGGAATACGCCTCACAATGGTACATCACATTTAACGTCTGTATATACATACAGATGGTAGGAGAGGTGATATCAAATGATATAGGGTGTTTGACTTTACTGTTCGACAGCGTACACTACCTCCCAATGGGCCCAACGGTCACACGGACTCGGGTTCGCCGCACCGCTAGGCCCCAATGGGCTGTCACAATCGCCGCCTTGCGTTCGAGTCTTCGCCTGAACCAAACCGATTTCGGTCAGAAGTTGGGTGTTTCCGCCATGGCTGTCTCGCGCTGGGAATGTGGCGCTCAGGAACCGCCCGCACGCGCTCACATCGAGCTTGGGAACCTCGCCGGCGATCCCAACTGTTGGTATTTCTGGGCGCGCGCGGGGCTGCGCGAAGAAGACCTGATGCGCGTGATTCCCCGGCTGCGCAGCCGTCTGCGAAAAACAGCTCTGCCCAATTTCGAGATCGCCACCGCCGGCGGTGGCGCCAAATTGCGTCCGAAAAAAAACGAGCTGATTGCGATACCTCTGCTTAAGGTCGTTGCCGGATCGTACGGAGAAAAAGGAGACAGCGCGGCGGTCCTGCGCGGCGCTCCAACGGAAGGCGTGATCGCGGCGCCGAAGGGCTGGTGCCCGAATCCTTCCTCCACCAGCTGCCTGCGGGTACGCGGTGACTCGATGAACCCGTTGATTTACGACGGCTATATCGTGGCCGTCGATACTTCGCAGAACGACCGCAGCAAGCTCGACGGCAAGGTGGTAATCGCCTGGCAAAAGGAACGAGGGCTCACGATCTCGCGCCTGCGCTGCTACGGCACCACCGAAGTTCTTCAGTCGGACAATCCCAAGTACGACTCGGTCGTCCTGCACGGCAAGGCCGGCTGGAAAATCATCGCGAGGGTCCTCTGGTGGATCGGGAAGGCCCCTTAACGTCTGCCGTCGTGTATTTGGCATCGTTGCGTCGGCGCCCGTTGCGCGCAGGCAATTTCCGGATTTCCTCCACGAGCAAGTCGAGCCCATCCGTCTTCGATAACACGGCGCGAATGCCCAGGGCTTGGGCTTGCGTCTCAAGCGCACGCGACGCGTGGCTGGTGAACATGATTACCGGCAGATCGGGGCACGCCGACGCAAGAACCCTCGCCGTGTCCAGTCCGTTCAATCCAGGCATGGCAAAATCGAGGACCACGACATCCGGATTCAATCGGCGCGCATGCTCGATCGCTTCCGAGCCATCCGCCGCTTCGGCGCAGATCCGGAACCTGTGCGCGGTCAGGAACAGCCGCAGAGCGCAGCGGACGGATTTGTTGTCGTCCACAATCAGGATCGAGACAGCCACGGTAGCACCCCCTACAATTTGCGGGGGGTGGCGGCTCAGAAACGCTGGGGAGCACCTCTCGCGGGACTGTTCGCTAGCGTACGGTGTTCCGGCTCGAATCACAATACAGCGCTCCATGTAGGCTTCTAGTTTGGGGGCGCGTCGGCCTCCCGGCTTCTCCCGGCTCTTTGCGGCGTCCGCCTGAATAAGTGAGAATGGCGCCGTGCGATTCCAGGCATCGAGCGATCAGTCGCTCCTCATCGATCTTGACGAAAAGATTTCGTCCGAAGCCCACGAGCGACTCCGGCGGCTCCTGTGGCTTCTCGAATCTGAGCCGGTGGCGGGTGTGCGGAATCTGCGCCCGGCCTATTGTTCGCTCCTGGTCACCTTTGACGCGCTCGCGCTGACGCACGACGAGCTCGAGACGATTCTGCGTGGCTACGTCCAACGTGCCCCAAGCGCCTCCCTTCCCGAACCGCGGGAAATCGAAATTCCCACCTGCTACGGCGGAGAGTTTGGTCCCGACTTGGAAGAAGTCGCCGCGCTACGAGGGATCACGCCCGCTCAGGCGATCGAACTGCATGCGTCGGTAACATACCTCGTCTATTTCCTTGGCTTCGTGCCCGGCTTTGCCTATTTGGGCGAACTCCCCGAAGCTCTGGCCACGCCTCGGCTGGCGACGCCGCGGCGAAGCGTCCCGGCCGGCAGCGTAGGCATCGCAGCTAATCAAACCGGCGTCTATCCATTTGCCACGCCCGGAGGCTGGCGGTTGATCGCGCGGACGCCGGTCGCGATGTTTCGCCCGGACCGCGCGAACATGAGCTACCTCGCCATCGGCGACCACGTGCGATTCACGCCGATTTCGGCCGCGAGGTTCGCCGGGATGGAGCGCCGATGAGCGGTAACCAGACTCGGACAATTTACGTTGAGGCGCCGGGGCTGCTTACGACCGTACAGGACTTGGGGCGCGACGGATTCGGTACCATGGGCGTCTCGCCGTGCGGCGCGGCCGATCCGTTGGCGCTGCGGCTCGGCAATCTGCTTGTCGCGAATCCCCAAAATGCCGCCGCACTCGAAATGACGTTGCTGGGCGGAGCGTTCTCCTTCCCGGAAGGAGCGTCAGTCGCTCTGACGGGCTCCGATTTTGGCGCCACGCTCGACGGCGGCCCGGTCGAGATGTGGACCCCCTTCGAAATCGGTCGCGGGCAAACGCTGCGTACGGGGCCGACCCGCACCGGAGCGCGCTGCTATGTCTGCGTGAGCGGCGGGATTTCAGTGCCCGCATTTCTTGGCAGCGCGTCGACCCACACGCTGATCGGCCTGGGCGGCTTCGAAGGCCGCGCGTTGCGCAAGGGAGACGTGCTGCGTATGGGCACAGCCGCGCGCTCGTCTCCAAAGAAGATGATGAGAACCGATGCGGTCGAGCAGCTCTCGGGTCGCAGCGTGCTGCGCTTTACATCGGGACCGCAGGCGCACTGGTTTCCGGAGGAGTCACAGCGCGCGTTTCGCGAAGCCGCGTATCGCGTCGGCGAACAATCGAATCGCGCGGGGCTTCGCCTCGAGGGTCCCGCTCCGCCGCAGTTCCCCGGCAAAGAAATGATCACGGAAGGAGTGTCGCTCGGGGCGATCCAATGCCCAGCCGGAGGATCTCCGATCGTTTTGTTCGTCGACCAGCAGACCACGGGCGGCTATCCGAAAATCGCCAACGTGGTCTCGGCCGACATTCACCGCTTGGGCCAACTTCGCCCCCGCGATGAGGTTCGATTCGAGGAGATGACTCTCGAGGCAGCCCGCTCCCTTCTGATCGAGCAGGAGAGGGCGATTGCCTCGGGCCGCTTTTTCGAGGCGCGAGGAGCGGAATGAAGCGCATCGACCTCAATTGCGACATGGGCGAACTGCCCGAAGCGATTGCGGACGGCACGCAGGAGTCGCTGATGCCGTCGCTCACGTCGGTGAATGTGGCGTGCGGCGGGCACGCGGGCGACGCGTCGACGATGAGAACCACCATCGAGCAGGCCTTGCGTTGGAAACTCGCAATCGGCGCGCATCCTTCATATCCGGACCGCGCAAACTTCGGCCGCGAGGCGCTCGATCTATCGCCGCGGGAAATCGCCGATTCCGTCTTCGAGCAAGTGAAGGCGCTCGCCGGGATTGCCGCTTCATGCGGCGCGCGCCTGACCCACGTGAAGCCGCACGGCGCGCTCTACAATCGGGCCGCCGTCGACCGCATCGTGGCCGGGGCAATTGCCGATGGAGTGCGGCGCTGGAATCGCGACGTCACGCTCGTGGGCCTCGCCGGCTCGCTGATGCTCGACGTCTTCCGCGAGGCCGGTTTTCGCGCCGCGGCCGAGGCTTTCGCCGACCGCCGCTACGAACCAGACGGCTCGCTGCGCTCGCGCAAGTTCGCCGACGCTCTGCTCCGCGATCCCGGCGAAGCGGCCCGCCAGGCTCTGCTCATTGCTGAGCGTGCGACGGTCTCCGCCCGCGGCGGGGCCGAAATCGCCGTCCGGGCCCAGACCATCTGCGTTCACGGCGATACTCCCGGCGCCTCCGAAATTGCCGCTGCGGTCGCGCAGACTCTGCGCGCCGCCGGCTTTGAACTCCGGCCGCTTTCGCTCTCCTGACGATCCCGAAAGTCCTGCAGATTCTAAGGCATTCCCCGTATTGCGGCATCGCCACCCCTGCCGCAGGCTGGTATACGGGGAGTCCGCGCCCGGCCTGCGCGCGGCCACTGACATGACCAAGACGAAAGCATGCGCGTGGATCGCTGGACTCGTTGTCACGATGTTGCTCTGCTCTGCGATGCGACGCAGGCCCGGCCTCGACGCCACTCAAATCATTTCGCGCTCCGTTGACGCAATCAAACACGATTGGGATGCTGACCCGCAGTACGAGTGCAAGGAGCGCGACCGCACTTCCGACGGCACGAAAACCTACGAAGACCTCATGATCGATGGGTCGCCCTACCAGGAGCTGATCGCCGTCAACGAAAGGCCGCTTCCGCCGGATCAACAAGCCGCCGAAAAGCAAAAGCTGCAAGCCGCCATCGCGAAGCGGAAGGCCGAATCGCCGCAAGACCGCGCGCAAAGAATCAGCAAGTACGAAGAACAGAGAAAACGCAATCACGCGTTGATTCAGGATTTGACCAAGGCATTCGATTTCAAGCTCGCGGGCGAAGGAAGGCTCGACGGCCACAGGGTCTACGTCCTCGACGCCAGGCCCCGCCCCGGTTATCAGCCCGACAGCAACCAGACTCAGGTACTCACCGGCATGAAAGGAAAGCTCTGGATCGACACCGCCACGTTTCAGTGGGTCAAAGTCCAAGCGGAAGTGATCCATTCCGTTTCGATCGACGGCTTCGTGGCGCGCGTCGAACCCGGCACGCGTTTCCAACTCGAGAAAACGCCGGTTGCCAAAGACGTCTGGCTGCCAAGACACTTCTCGATGCGATCGCATGCCAAAATCTTCTTCGTTTTCGGCAAGAGCAGCTCCGACGACGAGACCTATTTCGACTACCAGCCGCAGAAGTAGGCTCCGGCGCTTCGCAACGCGAGGCATTCTTCGGAGTCGTCCGCCTCCGCTTCGTCATCTAAAATGGTGTAGGCCCCACTTGAAATGCGAAAACGTATTGTTACGTTCTTAGTGGTCGTTCAGTCGATCCTGTTCGCGTCGCATTGGTTCGTCTACGAGACGTGGACCACTTTCCGGCAAGCGCCCGATCCGCCCGGCATCTCGCCGCTCGCGATCGCGGTGGCGGTGCTGTCCGTGACGTTCCTGACCGCTTCGGTGCTGGCGCGCAAATTCTCCCAATTTCCGGTGCGCTTGTACTACACGGCCGCGGCGGTCTGGCTGGGATTTTTCAGCTTCTTCTTTCTGGCGGCGTGCGCCTCGTGGATCGTCTATGGCCTGGCGAGGCTTCTGCACCTCCACTGGGCGCAACATTCGATCGTTCTGGCTCTTTTCGGCGCGGCGCTCGCGGCCGGGCTTTACGGCATTTTCAACTCGCTCCGCACGCGCGTCACACGCGTTTCGGTGAAGCTGCCGAACCTTCCCACGTCCTGGATCGGGCGAGTCGCGGCGCTGGTCACCGATACGCACCTCGGGCACGTCCGCGGCCGCCGCTTCGCGCAGCGAATCGTCGCGATGCTTTCCCAGCTCGATCCCGATATCGTCCTCATTGCCGGCGACATGTACGACGGCACCGCCGTCAATGCTCCCAAACTGGCCGCCCCTTGGCATCAGATCGCGGCGCCGCTCGGCACTTATTTCATCGCCGGCAATCACGAAGAGTTCGGCGACTATTCGAAATACCTCAGCGCCGTGCAGCACTCCGGCGTGCGCGTCCTCAACAACGAGAAAGTGGTGGTGGACGGCTTGCAGCTTGTGGGCGTGCATCACCACGATTCCGTGCAGCCCGAGCATTTTCGCGGCATTCTCCGGCGCGCGAGCGTCGATCCCGAGGTTGCGAGCGTCCTGTTGACGCACGCACCGCATCACCTGCCCGTCGCCGCCGAGGAGAAGATCAGTCTCCAGCTTTCGGGTCACACGCACGGAGGCCAATTTTTTCCGTTTACCTGGATCACCTCGCGAATCTATGGGCCCTTCGTTTATGGCTTGCAGCGGCTCGGCGACCTGCTCGTCTATACGTCGTGCGGCGCGGGCACGTGGGGCCCGCCGATGCGGCTCGGCACCAATCCCGAGATTGTGTTGATCACGTTCGAGTGAGCGCGTATCACCGGCACTCGCCTCGCTTGACACAACCTCCGCGATGCTGTTACTTACTCCGCATGAAAACGCGACTGATTTCTCTCGTCTCACTCGTACTGTTGTTCGCTTGCGTGGCGGTGCGGGCACAAGAGCCCGTCGTGCCCGCGGCGGACCTCGAATCCCTCTTCACCGATCCCAATCCGCAGCTGAACGCCAACAAGCAAGTGGCGCTGCACATCGAGCGCGACCTGCTCGAAGCGAATCACTGGGACGAGGCCAACAAATACCTCACCGAGCGCTACATCCAGCACAACCCGATGGTCAAATCCGGGCTCGCGCCGGTCGTGGCGTTCTTCGAAGCCACGCGCAAGCCTTCGCCGATTCCCGAGCACATGAAGACGCCGGTGGTCGCCGTCGTCGCGGAGGGCGATCTGGTAATTGTGGTGACGGCGCGCACGCTGAAGAATCCGCGCGACCCTTCGCAGACTTACACGACGTCGTGGTTCGACATGTGGCGCATCAAGGACGGCAAAGCGGACGAGCACTGGGACGCCGCGACGCTTCCCGCAGCGCCGCCCGCCGCGAAGCCCGGCAACTAAAGGAGCGCGGCGTTCGCATCGGCGGTCGCGCGGAGACGAGCAGGCGATGCGAATTGAGCCGCCGCATTTCTGCTCCGCCAGAGGTATCCAAGATACCCCTGGCGGGGGCTTAGAAAGCCGAATGGGGCGGCGAAAAAGCGGCGTTCGCTCGCTTTCTGCAGGTTGCCCGAAAAAGACACGGCGCAGCACTTCAACCTTCACTTGAACTTCGGCGTCCGTCGCTTGAGGCACGTCTCCCGGCATGGGACAATCGATTTAACCGCACATGATTGGAACTCAATTTCGCAATTCAGGACATCCGGCAAAATGCCCAACGCAGAACATCCAAACAATCCGATCTTCAACGACAACAAACTGAAACTTGGCACCTTCTGCACCAACACGATCGCGAACATGACGTTCGTTCCCGAATTGCTGCAGCCGACGTGGGCCAACACGCTCGCGGCGGCGCGCCTGGCGGACGAAGCCGGGCTCGAAGCCGTGGTTCCGATCGCGCGCTGGAAGGGCTATCTCGACGGGAAGCCGGAACACCAAACGAACAACGTCCTCGACGTGTTCGCCTGGGCCGCGGCGATGGCGCAGGCCACGCGCTACACGGCGGTGTTTGCGACGTCGCACGCGCCGACGATGCATCCGCTGATGGTCGCGAGAATGTCGTCGACGATCGACGCGATTTCCGGCGGGCGGTTCGCGCTGAACGTCGTGGGCGGATGGAACCGGCGGGAATTCGAGATGTTCGGCATCGAGCTGCTGGAGCACGATGACCGGTACGTCTATCTCGAAGAGTGGCTGAAGATCATCCGCAAGCTCTGGATGGACCCGACAGAGTTCGATTACGAGTCGAAAAACTTCCACATGAAGAAGGCGATCTCGCGCCCGCAGCCGCTGCAGAAAGGCGGCATTCCCATCATGAATGCGGCGCTGTCGCCGGTGGGCATGCGTTTTTCGGCGAAACATTCACAGATCGGCTTGATCAGCCCGCACGGCGAGAAGCCGGAAGACTGGCGGCCGCAGGTCGAGGCATATAAGAAAATGGCGCGGGAGGAATTCGGACGCGAGATTCAGCTGTGGACCAACGTGTCCGTCGTGCAGCGGGAGACGCAGAAGGCCGCCGACGATTACTTGCACCGCTACGCGGAGGAATATCTCGACAACGAAGTGATGGACAGCATCATGGCGACCATCAGCAAGGAAAACAATATCCCGGCGGGGTCGGAACGGCTGGCGTTCATGCGACGGCGTATGTCGGTGGGCGCAGGCCATCCGCTGATCGGGACGCCGGAAAGCATCGCCAAGGAACTGGCGGCAATTTCCGCCGTTGGCATCGACGGCGTCATCATGACGTGGCCGGATTACATCGACGGCGTGCGCCGCTTCAACAAGGAAGTGTTGCCTCTGCTCGAGCAGGCGGGGCTGCGAAAACCGTTTCGCACCGCGTGAAAAGAATGAATCGATGTTCGAACGCTACACAGCAACAGCAAGGCGCCGTGCTGCGGGTGAATCTGCGCGGCGGAACGCGCTTCGCGCGGCGTCCTTATGTCGGACTTGAAAGTCCGACCCCCTAAGGCCGTACATGCGGCTTTCGCCGCGGGGGCTCTTTTCGTCCGACGCGATCGCGGCGCACAGGACTCAAGGTGCCCCACCCACACACCGAGGATCGGGCACCCGGCTGCGGAAGCCATTTCGCACCGCGTGATCGCGGCACGGCAGCCATAAGCCTACTCCTACGAAACCTCAGGCGGAACGACCGGGCAAGTCGAAGGCGGCGCTTTCGCTTGAATAAGCGCTTCGCCCCTACAATTTGGGCGGGTTCGGACTCGTGCGTAGTGGATCAGTTTGAAAATCTAGGGGCCTTGCGTTGCGCTAGGCATGTGGCACTATGAGGGAATGGCGAAAAAGCGAAAGAAGAGACGCAAGGCTGAAAGGGACGAGAATCAAATGGCATACGATGTCGTAGCACATCTCAGGCGAGAGTTGCGAGACCCCGCTGCACAAGCGTTAGGACGGCGGGGCGGAATTGCCCGAAAACACAATCTGTCTGCGGAGCGACTGACGGAGATCGGCAAACAAGGTGCTGCTGCCCGATGGAACAAAAGGAAAGACGAAAGTGTTGAACCGACAAAGGAGAATGAATAGAATGTCAACAGCCCCGCCGAAGCGGGGTAATTCGTCATCTTATTAGCAAAGGCGCGGGAACCAAAATATTCCCTAGAACGCCGATAAACATTTCCGTTGGCACGGTTGTTGTCCTTTCTCTGATTTTGTATTTCTAGTGCTCTTACACTAGAGAATCAGAAACTTGGGGATAACTGAGGCCCAAGGCTATCCGGCTTTGGGCCTTTCTTCTTTTGAAACCGCCCTGTATTGACCCCACTCTGATCGCGCGATCCTTTTATCGTTGATAAGCTTTGCAATAGTGGAACGTACCGAAGCTTCGTTGTCCTTGCCACCAACAGTCTTGAAAATCTCTTTGAAATAGAAAACGCGACCAGGACTTCCTTCAAGCAGAGAAACGATTTTGTCGGTCAAAGGTGCGGCGTCATTCAAATCTGACTGATTCCACAAGTATGATGGGGCGCGCCCTTCGCCGTCTGCAATGAGTGCTTTCAATTCGGCTTCTAATATCGAGACGCGCTCTCGCGCCTCTTTTAGCTCGTTCGCCTTTGAAATGATTATGTCTGGATTTAATGGCATTTTCCCCATCCTCTCTAATCACAAAGAGTATAGCACTCTTTCTTAGAAAGTGCAACAACTTTTTTGTGGGTATATTTCGCTTAACGATGCCTACCGCTAGGTATATAAGTGTACCCATGAACACACTAAATCAGCAGCGCCGCACGGCGGTCATTGCAGCACTCGTAGAAGGAAATTCGGTTCGCGCCACGTCGCGTATGACGGGCGTAGCCAAGGGCACGATTCTCAAATTGCTGGCAGAACTAGGACAGGCTTGTGAAGAATATCAACGCGAGACTCTCCGCAATCTCAATTGCAAGCGGATTCAATGTGATGAGATTTGGAATTTTTGCCAAATTTGCGGGCCTTTTTCAAACTGACTCACTACCCGATTTCTAAATCGATTGCGCCGGGGGCGCGTGGTTGCGTTAGACTGAACGGTTATGAAAATCCTGCGTGAAGTGGCTCGTCCTCGCTGTGCAAGACCCTCCGGTTTTTTTCTCGTAACACTCAGTTTAATCGCGGCGTGCGTGTGCGCGCCTGGGGCGCTGGTGGCGCAGACGCTCGGCGGCGTCGATGCGCCGGAGATTCCGCCGTACTCGTCGAAGTCGACAGTGCTGTCGCCGATCCTGAAAGGAATCAATTTCGAGCAGCGGCTCGGCTCGCAGATTCCTCTCGACGCAACGTTTCAGGATGAGAACGGGAAGACGGTCCAACTGGGATCGTACTTCGGCAAGAAACCGGTGGTTCTCGTGCTGGCGTATTACCGCTGCCCGATGCTGTGCACGCTGGTGATGGACGGAGCGGCGAAGGCGTTCAAGCAGCTGAGCTTCGACCTTGGCGACCAGTTCGACGCGCTGACGGTAAGCTTCGATCCGCGCGACACGCCGAAAGATTCAAAGACCGAGCAGGCAAAATACCTCAAGGTGTACGGCCACCCGGACGACGCCGGCTCGTGGCATTTCCTGACCGGGCAGAACGATCAAATCCACCGGCTCACCGACGCGGTGGGATTTCACTACGCGTACGATCCGCGTACCGGGCAATACGTCCACACCGCCGGCATCGTGGTGATCACGCCGGCGGGAAAAGTGGCGCAATATTTCTACGGCGTGAACTTCGATCCGCAGTTCCTGCGGCTGGCGCTGGTGCAGTCGTCGAAGGACAAGATCGGCTCGGTCGTCGATCAGATACTGCTCTACTGCTGCACCTACAATCCGGACACGGGCCGCTACGAGGCGACGATCGGCCGGGTGCTGCAGATCGCCGGCGCGCTCACGATCCTGCTGCTGGGCGGCGGACTATACATCCTGCATCGCGCGACGAAGAACAAGGGCGGTCCCGCGCAGCCCGCATAAGGCAGCCGGCCTCTTGCGAGGCACGTCTCAAATCCGGCATTCGAACTTGAGGATCTCCGGCGGAGGTCAATCGCCCCGCCGGGACTCGCTGCCTTCCGCGCATCACGACTGACGAATCGAGGAGCCACGAGGCTTCCACTGAGAGTCCGCTTTGGCGACACGCGGCTGATTTCCGCGCGAGGCAGGGCGCGGTACGTATAGAATGGGTGATTGCGCGCCGGGCGATTTTGGCGCACATGGCATGGTCACTCTCGAAACAATTCAGGCGGCGCGCGATCGCATCGGCGATTCGGTGTACTTGTCGCCCTTCATGCGCTCCGAGACCTTCTCGAAGCTCACGGGCAACTCGATCTACCTGAAGCTCGAAAACCTGCAGATGACCGGCTCCTACAAGGAGCGCGGCGCGCTGAACAAAATCCTGCTGCTGACGGACGACGAAAAGCGGCGCGGCGTGATCGCGGCCTCCGCGGGAAACCACGCGCAGGCGGTGGCCTATCACGCGACGAAGCGCGGCATCGCGGCGCAGATTTGCATGCCGTTGACGACGCCGATCGTGAAGGTGACGGCGACGCGCGAGTTCGGCGGCGAGGTGATTCTCGCCGGCACGAACTACGACGAGACCTGCCACGAGGCGCTGCGGCGCTGCGCGGAGGGGCGGCTCACGTTCATTCATCCGTTCGACGACGAGGCGGTGATTTCCGGGCAAGGCACGCTCGGAATCGAGATGCTCGAGCAGCAGCCGGATATCGACGTGCTGGTGATTCCCGTGGGCGGCGGCGGGCTGATCGGCGGCGTGTCGTGCGCGGCGAAGACGATGAGTCCCAAGATCCGAATCATCGGCGTACAGACGTCGAAGCTGCCTTCGATGAAAGCGGCGCTCGAGCATGGCGGTCCCGTGACGCTGCCGCCCAAGGTGACGATCGCGGACGGCATCGCGGTGCGCTGCGCCGGATCGGTGACGTATCCGCTGGTGAAGAAATACGTGGACGATATCGTGACCGTCGACGAGGAAGAGATCGCGAACGCGATCCTCCTGCTGCTCGAAAAAGAAAAGACGCTGGCAGAGGGCGCGGGAGCCGTGACGACCGCCGCGGTGCTGCAGGACAAGCTTCCGGTGCGCGGCAAGAAGGTGGGCGTGCTGGTGGGCGGCGGCAACATCGATGTTTCCGTGCTCTCGCGCATCATCGAGCGCGGGCTCGTGAAAGACGGGCGGCTGGTGCGGCTGCGCATTCATCTGCCGGACCATCCGGGAGCGCTGTATCGATTGTCGGGCGTGATCGCGGAGCAGAAGGCGAATATCGTCGAGACGCAGCACAACCGCGCGTATTACGGCGTCTCGCTCGGCGACACCGTCATCGACATCACCATGGAGACGCGCGGGCCCGAGCACGTGGCCGAGCTTTCGGCGGCGCTCGAAGCGGCCGGATACGCGCACGAGCGGATCCTGTGATCCCGATGGCAATTCCCCGCCCCAGCGGCGCCTAGTTCACGCCATGTTTTCGCAACGCACCCACTGGAATCTCGAGGAGAACGCGTACACGCGCGCGCTGCGGCGACACCGCAAGGCCGGCAAGCGGGTGCTCGACCTCACGGCGTCGAATCCGACGAGCTGCGGATTTCAGTACGACGAGACCGCGATTCTCGGCGCGCTCGGCGATCCGGCGTCGTTGCGGTACGAGCCCGAGCCGAAAGGGATCCCCTCCGCGCGCGCGGCCGTGGCTCGGTATTACGGCGAAAAAGGCGCGGGCGCAGTCGATCCCGAAAACCTGATCCTCACGACCGGAACGAGCGAGGCGTATTCGTTTCTCTTCCGTCTGCTGTGCGAGCCCGGCGATGAAGTGCTGATCGCGCATCCCAGCTACCCGCTTTTCGATTTCCTGGCGACGATTCAGGACGTGAAGCTGCGGCCGTTTCAATTCGTATACGACCACGGGTGGCAGATCGATTTTCACAGCTTGCGAGAGGCGCTCGGGGAACGGACGCGCGCGATCGTCGTCGTGCATCCGAATAATCCGACCGGACAATTCATCGGCGCCGGCGAGGCCGACGAGCTGAACGCGATTTGCGCGACGCGCGGTTTAGCGCTGATCGTGGACGAGGTGTTTCTCGATTACGGGATGAAGGATACGGGCGCGGCGAAGAAGCGCCACGGAACGTTCGCGGCGAATGGCGCGGCGCTCACGTTTGTGCTCAGCGGTCTCAGCAAGATCGCGGCGCTGCCGCAGATGAAGCTCGGCTGGATCGCGGCGACCGGGCCGGCCGAGTTGGTGCGCGAATCGATGGCGCGACTCGAGGTGGTGGCCGACACATATCTTTCGCTGAACGCGCCGCTGCAGTGCGCGCTTCCGGCGCTGCTGGCGCAACGAGTTGCGATGCAGCGGCAGATCGCGGCGCGCGTCGAATCAAGTCTGGCGGAGCTGGACGCCTTGCTGTCGCGGCAAAAGCCGGTGTCGCGGCTGAAGGTCGAAGGCGGGTGGTACGCAGTGCTGCGCGTCCCCGCAGTGCAATCGGATGAGGAACTCGCGATTCGGCTGCTCGAAGAGCGCGGCGTGCTGGCTCATCCCGGACACTTCTATGATTTCGCGGAACCAGGATACCTGGTGATCAGTTTGTTGACGCCGCGCGAGGAATTCGCGGAGGGGGCGCGCGAAATGCTGGCATGCGTGGGGCGGTTGTGAAGCCCGAAAAAACAAATGGCGCGGGCTAAGCTGCGGCCCGCGCCGAAATCGCGTCTCGCGACGAGCTACTTTTTCTTGAAGGTGCGGACGTAAACCACCAGCGCCTTGACCTGATCGGCGTTGAGAACGCCCTTGAACGGAGGCATGTTGTTCTTGCCGTTCTCGATCTGTGCGGCGATCTGAGCGTCGGTGAGTTTCTGAACCGCGTCCGAATGGAGGTCGGGGGCCTTGAGGCTCTTGCCGGTGGGGGTGCCGGTGCCGTCCGCGCCATGGCAGACGACGCAATTGGACTTGAAGAGAGCGGCTCCGTCCTCGGCGGCCTTGGCAGGAGAACTCACGGCGAGGGCTACGAGCGCGAGGGCGATCGTCACGCCGAAGGTGACGGCGACGGAGCGTGCCCGAACGAGCGAAAATTTTCCGGTGGAGCGTGAGTCGGCGATCGATGAGTTGTTGCGGTTATGCAGCATCCGTCCTCCTAGGGCGTATCAGCGGGCCGCGTGCGCCGCGCTGCCCGAATATTTTGCACTAGCGTTGGAGCGTCTGCCAACAAAAATTAAGATGAAAAAGGAGGCGGGCAAGTTGCCGTAGGAACGAATCCAACGTACACTGTTGGGACATCGTTGTATCTGCTTTCAGTCGGGGCGTAGCGCAGCCTGGCTAGCGCGCCTGGTTCGGGACCAGGAGGTCGGTGGTTCAAATCCACTCGCCCCGACCATTCTTTTCAAAGAGATATCCGCGCCACCTGGTTTTCCATCCACACCACTGTGGGCGATTTTGAGGATGCTGAGATCCTCGCGGTTCCACAGCCAGATTTCAATGAATCGAAGCGCGATTGTATGGACGCTTGACGATGCACTTGGATCCTCTATAGTGAGGAAGGTACTACAACTACGGCTCCTCAATCGCATTACTCCCGTCTGGGGTAACGAGACACTGGTCGAAGTGTTGCGATGACGCGGCGCGGCACGGTGCCGTTCGGATACTTCCTAGGTCGATCTGCCGATTGCTTGCTACCGCCCGCAACCCGCACTTGAAGATCGAATCGGCCGCCGATCCGCCCTGTGGTTATAGCCAGAAGGCAATGAGGTCTCGATGTCTTCTGGCTATGACTACAGAGTAGTCCTCTAGCGGAAAGGCGTCTCACGATGGCGTTACGTGGAGGGGACCGAGAAAGAAAAGATACTATTCAAGACACTCTGGAAGTGAACACCAAGCGGTCCAACCGGAATACATCGGAAATTCCAACGTGGAGGACAATCACACTCGGCTGTTACCGATCCGTGGCACATCTCACTCGAGCGCTCACCACAAAGGGAATCCGAATCAGCAAGGGTGCGGCTCATGCGCTGACGAAAGTCAGCCCTAGCTCCATCGCTGGTCGGGATATCACGCTTGTGAACGTTTCAGGACACGAACTCGGTTTCGAACGTGCGGCACGAGGTCGAGACATATACAGTCGCGCAGAGGAGGTTGGCCTAAGTCTGGTTTCTTCTGAGACCGGGCCGCAACTTAGGCTCGCCTATAGCGAGCAGCCGAGAGGGGAATGCCTCCTTCTGGGAATGAACCCTGTCGTCGATGACGACGGCAACTTCTCTATCTTCAACCTACAAAACAGTCGGAACGTCCTGTGGCTTGAGGCTGACCGCGGTCGTCTCGATTACTACTGGAGTCCGAGCTACCGATGGGTCTTTGGTCGGCGGCAAGTAAAGCCCCCTTATTGATAGGGTCCAAATGAGACTCCCGACTCCACACTCCTATTCCCGCGCCAACACGTCCCGCTTGGCGCGGCTTTTTTACGGGACGGAACGACGGTAGACGGGCTGCGATCACCCCTGCCCGTTGTGCCAACCTACCCGTCAACATGATCTGTCACCGTCATTTGTTGCCTCGATTCGCGGTGGATGTATATTTAGTGATAGTAAGAGAGTTAGAAAGCACCGATGTGCGAATGGTTGAGTTAAGACCGGAGGATTTGGTTCTTCGACGGCTTCGAGGAGAACGCAGTGGCAAACGGAATTAGCACACAACCTCTAGGCATCAAGATTTTGCACGATGATATGCCTGCACCCATGCATCGCGTAACCGTCGAAATATCAGGCAAACGATATCAAGCATTCCTCTTGGTATCGATTGATCGTCAAAACGTTGCCGGAAGGAATGTTCTGCTCTTTAGCAAGCCCAATGAGATTATCGGACTTCTTCCACCTCACATCAAGACTGAATGGAATGCCTTTTCCCGCGAACTCGATTCATATCGCCAGCAGTGGCGATTCGGCGCAGTCCCTGCATTAAAGCGTGTCGACAGGATGTATAGAGCCGATGAGATCCTCAACGACTTCGAATTAGCAACAGTGGCACACCACTTTGGAGCGGTTCCTGCACTAATAATCGGCCGTGCCGATAGTGGAAAGTGGTACATGTCGAATGCGCAAGGATCTGGCTGCTCGAGTTGCACGGTACGAGGCAATCTCTTGTATCAGTACGATTCTGTGGGCAACGTCCTATCGGCGACCGATGAATTGGGTGACGTGACCTCCTATACCTACGACTCAAGCAACGATGTGGCCTCGATCACTCAGCCGGCGGTTGCAAGTGGCACTCCTACCACGACCTACACGTACAACAATTTCGGCGAAGTCCTTACCGCGACCGATCCGCTTGGGCACGTCACCACAAACACATACGATTCCCATGGAAATCTGACTTCGGTCGCGACTCCCGTTCCAAGTAGCGGCGCTTCGGCAAGCGTCACGCAGTTTGCCTACAACTCGCTTGGCGAATTGACCCAGATCACGGACCCGCTAAACCACGTAACGGCGATCACGTACACGGCTGCGGGTTATATCGCGAGTATCACCGACCCGCAGAACAACGTCACGAGTTATGGCTACGACGCGCGCGGGAATCGCATAAGCGTGACCGACGCTCTCAGCCATACCACCGCGTTCACTTACGACGCCGGGAATCGATTGACGCAGATCACCTATCCCGACACCACCACTGCCAGCTTCACCTACGACTATCGCGGACGGCGCGTCACGGCGACCGACCAGAACGGCAAGACGACAACCTATGCGTATGATGACGCCGACCGGCTCACCAGCGTCACCGACGCCGGAAATCACGTTACGCAATACGCCTACGATACGGAAAGCAACCTCGCGAGCATCACGGACGCAAACGGACACACGACGAACTTTACTTATGACGCCTTTGGCCGCGTGACGAAAGCTACCTTCCCATCAAACTACTTCGAGACCTACGCGTACGACGCCGACAACAATCTCACGAGCAAGACGGACCGCAATGGAAACACGATTCAATATGTCTACGATGCGCTCAACCGGCTGACGCAGAAGAACTACCCAGATTCGACGAGCGTCGAATACACCTACGATCTTGTGGGCAAGATTCTGTCGGTGAACGATCCAACCGGTGCCTATGGCTTTGCCTACGACAATATGGGACGGCTGATCGGGACAACGACCCAGTACTCGTTCCTTACGGGCACGTTCACGAATTCATACACCTACGACGCGGACTCGAACCGTACGGGCTACACGGCCCCGGACGGCAGCACGAACACCTATTCGTACGACACGCTGAACCGGCTGAGCACGCTCGCGAATTCCTGGGCCGGCTCGTTCGGCTTCAGCTACGACGCGCTCTCCCGCCGCACGCAGATGACGCGACCCAACGGCGTGACGACGAACTACGCCTACGACAATCTCTCGCGGTTGCTCTCGGTGCTGCACCAGCTGTCCGGGAGTACCATTGACGGCGCGGTATATACCGTCGATGCTGCCGGGAACAGGACGTCTAAGGCGGATGAGCTGGCGAACGTGACTACGAACTACGGCTACGATTCGATCTACGAACTCTTGCAGGCGACGCAAGGGTCCACAATCACCGAGAGCTACACCTACGATCCGGTCGGCAACCGACTAAGTTCGCTCGGCGCGTCGTCGTACACCGTGAACTCCTCGAATGAACTCACGGCAACCTCGAACGCCAGCTACGCCTACGATTACAACGGCAACACCACGAGCAAGACGGATTCGACAGGCACGACGGGCTACTCGTGGGATTACGAGAACCGCCTGAGCAGCGTTACCCTGCCCAATTCGGGCGGAACGGTCACCTTCAAGTACGATTCCTTTCGGACGCCGCATCGAGAAAATCTCCCCCACCACGACCAGCATCTTCGCCTATGACGGCGATGACTTGGTCGAGACGGTAAATGCCAGCGGCAGCATGGTCGCCCGGTACGCGCAAGGGCAGAATATCGACGAAATATTAGCCATGCAACGAGGCAGCACTACTAGCTACTACGAGGCCGACGGCGTTAACTCGATCACCTCACTGAGCAACACTTCCGGTGCGCTCGCCCAGAACTATACGTACGATTCGTTCGGCAACACCATCGGCTCCAGCGGGTCGCTCACGAACTTCTTCCGCTACACCGGGCGCGAATTTGACACGGAAACCAATCTCTACGACTACCGCGCCAGATACTATGATTCTTCGACCGGAAGGTTCCTGAACCCCGATCCGCTGTGGCCGTACGGGGGCATTAACGGTTTCGTGTACGCTCTTAACGATCCGGTCCTTTGGATTGACCCATTCGGGTACTGCGTCAGCCCCTGGGATCGCCTGAGGTTGTTTGGCGAAGCTCTTGGCAACATTGGGGTGGGTGTAGCGAAAGTTGCCGTGGCAGCGGGCGCCGCTGCCGGCGCGCCGGAGACAGGCGGTTTGAGCCTAGGGCTGACCTACTACGCCGGCGCGTCGGGTTTAGGGAACATCGGAGCGGGTATATCTCAAGCTTTGGGGGCCGCCACGGGCGACGTAAGCTATGGGCAGCTAGGAGCGGCCGCCATTGAATCAGCGACCAGCGTGTCGGGGCTTGTAACCACCATCTATACAGGGGACGTCAATGCGGGCGCGGAAGCTGCAAATGTCGAAGGGCTTTTGCTGTTGCCTGTTGGACTGGGTGCCGGGATTCCTGACGAGGTTCCGGACATACTGAAGCCGGTGCTCCCCAAGCCCGCGTACCCGTTGGCGGGAGGATATGACACCGCCAGCGGCATCGGCGGGCTTCTGCATCCAACGTCGAATTCCGACGCGAATAATTGTGGGTGCAATTAAGAAATCAACTATGTTTTATATCGCTGTGGAACCTGTTCGGCGCTGGAGTTGATGATGATGGTTTACGGTGAAGCCCTAGTCGCCCCGCTTGACCCTCTTGGGTGGTGCATGATTGTTTTCTTGGGGGCGCTTTTCGGGATTCCATACTCGCGCTACTTTCTGAGAGTGCGGTCCATTCCCAAGTGGCCCACTGTCGTCGCGACTATTGTTCAGGCGTCGATTTGCCAGGAATCACCTGTCGGGTTTGTACCGGGCACCGCTGTACTTTCCAATTGCTCTGCCGATTATGAATACCAAGTCGACGGAGTCCTTTTTAAAGGCAGATTCAGGCTGATGACGGGAGACGACGTGGTGGCGGCTGCTGTCGCGAGCCAGATATTGCAATCGAAAATTCTTGTTAGATACAATCCAAAGCGTGCGCGCGACTCGGTTCCGGTAGCGGAAGAAATCCTGGGAAGAAGAGTTTCTCTAAAGCAGAGCTGGTTGAACCCCAACGTTTGGTAGGAACCGCCATCGCCTACCCCCAACTCGACTCGAAACTGCCGTACGGGATGATTGATTGCGATCTGGCCTTCGCGTCAACGGTCTCTGTCTCTCGTCGAGCGCCTTTGAACGTCCCGATACAGCAACCATATGAAAAGCCCAATAAACAGCAGAAGTATTGCCCCTGCTGGCGCGGCCCTTCTTAGGGGAACTTCGTCCTTCAGGACTTTGAAGGTCCCATAAGAAAGAAGCGCGGACCAAAAGACCAGTAGGCCTAGCACGCGCCCTCTAATCCACGCTGGTGCCGGCCGGGGATTCGCCCTTTGTTGGATGGTGCCACGTGACAATCTCTGCGAAGCAAGGACCACCAAGAGTATTGTTGCAAATATATAGAAAGCTCCCAGATACGGAAGCCATTCGGGCAGTGGTTTCTGCGGAAGCCGCAAGGCGAAATATACCGGCAAGCCCAAGTACGGGAGGATCAAAGCGAACATCAAAACCAAGGTTCTAAGTCTTGCCGACATCATAGCACCATCTTCGGGTCCTCAATTTACCAACTGCGCATCTATGCTCTGGATTAGCGCTGTATTATCAACTGTACAAGGGTTCTGCTCCTGCTGACAGCAGAGTCACGCTTATATGTGTGCGAAAAGTTAAAGTCGTGAGCTGCAGAAGTGGCTGGGGAATTGGGGCACGAGGACGTTGTACATCGAGCCAGGAAGCCCTCGGGAAAACGGGTACTGCGAGAGCTTCTGACCAGACCGACTTTTTGTACCAGGGGCGGGTGGCCGGCCCTTCATTTGGCACTTTCGTATCACACAGTTCAAGCCACGAATGCGCACTTCACACCCGAGTTCATTCAGGCCGAGCAGGAACTTGAGGGGTGCCGCAACCCTTCGGTTCTCAGAAGGGTACGCGAGGTGGTGACTGCTCCCCTAAAACCGCACAAAGCTGAGTAGATTTCGTATTCAGTGATCGGTCCCGTTTTCTGTTTTTCTGTCACAGCGGAAACGACGGATGGCCCGGGCTTTAGGTCTCGAATTTCCGGGTGCCCCGCCCTCGGTTTGTGAGGGTGGGGATTCTCGATTTCCGTCCCAGTCGCGAATCTCAGCTAGTCCACTCGGTCGATCGGAACCGTCCTCTTTCCCTGGTAGAAAGAGAAGCTGCTCCACGGCCAGTGCTCTGGGCGGCTCACGGTCCGCGTTTCACCGGATTCATGTGCATGTAATGAAGCTCTTCGGTTTTCTTTTTCAGGCTCCAAACGTTGAAGTCGCAAAAGCGAGCTTGCCAAAAACTTCTGATCTCTCCGCCGTTGGGATCGACCCACAAGCGCAACAACCTCGCTTCGCGCGGCTGGCGCGAGCGCGGGCCCGCCGGCTTCAGCATTTGTATGGCATCTGAGGGTGTGCCCATCTTCGGCTCGCCGATTCGAAAGATGGACGTGCTCGGGCATGACCACATACCCTTGTCCCTCGCCAAAATCTCATCCGCGCGAAAAACGGAGCGAGTTCCCGTTGCGAATGCGGGATCCACACGCGAATTGAACCAGATTGCATCGGATCGACGGCGCAGTTCTCAGTGCCAGAAGGCCCTCGGCTGGCCCGACATATATAAGGATGGAGCTCGGGCGCGCGGTTCAGGGTCAACACACTCCAGTCAGGCAGCCCGTTCGTAACGGTGATGCAATCCGCCGAGCCGATTCAGCGAGACGATACGACCGGAATTCGGGGAAGGAGTTCTCCCCGCCGGTGTTCCCTTCCCGAGTCCAAGGTGCGTGCGATCTTCGTGGTAGTAGCGCACATATTCAGTGAGCAATCGCTTCAGATGCCCCTCGTTCACGGCGATCACGTGATCCAACAGGTCCCTGCGGCAGCTCTGCACCCAGCGCTCTGCCACACCGTTCTGCCAGGGACTCTCAAACGAAGTCCGCACAGGCTGCATGTTGAGGGATCGCACCGCTGCGGGAACCTCAAACCCGTACTTCGCGTCCCGGTCGAAGATCAGGAATCGGGGCGCCACCCCGAACGGAAAGGCTTCCCGCAACTG